>WNGK01016381.1_pt1 | contig 13841 bp, 15 predicted proteins | sample 5400601 | NCBI WGS metagenome assembly WNGK01 (sample SAMN13153376, study PRJNA577476) | soil metagenome | isolation source: 60 cm soil or saprolite under Garry oak tree replicate 1 | place: USA:California | collected 2016-06-15 | reverse complement strand
TACCCACTCGTCTTGCAAAAAAAGCTCATGAGGACAAGTCAGGACCTCTCATGTGAAGGGTCCTGACTTGTCCTCATGAGCTTCTCCTCATTTTTCGGGGTAACTCATGTTTCTATGTTTGATAGGGCCTGATTAGCGATTTCTGGTTTTGCCGAGGTTGCCGGGGATGTCCTCATCAAGGCCGATGTGATTTATCACGACGCGCACACCGGGGATACCAACAAGTTCTTTCTCGAGCATGTACTTCATTGCGCTGGTGGGGGTTTCGCCGTAGAGGCTGACGATATAGTTCTCGACCAGCACCGAGATGTCTTTGGCGCCCTCGAGCTTGCCGTCGGCCTTGAGCTTATCTACGCGAGCATTAACAGCGTTCAAGAGGGCATCTTCGGCGACCAGGAAGTTTTTGACGTCAATGACGCCCGGCATCTTCAAGAGGTTCTCCTCAAGGACCTTCTTCTGGGCCTCCAGCTCGATCTTTCCGTAGAGGGCCAGCACGACACCCTCGCGCTCGATCTCTACTTTGACGGGATGCGCGCTCCATGCAAAGCTGCTGACAGTGACGGTGCGGTCAGCCACATCCTGTGCCTCTTGCAGCAGTAGTTCTGCCAGGACGGTTGGTTGTCCGGTGGCGGCGGCCTCCGTGTAGGTGGTTGGCATTAGCGACGTTTTTGCTGCGCCCGCGCGCGAGGCAAATGGGTCTTGCAGGCCCCATCCGATAATACAGACAAGGATGAAGGGGGCGGCAATAATGGAGATCCAGGGATTGGTGTTGATGACGAGAATTCCAGCCATGGTTATGCCTACTGCCAGGGCTAAAAAAATTGGCCAGAGACTGCCGTTGGGCATATGAATGTGGACGTGGCCCTCTTCACCTTCATGTTCTGCGGCATCGGCCAATAGAGTCGCGGTCATGTCGTCCGCGGTGAGATTAACACTTTGAAGAGGTGTATTCATGCGATCTCGTTTCCCTCTAAGTAGCAAGTACAATTTCTGAGGATCTTGATGTAAATATGATGATCCGTTAGACAGCTAGTTCATACGTCTCATGTTAAGGGATCATCCGCCAATGACAGATTTCCTCGTCGTACTCACGGCTACAAATTCAAAGGATGAGGCGCAAACGATTGCCAACGCACTGGTTAGCAAGCGGCTGGCATCCTCTGTGAATGTGATAGGGCCAATCAGCAGCACCTACTGGTGGCAAGATGCCATCGTTACCGCCGGGGAATGGCTGTGCCTCATCAAAACACACAAGGACTGCTACGACGAAATCGAGCAGCTCATCCAGGCCACCCATTCGTATGAAGTCCCGGGCATCATAGCCCTGCCCATAGTTGCTGGCAGTAAAAGTTATCTGGACTGGATACTTCATGAAACGAGGAGAGACGGTGGTTCTTGATGTCCAGTTACAGAACAGGATAATTGCTATTCTTTGAGTAAGACTTGTAGATCAGCTGTTATTTGCGCGGAGGTGGCGTCGCCGCCGAGGAAGATGCGCTCTCGTCCCTGTTTGTCGATGATGAAGATGGCGGTGGTGTGGGAGACTGTGCCGCCGTTTGCGGTGGGGGTGGGGGCGGCGTAGACCGCATAGCTTGACCAGATGGGGGAGAGTTGGGCGTGGGTACCAATAAGGTAGTGCCAGTAGTCGAGCATGCGGTGGGCATTTGAGAAAGTGGTGGCGGCGGCGATAGTGTCCCGCTGGGGGTCTGTGCTGACGGCGAGGACGGCGACGTTTTGGGCCTGGCTGCCAAGGTTGAGCATGACGGCGTGTAATTTTTCGGCTGTGAGTGGACACTGGTCGGGGCAGTGGGTGTAGAGGAAGGTGAGAATGACAGGTTTGCCTCTGAATTGTGAGAGGGTGATGGTTTTGCCGAACTGGTCGGTGAGTTGGAAGCCGGGGGCTGGTGTGCCGCCGAGGTCTGTGCCTTGCAGGCCGCTCTGGTTGGGGGTTGGTGTGATGTTGGAGGGCGTGGAGGTTTGACCTCTAATGCGGGTGCCCAGGAGGGCGACGATGATTACTACGAGAGCTGCTAATGTTAATACTGAGAGTCTTGATGCAAGGCGCCAGTTCATATGTGTTTACTGTCTTTCAAATGGCTGCGGCCCCTAAGAACTCCATTAATGGATTACGCGGTCGATGACCATGGCGGCGAAGATCATGGCCAGGTAGCAGTTTGAGTACCAGAAGAGGGTTTTGGCCCAGCTTTTGGTTTTTTCGCGCAGCAGGCGGACGGACATGTAGACCAGGATGCTGCCGAGGATGACGGCGGCTACGAGGTAGATGTAGCCCATGGCGCCCATGCCGAAGAGTACGAGGGTGACGGCGAGGAGCAGGAGCGAATAGAGGAGAATTTGTTTGCGCGTCTCGCGTTCGCCCATGACGACGGGCAGCATGGGAATGCGGGCTTTCTCGTAGTCCTTCTGGATCAGGAGTGAGAGCGCCCAGAAGTGCGGCGGTGTCCAGTAGAAGATGATGGCGAAGAGCCAGATGGCGGGGAGCGTGAGGGTGTTGGTCATAGCGGCCCAGCCGACGAGGACGGGGACGGCTCCGGCAGCGCCGCCGATGACGATGTTCTGCGCGGAGGTGCGTTTCAGACCGAGGGTGTAGACAAAGACGTAGAAGAGGATGGCCGAGCAGGCAAGGGTGGCGCTGAGCAGGTTGACGAAGGCGGTTAAGACGAGAAAGGCTCCTACGCCGAGGGCAATACCGAAGATGAGCGCCTGAGTTGGCTGCACTCTACCGGAGGGGAGGGAGCGGCGCTGCGTGCGCCCCATGATCTGGTCGATGTCGCGGTCAATATAGCAGTTGATGCAGTTGGCGCCGCCAGCGGCCATGGCCCCGCCAAGCAGCGTGGCGAGCAGCAGGCCGAGAGGCGGTAATCCCCTGTTGGCGATGGCCATAGCAGCGGCAGTCACGCCAAGCAGTAGGACGGTGACATGCGGCTTCATGAGATCGACGTAGTTGGAGATAGTCTGGCGGACCGGCCCCATTTCTTTCTTCGGCTCAAGGCTTTGCGCATCCTCCTCTGCCTCAATATCCTGTTCCTGGGGGGCGGCGCGCAATTGATTGGCGGCGAGCGCGGCCAGTATGACCAGGCAGCCCCAGACGGCGGTGGCGAGCGCGAGGTGCAGGCCGAGCGGGGGCAACGCCGCGCCTGCGCCACGCTGCAATGAGCGTCCAGGCGAGCACGAGTCCAACGAAGGTGGCGACGAGGCGGTGGAAGATATTGACGTCCGACAGGTGATATTGTACCGCCCATGCTGGCGGCGTACAGAGCGGCCAACCGGGGCAGGCCAGCGACGCGCCGGAGCCGACGACGTAGGAGCCACTGAGCATGAGTCCGTAGACGAGCAGCGCGGTGGTGACGGCGAGGCGGGCGAACTTGCGGGTTTTAGCGGGATGTTCTTGCGACGGCGCGGGCTTGCCCGCCATGACGGCTATAGTGATAATTACGGCGAAGAGAGCCAGGGCCGTGCCCAGGTGCGCGGTGATGATGTATGATGGCAACTTCCAGAGCACAGTGAGTCCGCCGAGTACGATCTGGGTGACCAGCAGGAGCGGGGCGATAATAAGCGCGGGTATGAGTACCTGGCGCTCTTTGCGCGCCCAGAGAAAGGCGCTGATGGCCAGGGTTATAATAAGCGCGCTGACGATGGCGGCGACGTAGCGGTGAAACTGTTCCAGGAACGTGTGATAGTCAATAAAGACATATGCCTGGCCGTAGCAGAGGGGCCAGTCAGGACAGCTCAAACCGGAGTCTGTGGCGCGTACTGTGCCGCCGAGGGCGACAAGAAAATATGTAAATCCGACCGCTATCCACGCTACGCGGCGTATAAATTTCATGCAAGTGCTCCAAATATTCCTTCGTGGGAGAGTAGATAGTATGACAGGGTTATTGTCGTTGATATGCCTGTTGTTGTCCTTGCAAGGGAGGACGGGAGCCTTACAATTGCCTTAATTTTTGACGCTGCTATGAAAATGCACTGTTCCTGTTCCCATTTGAGCAAATCTCAGGAAGGGGAGAAGAGGGCGAGGTACGCCCTCACCCACTTGCTGGTGGTCAGCGATATTGGCCGCTCACGGCAGTTCTATCGCGATGTGTTGGGAGCCACGGTCTACCGCGAGTATGGCGGCACGTCGTGCGTTCTTAGTTTTCAGGGGAACTGGTTGCTTTTAGTGACCGGCGGTGGTCCCACCAGGGACAAGCCCACGGTTACATTTGCGCCGCCGGTGGATGCTGATACGGTCAGCCATGAGCTGACTCTTCGCGTGCCGGACTGTCACGCCGCCTATGAGACGCTCAAGGCGCGCGGCGCGGTCTTCTTGACGCCGCCGGTTGATTGGGGAGGAGAGATCCGCTGCTTCTTCCGGGATCCGGACGGTCACCTCCTCGAGATCAGCCAGGCCGTGTAGACTTCTCAATAGAACATTTTTATGGCAGACGATTCTGCCAATACGATTGTGGAGTATCACCCTGCATGAGTAAATTGATGACGATGAGCGAGGCCGTGGCGCGCTATGTGCCGGACGGTTCCTCGGTGGCCATTGGACTGGCGTTGGAGCCGCTGATCCCCTTTGCGGCAGCGCACGAAATCATACGCCAGCAGCGGCGCAACCTGACATTGATCGGTCCTATTTCGGATATCTTGTTCGATCAAATGATCGGGGCTGGCTGTGTCGAGAGAGTTACGGCGGCATGGGCTGGCAATGTCAGCGAGGGGCTGGGCCATTGTTACAGGCGTGCCGCAGAAAAAAAGCTGCCACGCGCTATTACTATCGAAGAGCACAGCAATTTCACCATTGGCCTGGCATTACTGGCGGCCAGCCTGGGTTCGCCGTATATTCCCACGCGCTCAACACTGGGCAGCGACATTCCAGGTCATAACACGGGCCTGCGCCAGGAGCGCTCGCCGATTGATGGCACACCGCTGCTGTTGGTAGAGGCAATCAGTCCAGATGTGGCGGTCGTGCATGTGCAGCGCAGCGACGAGGAGGGCAATGCGCACCTGTGGGGCAATATGGGCGTATGTGAGGAAGCGATGCTGGCGGCGAAAGATGTGATTTTGGTAGCGGAAGAGATTGTGTCCAGGGAGGTTATCTTAAGCGATCCCAACCGGGTGCTCGGCCCATGCTTCAAAGTGCGGGCGGTCGTGCGCGAGCCGTGGGGAGCGCATCCCTCCGCGGCGCAGGGCTATGCCAACCGCGACCACCTGTTTTACCACGAGTATCACGAGCGAACGCGCAGCGTCGAGGGTTTCCAGGAGTGGCTTGAGGAGTGGGTATTGAGCGTGCCAACGCGGGCGGAGTATCTGAAGAAGCTGGGCGAGGAGCGGCTGCATGGTTTGCGCGTCAAAGAGCATCGCTACGCGGCAGCGGTCGATTATGGGTACTAAGAGAGGAAGGGCGAGATGGCGTATACTCCCCAGGAATTGATGGTGGTTTGCGCGGCGAGGCAGATACAGGACGGCGAGCGCGTGTTTGTTGGGATGCGCCTGCCGCTGCTGGCGTTTGCCCTGGCAAAAAGAACGCACGCGCCGCGGTGCGTCGGGCTGTTCGAGGCCGGTATTATGCGCGATACGCCCTCGGCGGAACTGCTCTACACGATGGGAGATGCTCCCAATATTACGGGGGCATTGTGGGCAACCGGCACCAACAAATTGATCGGGCTGATGGCCGCGGGAGAGGTTCAACTGGGCTTTATCGGCGGCGCGGAGATTGACCGCTACGGTAACCTGAACACGACCGCCATAGGGAACTGGCAGCGGCCCGCCGTGCGGCTGCCCGGCAGCGGAGGAGCGGCGGACATTGCCTCGCTGTCATATAGATTGGCGATTATTATGCAGCATGATCGCCGCCGCCTGCGCGAAAAGGTGGATTTTGTGACCAGCCCCGGGTATGGCTATCCCGACCAGGATGGGTCTGCCGGAGTGTCATGGAGGAAGAGAGTGGGATTGCCGAGAGGAGGGCCTGCCGCGCTGATCACGACGCTGGCGGTCTTTACCTTTGATCGTGAGAATGGAGAAGCGGTTTTGCAGTCATACCATCCGGGGACAACGGTGGAGAAGATACAGCAGCAGACGGGTTGGGAGTTGAGGCTGGCGGTAGATTGTAGGGAGACTGCGCCGCCGGGCGAGGAGGAGTTGAAGGTGATTCGGGAGTGTGATCCCGAGGGGAAGTGGACGAGGTGATAAATTGATTGGATCAACATATCGCACTTGACTACCTATTGTACGCTACTATTGAAGGCAAGAAAATAAGCGAGAATGTTTGAAAGGTTGCCGTTGATGGCGGACATTGGACTTGATTTCTGGCTCACGCAGTGGAACTGGGAACCGTCAATAGTGATAGGCACGGCGCTGGTTGTGGGGTTAAATACCACCTGGCGGAGAGCGTAAAAAGGGGGCAGGTGTGCTCTTTTCTACTGGGAGTGTCGATCATGTTCCTGGCGCTGGTTTTGCCGCTGGATGAGCTGGGTGACAGTTACCTGTTCAGCGCGCATATGGTGCAGCACCTGTGTTTGACCATCGTCGTGCCGCCGCTGCTCCTGCTGGGCACGCCTGGATGGCTGGTCGAGCCGCTGCTGCGCAAAGCGATGATATTTCGTATAGCCCGGGTGTTGACATTTCCGGTGGTGGCGTTTTTTCTGTACAACATCGATTTCTGGCTGTGGCACGCGCCGCCGCTGTATAATGCGACGCTAGAGAATCAGGGCATTCACATCTTCGAGCACGCGACCTTCATCGTATTTGGGGTCATCTACTGGTGGCCTGTTTTCAGCCCATCGGCGCTGTTGCCGCGCCTCTCAATGGGGGGGCAGGTGCTCTATCTCTTCTTGAGTGGGATGCCGGCGGTGGCGCTGGGTGCTGGGTTAACCTTTCTTCCGCCTCTTTACGCTCCATACCTGGCCGCGCCGCGCATCTGGGGGCTTACTGCTGCCACGGATCAGCAGTTGGGGGGACTGATCATGTGGATTCCGGGAAATATCTTCTATATCGTGATTGCGAGCATTCTTTTTATAAGCTGGATGCAGGGGCAGGAGGCGAAGCAGAGGGAGGAAGAGGCTTTGGCGGATCAGAGGGAGAATGAGGCCATGCTGCGCTGACCTGCTATTCAGGTTATTGTAAGGTGATGTAGAAGGACTGCAAGCCTGCTGTCAGGAAAAAGGGATATAGTAACGGATATAATGGAAAAAGTGTCAAAAATGTCGTGAGACAAGGCACTGTTTCCGTGCCAACGTAAAACACGTATTTAGGAGTTGAGAAGTGAGGATGCCAATATTTCGCGGGATGAAACACTGGGGGAAAGTACTTCCAGTCGTGCTTTTATCCTCGCTCCTTTTTGCTGCTTGTGGCGGCAATTCCCCCACTATTTTAAATCCGACGGGGCCGGTTGCCGCCCAGGAAGCGAATTTCTTCTGGTTCATCCTGGTTGTGGCCACCTTTGTATTTGTGGTGGTCGAAGGGGTGCTGATCTGGTCAATTATCCGCTACCGCGAACGCGCTAATATGCCTGCGCCCAGGCAGACACATGGCAACAACACTATCGAAATTATCTGGACGATTGTGCCCTCGGTCTTTTTGTTCGCCGTCCTGGGCGGGACCATTTATACGATGTTTAACCTTTCAAATATTTCGAGTACGAACGCGAGCATTCCTTCGATCCAGGTGGCGGCGGTCGGGCATCAATGGTGGTGGGAGTTTGACTATCCGAATCAGCATGTGGTGACGGCTGATACACTCTATTTACCGCAGGGCGCGGTGGTGAACGTGGACCTTATATCCAGGAACGTCATCCACAGTTTCTGGGTGCCGAGCATTACAGGTAAGACAGATGTTATTCCGGGACATTTGAACACCAAGATATTCCGGGCGGATGTACCGGGGGAGTATCGCGGTATGTGTGCTGAATACTGCGGCGCCCAACATGCCCATATGAACTTCAACGTGGTCGTTTTAGATACGAATGCTTTCAACGCCTGGGTGAGTAACGAGCAGCAGCGCGCCCAAACTCCAACAGATGCTCTTGCCTTGCAGGGCCAGAAAATATTTACCGGGGTGGGTGGCTGTACAGGGTGTCATGGTATCGTAGGGGTAAACCTGAATAGCTTTGATGCTGTCCAAACAACTAGTGGCCTGCCTACTACTGCATTAGTTGGGCCGAATCTGACGCACTTCGCGGAGCGACAACTGATTGCCGGTGGCGTGCTGACTACCAGTGATGGGCACGACTGGGCGAATGATCCCGCGTGCCGGCTGGTCAATGGTCAACTGGTGGATAAAAACAGTTGCGGTCTGTATTTATGGCTGCACGATCCTCAATCGGTGAAGCCGGGCAACGATATGGTTATTGGAAGCCTTACGGACTCACAGATCTATGCGCTGATTGCGTACCTGCAAAGTCTAAAGTAGCCTATTGACCCTGTAGTTTTATAGGGCTGGATATTTGGAGGAATGCCCATGGCAACCCGTACGATCGTTGAAGCGCCAGCTATAACGCGACGCAAGCGCCTGGAAGAGACCTATATTGGCGAGTGGTTGATGACGACCGATCATAAGAAGATCGGTGTGATGTACATGCTGACCGGCTTTGCTTTCTTCCTGGTCGGAGGACTTGAGGCTTTAATGATCCGGACGCAGCTGGCGGTGCCGGATGGAAAGGTGCTCAGCCCGGAGGTTTACAATCAGATATTTACGATGCATGGCGTGACCATGATCTTTCTCTTTGTGATGCCAACGCTGACCGGCTTCGGTAATTATATCGTGCCCCTGATGATCGGGGCGCGAGATATGGCCTTCCCGCGTTTGAACGCCTTTGGATACTGGCTTGTGCTATTTGGCGGGCTTTTCTTGAATTCGAGTTTTATCTTTGGCTCGGCGCCGGCCGCCGGCTGGTTCAACTACGCGCCGTTGAATGAGCTGACCACGGCCTGTGGTAACGCCGTCACGTGTTCGCCTGGTATAAACGAGGACTTCTGGTTACTCGGTATTTTGCTGCTGGGTATCTCATCGATCGCCGGTTCGCTGAATTTTGTGGTGATGATCCTGCGCATGCGCGCCCCAGGCATGACCATTAACCGCATGCCTCTGTTTACGTGGATGACCCTGGTCACGGCATTCCTGCTGCTCTTCGCTCTGCCCAGCCTGACGGCTGCGAGCGTTCTGCTGCTGTTGGATCGTCACCTGGGCACTCATTTCTACACATTCGCATCTGGCGGGGATCCGTTGCTCTGGCAGCACCTCTTCTGGTCGTTTGGTCATCCCGAGGTGTACATTCTCATTTTGCCTGCCTTTGGTATGATTTCCGAGGTATTACCCGTCTTCGCGCGCAAACCTATCTTCGGCTACACGTTCATTGCCTGGTCGGGTGTGGCGATCGGCTTCCTGAGCTTCACCGTCTGGGCACACCATATGTTTGCCGTCGGCCTGCCGCCGATTGCGCAGGCTTTCTTTGCTACCAGTACCACACTGATCGCCATTCCGACCGCGGTGAAAATCTTCAACTGGATCGGCACCATTTGGGGCGGCAAGATAAGTTTCAAGGCGCCTATGCTCTTTGCGCTTGGATTTATCGCCATGTTCCTGATTGGCGGTCTGGACGGAGCGGCCTTAGCATTAGTGCCTTTTGACTACCAGGTCACGGATACCTACTTTGTGGTCTCGCACCTGCACTATGTGCTCTTTGGCGGTTCTGTCTTCGGCATCTTCGCCGGTGTCTACTACTGGTTCCCCAAGATCAGTGGCAAGCTGTTGAACGAGCGGTTAGGTCAGATACAGTTCTGGTTGATGCTGATAGGTGTGAATCTGACGTTCTTCTCCATGCATATTCTTGGTCTGCTGGGGATGCCGCGGCGTATTTATACCTATCCCGGCAATCTTGGCTGGAACGAGATGAATCTGCTGCAAACGGTTGGCGCGTTCACGCTCGGTACGGCGATAATGGTCTTCTTCTGGAACTTAATCATTTCGCTGCGCAGTGGCGAACCAGCGGGCGATGATCCCTGGGATGCCTTCACACTCGAGTGGGATACCACTTCTCCGCCGGCCCACTACAACTTCGAGACTATTCCAACTGTACGCAGCCGTCGTCCATTCTATGACAAAAAGAACCCTGACATCGCGGATTGGAAGACAGCAACCCATTAAGATGGGCGCGTGCAAGCGACACTTGCCAAGAAGCAGAAAAGGGAGAGAACTTGTCTGAAGAGCAGGATCAGAGTCAACAGGTGGCGAAAAAGGGCCGCGCTGCAAAAGCGGCACGGGAGCAGGCGCTCGGTCCGCAGAAGAGTTACTGGCCGCTTGGCCTGGCTGTTGCATTGATCATTTTGCTGCTGGGCATAATCAGCAACCCGATTGTTCTAGGTATCGGTGTCGTTTTGTCCGCCGCAGCCATTATCGGTTGGGGGCTTGAATTAAGGAAATAGCAGCAGGTTCTGCCGCGGGGCGCCTGCGGCGGGACCTGCGCTTGAGATTGGGAGAATCGAAGATATGAGTATAGTTCATGGCGAGCCGGTCGCTGCCGCTACTGAGCATGAAGTTGGTGGGCGAAGTCTCGGCTGGTGGGGAATGATCTTCTTCATTACCTCGGAGGCGTTGATCTTTGCCAACCTGATCGCGTCTTACCTATACCTTGAAATCAGGAATATTGGCGGGCCGTTTGCATTCAGGCTGCCTTCGAAAGATTACCTGGATTTCGTCTTTCCGCTGATCAACACATTTATCCTGCTGGCGAGCAGCATTCCCGTGCGTATAGCGGGAGCCGGTATCGCCAGGGGGAACCGGCGCAACCTGGTATGGGGACTGTTGGGTACGATGGTGCTTGGCTCTATTTTCCTGGGCGGCCAGATTTACGAGTACACCAACCTGATTGCGCAGAATTTTACCATACACTATGGGGCCTTTGGCTCGGCTTTCTATACGCTGACAGGGTTTCATGGTCTACATGTCACTATTGGCGTGCTTTTCTTATTCATCGTCTTCATACGCGCCCTGCTCGGGGATTTCACGGCGAAGGATCATTTCGCTGTTCAAGCGGCTGAGATGTATTGGCACTTCGTTGACTTTGTATGGGTAGCTGTCATCAGCACTGTGTATCTGCTGCCTCTCCTTTTGCGGCCTTAAAACATAATTTGTACTGAGCCGCAGCGAGGAATCTAGATTCTTCGCTGCGGCTCAGAATGACATGCTTCATGGTTTGCAGCGCAAACACTGTACAGAGTATGTTTTACTGACGCAATTTTCTTCATTTGTGCCTCTAGATATCACATTCCTATCACAACAAATATGGTAGAATAGTGAGGTAGGATATTTTTTTGTGTTGTTCCTTGCAGTGCGTTTGTTCGACGGAGCGATAGCGGGCTGAACACAAGGCGACAGAAAGGATTGACCTCAATGGAGGAAACTACAAACAAAAGCGGATCTGTCGTTGTGAGTGGTCAAGAAGGTTTACGAAGAGCAAGGAGTCGAACGCAGAAACACTGCTCCATCTGTACAGGCCGCCTGAGAGCGGGAGCTGTTCCGCTGATGGAGCCAGAGGATGTCCCCGAGCCTCGCCAATCGTGGGTGCTGTGCAATGAGTGTTACCAGGCTCTACTCATCGAAATGCGCCGCTCTCCCGTTCGCACTTCCCTACGCCTGCGTATCGCCATGGGCTTAGTTGCTACAGAGCGCTGGCCCGAATCGGTCTCTTCATCGCGCTTCATACAGAATGACCGGAAGTGGATAATGGTCATTGCCTGGGGATTTGTCATCGCCATGTTATTTCACCTGGTTTTGATTGTGATGATTGCAGCAATCGCCAGGTAGATAAAAAACCTTGACCTGTTTGCTAGAATATATAAGAACCTGATAAACTCGAGCAACCAGGAGAGGTCACCTGAACTTATGGATTTCGCCGCCGGGGACGGGGCAGATACGAATACGAGCAAGAGTGGTTGGTGGGCTGTAGAGAGCGCGTTATCTCCATCACATATTTTTTCAAAAGATAGCGATATTTTATCTGCCGGACTCGTACAAGAATATAGTGTGCTCGCGGGAGTAGCTGCTACGATGAGCAGCGGCTTCCTGCTTTTGAATGCGCGCGAGCGCGTCACCTACTTCAACGCCAGTGCGTTACGTTTGCTGGGCGTCGACAGTCATGAGTTGATCGAGCAGCCCGTTTTTGATATGCGCAAACAACTGCTGACGCTGGCGGCTGAGCCAGAGAGCGCGCAGAACGAACTTGACCGCGCCTGGCACTCCCCTGAGCAAGAATCTTCTATGGATATGGCGCTGGCGGACGCGGCGGTACGCTGGCTGCGCGTGCGTTGTTTCCCAATGTGGGACGCAGCGGGACACCTGCTGGGGCGCGGTGTGCTCCTCGACGATATTACCCTGGAACGTTCCTCCAGCGAGTCTCGCGGTGAAACGTTGGCTCTGGCCGCGCACGAGCTTAAGACGCCGCTGGCGGTAATCAAGGGATGCGCTACAACGCTGCTGGGGAATTCGACGCGCTGGGATCCGGTCATGCAGCGTGAAATGTTGCAGATGATCGATACGCATGCAGACCGTTTATATGACGTGCTGAATACTTTGTTGGACGTCTGGCGGCTGGATTCTGGCGCTCAGACCCTGCGGCTGGCGCAGGTGAACATACCTGAGCTTTTGCTTCACATTGTGGAGCACTGGCAAAAGGCTGCTCCTCGTCACTCCTTTATCCTGGCCATACCACCGGATGTGCCTGCCATTATCGTCTGCGATGCTGTGCGTATTGAGCAGGCGCTGCATTCCCTGTTAAATAACGCGGTTACCTACTCTCCCGAGGGGGGAACTGTCAGCCTGCGGCTGGAGAGCAATGATATAGAAATGCGGCTGAGCGTCACAGATGAGGGTATGGGGATTGCTGCTGAGCATCTCGAGCGTATTTTTGAACGCTTTTACCGCGCGCAGCGCGAGGGTATTGCTCATGGAAGCGGCCTGGGATTGGCCGTTGCGCGCGCCACCTTCGAGGCGCATGGCGGTAAAATCTGGGCCGATTCGGCTGGATCGGGGCAGGGCGCCACGTTTTACTGCACGCTGCCATTTACGCCGCGCCTCTCCTCGTTGGGTCAGCGGCAGGCAGAGGCGCTTCCCTCTGCTGCGAGCGGTTCACCACTCGTTATGCCCGCGGCGCGCTCCAGTGGCTTGCTCAGGCACAGCCAGCGCGCGTATGTGCTGGTCGCCGAGAGTGATGTGCGCCTGGCGCGCTATTTACGCGCCAACCTGGAGGAGTATGCTTACCGCGTGCAGACGGTCAATCACGGCGCGCAATTGCTGCGGCAAATTGACCTGGAAGAACCGGATATCATCCTACTATCGACGCGGCTGGCCGATATCAGCGGCCTTGAGTTATTACAGCGATTGCGTGAATATGCGCGGATGCCGGTGTTGATGCTTTGTGATGATTGCGATGAAGACGAGCGCGTGCAGTTGTTTGATCTTGGCGCCGACGACCTGGTGATGAAACCATTCGGCATGAAGGAACTGCTGGCGCGGGTGGGCGCGCTGCTGCGCCGCCGTGCCGCGCCAGGTGAGCAACAGGCAACGCGGGCTGTCTTTAGCACAGGGGACCTGACGATTGATTACGCCCAGCACCAGGTATTCGCGGGGGGACACGCGGTGCAGTTGAGCAGCAAGGAATACAAGTTGCTCAGTACGCTGGCACACAACGTGGGGATCGTCCTGACGCACGAGGTGCTGCTGGAGCGGGTATGGGGGCCGGAATATAACCGCGAAGTTGATTTCATCTGGGTCTATATCAGCCGCTTGCGCCGCAAGATAGAGGTTGATCCACGACATCCCGCGTATATTTTGACGGTGCCGGATGT
>WNGK01006609.1_pt1 | contig 13841 bp, 13 predicted proteins | sample 5400601 | NCBI WGS metagenome assembly WNGK01 (sample SAMN13153376, study PRJNA577476) | soil metagenome | isolation source: 60 cm soil or saprolite under Garry oak tree replicate 1 | place: USA:California | collected 2016-06-15 | reverse complement strand
AAGCGGACATTGAATTGACGGTGCCGGACTCCGCGGGCGATGTCCATTCGGGAGCGACGAAGGATGCCTTCGACCAGTAATCCTCTGGGGCAACGATATCTCCTGGGCACCATCGGGTCCGTGTTACTTGCGATGGCTACGGCCGTGGCGCAGCCGCCTCTACCGGCCGCGTCGGCACAGCCGTATCCGTCGAAGCCGGTGCACATCATCGTGCCATTCCCGCCGGGTGGCTATACCGATGTAACGGCGCGAATCATCGCGCAGAGTCTCACTGAACGTCTCGGACAGCCGTTCATCGTCGACAATCGCCCTGGCGCGAGCACAGTCATTGGGACGGAGGCGGCAGCGCGCGCGCAGCCCGATGGCTATACGCTGCTACTTACCGGCTCGAGCACGTTCGCGGTCAACCCCGTGCTGCTGCACAATCTGCCCTACGATCCGCTGAAGAGCTTTGTCAGCGTCGGCATCGTCACGCGCACGCCGATGGTGCTTCTCGTTCATCCATCCTTCCCCGCGAACAGTGTAAAGGAGTTGGTCGCGCTGGCCAGCGCAAGCCCGGGCAAGTACGCCTACGGTTCATTCGGCGCCGGGACCATCTCGCACTTTGCCGGCGAGGCCTTCGCTGCGGCGACCGGGGTCCGAATGCTGCACGTGCCCTACAAAGGCAGCGCGCCCCTGATGAACGACTTGGTCGGTGGCCAAGTACCTATTTCCTTCGACACGCTGGTGGTGGCAGCACCGCAGATGCGCTCGGGCAAAGTGAAAGCACTGGCCGTGCTGACCAAGGAGCGCACCCGCCTCTTCCCGCAATTGCCGACGGTGGCCGAGTCAGGCTACCCGGGGTTCGATCTGGGTACGTGGATCGCGCTGTCGTCTGCTGCAGGCACGCCGGAGGCCGTGATTCAGAAGTTGCGCGAAGAGGTAACGACCATCGTCTCACAAAGGGACGTTATTGCCCGCTTCGAGGCTCTCGGCATCGAGGGTGTTAAGCCCACTGCTGAGGAATTCGCGCGCAACGTGCAGACCGATCTCCAGCGCTTCGCGAAGATTGCGCGCGACGCCGATATCAAGGGCGAATAGCCCCCGAACCCGGCGACGCGTGGCACCGATTCCATCCAGTAGCCGAACGTCTCGAGCTGATCGCGGTTGAATGTCCGGTCCCTGTCAGGCGCAACGGCTGGAGTGGGTCGACAGCAGCCGGTCCTCCGAAGCATGCAGCCGACATTACTTACGGAGGTGCTAATGAGCGTCATCGCAGATGACCGACCAGAAGAGAAGTTCGCTACGCTCCTAGCCCTAGTTCGGTTGGCCAAGTCTCGGCAGCATGGGACCATCACCCGAAAGCAATACATCCGCTTGGAGCGGAGGTACGTCCGCTCCAAGCCGAAACGGAGAGCAGGCCTACTGATCTGCTGGTATTACGAGCACAGCCGTCAGCTGAGGTTGGAGCTCGCTGCTCAAGGAGTAAGGATCCGTTCACAGAAGCCGGGCCGAGTTCACGCGTACCACCTGACCCAGCGAGGCTTCGGCAGGCTTACGGAGATCGAGGCCAAGATCGAGAAGTCTCGGAAACGAAGAGACTTGCAACTCCCGTAAGGTTGGTGCCTGCCATCAAAGTTAGCGGGAACGATGGATAGCGCCACCATTCACCGGATCGCAGACCGACTGATCACGGCCTACGACTCCGCAACGATGCTGCCATCGATTGCCGCGACTTTGCCCGATTTCGACGTTTCTGCCGCCTACGAAGTGTTGAACGAGATCGAGAAACGGCGCGTCGCTCAGGGCTGGCGCTCAGTCGGACGCAAGATCGGCTTCACGAACCGGACGATTTGGGAGCGGTACGGTGTGTATCAACCAATGTGGGCATCCATTTGGGCGCACACGGTTCATCAAGCGGTAGCTGGTCACGCGAGGTTATCGCTGGACCGATTGGTGCAGCCGCGCATCGAACCTGAGGTCGTCTTCAAGCTCAGAGCATCAGTTCCTGCCGGTGCCGATGCACACACGGTACTCGATGCGACGGAATGGATAGCCCCCGGATTCGAGATCGTACAAAGCCATTACCCGGACTGGAAGTTCACCGCTGCCGATTGCACAGCAGCATTCGGTTTGCACGGTGCCCTCGTGGTCGGTAGGCCGACCTACCTGACGAACATGAACCCGGAGTTAATCGAAGCAATATTACCGACATTCCGGCTGACCCTACGGAAAGGGGAGACGATCATTGATACAGGGGTGGGTGCAAATGTTCTCGATAGCCCCGCACTCGCCGTCACATACCTGGCTGACGTACTCTCGACACAACCCAACTCACCACCTCTCGTAGCCGGTCAACTCATTACGACCGGGACGATCACAGACGCGTGGCCCGTTACGCGTTCTGAGACGTGGTCGAGTAACTATGGCGCGTTGCCGGTACCAGGGCTGACCCTGACGTTGGTCTAATAGGTCACCATTACCCTTGGCGTTGCCGAAGCTGGGTTGCAACCCCGTAGCAAAGGAACGCAGGCTCACTGCTCTGAGACCAGGTTGACCCCCGCTGATCCAACCAGCTGATACTTAATCAAAGCGTCCGCGTTCAGGCGTGCTGCCCGATGTTGAACGGCGCGGGTGCTCTCGGCGAGTTAGGCGTGCTTCTGTCGCGTTGGGGGCGAGGCGGACGCGCTCGCGTCGAGGGCGCTTACGGTGATGGGAAAGAGCTCGGGCGAGCCGCGGATCACCTTAGCGACGCGGGCGGCATCGCCTTGGCGGCGGGCGCGGCGCCAGAGGCGGTGTGCGAGCATTGCGATCACCCCGAAGGTGACTCTCCGCTCCGGCGGGACAAGCGCCATGGCGCGCTCGGCCTCGGTTGCCGCATCTGCGTAGAGGCGCTCGGCTTTGCGCGCGTCGCCGTGACGCACCAGCGTGCGCGCGGCGGCTGCGAGCTTCGTGCTCCGCTCATGGTGCTCGAGCCACGTCATGAGGCGCTTCCTCCGAACTTGTCTTAAACCGGCTTCCATCATAGCGCGACAATCGAGCGCGACTTAGGCAGCTCGGCTATATCCACACGCCGCGAAGTTTGCACCGGGCAATACTGTGCCACGCGATTGTGCGGTGCAATGGAAGATTCACGCCCGCCGCTTCGGAGGGACGGCGGGTTTTGCTCGAACTCAAACTGATCGAGAACGCTTCCGGCCGCTGGAGGAGCGCACACGTCATACGATTGGCCTCATAACGATCCGTCAGCGGTCAGGCCGGGTTCGGGCCGGAAGTGGACTTCGAGAACTACGCTGGATAGGACATGTTTATTGCGATGCAAGTCTGGGGGTTATCATCCCTCCGCGAACGTTGCAGTGAAACGCAAGCCGTCGTTCACAAACTGTTCAATCTGCGCACATGCCCGGCTATCGGTTGCGGCACCTAATCCGGGTCTGTTGTGGAATGCTAATCTCGTGGGAAATACGATTGGACCGACGTCCGCTCGCTGGAGAATCGGTGAGCGGGTCGCGACCCCTAACGGTTTCGTCGCCGAGATCGTGAGCCTTACGGACGACGCCGCGTTGATCCGCTATCTCAGTACGCCGCCCGGTCCTGGGGAAACGGAGCTTCCGCTCGGATTGCTACGGCCCGCGACAGCGCGCGATCTGCTTCTTGCGGGGATTAAAAAGTAGGCAAGACCGCCAAATTAGGCGATGCCTGTTGATTGCTGAACTCGCCGGTCAGTAGGTGCGTCACAGACTGGCCCGGTTCCGATGACATCAACGGCATCCGGCGACTTTTGCAGAATCACCACGCTCAGTCCGCGCTCCTGATCGTGACCGCGACCGAGTGCTCGGTAGGCGTCCGCGAACTACCTCGCGAAGGCACCTTCGGGTCGCCTTGAGTCGTCGGTCGTCCGGCTGAGATCGGCCAACTCCGGTCATTCGCGGGTGGCGCTCAATTCTCCTGTAGGCGTAGCATGGCTGGACCTCCATTCGTCGACGCGGGGATTCGGTGATGGATCGGCGGACGTTCATTAGCAGCGTTGCGGGTGGCATCCTTGCAGTGCCGCTCGCTGCTCGTGCGCAGCAGCCAGCGATGCCGATAATCGGATTCCTGCACAGCGCTTCTCCCAACGCGCGCCATGTGGCCGCGTTCCGGCAAGGTTTGAGCGAAGCCGGATTTGTCGAGGGGCAGAGTGTCGCCATCGAATACCGTTGGGCGGAGGGGCGCTTCGATCGGTTGCCGGAGCTCGCGACCGATCTGGTCCGCCGCCGCGTAAGCGTGATCGCCGCGCCGGGGAACACGACTGCGGCCCTTGCGGCCAAAGCTGCAACAGGGACGATTCCCATCGTCTTTGGGGTTTCGGAAGACCCGGTCAAGTTCGGTCTCGTTGCCAGCCTCGCTCGGCCCGGTGGCAACGCCACAGGAATCGACTATTTCACAACTGAGATCGTCGCCAAGCGGCTGGGGCTGCTGCGTGAGTTGTTGCCCCGAGCCACTCGCGTCGCCGTCCTCCTCAATCCGGCCAATGTGACCAATGCCCAGATGACGTTGCAAGAGCTGGAAGCGGCCGCTCGGGCAATGGCGCTGCAAATCCAGATCTTCAACGCCAGCACCAGTAGCGAGATCGATTCTGCCTTCGCAGCACTCGTGCGGCGACGACCCGACGCTGTCTTCGTCGCCCCGGACTCGTTCTACAACACCCGGCGCGAGCAACTTTCTACGCTCGCTGCACGCCATGCCATCCCCGCGGTCTATGCAGTGCGCGACTATGTCGAAGCCGGCGGCTTAATGAGCTACGGGCCCGATATTGCCGAGATGTTTCATCGGGTCGGCGCCTATACCGGCAAAATTCTCAACGGGAAAAGACCTGAGGACCTGCCGGTCGAGCAGGTTGCCAAGTTCGAGCTGGTCATAAACCTCAAGACCGCGAAGACGCTAGGGCTCACGATTCCGCCGTCGCTCCTGCTGCGCGCGGACGAGGTGATTCAATGAATCGACGAAGGATTTGCCAGATCCTTGCCGTTATGCCGATGGCCCTCGCGATGGTGGTGGCCGCCCAGTCGCCCCCCGTGCTCCGCGTGGCCTGGGTCTCGCCCGAGCGAGCCGGTTCCAACTCACCCAATCTCGCGGCCTTTCGCGCCGGCATGCGCGAACTCGGCTACGTGGAGAGCGAGAACCTCGTCATCGACACGTGGTGGGGCGAGGGCTCCAGCGAGAGGCTCGAACAGATGGCAGGCGACATCGTGCGCGCACGACCCGACGTGATCGTGACGGGGAGCGGCCTCGCCGTCCTCCCGATGATGCGCGCGGGGGTTAAGCTCCCGATCGTCTTCGTCTTGAGCGCCGACCCGGTCGAGGCGAAGGTCGTCGCGAGCTTCGCCCGGCCGGGCGGCAACATGACGGGGATGAGCCTGTTCTCGCTCGACCTCATGGGCAAGAGGTTGGAGTTTCTGAAGCAAGCGATGCCGGGGTTGAAGCGGATCGCGCTCATCGCCAATCCAGACCATTCCGGTGAACCCTTCGAACTCAAGGCGGCAGCGGCGGCGGCGACGAAGCTCGGCCTTTCCTACCGCTACTTCCCCGTGCGCAGCGAGAGCGAGGTCGAGCAGGCGCTTGCCGCCATTGCGGGTGGGCGCGACGAGGCGATCCTGGCATTCGCAGACGGGTTCATCATGAGCTTTGCGGAGCGGATCGCGGCGTTCTCGATGACGCACAAGGTCCCGGCGGTGTCGGGCTGGGCGTTGTTCGTGCAGCGTGGCAACCTGATGTCCTACGGACCGGTGATCGAAGACACCTATCGGCATCTCGCCGTGTACGTCGACAAGATCTTCAAAGGCGCCAAGCCCGCCAATCTCCCTGTCGAGCTACCGACGAAGGTCGAGCTGGTGATCAACCTGAAGACCGCCAAGACGCTTGGCCTGGTAATCCCGCAATCGCTGCTGCTGCGCGCGGACGAGGTGATCCAATGATGGCTAGCGGCACATTGATCGCGGGGTTCGCACTGCTCGCCGCGGTCGCCAATTAACCTGATTTCGTTGAGCGACTGCTTTGGAGTAGACCGACCGGCTGGTGTGGGCGATCTCGGTCGTTGAAGGGAACGCATTTCTTGGGCGCTATCCAGCGTCATGTGATTCAGTCGTACGGTGAATCGCACTTGCCGCGATGGCGGGCGCGTTTGGCAGTCTGGATCAGAGGTGCTCTTCGATACCGTTATTCACGTGCCCGACGGAGAAGGGGCGCTTAACTTTTTATAATAAAGTCGTCGTCGTGGGGTAGCCAAATCTTTGGAAGCGAGCGCGAGCACGCGCCGCCCGCAAGATCGACGACGGCGGCCCAGCTTTGGAAGGATGGCGATGACATACTTGTACGGCCTGAGGCCACCTACCCCTGCGCCTTCCAACTTTCGCGCTCGACGAGACGTGCCGGTGTATGCGAGCATGCCGTTCGTGCGCACGGCCGCCAGATGCAGCCAAGTCGTGTGCTGCGCGCGCGCACAACATACCGGCAAAGCCGGCCCGTAGGAGGGGACTCGAGTCATGCCGCACGACGAGCGGATTCCGGTCGACGCGCTACGCGCCTTCACCGCTTCGGTGTTTCGCGCGGCAGGGTCTGACGAGCGCGAGGCCCGGCTCGTCGGCGATCACCTGGTCGACGCCAACCTCGCCGGGCACGATTCGCACGGCGTGATCCGCATCGCCAAGTACCTCGACTGGCACGCGGCCGGACAGGTCCTCGCCAACCAGCACGCGCAGATCGTTCGCGAATCTCCCTGCCACGCCGTGCTGGACGGCCAGTTCGGCTACGGCCAAGTCATCGGCCGCGAAGCCATGGACATCGCAATCGCCAAGGCACGCACCTCGGGCGTGTGCGCCTTGGCGATCCGCAACTCCGGCCACCTCGGCCGCATCGGCGCGTGGGCGGAGCAGACCGCGCAGGCGGGCCTGGCCTCGATCCATTTCGTGAACACATCCGGCTTTGGCATCCTGGTCGCGCCGTTCGGTGGAACGGACAGACGCCTCTCCGCGAACCCGATCGCCGCCGGTGCGCCGACCGCTGACGGCGCGCCGCTGGTCCTCGATATTTCGACGTCGGCCATTGCCGAGGGCAAGATCCAGGTGGCGCTCAACCAGGGCAAGGAACTGCCGGCAGGCTGCACGATCGATGCGGAGGGTCGTCCCAATCGCGATCCCGTCAAGTTTTACGGTCCGCCCGAAGGCGCGCTGCTGCCCATCGCCGGACACAAGGGTCACGGGCTGTCGGTGTTCTGCGAGATCCTCGCGGGCGCGTTGACCGGCGGACAGACGACGAATCCGACCAACGCGACCGCCGGCCGCCTCGTCAACAACATGATGTCGGTCGTGTTCGATCCGGCGGCGTTCTGTGGTGCGGATGAGTTCAGGGAAGAAGTAACACGCATGGCGGTCTGGGTGAAGGCGTCGCCGCCTGTCACGCCCGGCGGCGAAGTGCTGCTGCCTGGCGAGATCGAGCGCCGCACCCGCGCGGAGCGCGAGCGCAACGGCGTCTCGATCGATGCCGCCACGCGCAAACAGATCAACGACAGCGTGCGGCCGCTGGGCCTCGAGCTGCCGATGGAGGTCGCAGCATGACCGAGTCAGCCATGCACACCAACCCCGTCCGCGATCGGCTGCGCGCCGGCGGCACCGCATTCGGCGTGATGGCCCTCGAATTCTTCACGCCCGGCCTCGCACCCGTGCTGGCCGCATCGGGTGCGGATTTCGTGCTGCTCGACATGGAGCACAGCGGCGTGTCGATCGAAACGATCAAGGCGCAGATCGCGTACGCGCATGGCGCGGGCATCGTGCCGATGGTGCGCGTGCCGTCATGCCAATATCACCTCATCGCACCGGTCCTCGATGCGGGCGCTTTGGGCATCATGACGCCGCTGATGGAGACGCGCGAGCAGGCCGAGACGCTGGTCGCCGCCTGCCGTTATCGTCCCGAAGGCCGGCGTGGTCTGGGTTTCAGTGTCGCTCACGACCGCTACACGGGGGGCACTGCGTCGCCCAAGATGCGCGCCGCCAACGACGCGATCCTGACGATCGCGCTCGTCGAATCGGCGCGTGGCGTCGACAACGCGGAGGGCATTCTCGGCACGTCCGGGCTCGACCTTGGCTGGATCGGCCACTACGATCTGTCGGACAGCCTCGGCTGCGTCGAGGACTTCGACAACCCACGCTACCGGGAAGCGGTATCGCGATTGGAAGCGGCGGCCGCCAGGGCCAAGGTCCCGCTCGGTTGGCTCGTGCCCAATGGCGCGGCGGCGCGTGCTGCGCTCGAGCGTGGCTATCGCTGCATCTGCATCGGCCACGAGGTGGCTGTATTGCGTACCGCTTTGGCCAACGAATTCGCGCTTGCGCGCAAGGGTGCAGCGGCCGCACCCTGAAACACAGGTCCGCACAAGGCCCTCGCCGTCCCACAACATCGACCGTTCCTTAAGGAGGAGCCACGATGAAGCGTAGAGACATGTTGATCGGCGCCGCGGTCAGTGGCGCAGCCGGGGTGGCGGCGCTGGCCGCAACCGCTTCGAATTCCGCCTTCGCGCAGGCGCCCGCCGCAGGCGGCGGCACGCTCGACCGGATCATCAAGGAGAAGAAGATCCGAATCACGGCGGAGGTGACGTCGCCGCCGTTCGGCATCCTCGACAAGGACAACCAGCCCGACGGCTCCGAGATCGCAACCTCGCGGCAACTTGCCAAGGACCTTGGCGTGGATCTCGAGCTCGTGCAGGTGACCGCACCGCAGCGCATCCCGGCCCTGCTCGCGGGACGCGCCGACGTCGCCATCTCATCGCTGTCGATCACGTTCGATCGCGCGAAGACGATCATGTTCGCGCCGCCGCACGGCGCGTTGTCGATCGTCATCGCCGGCGCGAAGGGCAAGCAGATCCGCAACGCCGCCGACATGGCAGGCAAAAAGATCGGCCTGACGCGCGCCACACTCGAGGAAGCAACTGTCCCGAAGATCGCGCCTCCGAACACCAATATCGTGATGTTCGACGATATCGCCGCGACGATGCAGGCGATGGTCTCGGGGCAGGTGGACGCCGTCGGCATGTCGGCCTTCGCCGCCAAGTCCGTCGCCGATCGCAATCCGAGGGCGAACCTCGAGAACAAGTTCACGGTGACGACCGCGTATTACGCCGCCGCCGTGCGTCCCGGCGACTTCGACGTGCTGCAGTTCCTGCGCACATGGGTGTTCCTGAACAAGCAAAACGGCGTGCTCGCCACCATCTACACGAAGTACACGGAAGTTGCGCTGGTCGAGCTGCCTGTCGTCTGATCGGGTGCGCGGGATGACGTTGCCCGCCGCACGATGCCCGGAACGCCGACGCGCCCCGGACGGCGCCGAATGAAGTACGTCTTCCAGTTCGGCATCGTCCGGGATCACCTGCCGGAGCTGCTCAGCGGCGCGTGGCTCACGCTGCGCCTGTCGGTGGGCGCGTTCGTGCTTGGCTTCATTCTTGCCGTCGTGCTGGCGTTCCTGCGCAGCGCCGGACCGCGGCCGGTCCGCGTGGCGGTTGGCGGCTATGTCGAGCTCGTGCGCAACACGCCGTTCCTGGTCCAGCTCTTCATCATCTACTTCTCGCTGCCCGAGCTCGGCATCCGCATGGAAGCGACGACGGCGGCGCTGATCGGCATGAGCCTCAATTTCGCGGGCTACGCGACCGAGATTCTGCGGTCAGGCATCGAGGCCGTGCCTAAGCCGCAGCTCGAGGCGGGCCACTCGCTCGGCTTCAGCCGCATGCAAGTCTTCCGGCACATCATCGTCTTCCAGGCGCTGCGCACGGTCTACCCGGCGCTGGCGAGCCAGTTCGTGCTGCTGATGCTCGGCTCGTCGATCGTGTCCGCCATCTCGGCCGAGGAGCTGACGGCCGTGACCAACACGCTGCAGTCGACGACATTCCGCGCCTTCGAGTTCTATTTCGTCGCGACCGGGATGTACCTCGCGATGGCAATCGGCGCACAGGCGGTGCTGCACGCGTTCTACTGGGTCGCGTTCGAACGCGGACAGCCGACGCGTGGCACGTGGGCGCGATGAGTCGCGATTTCGACTGGGCGGCGTTCCTGTTCCTGCTGGGCGCATTGCGCTGGACGATCGTCCTGTCGCTGATCGCGTTCGCGGGCGGCACCGTCGGCGGGCTCATTCTGGCGGTGGCGCGAACGTCGCGCTACGTGGTGCTGCGCGGCATCGCGGGGGCGTACATCGGTCTCATCCAGGGCACGCCGGTGCTGATGCAGCTCTTCATCGCCTTTTACGGGCTGGCCGTGATGACCGGCGTGCGCATCGATCCGTGGCCGGCCGTGACTCTGGCGTTCACGATGTACGCGGCGGCGTTCCTGGGCGAGATCTGGCGCGGCGCGATCCAGTCGATTCCGCGCCAGCAGTGGGAGGCAGCGGCGGCGCTGCCACTCTCGCCGAGCGCGCAGCTTCGTCACGTGATCTTGCCGCAGGCGTTCCGCATCGCGATTCCGCCGACCGTCGGGTTCCTGGTGCAGCTCATCAAGGGCACGTCGATCGCGTCGATCATCGGCTTTGTCGAGCTCACGCGCGCGGGACAATTGATCGTCAACGTGACGTTTCAGCCTATGATCGTCTACCCGATCATCGCCGTGCTGTATTTCGCCTTGTGCTGGCCGTTGTCGTTCGCGGCGCTGCGCCTCGAAGGGAGGATCGATGCCGCTCTTGGCATTGGCCAACGTCCGTAAGAGCTTCGGTGAGCACATCGTGCTCGACGACGTATCGCTCGAGGTCGAGCTCGGCGAGGTGGTGGCGATCATCGGGCGGTCGGGCTCGGGCAAGACTACGCTGCTTCGTTGCATCAATGGCCTGGAGAAGGTCGAAGGCGGGACGATCCAGTTCGAAGGCAAGCTGATGCCGCACGACGGCGCCGCGCTGCGCGAGGTGCGCCGGCACATCGGCATCGTGTTCCAGAGCCTGAACCTGTTCCCGCATCACTCGGTCGAGCGCAATATCACGCTCGGACCCACCGTCACGAACAAGGTGCCGCTCGCCGAGGCGAAGGCCGTCGCGCTCGATGCGCTGCGCCAGGTCGATCTCGAAGACAAGCTGCACGCCTACCCGACGCAGCTGTCGGGCGGCCAGCAGCAGCGGGTGGCGATCGCCCGGGCGCTGGCGATGAAGCCGCGCCTGATGCTGTTCGACGAGATCACCTCCGCGCTCGACCCCGAGCTGGTGGGCGAAGTGGTCAAGGTGCTCGAGCGGCTGGCGACATCGAAGATGACGATGGTGCTGGTCACGCACGAAATGGGCTTTGCGCGGCGCACGGCCGATACGCTCGTGTTCATGCACAAGGGTCGCGTCTGGGAAAAGGGACCGCCGAAGGAATTGTTCGCAGCACCGAAGACGAGGGAGCTCGAAAGCTTCATCCGCGCGGTGCTGGAACCCAACGTTTGACTGTCAGGAGAATCGAACCATGCAGAAGCTGCGCATCGGTTACATTGGCGTGGGGCTCATGGGCCACGGCGCTGCGGGCGGGATACTGCGTCACGGCTATCCGCTGACCATCGCCGGTCACCGCAACCGCGCGCCGGTCGACGACCTTGTCGCCAAGGGCGCGCGCGAAGCCGCCACGCCGGCCGACGTTGCGCGCGCGTCGGACATCGTCTTCCTGTGCCTGCCGTCGTCGGTCGAGGTCGAGGCGACGATCTACGGCGAGAACGGCGTGCTCGCCGGCGCGCGCGATGGACTCGTGCTTGTCGACTCGACGACCTCTGACCCGCTTGCCACGAAGCGCATCGGCGCGGATCTCGCCAAGCGTGGCATCCGGATGGCCGACGCACCGGTCGGTCGCACACCGAAGGAGGCGGAGGAAGGCAAGCTCAGCACGTTCATCGGCGGCGAGCCTGAGACGATCAAGAAGATCCGCCCGATCGTCGAGTGCTACGCCGACACGATCATCGAAGCCGGTGCGCTGGGCGCCGGCCCGGCGGGCGGTGCCAACAGCAAGATGTTCCAGATGATGATGCCGTGGGTGCTCGAGGGCGACGCCAGCCATCTCAAGGGGCCGCTGCGCATTGCCGGCAAGGACATGCGCTTCTACACCAAGATGGCCGAGGGCGCGCCAGCAACGGCGTTCATCGCTCAGGCCGTGAACCAGACGTACCAGCTCGCCAACATCCAGGGGCATGGAGAGCGGTTCATGCCGGTGCTGCCGGGAATCCTGGCCGAAATCAACGGATGCAGGATCCGGGATCTGGACGACTGACCGGCCTCGCTTCGCCACAGGCCGACGCGGCGAAGCGTCGCCATCGCATGGACCCGGTAACAGTCCGCGCGTGACGGGCGCCAGGCGCGGGGCACTGGCGCGTAATTTCATCCCTGAGGAACGACCGGCGGATGTTGAAAAGACCGTCGCCTCCACTCCTGAAGCGGCAAGGGACTCCAAGCCATACTGCCGTACCGCGACCTTGAACATGGCCGCAAGGAGGCTCTCGTGCACGCTAATCGCCCCCGCTTACCTGCCGTCATCAGAATCCAATGGCCAAGCGGATTGCGAATGAGTTCGATTTGAACTGCCGACGAGACATCCTGCAATCGCCAGATGAGGCATACTAGGTGGCGGTAGCTGGTGACGGTAGCGGTGGCAATAGCTGGTATTACGAATCTATCTCTACTTAACAGGGAGAAATCATGAACAAGATACGAAACTTTGTTGCAGCGGCGGTCATCGCTCTGGCGGTTTTCCTGCCGCCGAATGCCGCGTTCGCCAGGAACAACGTTGCCTGGCCTCAGCTAAGCGCCGAATGGTGGCAATGGGTTCTCTCGATTCCGCCCTCGGTCAATCCGTTGCTCGACACGACGGGCGAGAATTGCATGGTAGGCCAGCACGGCACGAACTGGTTCCTCGCCGGCTCCTTTGTCAGTGGCCCCATCACACGCGATTGCGACATACCACAAGGGGCGACGCTGTTCTTCCCGGTGATCAACGCGATCAACTTCGACACGCCCGGCCAATGCGGACAAGGCGCCCCGCTTCCTTCCAGTTCTTACCGCGCGCTGTCCGCAGCGTTCGTCAATGGGGCGATCAACCTGTCGGCCACTCTCGACGGCCAAGCGGTGAGCCCACCGATGCACCGCACGGTATAGCCGGTGTTCGAAGTCGCGTTGCCCGACGACAACATCTTCGCCGGAGCATGCAGTCCGGATCTGACCGGGGGCATCTATTCGCCGGCCGTGGACGACGGCTTCTACGTGCGGCTGAATCCGCTGGCGGTCGGTCCGCATACGCTGCACATCCACGCCGAGAATCCGACCCCTCCCGGTTTCGTGCTCGATATCACTTACAACCTCAACGTAGTGCCGGTCGTAACGAAATAGCGCGCAACGACGTGCGCGTTCGCGGCAAAGAAACGGCAAGCGGGGTAGTGGGAGTCTGCTACTCGATTCGGGAGGCCAAGTTCCCTCCTGGCACCGATATGATCGTAGCCGTCCAATCGGGAGGCGATCGCATCTGCCGCGCGGAGTCCTGGGCCCATCGGCTCGATACGCCGCAAGCTAGGGCATTTATCGGCCAGTTCGTGACGTTGCCGTGACTGCCTGAACGCACCCTCGGGCCTGGGGAGCGGCGCGACCGCTCTCCGGTCCAAGACGGGCGCGGCTGCCTGCTCGACCGTGACGAGCGCGCAACGCCGGTCGGTTGGCAGTCGTTCACTGCAAGGCCGCCGTCTCCACGTGATCCATGTCGTCGAAGACCTGGTTCTCTCCGACCATACCCCAGATGGATCTACGACGCGAGCCGAGGCACGCCCCGGAGCGACAGCTCCTACGCGCCGGTTTTCGATTCCCCGAAGCGAAGCAGCGTCTCGATCCTAGCGGCCAACTCTGGCGAAAGC
>WNGK01006963.1_pt1 | contig 13842 bp, 13 predicted proteins | sample 5400601 | NCBI WGS metagenome assembly WNGK01 (sample SAMN13153376, study PRJNA577476) | soil metagenome | isolation source: 60 cm soil or saprolite under Garry oak tree replicate 1 | place: USA:California | collected 2016-06-15 | reverse complement strand
GACGCGCGCGTCGCGGCGGAGTATTCGCGCGCGGTGTCGTCGTCGCTGATGCGACATGTTCCCGCGCAGCGTTGAATACTGCCGTCCGCTTCCACAAACCGCTGGGTTCCTTCCCCTTCAGGGGGAAGGTCAGGATGGGGGTGGGTTGCTTCAGCGGGTTGCGAAAGGCGGCGATCCCATCCCCACCCCATTCCTCCCCTTGAAGGGGAGGGAGCCGAAGAAGTTGAAGTCATCGAACGAAAAATTGGAGGACCTTCATCATGCATCGCCTGAATTCGTTGACCCTTGGAGCGCTGTTCACATCTATTGCAGTCTGCGCAGGCGCGGAAGAGATCGCCGTCGGCAACTACGGCGTCTCCGCCAACGGCATGCCGTTCGGCGTCGCGCTGGTCAAGGGATACTTCAAGGACGAGGGGCTCAACATCACCGGCCTGATCTCGTCGGCGGGCGGCGGCACGTCGCTGCGCAATATGCTGGCCGGCGGCGGCGTGCCGTACGGCGAAGTGAATCCCGGCGTGGTCGTCTCCGCGATCCTCGCGGGCGCGGACCTGAAGATCGTCAGCGACAACGTGCTCACCGTGGCGGAGTTCGTCTGGGCCGTGAAGCCCGACTCGCCGATCAAGACCATCAAGGATCTCAAGGGGAGGAAGATCGGCTACACCAACCCGCGCTCGACGAGCCAGGCGCTGGCGATGATGCTGCTGCAGATCGCCGGATACAAGCCCGACGAGGCGGAGCTCGTCAAAACCGGAGGCTTCGGCGAAGGCATCGCCGCGCTGGATTCGGGACTCGTCGATGTCGTTCCGATCACCGAGCCGCTATGGTCGAAGGTCAAGAACAAATACCGTGCCGTCGTGGTCGCGAACGACGTGCTGCCGCCTCTGGACAACGTCGTGGGTGTGACGACCGTGGAGATGGCGGAAAAGCGCGGCGACTTCATCCGCGCAATCATCCGCGCGCGGCGCAAGGCGGTGCAGTTCATGAAGGAGCACCCGGACGAGGCAGCCGAGATCGTCGCCAAGCAATACAATATCGAGGTCGACGTCGCGAAAAGCGCGGTGCGCAACCTGACGACCAGCACCACCAAAGGCGTGCCGTACTGGGGCGATGGCCAGATCCACCTCGAAGGCCTGAAGCGCATGATCGAAGCGCAGCGCTCGGTCGGCGCCATCACGGGCGAGGTCGACTACGGCAAGATCATCGACACGCGATTTCTTCCGGATGATATCAAGGCGATCAAGTAGCTTCCGCGGACGTTAGCGAGTCTATTGCGGCCGTTCGTGTGAGTCCTTCGACAAGCTCAGGACGAACGGATTTATTACGGCCGTTCGTGGTGAGCTCGTTGAACCACAACGGCCGTTCGGTCCTTCGACAAGCTCCACGAACTTCATGTCGGGCCGGCCACCGGCGCCGCTGCACGCGCTCGGGCCGATCGATCTCGAGCTTAAGATGGGCGAGTTCTTTGCCGTGGTCGGTCCCTCGGGCTGCGGCAAGTCGACGCTCCTCGAAGTGATCGCGGGGCTCGCGCCGGCAAGCGAAGGTTCGATCGAATTCGAAGGACGGCCGATCGAGGGCGAAGCGCCCGACGGCATGGGGGTGGTGTTCCAGGACGACGCGTCGCTTCCATGGCTCAACGTCGCGGACAACGTGGCCTTCGGCCTGCGCCGCTCGAATCTCGGCAGCGAAGAGAAGAACGAGCGCGTGCGCAACGTGCTCAAGTTGGTCGGCCTCTCCGATTTCGCGACCAGCTATCCCGCGCAGCTCTCCGGCGGCATGCGCCAGCGCGTGTGCATCGCGCGCACGCTGGTCATGAAGCCGCGGTTGATCCTGCTCGACGAGCCCTTCGGTGCGCTCGATCAGCAGACGCGGTTGCTCATGGGCGACGAGCTGCTGCGGATGTGGCGCCAGACCGAAGCGACGGTGTTTCTCATCACCCACGCGCTCGACGAGGCGACGATGCTCGCCGACAGGACAGCCGGATCATCGAGCATGCCGAATTCGGCGCGATTACCGCGAGGCTGTGGCATACGCTGCGCGGGGAGTCGCTGAAGACCATCGGAAGCACGATCGGTGGCGTGGGGGCTCATTGAGCATGAGACAAAAGACACTGGGTCCCCGCCTCCGCGGGGACGACGGGACCCAATCGGTCGTTAAGGCTAGAAAGTGAACCGCGTCACCATCTATCGTCTGCTGGTCATCGCCGGCCTCATCGCGCTGCTCGAAGTGCTATGCCTTATCGGCGCCATCGACAAGATCACCATGCAGGCGCCGCACCTGATCGCGCGCGATCTGTATCGCATGCTGGTCTCGGGCCGCATGAATGCCGCGATCGTCAAGACGCTGACCAACACGGTGATTGCGTTCCTGTTCGCGCTCGGCGTGGGCATCGTGGCCGGCGCGATTCTGCACCGGTTCCGCGCGCTGCGCGATACGCTCGATCCGCTGTTCGCGACGTATTACGCGGTTCCGGTGTTCGCGTTCTATCCGTTTTTCATCGTCGTGTTCGGTCTGGGCGACGCGCCTCAGATCCTGATAGCGTTCATGCTCGGCGTGGTCGCGGTGATCGTCAATACGCTGAACGGCCTCGACCGCGTCCCGCCGGTGCTGCTCAAGACGGCGAGGATCATGCGCCTATCGCCGATCGACACGGCGCTGCGCATGACGCTGCCCTCCGCCGGTCCGTATATCCTGACCGGCATCAAGCTCGCCGTCGCCTACGCCTTCATCGGCGTCATCGGCTCCGAGTTCATCATGTCGCGCGGCGGGATCGGCTACGAGATCAACTTCGCGTACACCAGCTTCGACAACGCGACCATGTATCCGCTGATCGTGCTGATCCTGCTCGCGTCGATCGCGATCAACGCCGTGCTCTCGCGCTGGGAGCAGCGGCTGCTGGCCAACCGGGGCATGCGATGAGCGCCGCCGGGCCGCCCCAAGGCCGAGTGCCGCGGCTCCATGCCGGGCTGCGCCGGCATGGACGGCATGAGGAGGCGTTGCGTCTCGCAACGCCGCGGCCTGCAAGGCCGAATTCCGCCTCCCGGGGAGCAGCGCAGCGGCCGCTTTTGCCACCCCGGCCGCAAGCGTGGGGGGATCTATGAGTGCATCGCACGTGAGCAGGCTGTGCAATACGCTGGTGTTGATCGCGGCGCTCATCGCGATATGGCAAGGGATCTATTGGTGGGTAGGCGACGTCGCGCTTTCCTCGCCGCTCGCGACGCTGCGCTACACGGCGAAACTGGTGACCAGCGAGAGCTTCGACGTGCATCTTTTCGACACCCTTCGGGCGTTCTCGATCGCGTTCGCGCTTTCGGTCGTGATCGGCTTGCTGGTCGGCTTCTGGCTGGGCTTCGACCGGCTTTCGGGCGACACGCTCGAGCCGATGATCGTTGCGGTGTATGCAATCCCCAAGCTCACGCTGTATCCGATCCTGCTGCTGGCATTCGGGCTCAGCCTGTCGGCGAAGGTCGCCTTCGGCGTGCTGCATGGGGTGATTCCGATCATCCTGTTCACGCTTTCCGCGGTTCACAACACCAAGCCGATCCTCATCAAGACCGGGCGCGTGCTCAAGCTCTCGCGCCCGCAGATGGTTCGCTGGATTCTGTTTCCGGCGGCGATCCCCGAGATATTCACCGGCTTGCGCGTCGGGTTTGCGCTGACGCTGATCGGATCGCTGCTCGCCGAGATGTTCGCCTCGCAGCGCGGCCTGGGCTATCTGCTGATGAACGGCATCGGCCTGCACAACGTCGAGCTGATCATGTCGGTGACCCTGCTCATCATCGTCTTCGCCGCCTCGGTCAGCTCGCTGCTGCTCTATATCGACCACCGGTTGCACCGGCGGGTATGAAGCGCAGAAGCAGATCCTTAGCTTCGCTCAGGATGACAAACAAATCGTTGTCATTCCGAACGCAGTGAGGAATCTGCTGTTAGAAAAATTAAGACCTTGTCAAAAGCAGATTCCTCGGCGCCTGATGCGGCGCCTCGGAATGACATGGTGTTTGCAACAGTCTGCTGATTCTTCTCTACCGAGGCGCGCCCGCGGGCGCGATCGTAGCGCCGTCGATGCCGTTCCGCGCAAAGGTTTCGGCGACGAAGCCGGACACTTTCATCTCATCGATGAAGTCGTACAGATACTTCGCGCCCGCCTCGCGGCCGCGTGGCGTTCCCATCGCCTGATTGATCGCCATGAATCGTCCCGGGAGCAGGCGCAATCCGGGAACGCGCCTCGCCTCGGCCTCGAGCTGCGGCTTGACGCCCGCGACGACGTCAAGCTTGCCCTCGACCCACAATTCCATGACGGCCCCGGCTGTGGCCGCGCGAACGATCGTCGCGTGCTTGAGCTCGCGCGAAAGAAAGAGGTCGTAGGCGCTGCCCACGATGACGCCGACGCGCGTGCCCGCACGATCGATCTCGGCATTGCTTCGTATCGGCGAATCGTCGGCCACCGCGTAGACGCCCTCGATCACTGCGTAGGGCGCGGTGAAGCTGATGTGCGCGCCGCGCACCGGATCGATCGCGAGAAAGCAGATGTCCCACGCGTGAGACTTGAGCGCGTCGACGACCTTGCCTGCGGCATCGTAGGGCACGAGCTCAACCGCGACGCCCAGGCGTCGCGCAAGTTCGCGCGCGAGATCGACCGAAAGGCCACCTGCCTCGCCGGTCGTCTCATCCTTCCCCGCGAGAACCGGGTTGCCGAAGTTGATCGCGGCACGAAGCTTGCCCGTGGGAGCGAGATCGACAACGACCGCAGATGGAGGCGTCGGCGTCATGAAAAAAAATCACGTCGCCGAACGCGATGCGCTCCGCGTTGGGCAGTGGCGACGATGATATTCCGCGCAATCGTTCAGGTAAAGACAGCGCGCCTTGACGGTCGCATTCCCTCGGGAAAGCGGGAAAGTAGGGTCAGACTCGACTTCTGCCACCCGCGCCGTGGGCAAAAAAAAACGAGTCTGACCCTACTTTAGCGAACCGTCAGCGCAACGAAACCGTCATCGCCGACGTCGTGACAAAAAACCTGCGCGTGAGATCGAATTCGCCTACGCGTCCCACGCAGATCCAGCAGAGCTGCGCCGTGCGGACGCGAACCGTGTGAGAACCGGGTCGGAGCGGCACCGTCGCGGTCACGCCTGAGCTCGTATACGTCAACGCCGACGCCGGCACTACTTTCCCGTCAACTTCCACGATCGGTCCCATTCCGACGCCACCGTTTGGCCAGGCGGCTCGTATCGTTACCGGCACAGGGTTTTCGGTGCCACTGACGAGCTCGCCTTCCCTTGGAAAGATTTCCAGGGACGTGCAGCCATAGGCGAGCGTGACAAGAACAAGAGGAACCATCCATCGGGTAGACATTGCGTGCGCCTCCACGTGATTCGAAATGGCGATCCTGGCGTAACGGCTTCCGAGCGTTTCCGTGGAACTATGCGCCGGTAATGCGCATACGGCAACCGTCTCTACAGTGCCGCATGTCCGTGCTAGACTCGCCGCCGAACTCGCCGACGACGCCGCGATGCCTTCTCACCATGCACCGTTAGGAGCTGCGATGCGAAATGTGCTTGCCTTCGTTGTTACCGCATTGATGCTGTTCGCGCTGCCGGTCGCTGCCCAGAAGCCCGGCCAGACGGCCACCCAGTTTTACATGGCTTACCGCGCCGCGTGGGTCAGCGCAAAGACCATGGATCCGATCTTGCCCTACATCGCCAAGGAAAGTCGCGCGCAATTCGATTCGACGCCCAATGACAAAAAGCAGGCGATGTTCGAGATGATGAAGGCGATGGGCGCGCTGACGGATCTGAAGATTGTCAAGGAAACCAAGACCCCCGACGGCTACGTCCTCGACATGACGGCCGTTGGTCCGGACAAGAGACCTCTGACGGGCACCGCCGAGATCGTCGTCGAGGGGGGCGCGATGAAACTCAAGAAAGAGGGTTGGAAGGGATAGCCGGGTACGGCTGCGGCGAAATCTCGCGTCTACTCGCTCAAGCGCACCGGCGAGAGGTATTGCTGCCGCCACGTTTCGAACGGCACGGCATCGGCGGCTTCGATCTGTTTCTGCTTGGCGACCGATTCCTCCGCCATGCGCGCAAAGCGCTCGGCGACTTCGCGGGCTAGTGGGAGGCTCAGTATCGTCTCGCGGTGCGCGCGCGATTGCGCAAGCACGAAGTGGACGTACGAATTGCCGTGGTCGCGCGCCATCGCCTGCAGGACGCGCGCGGACGGCGTCGTGTCGGCGTCGTTCAGGACGGCGACGGCGGCAGCGAGCGCATCGCGGTGCTCGGACGTTCCGGTCGCCGCGTCCACCGCCGCGGCTATAGGCCTGCACTGTTCGAGGATGTGGAGGCCCCATTCGACCAGCGTCACTTCCTCCGACCCACGGACCAGTCGCAGCCCCGGCTCGCGGCCGCGCGACGCCGTGCGCTGCTTGTTGCGCATGATCGCCGAGAGCTCCTGCGGCGTATCGGGCGCGCTATCGCAGAGGACGCAATGCAGCAGGAACACGTCGAGGAAGCGCATCGTGCTCGCGGTGATGCCGACCGGCTGGAACGGATCGAGGTCCATCAGCCGCACCTCCACGTACTCGACGCCGCGATCGCGCAACGCGTGCAGCGGGCGCTCGCCGGGCCGGATCACGCGCTTGGGGCGTATCGTGCCGTAGAACTCGTTCTCCATCTGCAGCAGGCTGGTCGCGAGCTGCCTGTACTTGTCGCCGTCGCGGATACCGAGCGCCTCGTACACCGGGTACGGCTTGGTAAGCGCCTCGTGCAGCGACGCAGCGTAGCTGTCCAGGCAGTTATAGCTCACCGCGAGCGAGGATTGCGCGTCGCTCTGATATCCCAGCTTTCCCATGCGCAGCGACGTCGCGTGCGGAAGATAAAGCGTGTCATCGCTCAATCGCCGCAGCTCGTGCTTGCGGCCGGCGACAAAGTTCGAGCACACGGCAGGCGACGCGCCGAAGAGGTAGAGCAGCAGCCACGAATGGCGGCGGAAGTTGCGGATGAGCGCGAAGTATTCGTCGTTGGAACGCGCATCGGGAAGCGAGAAGTTGTAGTGGATGCCGGAGATCGTCTGCATGCGCCGGCCGTAGCGATGCGAGAGCCCCGTGCGATACACGGTCTTCGCCCGTCCGACATTGGACATCCCGTAGCGGCCGATGGGAATTTCCTCGTCTGCGGGCAGGCGGCAGGGCATGCTCGCGCACCAGAGCAGCTCGTCGCCGATCGCGCGGTAGACGACCTGGTGAATCTCGGTGATTTCCCTGATGCACGCATCGGCTCTGGTGTGCACGCCGGTGATGAGCTCGAGCTGCGACTCGCTGAAGTCGGTGGTGATGTGCGGGTGCGTGAGCGCCGAGCCGAGCGCCTCCGGATGCGGCGTCGTCGCAAGCGTTCCGTCCGGCCGCACGCGCAGACTTTCCTTTTCGATCCCGCGTCGAAGGCTGTTCAGGACATCGCGCGGCATCGCGTTCAGGCGTTGCTCGCACGGACCCGCGGGCTTGGTGCTCGCCCGCGCCGGTGCCGTGTCGAGCTGAGAATCCTCGACCGTCAGATCGTTATTAGTATGGGTGGACATCGCATTTCCGGTGAGGGCGCGGGACGCGCATTGTATAACGAGGCGGCGGGCTGCTCGATTGACGAATTTTCAGGGGATGCATGCACTCGGCGCATCGCCGCGCCACGCTCTAGCGCAAGCGGGCGAGGATTTCCAGCGTGGTGAGCCTCAGGAGCTGGATCTCGTCCGAAATCTTGACCATTGCGTCTTCACTGCTGCCCAGCCCCTCGACATTGTCCCGCCACGCCTGCCAAAGGCGCTCGGCATCCGCAGGCCCGGGCGCGGGCAAGACCTGCGCGAGATCGTGAATCAGGATCATCCGTCCCCACCCCTGCACCGGGTCGCCCAGCGTGCGATCTTTTTTGAAGTGCGCATACTCGATGATGGTCTGCGCTTCACCGAGATTCTTGAGCGTTTCGAACGCGGCCGCCCGAACGTTATGATTGATCTCTGTCTTCTCGTTGCGCCAGGTGTTGTAAGCCAGTCCGGACAGCGCGACGATGATGCTGAAGATGGCCACGATGTTGGCACGAATCTGGGACAGTATCTGCGCGCGATTGAGCTTCATTACGATCTCCGAGCGGGTTCGTGATGTTAGAGTTTCGGGGTAGGACGAAGTCTGCCAGAAATTGCGCTCATGCCTCGATAGTCGTCGACGCCGGCGGGTGCTTACGCGACGGCTGCGAGGGGATGTCACCGATGTCCCGATCGGCCCGCGTTACACTTCTTCGGCACGGAGAAGTCGAAGCGTGCTCGCCTCGCGCGACGGCGTGATCCCGTAGCCGCGAATCATCCGGCCCTTTGGTGCGACCATGCCGTTTCGCATTCTCGTTCTCGGCGGGTATGGCCTCTTCGGAGGACGGATCTGCCGCGCGCTGAATGACGAGCGCGAGCTGTGGATCGGCGTTGCCGGACGCGACGCGGGCCGCGCCCGATCGTTTGTCGACAGCATGCCGCCCGGCGCCGCGACGCTGGAGGCGATTGCGCTCGATCACGAGGCCGTCGATTTCGGCGAGCGGGTCTCGGCGCTGCGGCCGCGGCTGATCGTTCACGCCGCCGGGCCGTTCCAGGGACAGTCCTACCACGTTGCGCACGCGGCCATTGCGGCGGGCGCGCATTACGTCGATCTCGCCGACGGGCGCGAGTTCGTCAACGGCATCGGCAAGCTCGGCGTAGATGCGCGCACCCGCGGGCTCGTCGTCGCGAGCGGCGCGAGCACGCTGCCCGCAGTGTCGACCGCGGTGATCGAGCGCCTCGCCGACGGACTGGTTGCGTTGCACGGCATCGACATCAGCATCGCGCCTGCACAGTCGATTCCGCGCGGAAAAGCGACGCTGGCGGGTGTACTTTCGTACTGCGGTAAACCGTTCCTCGAACGAGTCGACGGCGCGTGGCGCCGGGTCTACGGCTGGCAGGGGCTGCATCGGATCCACTATCCGGACATCGGTGCGCGCTTGGCCGCCCGCTGCGACGTGCCCGATCTCGACCTTCTTCCGGAGCGCTATCCGAAGTTGCTCACCGTCCGTTTCGACGCGGCTCTCGAGCTGGGCCTCGCGCAATGGGGCATGTGGGCGCTCGCGTGGCTGGTTCGCATCGGCATCGTGCGAAGCCCGGAACGTCTGGCGGGGTTTCTCTTGTGTACGGCGAGGATTCTCGATCGCTTCGGCAGCGACGTCGGCGGCATGCACGTCGGGATCGAGGGAGAACGTGTTGACGGAAGGAGCGTCCGCCGGACATGGTATCTCGTGGCAAGGCAGGGCGACGGCCCGCAGATTCCGTGCGTTCCGGCCACCGTCATCACCCGAAAGCTCGCGCGAGGCGTCACCATTGCGCCCGGCGCGCGCCCCTGCGTGGGTATGATGACGCTCGGTGAGTTCGAAATTGCGTTGCGCGATTACGACATCACATGGCGTATCGAAGAGCATCGGCTGCGGCAATCACCATGAGCGTTTATGACGCAATCAGGATCCTGCACATCCTCGGCACCGTGCTTATTTTCGGCACGGGCATGGGAACGGCGTTCTTCCTGCTGATGGCGTATCGCACCGCCGATATCGACGCCATCCGCGTCACCGCGCGGCACGTCGTGATCGCCGACTGGCTGTTCACCATGCCGGCGGTCGTCGTGCAGCCGATCACCGGCTTGCTGTTGATGCATATTCTGGGCATTCGCTTCGATACGGCGTGGTTCCTTGCGGTCGCGGCGCTCTACGCCTTGACGGGACTGTGCTGGATTCCCGTCGTTGCCATCCAGTACCGGCTGCGCGATCTCGCGCGTACCGCGGCAAGTTACGCGGACCTTCCCGCGAGGTTTCATCATCTGATGCGCTGGTGGATCGTGCTCGGTGTGCCTGCGTTTACGGCGGTGTTGCTCATCGTCGTGCTGATGGTGACGCATGCGGGGGCTGGAATCGTGCTCGATGCGAAGCCGCCGCAAAACGCTGCCTCGGCGGCAGATCTAGTCTGGCGTTCCGTTAATAATTGCGCACTAAGTTAAGCCGTTCGTAGGTGAGCTAGCCTGTCCTGAGCCTGCCGAAGGAAACCATGAACGGCTCTAAGGACCAGCTTCGACAAGCTCAGGCCGAACGGACCTCATAAACTTACTTCCGGAACGCCACACTAAGCTGCGCTAGAATAAGCACACGTCGATTCCAGCAGACGATCCATTGACAGTTGGCGTCACCTTTCTGTTCACCGACGTCGAGGGCTCGACAAGGATGATCGAGCAGCATCCCGATGCGATGGAGGCGGCGCAGGCCCGCCACAACGCATTGCTGCGCCGTGCCATCGACGCGCATCGCGGCCAGGCGCGATCGGCGCGGCGCTCGACGCGCAGCGCGCGCTGCACGGAGAGAGCTGGGGAGAGAGCGGTGCGATGCGGGTGCGCATGGGCCTGCACATCGGCGCGGCGGAAGCGCGCGACGGCGAGTACGATCTCGAGCGGACGGAGAAGCTGCTGCGAGCGTAGACGCGATTCCTTCGCACACTGCGTCCGCGATCGAAAGCCCGCTCGATGAAAGGCCCATAATTACCTTATGACTCTCCTGATCCTCGGCCTCATCATTTTTCTTGGCGTGCATTCGCTACGCATCGTAGCCGACGACTGGCGCACGGCGCAGGTCGTGCGCATCGGCGTGGGGCCGTGGAAAGGGCTTTATGCGTTGGCGTCGCTGGTCGGATTCGTCTTGATCGTTTGGGGTTACGGACAGGCGCGCGGCCATCCGGTGATGCTATGGAGCCCGCCGGACTGGACGAGATTGCTCGCCATTCCGCTGACGTTCATCGCGTTCGTGCTCATCGTCGCCGCCTACGTGCCCGGAACGCGCATCAAGCCCTGGCTCGGACATCCGATGCTCGCCAGCGTGAAAGTCTGGGCGCTCGCGCATTTGCTATCCAACGGAACGCTTGCCGGCATCGTGCTGTTCGGGAGCTTCCTGGTGTGGGCGATCGTCGACTTCGCGGCGTCGCGGCGTCGCGACCGTGCCAAAGGCGTGACGTATCCTGCGGGCACACCGTCGCGTGACGCGATCGCACTGATCGTCGGCGCAATCGCGTGGGCGCTATTCGCGTTCTATCTGCACGGATGGCTGATCGGCGTCCGTCCGATGGGATGACGAGACTCGACTCGCGGCAGCAGCACGCGAAACGCGAGCCTCGTCGATTCGGTCACGGCTTGGGTAACTTGAAGCGCGACACGGTCCAGCGCTGCACGTCTTCCTCCGGCTCGTCGCCGACCGCTGGCGTAAGCGGGAGCGCAAGATTGGTGACGTACATCTGGTCGCGAACGATCGCCAGGCTCGCCGGAAACAAGAAGCCCTCCGGCGTTCCGTCGTGGCGGATGCCTTCGAACTGGCCCACGCGGGCGATGACCCGGCCTTGGGCGTTGAGCGCCACGACCTGATCGGCCTGATTGGCGGCCGCCCACAGGCGGCCGCTGCCGTCGAGCAGAAGGCCGTCGGCGCCGTGAACGCTCTCCGCAAACACGGTGATGACCTTGGTGGCGAGATCCATCTTCAGCACCCGATTATCGCCGGTGTTGGCGATAAACAGCGCGGTCTCGTCCGCGCTGAGCGCCAGCCCGTTCGCGCCGAACGGAGGAAATCCCGCCGTTGCGAGCAGCGGGTCGTGCGAAACCAGATTCATCACGCAGGGCGGCGCGCAGGTCTTGGCATTGTCGATGCGAAAGATCGCTCCCTGGAACGAATCGGACACGTACAGATTGCCCGAATGATCGAATACCATCGCATTCGGCGCCGGGAATTTGTTCGAACCGAAAATAATCGTGTCCGAGCTGCCATCCGGATTGGGAACGCTCCGAGGACCGGGCGCTCCTATCTTCGGCAGCGTGGCGACATCTTCCACCGGCGTGGCGCTGTTGAACTGCGCATCGATACGCTGGACCTTGGAAGCGCCGAAGTTGAGGATGAAGACCTTGTTGTGCGCGGCGTCGAATTCGAGCCCGAGGAGCGGCGTGCCGCCAAAGTCGCGCATCGCGGCCAGGTGTCCGTTGCTCGCGAAACGCAGCAGCTTGTTGGGGTTCGGTCCGAAGTCGAACGTGCCGACATAAATGTCGCCCGTCGCCGGGTTCGCGGTGAGCCCTTCGGGAAAGCGCACCCCATCGGGTAGAACCGCGAACTGCTCGGGCTCGGCCGAGACGATCGGCGATCGATCGTCCGCATGAGCGACTCCTGCCACCGTCATCAGTGCGTACGCGGCGAAACCTGCCATCAGAAATTTGTTCATGCTCTGTCCTCCTTTGTCGTTGCGGGTACTGCCGGAAAAATTTTGGTGGCGCCTGCGATGTGATGTCAAGGACGCGGATCGCCAAACCAGTCACCGTGGAGGGACGCCCGGCTTATCCGTGCAGCGCGCGCCACACGCGCTCGGAGGTGACTGGCATCTGCAGCTTCTCCGCACGCTCGCCGGCTCCGTTGCGCACGAGCGCGTCGATGATGGCGTTCACCACCGCCGGCGTCGCGCCGATCGTTCCCAGCTCGCCGACGCCCTTCACGCCCATCGCGTTGGCAAGGCACGGCGTCGACTCATCCATGGTCATTTCGAAATGGCGGATCATCCGCGTCTGGGGAATGGCGTAGTCGAAAAAGCTCGCGGTCAGCGCCTGCCCGGACTCGCGCTCGTAGACGAAACGCTCGCATAGCGCCTGGCCGATCCCCTGCACGGCACCGCCCTCGAGCTGGCCGACGACGATCATCGGGTTGACGACGCGTCCGACGTCGTTGACCGACCAGTACGCGACGACGTCGACGGCGCCCGTATCCGGATCGACCTCGACTTCGCAGATGTGACATCCGTTGGGCCAGGTCGGTCCCGCGACCGAGCTTGTCGAATCGAGCACGATCTTTTCCGACGGCTGACGCCGCGCGAGATCGAACAGGCCGATGCGCCGGTCGGTGCCGGCGATGCTGAACACGCCGTCGCGGTACTCGATGTCAGCCGCCGCAGCCTCGAGCTCGGCGGCAGCCAGCTCGCGCGCCTTGCTTACGGTCCGCTCTGCGGCGACCTTGATCGCGGACCCGCCGACAAACAGCGAGCGCGACCCCGCGCTGCCGAACCCGGTGCCGCGGTCGGTATCGCCCTGGACAATTCTGATTTTTTCGATCGGCACGCCGAAGACATCGACCGCCACCTGCGCGAAGGTGGTCGCGAGCCCCTGCCCCATCCCCTGCAGCGCGTTGAAGATCTCGATACTTCCTTCGGCAGCGACCGTCACCGTCACGCGCTCGTCGAAAATGTCGGCGCCCGTCCACTCCAGGAACGTCGCCATGCCGCGCCCGCGCAGGCGGCCGCGCTTTCGGGTTTCGGCGGCGCGTCCATCAAAACCCTTCCAGTCGGCAAGCGCAAGCGCCTTGTTCATGACCAGCTCGAACTGGCCGCTGTCGTAGGTCTTGTCCATCGCGTTGGTGTACGGCATCTGCTCGGGGCGGATCATGTTGCGACGGCGCAGCTCCACGGGGTCGATGCCGCTCTCGCGCGCGGCCGCGTCCATCAGTCGCTCGATGATGTAGATCGCTTCGGGCCGGCCCGCGCCGCGATACGCTCCGGTCGGAGCGGCGTTGGTCAGCACGCCCTTGATGCGAATGTCGATGGTGCCGATGTCGTAGATGCTCGTCGACACCCACGGACCGATCATCAGCTGGATGACCACGCCCGCAGGCGTCGCATAGGACCCCAGATTCGCAAGCGAGTTCACGCGCAGTGCGAGAATGCGTCCCGAAGCGTCGAGCGCGAGCTCGGCCTTGGCAGTTACGTCGCGACCATGCGAGGCGGCCAGGAATTCCT
>WNGK01012163.1_pt1 | contig 13844 bp, 14 predicted proteins | sample 5400601 | NCBI WGS metagenome assembly WNGK01 (sample SAMN13153376, study PRJNA577476) | soil metagenome | isolation source: 60 cm soil or saprolite under Garry oak tree replicate 1 | place: USA:California | collected 2016-06-15 | reverse complement strand
ATCACAGTCGAATGCAAGGTGGCTTCGGCCTGGGGTCGCAAAGATTGCTGGTAGACGATCGCGAGCTTTTGCGCCGCTCGCGCTTCGACTAGTGCCTCCTGAATTTGGCCGAACGCGGCGTTACGCACTGCGTCCAACTCCGCATCCTGGTCTGTGACCTTCGCTGAAGATTCAGCAATCTCGGCATCGTGTTTACGTCGATTCAGCCAAGGCAGATTGATGGAGCCCTCCACCATGTAGTTGTTTCGAAACTCAGACCCGCGTGGCATAAGCATGTAGCCCGCCGCCACAGTGAAATCCGGCTTATAGGCCGTCTTGGCCAGAGTTTCTTCTTTGCGGCTCTTATCTGCCGCAACCTGCATCTGGAGAAGATCAGGTCTGGATTGAAGGGCCGTCTTTTCGAGAGTTTCGATCGACGGCAGTCGGGCGGAGATAGCATGCTCCCCACGAACATCGATGGCTGCGTTCGGATCTCGTCCAAGCAGAGTATTCAGGCGCGCGCGTGCTAAGTCGGCATCCTGCTCGAAATGAATCAGGTGCTCAGCCAGCCGGGTCAGCGAGACCTCCGCCTTGAGAATGTCCTGTTGCGGCACTTTCCCAACTGCGTACTTGATCTTGGCAGCCTCTACTCCTTGGTGTGCGATATCGACGTGCTGGTCGTGAATCCGCAATCCATCCTCCGCTCGCAACAGGTCATAAAAGGCCTTTCGCGCTCGAATGCGGACATCGAGTTTGGTCACGTCTAGTGCGGCTTTCGCTTCGGCGACCTCGGCTGCAGCGACGTTGGTCCGAAGACCGCGCTTGCCTGGCCACGGCAGCGTCTGGCCGATCATGAACATGTTTTGAGCAGCGTTGTAGTTCCAGGGCTGACGCAGAGGAACCTGCCAGCCTCGGTACATGAGCGACGGATCGTCCAGCGCGCCAGCCGAGGGCACGTGCGCCTCAGCCCTAGCAACTTTTCTGACCGCCACCCGGATTTCTGGATTGGCGGCCAAAGCCATTTTGTCGATCTGTTCTATGTCGAAGATAGGGCCGGACACATCCGAATGGTGATGCTGCGGAAGTAAGCTCGCGACTACAGACAACTTGTCACTGCCATCTTCTGGCGATTGCGCACGCGAGAAAATCTCCGATCCCAGAAAAAGGGACAGGCAAAGAACGACACGTAGGGCTTTCATCACTCCTCCGTTTGAGTTTCAAGGACAAGAGTTCAGCCGCGCGTAAGCGGCGCACGCACAAATGCGCACGGACAGACGACAGCCAAATTGGAGTAATGAAGGAGGTCTAGATTCGCAGGACGGATCTACAGCCGGGAGACGATTCGGGAGGCGGAGCCTCCAGTGCCGGTGAAATGGGCGAAGTTGATGCAGAGTCAACAGGGACGATGAAACTTGGGGGAACAATCGCCAGCGCAAAGGGACGGCTTGGAGGATAACTCGATACGGGGCTAACGGCAGTTTCCCGTTGATGTCCTTGGCAGCACGAATGACTTGAAGGCATCACCGACGAACCGCATTGCTGAGCCATTTTGCGGCAGCACTCATGCTCCGATGGCGTCATCTGGTGCATCGGCACAAGGCAGGCAATGGCCGGAGTCACGGCCCAAAGGACCGCGATCACCGTCATCGTTAGCGCGCCTACTTTGCTCACTCGCATCATTGTACTGCTTCCAAGCCTAGAGTAAGCATTACCTGTCGCTTGCGAAACATCAGTGATCGCAATCACCTGACGTTGTGCACTGAGACCTGAATCAGCAGGTATCGCAACAGGCCCTGCCTTTCACGCCGTCAATGCCCTCTTTCACGATGATCGGAACCATGCCCACCACCAGCCCAGAGTCGCATTGAGAAGCAGACCTGCCAGCAGGAGGGCCGACAGGTAAACACAGAAATCAGTCTGTTTGGCGTCGGCCTTCATAGCTGCGCTTCCGAGCCTCTTGCCTACATCCTTCTTGGCATGTGAAAGGATCGGCATGACGATCAAAGAAACGCAGGCGAGAATGATTCCTGGAACGCTGTGCTCGGGAGCCTTGCGGTGGACGAGATCGGTTATAGATTCATAAGCAACGTAGGCAGACAGTAAGAGAAAACAGGTTCCGACGATCCGAAGACTAAGCCTTTCGTTGCGTTCTCGGGTGTGCTCTTCCGAATCGACAGCCATTCTCCAGAGCAAAGTGGCGCCGGACGTGACCTCAATGAAGCTATCGATTCCGAAACCGACCAGCGAAATGCTGCCCGCAAGCGCTCCTGCTATGAGCGCTACCAGTCCTTCAATACAGTTCCACCCGATCGTGAAATACTCCAGCCGCTTTCCGCGATGTGCATGGACCTCACGGCTTATTCCAACCTCAGCCATGTTTTCAGCATATCAACTGGGTGGTTTCGACAGCGAAAGACAAATCATCGGGTAGGGAGCATCTGTTCCTTGCTTCGCAAAACAGCTTCTCGCAGCGGATTTCAACTTTCGTGTCAAGGACTTTGGGCCGCAGACCTGATCACGACTCCATGTCAATCCAGGCTTCAGCCAGCGATCGCAAGTGGGTCGTGTATCGATGGCCAACGTTGTACGTCTTACCGGATCGCATGCGCACACGGCACTCTCCCGCCGGCGAGGATTGGATCTCTTCAACGTGCGCCCTGTTGTACGACAACGGATCGATGAATACGCACGAAACCGTACGGTCCGAGTGACTCCTCGACCTTCGAGATTGATTTTCCGAACAAGTGAGAGCAGGTCGGTGCGAAGTGGATTTCGATTGTGTGGATGGGTTTTGAGCTGTAGCCCTCGCGTTTGAATTGTGTTTGCGCTCGGCGACGCTTTTCCCGGCATCAAGTGTCGTCCATTCATTGTCAATGACGGCTGCAACATCCGTTCTCTCAAGGCTGTCGTGCATTGGGCTTGCTGAAACATCCGACATGCTCACTCGCAAATCGTTGGATCGAGCTGCCGGTTCGGAGTCACGGTTCGTACTGCGTTGCATAAGAGAGCCTGAGCGATTGCTTCAATCCATTCCAGCCGTCAACGTGGCGTCCATAAGTAAGCTGTTCCGCGAGGAACGCGCCACGACTCATCCGAACTTCTCCTTCGCACTGCCACGGCTTAAATTCAGCTTGAAGTCGGATTTCAGTAAGTTGGCCTCTCTTTCTCTCTACCGTTACTTCGCTCAACATGCGCTGGCGTTCGGCATCTATCCAGGGCTGCTCTCCCCTCGACCACCTGTGCGGTTTGCAATGCCCAACCCCTGTCCATGCCTGAGTGCTGTTACGAATCCCACTTCTTTCGAGCTTCAACGGCCGCCTCGCGAAATGCCGCATGCAGCGGATCAAACGCCGGGTGCGACATCTTTTCTACAGCAGGCGTGGCTTTCTCCGGCACCCCCCTCCCGAACGGCGGCTGCGGGTCATATTCCAGCGCCAGGGTAAGGAACCGCGCATAATCCTCTCCCCGCAATTCCGCGGCGACGCGAAGGCCAAAATCAATTCCCGCTGTAATGCCGCCGGCGGTGATGCGATTACGGTCTTGCACCACACGGTTAACGACAAGCTCCGCTCCAAGTTGCGGCAGGAGGTCACGTACTGACCAGTGTGACGTCGCTTTGTAGCCGCGCAGAAGGCCGGCTGCACCAAGGACCATGGACCCCGTGCACACGCTCGTTACGAGCTTGGCGGTCTTTCCACGTCTCGTCAGAAAATCAAGGGTTTCGCTGTCCGTCATGAGCGCCACAGTGCCATCGCTGCCGCCCCCTACAAACAGGACGTCCACAGGATCGACACAATCCGCGAAGGTCTTGGACGGCTGGATACTAATGCCAGTATCGCTTCTCACCGGGTTCGTCGTCTTTGCGACAAGCTCTACGTTGACGCCAGGGAGATAGCCAAATACCTGTTGCGGACCGATCAGATCGAGCGCTGTCATGCCTGGATAAATCAGCATCGCGATTTCTGTCGGCTTCTCCGATGCGGACTGTTGCTTGCCGCTCATGTCGCGGGTTTGCTGTTGTGCAATGGCCAGCTTTGAAAAGGCTCCGATTAAGGCCGCGCCGCATAACTGTTGACTGAATTCCCGTCGGTTCATCTTCGATGTCTCCCCTTGACTTTCCTCCGGCACGCACATCTCTAGCAGCCGCACACTCCTTCAATGCCCGCCGGTCATCTTTGGCGATGGCGTTCCGTCCGACCAATTGCTCACCGGAACGTCGATTGTGGTGTAGCGACCGATTTTTTCTTCGCGCGCGTCCAACGGGACGTCATCCCCCAAGTCGGATCCCAAGGCTTTAGGGTCGATTTCGGGAACAAAAAACATAACGTGGGGAAGCCAGGGTCCTCTGATGCTGGCATTCAGATACCCTTGCTTTGACATCATGTAGGACACAGAGCCGGGCTCGGGTGTGGGCAACTCACCTCTCGCGATGCTGTCTATGATGACGTCCTCTATCTGATCGTTCGAACGTCCGGCAATCGCCAGTTCGGTCTTCTTGAGGTAGATGGGAAGAAAAGACCGCACAGCCGGAGCGCTAAGGCAGATCGGACCGTGTATCTTTGGGTCCCAAAAAGCCGGATTGTTTTTGGGTAAATCCCATGATCGTCCCACCAGGCATGCGAAACCGTTCTTCCCCTTCACTGCCGTTTCATAGCCATGCCGTCCAAGGACCATAGCCGTGGCGTCCTTGGCAATGGATTGCGGAGCCGCGCTGCGGGCCATCGCAATTTCCGAATCTCGGTCCATTAGATATGGATCGATTGATGCCATGGTGGACGGAGCTGAATTGTCTTGCGCCCGGAGCCGTCGGACTGTCGAAAAAGCGAACATCACCGCAAACGTTAAGCACGCCAATACGACTCTGGTGTCGGACCTCATTTTTTCTCCTTACCTCGATATGGGGAATCGAATATGCTCGCGTTCTTTCTCATGAGACATTCCTACATAGCCGGTGCAACCGTTCCATCCGACCATTTGCCAACCGAAATCACAAATTCGGTAATGGGCTCTGGACCGCCCTGAAATTGCGGATTCAGCGTAACCGGCGAGTCGGGCAGATCCGCACCCCAAGAGGATTTGTCTGTCAGTGGAACCCCAGGAAGACTTGTCCGTCAGCGGAAAGTAGAACATCAGATGAGGTACGTAGTGCCCGAGGGCGTCATTAAGGTAGCCTGCCCGCGACATCATGTTACACATCGCACCCGGCTCCGGTACCGGTAGCTCTTTTTTCTCGAATCCGACCTTGATGCGGTCGATCATCTGAGCTTTCGACAAGCCGGCCAATACCATCTCCGTCCGCTTGATCGTGAGAGGCAGAATGGATTGCGCGGCTGCTGGATTAAAGCAGACCGGCACTCGCACCTTGGGATTCCAAAACTGAGCAGAGTTGAACGGAGACGTCCATGATCGTTCCACCACACATACAAAACCGTTCTTTCCTTCGATGGCGGTTTCATAGCCCCGCCACCCGAGAACCAGGACTTTGGCGTCACCGGATATGGATTGCGGGGCAGCGCTTCGCGCCAAGGCGATCTCGGCGTTACGATCCAGCATCAGGTATTGCTCGATTGAGGCCATGCTGGGATATGTTGTTGAGTTGTCAGAAGTGGGCATCCCTTCGGAGAGCAACGTCGACTGATCCTCATTTCGATTGCGGGTGGTAAGCATAAACGTCAGTCCCACAGCCACGCAGACGATAGCCAATGCTCCGACCCAGACCCAGCGGCTCGTCATTAGTGCGTTTTTCAATCTCGGCCAGCTGACCTTTACGCCTTCCCGCGGCTGGAAGCGCTCCGCAAACTCCGTCTCGATCTCCGAGGAGATATCTGCTTCTGGTACTTCAACTACCCACGCCATTAAGCCTTGGGAAATACCCCGGAAATCGGCAGCGAGGGCCTGGCACTCCGGACACAGTTCCAGATGTGACAAGGCCTCGCTGGCTCCGTCCGGCGGCAGTTCGCCGTCGAGATAAGCCATGAGTTCTTCCTGTTCGATCGGATGTCTGTTCGTACTCATTGCATGCCTCGTCTTCCTGCTCGCGGCTGCGCGGCGCTCGCTCTCAGGCCAGGATTGGTTCTTGCGTCCGACTCCAGATAACTCTTCAATGCGAGACGCGATCGAAAAAGCCTGGAACGGACCGTGTTTACGGGTATTCGCAACAGCTCCGCAATCTCGGAGTAACTCAGCTGTTCGTATTCGCGCAGCATCAGGATTTCGCGGTCCGACGCATCCAGTCTTTCCATGGCTTGCCGGACCCACAGCACGCTATCGGAAGTTCTGTCAGTGTTGGGCTCCGTAGTCCCCAGTCCTAATGCGCTACTCCATGCGCTATTCCTGAAAACCCTGCGCCGTTCCGCGGCCAGCAACTTCAACGCAATTCCATATAGATACGTTCGAACCGAGGCTCGCGGCTCATAACGTGAGACCGCTCGGATCACGGCGAGGAAAGTTTCCTGGGTGAGATCTTCCGCCCGCTCGGAATTATTCAGCCGGCGTCCGAAGAAGCCATACAGTGGTTTGCGATATCGGGCAAACAGCTCCTCGAAAGCTGCTCGTGATCCACCCTGGAATTCCTGCATCAAGGCTTCGTCGTTAGTCATATTGGGTGCGCCAGCTTAATCCGTGCAATCCCTCTGAGCGCTTTCACATCTCTGCATGCTTCTTTAATGTCAGACGAGAGTGAAAAGTTCCCGTTCGGATGCATTTTGTTTTGTGGTTCATGAACCTCATCAACATGATCTCCGGTCGGGTTGGGGTGGGCGAGAGTTGAACGTTTGCGAGCATATTACCGTGAGGAAGCGCAGCGGCTCATCGCAGACGCGAAATCTCGTCTGGACATGTGCAGGACTTATGAGAAGCAAGCCGTCACATTTGAGGCGATGCATCCTTACGGCACACTCGGCGTGTCGCACTGCAAATACCGGGCTGACTTGGATCTAAGGCAGGCCAAAGAAGCAGCGGCACTTGCTGCGCGCCATGAGGAGATGGCCAAAGCAGCCGAACAGAAGCAGTAGCACTTTTCATTGGAGGCGGCCATTGAGGACATTGAGGAGATCGGCTCCAACTTGTGTGAGTAGGCTATTCCGCGAGGAACGCACCGTTACCAATGCGAAATTCTGTCAGGGGTTTGAGGTTCTTCTTGTAAGCACTAGTCACTGCGTATTCCTTTCCACCTTTAACGCGGAGGCCACACTTTCCGGTCGAGTATGGCTTGATCTCTACCACAAACGTGCGATTCACGAGCGAAGATCGATGGATCCGAATGAATCCGTACGGCTTCAGCTTTTCTGCCACTCTCGAGATTGATTCGCGCAGGAGATAGGAGTCCGATTCCCGCTGCAGCGACACGTAATTGCCCTCAGCTTGAACTGCGACCACGTCGCCAGGATTGATAAACATGATCTTGCCTTTAGCCTTGATTGCGATCATGGGGTGACCCGGACGAGACAACCTCTGTAATTGAGGCAAAGCTTCTATCAATTTTGCGGCTCGTTCGCCCTTGGCTCTGCGACAAGCCCGGTCCAAGGCATCGTTGATGCTTTCATTCGAGAAAGGCTTTAGCACGTAGTCCACGGTGTGTCTCTGGAAAGCTGCGACCGCGTGTTCAACTTGTCCGGTTACAAACACGATAGAGGGCAACGAAAGGTTTCGTTTCCGAAGCTGGTCTACGAGTTGAGAGCCCGACACCTCTAGATCGATGTCCAGAAGCAAAACATCGTAAGAGTCCGTGGCCAATTTTTCGAGCGCATTGATCGCATCGCTGAACGAATCGAAGTGCTCCACGTCGCTCCTTGCCGACAGGACATTTGCCAAAGCCGTTTGTGTCAGGGGCTTATCTTCCACGATCAACACGCGCATGGTTTCTACTCACCATCCATCTCTATTTCATCAGGCGTAAGCATCTTGGCGGGACCGGAGTCTTACGATGTCGCTGATCTTCTTCGCACAAGTCATGGCGTGAATTCGTGTTAAGGGCGAATTTCGTCGCTAGTCATAGTCGGCGCGCCAGATCAACCGCGCAATCCTTCTGAGCGCTTTCACATCGGCTCATGCTTTCTTTAATGTCAGAAGCAAGCGAAAAGTTCCCGCCGAGTTCCATTTCTTTGTGTTTTTGTGAATATGATCAACATAATCTCGATCGGTCGGGATTAGAAACTCTTCCAGCCTTCTGAATCGCGGGCTCAAGTTTCAACTTCCGGCCTCCCGAATCACGGAGCATTGGCGCCGATGTCTACTGATATCCGTATGAATTGATTGCTGAGCTTGGCCTGCTTGGTCTCTGCAATTGGTCAATTCGTCACTCTCTGATATCGGCAAACACATACCTGAGCAGTGGAACCTCGCGTATTTCCATCCGAAGACGGACCCTGGCTTGCCTTACTGCACAGCAACACTCTACGCGAGTGCACCCGCAACTTTCGTCAGCCAGTGACAGGCGGGCCGCAGGAACAGTGGGAAGTCACATTAACCGTTAGACGCCGAGTCGTACCTGGCGCAAATGGCCAGTCATCTCGGCACCACAACTTTACCGGAGGAAAACAGGGGATATGAGCTCGCTAAATCTAAAACACTTGCGGAATTTCTGGATACTGTCGGTTGCGACGATTGTTCTGGCTGGCTTCAGCGACGCGGTCGCGCAAGCCAGCTACCAAGTTACCGATTTGGGCACTCTGCACGATGGGTATTTCGGCTGCACCATGGGCCTCAATAATCATGGATGGACGGAGACCCAGTACGGGCTCTTGGAGTCGGGGAAGCTGGTAAAAGGGCGGCTGGCGATAAATGTCGGCGGATTCACGCTCGACCTCGGCACGCTCGGGGGACCGAACAGCTGGGACAACCCCTTTGGCGGCGAAATCAATGATCGAGGGGAATTAGTCGGTTATTCCGAAACATCTGTTCCAGACCCGGATGGCGAAGACGTTTGCGGCTTCGGCACAGGGCTTACCTGTCGTCCGTTTCTTTGGAAAAACGGCCACATGAGCGCTCTCCCGACGCTGGGGGGAAATAACGGACAGGCCAGCGCCATGAATAACCACGGGCAAATCACAGGGTTTGCGGAAAACGGTATCGTGGACTCCACATGCCCGCCTAACAAAACTAATAATCGGATTCAGCTGCCGGTGTTATGGGAAAACGGCAAAGCCCAAGCTCTTCCTACGCTGATCGGCGATACAGACGGGGAAGCGAACGCCATCAACGATCTAGGTCAAGCCGTAGGCAACACCGGAACATGCGGTGGAGCAACCAATCACGCTGTATCGTGGGAAAACGGTGCGGCCTCCCAGCTTTTTGACTATGGAACTTTCGCCCTCGCCTTTGGCATTAACAACCAGGGCCAAATTGTGGGGATGGTCGGCAGCCCCGACACCCCAACCTTCTATGCAGCTCTTTGGCAGAACGGCGCAATCACAAACCTGCGCACTCTGCCGGGAGATTTTGCCGCCATTGCCTCCGGCATCAACAACCACGGCCAAGTGGTGGGAAGCACTCTGGACTCCAGCTTCAACTGGTCGCATGCATTCATCTGGCAAGACGGCGTGATGACCAGCCTTGATACGCTGTTTCCCGCAAGTGCCAACCTCTTGCCAACCATGGCTAACCAGATCAACGAGCGCGGACAAATAGTGGGCATGGGAACGGTGCTCAGCGGGCCGCATACGGGCGAGACCCATGCCTTTCGGGCGACTCCGGTAAACGGAAGCATAGGCAAGTCGATTGCAGACGTCGTACAGGGACATCCGAAATCCAATGTGTCCACAAATGGCAATCAGTTTCTGCAGAGAATCAGACTCGGCCGATCTGGGCAATGAATGAATTCGCTCGCCGGGTATGTGCCTGCTGTTCGGTTTGAATGCGCAGACGCGACGGCACGCACGGCTGGGATCACGAACCCCGTGTGGCGTGATAAACGGCACGCCACACGGGTTCCTTTTCGACACGAAGAAGTTCTTGCAAGCCGTGACCAACATTCTGCTCTGGATCGGACACTAGTCGTTAGGGTCGAGCAACACTGAGATCCCCCTGCACCTTGCCCAAGGCAAAGTGCGAGTTGCAGCAGTTTGTGAGAACAGATTGTCGGATTCAAGCTGACCCACTGCCCAAAGTTCCCGTTCTGATGCACTTTCCCTTTTTGGTTTATGAACCTCATCAATGAGTCCTTCGCCTTCCCTTCCAAACATTGGATGCTCGACAATGCCAGACGTGCAATCAGCTTCGTTCAAGGAGAGACGACGATGGCGCAAAGACGACAGCGAGGTTTGGTTAAAAAATGAGAGCCGTGCCAAAGGCGATACTTGGGTATTGTTCTTTCGTAAGACTCGAAAATCTGATGGCAAGCGTGTCGAGACCAAAATTCCGATTGGTTTGGTCAAAGACCTCCCTCAGATCCGTGACGCATGGGCCGAAGTCGAAAGACTGCACCCCCACATCAATGAAATCAACTCCAGGCGGGGCATCACACTTGCTGATTTGGCGCAACATTACGCTGAACATGAACTGCTCGACCACACGGAATCTATCCATGCAAAGGCACACACGACCGTGCTGAGCTACGAACGAATCATTCGTAATCGACTGCTACCTAAATGGGCCAACAGGATTGCGCCTGGTATTGAACCGCTGGAGGTAGAACAATGGTTGAAGAATCTCAAAAGAGAAAGAAAGTTTGCCAACCCAACCCTCGACAAGACTCGCCGGGTCATGTCTCTGATCTACAAGCATGGCCAGCGGTACGGACTGATTCCCCGAAACCAGGAATCGAACCCGATGCGCTTCGTTCGTTGCAGGACTACCAGCGGATATAAAGCGATGATTCTCACTCCAGAGCAGGCATACGCGATACTGCTAAATCTGCAAGAGCCGGAGCGTACGCTTACGCTTCTCGCCTCGGGCACCGGTCTCCGCATATCAGAGTGCTTGGGCTTGCATGGCAGGACGTCAGTTTCGCGGACTCAATGATCCATGTTCGTCGGACCTGGACGTGCGGGCAAGTTGGCTTGCCGAAGAGCAAAGCATCGAAAGGCCCTGTGCCACTTCATCCGTTGCTTGCTGAATTCATCCTTCGATGGAAGCAGAATACGCCGTATTCGCAACCCGCTGAGTGGGTGTTTCCTTCAATTCGCCTACAAGGCAAACAGCCGCGTGTCGCCAACATGCTCGTCGAAGACCATCTGCGGCCAGCCGCAGTGAAGGCTGGCGTTCTCTCGTCCCACCGGGATATCCGAGGGCGCTTGGTCGATGACGATCCACGACGATTCGGCTTTCACAATCTGCGCCACAGCCTTGCGTCATTTCTCATCCGCATCAGGACCGATCCGAAAACGGTGCAGACGCTACTTCGGCACAGCGACGTCAAACTTACACTTCAGTTCTACACGCACGCGGTGAGTCGGGATCGCATGGCTGCAGCAGGAAAAATGCTGACAGCGATTCTCAGTCACGAAAGCGGACTGAAAGCGGACTGGGGAAAGATCACACCGGCCTAAGTTCTTCTGTGTCATCCAGCTGCGGAGCGGTCGTTCGAAGCGTTTCGTGAGTGCGGACTGAATGCGGACTGGGGAGGTGCAAAGCGTTTGACCTAAGTTCTTTGGAATGATGGTGGCCAGGGACGGAGTTGAACCGCCGACGCCAGCCTTTTCAGGGCTGCGCTCTACCACCTGAGCTACCTGGCCACGTTTCGAAACCCGCGCTCCGCGAGCTGCGAGGACTGTTCGCTACACGCTGATTGTCTCGGGATTCGCGACCGAACGAAACTGCTCCATTGCCGGAAGCGTGCGGAACGTCCTCGATTATAACAACCGCACAGATTTCCCTCAACGTCACCGCGTGCTTTCCTCGCAATGCAACACGAGTTTCACGGATTTCGCTGAGATCAACAGATCGACACGGCTACGCAAGTATGCGCCAGAACCCCAGCGGAAAATCCGTGGCTGAGTTTTTATCCTGCGAAGCTCTTCACAAACTCCACCAAACTTCGCAGGGCAATGCCGGAGGGGCCTTTTGCGATCCACGGCTTTTGATCTTCCATCCAAGCGGTCCCGGCAATGTCGAGGTGGATCCACGGAGTGTCTTCGGCGAACTCCTTCAGGAACATGGCAGCCGTAATCGCGCCACCCCAGCGTCCACCCGAGTTCACGATGTCGGCGATGGAAGAACGAATGTGTTCTTTGTATTCGTCGTCCAGCGGCATCCGCCACATCTTTTCGCCAGCCTTCGCGTTGGCACTGTGGAAGCGGTTGTACATGTCGTCGTCGTTGGCGAAAATTCCTGCGTTGTTGTATCCAAGAGCGACTACGACTGCTCCGGTCAGCGTCGCCGCGTCGACCAGATGCGTACAGCCGAGCTGGCGCGCGTAGTAAAGGCCGTCGGCCAACACCAGTCGTCCTTCAGCGTCAGTGTTGATGATCTCGATGGACTTGCCCGACATCGCGATTTGCACGTCCCCGGGCTTCTGCGCTTTTCCAGAGGGCATGTTTTCCGTCGCGCATACAATGCCGATGACTTTGACTTTCGGCTTCAACAGTGCAATCGCTCGCATGGCGCCGATCATGGTAGCGCCACCGGCCATGTCGTATTTCATCTTTTCCATGCCGTCGGCGGGTTTGATCGAGATGCCGCCGGTGTCGAAAGTAACCCCTTTCCCTACGAGTCCAAGAACCGGCTTCTCGGGCGCGCCCGAGGGTTCGTATCGCATGACGATCAATGCGGGCGGTTCGTCGGAACCTTGAGCCACGCTCCAGAACGCGCCCATCTTCAGTTCTTTGATCTTGTCGGCGCCGTAGACGTCGCATTTCAAACCTACGTCCGCGCACATCTTTCTCGCGCGATCGGCGAGGATCGTGGGCGTCATTCGATTGGACGGTTCGTTCACCAGATCGCGAGTGAAGTTTTGCGATTCGCCGATGATTTGCGCTTCGGTGGCTGCTTGTTCGAGGCTGGCTTTATCTCCGCTCGCGACAACGGTGAGCGCATCAATCTTCTGGTCTTTTCGATCGCTGCGGTAATAGTCAGGATCGAAGTTTCCGACATGCGCACCTTCCACAATCGCGCGTGTAGCTTCCTTCGCAGGAATGCTGGGCGGAGCGAGGAAGGCAAAACCCCGGATCCCGCGCGACTTAAGCGCGCGCACCGCGACGCCCGCTATTCGGCGCAGATCGTAACTGGAAAACTTCTTCGCGCTGCCTCCGCTGATCAGCAGCAGGCGCTTTGCCTTCACGCCAGCAGGTTTGTGCAGCAGGTTGGTTTCAAATGGCTTGCCGGTGACTTCCTCGCTCTCGAGCAACTCGGATACGACCGACTGCACCGCAGCGTCGCCGGTGGCAACTTTGAGCTGCGGCTTCCTGTCCTTTTCTTTTTCGTTTGGCACGGGCTCGGCATGGTCGAGTACGACGGCAACTAGTGATTCGGTTTCGAGTTCAGCAGGCGTAGAGAGAGAGATTGTCGTTTTCATGATTTCTTGGGAATGTCCTCGGATGATATTCAGTATCGTCGCCGCGATAGGAAAAGCGCAAGCGGCTGGCAGGCAATGCCTGGCGGAATCTCGCCCTCCGCGCGGTTCGGCCAGCGGGTCCGGGGCTGTGAAACCGCAAACCGACTGGCCGACCGCGAGCACTCGAGAGTTCTACTTCTGCGGATGCGACGCGCTTGCCGGATTGGAAGCAATCAGGTATTTGCCTTCGTCAGCGTTTACCGGATCGAGGTCAAGAGTCATGGTGGTTGCCGTTCCAACAGTTTGGTAACCGATCCGAGCGCGGAAGTAATAAGTCTTACCTTCTTCGGCGGTAAAGCCGGTGAATGCGGCTTCGCGAGAGAGACGCTTGAAATGCGATTGCCAGTTGGTGCACAGATGGTGTTCGCCGGGGTCA
>WNGK01013621.1_pt1 | contig 13845 bp, 15 predicted proteins | sample 5400601 | NCBI WGS metagenome assembly WNGK01 (sample SAMN13153376, study PRJNA577476) | soil metagenome | isolation source: 60 cm soil or saprolite under Garry oak tree replicate 1 | place: USA:California | collected 2016-06-15 | reverse complement strand
GACAGAACCCACTTCTTACGAGCTTCTTTCATTCCGCCATCTCAACAACGTTCGCAAAAAATCAAAGTTCCAGGGTGTATCGACTTCTACAAGGATATGTGTTACCCCTACTTGCAAATAAGCCTCAAGCTGGGAGATACTCACACTTCTTGGTAAAGAAATAGAACGTTCAATCTCATTTGGATTCCGACCAACTTTGGCACACCAATTGTCTAGAACCTGCATTTTATGGGCAACTGTGGGTGGGTCACCAAAGGTATTTGAGATATTCGCATATTGTGCGACGAGACGTAATGTTACCTTCTCACCGCCACCGCCAAGCAAAATCGGGATAGGATTGCGAACTGGCCTGGGAGAACACACCTCCCAGTGGTGTTTGATAATTTCCAGTCCCTTCTCCAGTGAGGCCAGGCGGCTGCCGGCAGTCCCAAACTCGTACCCATACTCCTGGTAATCGCGCTCAAACCAACCGGCACCAATACCCAGAATGAGCCGACCGTTGCTGATATGATCGACAGTCTTAGCCATATCCGCAAGCAAGGTTGGATTGCGATAACTATTGCAAGTGACGAGACAACCTATCTCTGCTCGCTGTGTTAGCGAGGCCATTGCCGTGAGCAGCGTCCAACCCTCGAAGTTGCTTCCTTGAGGGTCGCCAGTTAGTGGAAAGAAATGATCCCAATCCCAAATTGTATCAACGCCCAGATCCTCGGCGCGACGAACAGCATCCGCATAGGACTGGTAGGTGGTATGTTGTTGGCGTAGTTGCACGCCAATACGTATTGGATGACGAGTTGTAGATTGTGTCACAGCAGTATATCCTCTCTTGCTTCGTGCTATGTTTCGAAACGGATGTACAAGCAGCCAGTATAGCACCTGGTCCTTAGTCTGCTTTCCTCTCACTGCCCTTCGGGTGCTCAAAATTGATCTTGAGCACGATAGGCTGTGGGTAGTTTCCAAATTTTTCGCCAAAGATATTGAGGCCGCCTACATTCAAAGCATCAGGTTTGATGCCCAGACGAACCTCAATGTATGGTTTCTCCGCGAGACGTAAATCCTGTATTTGAACGGAGCTGATATTTTTGCCGTCAACATAGCTGCAATCCTGCGTCACTGACCATATCTTGAGCTGGCCGTACTGGCTATCCTTCGTCTCCCACCAATCAGGTGTCAATAGACCACGCTCGCCGCCAAAGTCTGCCGGGCTAGTCCAGCAGCCAATCTCTACGCCGTTTATCCATACTGTGATATCAGAGGGCCAGTTCAAATGGTGTAATGGAGCTTCCGAGCAGATTTCAGCGCTGAGATCGAGACGCACAGCGCTGGCCCCTGTTGGCAGATGGTTGGGGAAGCGATATGTAACATAACCAGAACCAAACCAGAGCAACTGGGCGGTTACATGTGCTGGTTCATAGAAGGTGGCAGGTGTGTCGAGCAAACCAATGAGACTGGATTCATTGGCTAAGCCGCAGGTCGGGTGAACATCGAAGTCATAATATTGGCCGATGGGCATCATGATGGCAAAGGAATTGTGCGAATTTGAATTGATGCGTTCCAGGCGAATATGCACATCATCGTAGGTTCGCGCGCAGAGTTTCTGTAATCCATGGGTGGCCGGTATCACTTCAGTGCGTATAAGATCCGCTTTTTCGAGGATCTGTATATGCGTTGTGGCAGACGACGGAGCAATCCGGAGGGCAACGGCAATATCATTCACATTGACCGTGTGGTCCCCCAGGTATGCCAATATTGCCAGACGCGTTTCTGAACTGAGGGCTTTCAATAGTGTAAGCGTCGTCTCGCTGTTGTTGGTGAGGTCTAAAAATAACACTTTACCCGTCATAATTTCACTAGCTGGTTGCTAAACTCAATTTAATTCATGGCTAGCATTGCGAATAGGCAAACGTTCTCGCCTTTACTTCATACTTAGACTAACTGATACAAAGCAGTATAACGTATAACAACTTGGAAAGTCAATGATAAAGCATGAATACACGTCTATGTACCCTGCCCTATACATACAGGTTTCATCTATTCAGTTAGGTAGAAATGAAATTGAATGGAACGAAACACTCTATTTTCTCCCCTGAAAACTTGTTTCTTTCAAAGAAACGAGTTTTCGGCACTCAAATACTTGACAAATGTACAGGTTCTGATTTACAATGTACTTATTCAATTAGGGAAAATACGAAATGAAACGGTATTTAGCTAAAACTTCGCCTTTTTTGAGAACGCGATAAAGCCTGATTGAGCATTTCGTTGATTTAGTTTAGCAGAAGACAAACTATAACCATCCTCACTCTGTTGAGTGGGCATTCTCATTTGTGATAGACAGAGAAGAAGTTCTCGTAGTAATTAGGAGCATAGAGAAAACCCCATCTATTTAGCGGAAAGGAGGATCTCCATTCAACGATACAAAAGCATTTCTCTCTCTATCGTCCCTGTACAGATGCGCCATTGTGCCTTTTCGTCAAAGTCGAACTATTTTGTGCTCATTACATCTCGCTCACGCTCAAAGGAGGGTATTTTGCTATGAAGCGCAATAAGTCTCTGCGCCTTGGTCAGTCAATGCTCATCAGTATGCTCGTTTGTATCATGCTTGCCGCTTGTGGCGGCGGTGGCACTAGTGGCACTACCGCGGGTAGTAATTGTGGGTCACCTCCCAAACTGGTGAAGAAAGACCACTACAAAGTCGGTTTCTCGCAGAATGCAAGTAATAATCCCTGGCGTCTGGCTGAGACCGCCAGCATCAAGGCAGAAGCCCAAAAGCATGGTGATACTCTGGTTTATGCCGATGCCGCGAATTCGGGCGATAAGCAGGTATCTGACGTCCAGTCAATGATCGCCCAGAAGGTTGATGTTATCCTGCTTGCTCCCATCACTGAGAAAGCCCTTGTACCAGCAGTGCTCCAGGCCAAAGCTGCTTGTATCCCCGTTATTCTGATTGACCGCGACGTAGATCACACCCTTGCTCAGCCCAACAAGGACTATGTGACCTTCATTGGTTCCGACTTCATTCAGCAGGGGAAGCGCGTAGCTGACTGGCTAATCAAGGCTACCGGCGGCAAAGCCAAGATCATCGAGCTAGAGGGAACCACCGGTGCCTCTCCTGCTATCAACCGGAAGAAAGGCTTTGACGATGAGATCAAGACTGCCTCAGGCATGGTCCTCCTTGCTTCACAGGATGGTGACTTCAATCGCGACACCGGCCGCAAAGTGATGGCGACCCTCTTGCAGGCTCATCCTGACGTGACCGCTGTCTATGCTCATAATGACGAGATGGCGATTGGTGCGATTGCTGCCCTCAAGGCAGCAGGCAGGCATCCAGGTAAAGATGTGATCGTCGTTTCGATTGATGGTGAGAGGGATGCTCTCAACGCGATTATCAACGGGGAAGAGGGCACTACGGTGCAGTCCAGTCCCTTCTTTGGTCCAATTTCCTTCCAAACAATTGACCAGTATGCGAGTGGCACCAAACTCCAAGACTGGATCGTCGTGAAGGATCTGCAGTTCACCAAAGACAACGCGCAGCAGAACCTGGCCAATTCGTTCTAGTGATGTAAGAGTATCCATTATGGGTACTCGCTAGATGGCGTGGCTGATTGTTATCAATCAGCCACGCCATCTCTTTCACCTGTTCCTTTTGCTTTTCTTGCCCCCCTTGTCTCGTTCGCTAGCGTGTGAGAAATTTTTTAGAGCCGTGATAACTCAGACCTCTCAAAAGTCGCTTCTTGTTGTCACTTCTCGCACCTTCGGTGTTCGCAAGGGGAGAAAGTGGCTTTTGAGCAGCCCTGGCTGATAGTTCAGACCTCATTGACAACGTTTGTAGTAGTTTGTAATATGAGAGAAATCACTGTAGTGTCACAGGGAAGGGAGTGCTGAAATGAATCAGAGCGACCCATTATTACAGATGGAGCATATCTCCAAAGCCTTTCCCGGCGTCGTGGCCCTGGTAGATGCTCATTTAAGTGTCAATCGCGGCGAGGTACATGCACTCGTGGGTCAAAACGGTGCAGGTAAATCGACGCTTATCAAAATCTTCACAGGTGCGTATCGTCGCGATAGTGGCAGCATTATTTTCGATGGCCGTGCTATTGATTTCCAATCTCCACAGCAGGCACAGAATAATGGGATCAGTACCATCTATCAGGAAATCAACCTCGTCCCATTCCGCTCTGTTGCAGAGAACGTTTTCATGACCAGAGAACCGCGACGCTGGGGCTTCATCGATTGGCGCAGGATGCGTGCGGAAACTGCTACATTGCTGAAGCGACTCTCCGTCTCCATCGACGTTACACAACCATTGATGAACTACAATATTGCTATCCAGCAGATGGTTGCCATCGCTCGTGCTATTTCCTTCGAAAGCAAGCTCGTTGTCATGGATGAGCCTACCTCTTCACTCAATGAGCGAGAAGTTGAAACTCTCTTCACTATCATTCGTCAATTGAAGGCTGATGGCGTCTCTGTGATTTTCGTCGGTCACCGGTTGGACGAACTCTACGCGATTTGTGATCGTGTGACGATTATGCGCGATGGCCGGACAGTAGACGTACGCGAGATGAAGGGTCTGCCGAAAGTAGAACTGGTCGCTAAGATGCTGGGCAAGGATTTGGGTGAAGTACGCCGACATGGTCAGACAAGCTTTGAGGTTGGGCAGCACCATGTTGAACAGGAAGTGCTCTTGGAGGCCCGTGGGCTGCGTCGGGGGCGTGTATTGCAAGGTGCGAGCGTTAATGTGCATGCGGGCGAAATCGTCGGACTTGCTGGTCTGCTTGGCTCAGGCAGGAGTGAAGTCGCGCGCGCAGTTTTCGGCGCTGATCCTTTGGAGCAGGGCGAGGTTCGTGTAGAAGGAAAACAGGTGCACTTTCACTCGCCTGCTGATGCGATCCACGCGGGCATCGGCTTCTGTCCAGAAGATCGCAAGATGGATGGTATTATCCCATATCTCTCGGTGCGCGAAAATCTTACCCTTGCCGCCTTACCTACGCTTGCACGCAATGGCATTGTCTCCCGTGAGAAGCAGCAGGAGATCGTTGATCACTTCATCAGACGGCTTGGCATCAAGACGACGGGGCCGGAACAAAAGATACGCGAACTCTCTGGTGGTAATCAACAGAAGGTCCTGCTGGCACGCTGGCTCTGTCTTAATCCTAAGTTATTGATTCTGGATGAACCGACACGCGGTATTGATGTCGGTGCCAAAGCCGAAATACAGGCATTGATTGAAGAATTAGCGGAGAAGGGGCTGGGAGTCCTGATGATCTCATCCGAGCTAGAAGAATTGCTCGAGGGTAGTGACCGCGTAGTGGTACTGCATGATGGACAAACTGTGGCTTCGCTGGACCGTCAAGACATTAGCCTGAATGCTGTGCTGGCGGTGATGGCACATGGGGATGATGACAATTCCTTGGAGACAGCCAATAAAGAAGAGGATGTGCAGCATGGCGAAGCTTGATCCAGCCACAACTACTGTCGCGCATCGCTTTGTGCTACCGGAACGTTTGCGTAATTTTGGTCAGACTTATGGTGGTCTGACAGCGCTGCTGCTGATCATTCTTTATGATATTTTATTCAGGCCCCACTTTCTCCAGGTACAGTCGCTTTACAACGACCTGCAAGAGGTAGCGCCAATTGCGATTATTGCGACAGGCATGACGCTGGTTATTGCTACCGGCGGAATTGATCTTTCCGTTGGCTCATTAATGGCGTTTGCTGGTGCGATGGCTGCAGTCATCTTCCTGAGTCCAGCCTTATCAAACATACCGTTGCTTGGAAACATGCTCGCCCTGATTATCCCGCTGATAGTAACGGGCCTTCTTGGCTTGTTCAATGGTTTTCTGATCACGAGATTTCGTATTCAGCCAATTATTGCTACGCTGGTCTTATTTATTGCCGGTCGCGGTATGGCATTAGTCCTGTCCAATGACAAACTCCAGGACTTCAATAATCCAGGCTTCCAATTTATTGGTCAGGGCAGCGTACTGGGAGTTCCTTTCCAGGTGATCTTGATGATCATTATCGTGGCCGTTTTCGCGGTAATCATGCGCATCACCACCTTTGGTCGCTATGTTCTGGCAACAGGTGGTAATGAGGCTGCGGCACGCCTGGCTGGTATTCCCGTTAACCGGGTGAAACTCGCCGTATACACTATCAGCGCACTGCTAGCGGCACTGGCCGGGTTTATTATCATCGCGATCAATTCGTCATCGGATGCCACTCGAGTAGGCCTTAACGGAGAATTGGACGCTATTGCTGCTGTTGCCGTTGGCGGTACTCCCCTCACAGGCGGGCAGGCATCCGTCCCGGGAACACTTATTGGCGCATTAATTGTTTATCTCATTGGCGCAACGCTTGTATCACAGAATGTTTCGTTCGGAGTAGCGCAGATAATTAAAGCCGCCATTATTCTGTTGGCGGTCTATTTTCAGCGGCAGCGCAAAGGGTAGTTGGAGTAAGTATGGCAGATATTTCTACAACGAAGGTGAGTGGCAGCAATAGGCTGGCAACTGGATGGACCCGCAGTAAGAGCACCTTGCAGCGCCAGGGTCCATTGATTGCGCTGGTGATACTGGTCCTGTTTGGGGCGTTTCGTTACGATAACTTCTTTTCGACCTATAACTTTCTTACGGTGGTTTCATATAACACAACGTTTGGCCTGATCGCGTTGGGCATGACATTTGTGATGATGACCGGCGGCATCGACCTCTCGGTTGGTTCGCTAGCGGCCCTGTGCAGTGTCGTAGCAGCTCTGGCAAGTCCCTTTGGCCTGTTAGCGGCGATTGGCGCTGCTGCGCTGGCAGGTCTCATTGTGGGGCTCTTTAACGGTTGGGTTATTGCCTGGCTCCGAATACCGCCGTTCCTTGCGACGCTTGCGATGCTACTCGCTGCTCGCGGCATGGCACTGGTTCTTGCGAAGGATGCGACGGTCAGTGTGAATGCTACGTCCGATTGGGCTGGACTCAGCCAGGGTATTTTGTTTGGTATTCCACTTCCGGTCTTTTTGCTCCTGGCATATGCTATTGGTTCGATTGTGCTCAACTTAACCCGTTTTGGTCGCCACGTCCTGGCGATTGGGGGCAACGAGGAAGCGGCTCGTCTGATGGGTCTACCCGTTGAGCGTATCAAGCTGGCGGTGTATGCGATCAGTGGTGTACTTGCAGGTCTGGCTGGCGCATTGTTAGCTGGACAGACCTTCACTGGATCACCAAACGAGGCAGTAGGCTGGGAACTGACGGCCATCGCCGCGGTGGTTGTCGGTGGCACACTCCTGACTGGCGGCATGGGCTCGGTCTGGGGATCGCTGGTAGGAGTATTGTTGCTGGGCCTGGTCTTCAATATCTTAAACTTTGAGAATGGATTTGGCTTCATTAGTCTGGGTGTATCCTGGCAATCGGTTATTCGTGGAGTCTTCCTGCTTATTGTCGTACTCGTGCAAAGTCGCCTGACCCGCGCTAAGAAAGTGCGGTTAGGGCAAGAGCCGTCTGGCCCTTAAGAAAACAAACAGTCACCGACGCGTTTTCGACCAGTTTCTCGAGCGCTACACTGATTTGGCGAGCAAGCTGCGTATGGGCGATCCGACCTGAAAGCAATACCAAAGGAGAAAAGCAGCCCTGCAATGACAACACCGAAAGACGAAGTGCAGAGTCGTACGGAGAAACAAACACCGGCTCTGCTCGCTCTGAATTCTCACGAGGCACAGATTGCTGCCGCGGTTTTCGAACGCCTTTTCCCCGCCGACGAGAATGGCCCCGGTGCAATCGAAATGGGTATTGTTACCTACTTAGACCGGGTATTAGCCGGTGCATATCAAGACAAGGCCGAACTCTACCGCCTGGGCCTGGCTGCATTGGATCGCGTGGCACGCGAGCGTTACGAAATATCCTTCGTCGACTGCTCTCCTGAACAGCAGGACAACCTGCTTGCGGACCTGGAGCGCAGCATGCTACCGGACTTTCGGGTCCCGCCCCAGCGCGACTTCTTCGAGATGCTGAGAACCTCGCGACCGAGCCGGTTACCAAGGGTGGCGTCGTTCAGTCGCTGGAGGACGTGGGCTACAGTCTGGAGGGCGCTCCGCGCGAACCTATAGAGATACCAGGCTACGACCCGCAGAAGAGCGTCGAGCCCCCAACCGGGCCCGCAGATGTCGTGCTGGTAGGAGTAGGGGCCATGGGGAGCGTGGTTGCCCCTATTCTGGCCTCTGCAGGATTGCGGGTGGTCGGACTCGAGGTCGGGCCGTGGCGAACCAAACACGACTTCGTGCCCGATGAGCTAGGATCTGCTTACTACTGCCGGGGAGAAATGGGGCGCAAGTTCCTGAGCGAGACGCCGCGGTGGCGGCGCAAGGAGGGCGAACCCACGCGAGAAGCGACCTTCTCGCTGGGGCGCATGATGAATGGCGTAGGTGGTTCGGTAATCCACTGGGGTGGTGCGCTTCGGCGCTGCCATCCGCATCATTTCAAGTATCTCACGCATGTGCACGAGAAGTATGGCGAGAAGGCCCTGCCGGATGGGCACATGCTGGTTGACTGGCCGATAGGCTACGACGACCTGGAGCCATATTACACGCAGCTGGAATACCTGATCGGCGTCGCGGGCAATGAAGACAATCCGTTCATTTCGCGCAGCAAGCCCTATCCTTTGCCGCCGCTCCGGCCTTTCGTCAAGAGCGAAATATTCCGCAAGGCCACTTTGGCGATGGGGCTGCATCCCTATCCCACACCAGTCGCTGTCAACAGCGAACCCTATAACGGGTACCCTGCTACCACTTACTGTGCCTGGAGCGGTGGGTTTGGTCCTTTCAATGACGAACGGTGGCACCCCGGCCTGACCTCAGTACCCGAGGCTCTTGCGAGCGGCAACTTCGATCTCAAGACCTACTGCCGGGTCGTCCGCGTCCTCACCGATGGTGATGGAAACGCCTGCGGCGTCGAGTACATCGACCGCAATGGGAACATGCATGTACAGAAGGCTGGCACGGTTATCCTGTGCAGCTACACGTTTGAAAATGTGCGGTTGATGGTGCTTTCCGGTGATACGAAGCACCCCAACGGGCTTGGGAACAACACGGGACAGGTCGGCAAGTACTTCATGACCAAGATGTGGGCTGATGTTTACGGCTTCTTCCCGGATATCGTCTTCAATGCGCATACCGGGCCGGCGGCGCAAATGTGGGGCCTGGATGACTTTGTGGCAGAGAACTTTGATTCGTTCGCGCATGGGTTCGTCGGTGGGGCCACTCCTAACATCGAGAACCAGCACTTACCAATCCAGATCAGCCGCGATGGCTTGCCCTCCGATGTCCGGCGCTGGGGGAAGGAGTACAAAGATCATCTCCGCAAGTGGCAGCACATCTGCCCAGTTCGCCTTCAGCCCGAATCGCTGTCTTACCGCACCGACTTCCTTGACCTGGACCCTCGCTATCACGACCGCAGCGGGCTTGGTCTGCCCCTCATCCGCATCACCTGTGATTTGCGTCAGAACGAGAGATGCCAGCTCGAATGGATGGGAGCCAAGGCCGAGGAGGTCCTGCGCGTCATGGGCGCGACCAAGACCTGGCGGGGTCCGCATTTGAGCGGTGTGTGCAGCAGTCATGACCTCGGTGGCTGCCGGATGGGCGAAGACCCCACTTCTTCGGTGGTTGACCCTGATTTGCGTGTCCATGACACGCCCGGTCTGTACGTCTTTAGTGGGGCGGTGTTTCCCACCTGTCCGGGTGTCAACCCAACGCTGACGATGTGGGCGCTCTGTTCGAGGGCAGCCGAGCATCTGGCGCAGCGTTTGCGCAATGGGGAAGAATAACGAGGGGTAAGATTGGAAGTTCGGAAGATTGAAAATGTTCAAAGGTGACCTGGAATAGCCTCGGCATTGATCCGAGGAGCCTGGTTATCCAGTTTGCGAGAAGGAGTAGTGTCGTATGATTGAACGGATTGAGACGGCGTATTACCGCCTGCCGCTGGAACCGATGGGCGATGCTGGACATGGCGCCATTGACAGCGAAGAACTGATCACTCTCAAGCTTTTCGCTGATGGGCTGGTTGGGCATGGCTATACATATACCATCGGCCGCGGTGGGCGGGCTATTCAGGCGCTGATTGAATACGACCTTGAACCACTGTTGGTTGGCCGGGATGCGGCTCAGATTGAGGAACTCTGGGAATTAATGTGGCGACGCCTCCTCTATGTTGGCCGCGGGGGTCTGGTGAGCTTCGCTATCGCGGCGGTTGACATCGCCCTCTGGGATTTGAGGGGGCTGCGGAATGGGCGGCCGCTCTATGCACTGCTGGGCGGCGCGGCCCGAGACATCCCCGCCTATGGCAGTGGCGTCGACCTGCCCAAGCCGCTCGATGGCTTGCTTCGCCAGGTGGAGGGCTTTCTGGTGCGGAACCTACCTGGGGTCAAGGTCAAGATCGGGCGGACGCCGGAGGAGGACGAGGCGCGTGTGGCAGCCGTCCGGCGGTTGATAGGTGACAAGGTGGATCTGATGGTGGACGCCAATATGACCTGGACGGCAGAAGAGGCGCAGCTACGGGGTCAACAACTGGCGCAGTACAACCTTTACTGGTTCGAGGAGCCAACTATTCCTGAAGACGTAGCCGGGCATGCCCGGCTGGTCGAGGCACTCGTCATGCCGATTGCCGTTGGAGAGAGTCTCCACTCGCCGTACGAGTTTGCCCGCTACGTCGAGGAACGGGCTGTGGAGGTGTTGCAGATCGACCCGGTCACGAACGGGGGGATTACCGCGTCCCGGCAGGCGCTTGCACTGGCCGACTCCGCTGGCCTGCGGACGAGTAGCCATTACACCGACGAGTTGAGTGCCCATCTGCTGTGCGCGAGCCAGCACCCGGTGTACCTGGAGAAACATGCCTTCGCACTCGATCCCTATCTAGAGGAGCCCCAGCAGGTCTTCAATGGGAACGTACGACCGACCGAGGCGCCTGGTACAGGGCTGCGCTTCTCCGAGTCGGCGCTGGCCCTCTACCGCCAGTGACGTCGACCTCTGCTAGAAAGGAAAACTGCTTGATGAAGGCCGTCTTTAGAGGTCGTGCGTGCGGCCTCTTACAAGCGCATCACCGCAGACAATGTACGCAGTGCCAGCGTCTCATCTCTACCTGCTTCAAAACCTACCCATTGAGGCAGGGAGATTGATTGCGGCTAGAGATGAAGTATCCTTTTCGGTTGGCAACTTTTCCTTTACTCCGGTTGCGTCAGCCCATACGGAATATCAAACAGATGAGCAAGGGAATCACTATTACCTCGGCTACTGCATTACTCTCAATGGTGTGCGTGTGTATCATAGTGGAGATACGTCGGTTACCAAAGGGCTGGTGGAACGGATACGCGAGTTTAAGCCGCATATTGCGATACTGCCAATAAACGGGGGTGATTACGAGCGAACAGCGCGGGGTATTGTTGGAAATATGACTGGTCGTGAAGCTGCTGATTTTGGTGTAGCTGTTGGTGCAGACCTGATCATCCCTGCTCATTATGATACGTTCCCGAATAACCGGGATAATCCTGCGCATTTTGTAGACTATCTATTTCACATGTATCGTGCACAGAAGTTCCACATGATGGCACCAGGAGAGCGTTTCATCTACGTGAGGTAAGGTGATTCACTTTTAGCGAGGCGTTGTTTCACCTGGAGTAAAGGGAGCGCCATGACCGGGAACGATCAGCGCTGCGACCCTTAACACTCGTTCGCGATTGGCGTGAATCGCCTTCATATCTGCCGCCAAAGGATCATCAGCCGGCCCTTCAGCAAACCACCACAGGTGGGTAAACGCGACAATACCATTGTTCGTGCCAACAAGCGTCGTAATATCCTGAGGAGTATGACCTGGCGTTTCTATCAGTCGGATAGAAGGAGAAAGATCATACCCCTCAGCGGGACGATCCTCCCAGGAGTCGCCCTTGTAGATAGCCCAGAAATCATGAAAACGGGCGTTTGGAAACAAGGCAGCATTGAGGGTATGATCCGGGTGGTGATGAGAGAACACCACATGCTGGCGGAACACAATCGTGTTTAACAGCTTTGGACAGTGAAAAAGCTACAGGTAACGATTAGCAGATGAGATCCGAATGCAGGAGAATTTGCTCAAGAATACGAGCCCGTAAGCGACATATTTCCTGCACATCGCTGAACTCTTGTGGAGCGACGCAGAAAATATCTCTGGGACTCAAATTACATTGAAAGAGGAGGTAGGCTACCCGACGCTCACGAAGATCAGGGAGCAGCTGTTGTATACCTTCCCACAATTGGCGATCACCCGGCTGGTCTCCTCCTGCTTGCTCTTCTGCGTGAGCAGGCTCCTGTAAAGTCATCCCCGTTGGTCCTCCTTTAGCGCGCAGCGAATCGAGAAGCAATCCATTCAGGCAGGCCTGCAAGTATCTGAGAACGGTGGGCGGCGAAGTGCGGGCTTGCAACTGTCCAGCGTTAACGGCTTGCCGGAAACGCCCATCTGAATCCGAAGGTAACGAGTGGTCCATTCATGATGTCTGAGAGCGTGCCGGGTGATCACTACACTGTGGTGCGCAACCCCAGATACTACCTGGCCAGGGAAGGACTGCCCTTCCTGGACAAGGTCGTCTTCAGCGGCATTAATAGTGCTGAGCTCGGACTCAAGGAGTTGCGGCGGGCTCCCTCGATGCCACCGGCTTGATCACGGATATCCAGAATTTTCAAACGATGCAACGTCTCAAGGACTATACGCTCATCTATCCTCCCACCCAGAACACCTTCGAGGCACTGTACTTCAACTTTCACAACACGGTGCTGGCCAGCCACCTGGAAGTGCGCCAGGCAATGGCGATGGCAATAGATCAACAGACCATCATCGCTGGAGCGCTCAAGGGCCTTGGCACACCGTTGTGCACCGACCATCCTTCGGCCTATCATCCGGGCTTCGATCCGATACCCCCCTGTCCGGTGTTTAACCTGGCGGCAGCCAGTAAACTGCTGGATGACAACGGTTGGGTACGAGGTCCTGATGGGGTACGTACCAGGGGTGGGCAGCGCCTGGAGTATACCTTCGATACGTTCTTTGGTTCCTTGTTGCCCCAAGGAAAGGCATCGCCACCCACGGGAGCTGTAGCGGGCAGGTATGACATCGCCGAGTTTACGGACTTTCTTACCTACGACCCGGATGATTCCAGCTTGTTTGCCTGCAACCAGTTTCCATCGGCAGCCAATAACTTTAATGGACTCAATCTTGACTTCTACTGCAACCCTGCCCTGGACAAGCTTTTTGCTCAGGAACAGGCTACGGCAGATCCTGGCGTGCGGCAGCAGATCTTCGAGCAGATCCATCAGGTCTACCTGACGCAGTTCCCCTTCATTGTGCTCTACGGACCGACATGGTACGCGCTGGCGCACAAGGGAACGCACAACTACCTGCCCGGACCCTATACCGATACCTATAACATCGCCGAGTGGTGGTGCGACAATGGGAAATGTTAGGCAAGTACATCGAAGCACAAGGAGTATGCTTTTGCTCATAAAGAAGTAGAACACGATGTAAGGAATTACATCGTGTTCTACTAATAATTGAACGGAACCGACGGGCATCGAACTCGCTCTCACCAGTGTTAATTCACTTTCTCGCCTCGCATGGCAAGCTCTATCAACGACTGCTCGCACTCGAACAAGTGCCCGGCAGTATTCCCCCGATCGTCTCCGCACAGCAGCATCCAGGTCCACGTGAGTTTTACCATGGCATCCCACCGGAAGAATGGCCGAACGTGGTGCGCCGTGTCCGTGAGAACCACGAATCCCTTCGCCAGGTTGCCACTGATTATGGCGTGTCCCGCGAGACAGTCAGGCGTCTTCTGCGGACTTCTAGCATG
>WNGK01005207.1_pt1 | contig 13846 bp, 15 predicted proteins | sample 5400601 | NCBI WGS metagenome assembly WNGK01 (sample SAMN13153376, study PRJNA577476) | soil metagenome | isolation source: 60 cm soil or saprolite under Garry oak tree replicate 1 | place: USA:California | collected 2016-06-15 | reverse complement strand
CGGAGAGCATTTGCTTACGAGCGGCCTGCAAGCGCTTCATCATCACGACACTCATTCGCTTGAAAAGTTCGTAGCCTAACGAATGATCCTTTTCGCAATATTCGCGCAGAATCGTGCCGTAGAAAAAGATCGCTGTGGTTGACTCGACCGCGCGCGCGGTGAATTGCCAAATGTATGGCGGAAACATCCATGACCACCCGAGCAAATCTCCCGGGCCAATCGTTTCTATTACTACCGGTTCGCCAAAATCAGCGCCGGATTCGAGCGCGACCTTGCCGCTCTCTTCGAGCGCGACCTTGCCGCTCTCGATCAAGTAAAATCGATTTGCGAAGTCGCCTTCGCGCAAGATCGTTTTTCTCTTCTTGAAATGAGTTGCCATCGCGCAGTCCGTCAGCAAGGCGAGCTGCGCGCGATTCATACCCGCAAGAAAAGGATGAAGCGCGACGCGTGTGACCAATGTTTCTGTTTCTATTTTAGTATTCGTCTTTGTCTGTGTATCCATGATTCTCTCCAGTCTTATCTAAACAAATTCGTGCTCCTTTTCGCGGACCACGAGAACGGAACAAGGCGCCGAGCGGACCACGCGCTCCGCTGTGCTGCCGATGCAAAGATGCCGCCAACTCGTGTAGCCGTGCGCCGCGATGACGATTAGATCGATATCCAGGTCTTTGGCGGCTTTAGTGATTTCGTTAGGCGCATGACCGGTCCGGATTGTCGAACCAGCTGAATTTGTGCCGTTGGTGCGCGATTGGGCCGAGAGTGCTGCCAATTTTTTCTCCACGATGGATAACGGGTCTTCAGCATCCAGAAATACTTCGAGCACGAGCGGCGGGCCGACCGTTGGGCTCACCGGCTCGACAACGTGAAGCAGAACAATTTCGCAATTGAACTGCTCGGCAAATCGCAATGCGTAATGAAACGCCTTTTTCGAGGTCTCGGAGAAATCGATCGGCACGAGAATCTTCTTGAGATCCAAGGTCTGTGGGACCAAATCAACGACACGCTCCGCTTCCATAAGTTGAGTTTTCATTTGCTTGAATTCTCGACGCTCTGTCGATGAAAGGCTCGGCAGCTATTGCCGAATCGTGTGCATTTCTTGCGCGAAAATTTCCCGGCACTTCAGGTGAAGATGATCTGCGCGCCAGCGGATATTTCGTAAAATTCTCCAACCGTCAGGACCTTGTCCATCTGGGGACAAAAATCCTCTTTCGTCAGCTTGAACATGTCGACGGTGGCTTTGCAGGCGTATATCTTGCCGCCGGCGTCGTGGATCATCTCGATAAACTCGCTCACGGGCGGGATGTCGATCTTCTCCATCTCCGCTTTCATCATTGCCGTCGCGACCCAGGACATGCCAGGGATTGCGCCCATCCATGTCGGCATCCCCAGCCCCATCGGCGTCGGAACACAAAGCGCGGGATTACCCACCGCGGCGATTTTGATGTTGTTCATCTTCTTTTTCACGATCGCGTGCAGACCGAAGAATGTGAAAAAGAGATTCGCGTCGATCCCTTCCATGCGAGCGCCGTTGGCCATGATCAGGCCCGGGTAAACGCCTTCCAGCGACCCGCGCGAAACAATAATGGAAACCTTTTTGATTTTTCCGTCATTACTCATGAGAGCTCGTTTTAGACGCAACTCACCGGCTTGGGATACCCAGCGATTCTAGCGGCCTTTTTGATCGGACCGTCGGGAAACAAGGCGTAGAGGTCCTTTGTTTGGATGCCCCCGATCTTGTTCATGCGCCGCATTCCGGGGACGACGCCCTTTTCCTTGAAGTCCTTGTCGATGAAATCGAGGACTTTCCAATGCGCGTCGGTGAGTTCGATGCCTTCTTCTTTGGCAACCGCAGCGGCGACATCGCGGTTCCACTGCGCATGATTGGTCATGTAACCTTCGTCATTAACGTCGATGATCACACCGTTGAGTTGTTTTTGTGTCATAGGTTTTTTTGTTAAGCGGGTTGTAATGCTTCCTGCGGAATGTGTTTGCCGAGCCGGCTCATCCGGTGACCGACTCCAGGCATGGGCACGCCTTTGAGCAGCAGGTTCCAGTAAACCCATTTGAAGGCGAGCTTGCCGAAATGATTGAGTCGGGTTTCGCGCAGCAGCGAGAACGGGCCAGCGATTGGCAACGGATATTTCCCCGGCACTGGCTCCAGGTCGTAGTTGAAGTCGAGCAGAAACGCTTTGCCGTGACCGGATTCGATGAAGCAATTGGCGTGACCATCAAATCGCGACTCGAGCGGTTCGTCTTTGATGTAATGGAGAATGTTCTCCGTCAGGACTTCCGATTGAAAATGCGCGACTGAGCCAGCTTTCGAAGCCGTCAGATCGGTCGCGTCACCCAAAACGAAAATGCTCCGGTGCTGTTTCGATTGCAGAGTATGGCGATTTGTCGGGACAAGATTTAATTCGTCACCGAGGCCCGACCGTTCGATTGCCGGGTCGCCCATGTTGGTCGGCACCGTGACCAGCAGGTCGTAACCAACTTCTTTTTCGTCCCAGGAGACAATTTTGTGCGCGTCATTGTCGATACGAGCGACGTTGAAGTCCGTGACGACCTTGATTCTCTTCTCTTTCAGCAGATGCCCGAGCACTTTCGAAGCGATCGGCTTCGTAAAAGCGCTGGATAAAGGAGTGACGTAAACGATCTCGGTTTTGTCGCGCAGTCCCCGTTCGCCCAGCCACCAATCGGTGAGAAAGGTAAATTCGAGCGGCGCGACCGGACATTTGATCGGCATCTCCGAGATATGCACAACGAGTTTGCCGCCGTTCCAGTCGCGCAACGCGTCATGCAATTTCGAAGCGCCTTCGAACGTGTAAAAATCGAACACCCGCTTCCGCCAGTCATTGCCAAGCATCCCGTCGGTCTGGTCCGGCGCCGTTTTCACGCCAGTCGCGACGATCAGAACGTCATAATCAATGTGTCCGCCCAATGCGAAGAAGACGCGGTTGTGTTCCGCATCGATGCGGTTGATCTCCGCTTCGATGTAACGCACGCCGCGCGGGATAAATTTCCGCTTTGGTTTGATAACGTCTTTCTCTGAATAAATGCCGAAAGGCATGAAGAGAAAGCCGGGTTGATAGTAATGTTTCGGATATTGATCGACGATGTCGATCTGCCATTTCGCCGCCGACAATTTTTTGCGGAGTCGGTTGGCCATCATGGTGCCGGCCGTTCCGGCGCCGAGAATGAGTAATTTTTTCATGGTGTGGATTGGTTTTTCAGGTATTGGAGGCGCAAAAATTCGATGAGACGTCGAACGCGTTCGTCTTTGATGACGTAGAGTACGCGCTTGTCGTGGCGACGCTTTTGCAGGATGCCGGCAAGTCGCAGAATCGTGAGCTGCTGGGAAATGTGTGAGAGCTTGCCTTCGTTTACGACATCCATGATATCGTTCACGCAAAACTCGCCTCGCGAGAGCAGGCAGATGATCCGGAACCGCGCTTTGTTCGAAATCAGATGGAGCAGCGTGACCACGCGCTCGCAGACCGCGCTGTTTTTTTTGAACTCTTCTTTAGCGGCTTTGCATCTTGATTTCATCAGTTCATAACTTCTTAAACTGATGGAATAATGCGCCGGGAAGATGGACGCAGCTAAGCTGGGATTGTCATTTTCTCACCACTTTTTGCTCCCCGAACTGCGCTCGTTTTGCGCTAGTTCTCGCGGTTGTGACTGGTCTCTTCAGGCAGTTCTGCCGACGAAATTACTCTTCGTCGGTGACCAGCAATTTCGGCACGAGCGCCCACGCCCAGACGATTGCCGCGGCCAACCAGATCAACGCGGCATAGACAAGATGCCTGTTGCGCTCCGGCGGAATGAAATCGGCACCGACCCGAGCAAGCATGGCGACTACCAGTAGCGCGAGAGCGGCAATTAGAAAGCGAAGCCTTTTTCGAAACAAATCACTCTGCCCAGCATGGCCGAGAATAACGCGCGTGCTCACGGTAAAGACAATGATACTGAACCCGCCGATGAATGTGAGGTGTAGATTGGCGACCCGATAAGCCGGCAGTACTGCGGGAAGAAACAAGCCCGCCACAAGCAGCAGAGCGCCGAGCCGGAAACACTGTGCGAGAAACGGTGGACCGCTCGGCCTTTTCAGCAAATGACCTTGCGTGACAAAATAAACCAGCGTCGTCAGGCCGCGAATTAGCGCTGCGATGCGGGCCCAGGCGAGCGCTTCCAGCACAAACGAACTCCAGATCACCAAACCGCTCAACGCTGCGATCACTGCTCGTCTCCTCCACAATGCCGACGCAATCTGCAAGTCGGCTGGTTCCGGCTTTGCGCCGCCGAGAAGTCTTGGAAAGAAAAATGCGCCGACGCCAAGAATGGGAAACAGGACGAAGCCTTCGTTGAGCATCAGCGTGCCGAGCTGATTCGCGAAAATGCCGTTCGTCATCGATCTCGCTGCCACAATTAGAAAAATGCCGGCGATTGCGTTTAACAGCCCGAAGAGAACGAGGACGAAATTTGGCGGTGGCAAATCCTGCGCGGTTCGCGCGCGCGTGGCCATCGCGCCGAGAAACATCAGGAGAAGCACGAGAAACACGATGTCGCCGGCACTTTGGTCTTGAGCTAGTTGGAGGAAGGCGTTCAAGATTTGCAACGCGAACAGCGTGGAAGTTTCCATCGCGCTGAGCGGTCGCGCATCAAGCAGACGTGGTCCCGCAGTGCCGAGGAACCCAATGATGAAGGAGCCCATCAGACCTTCAATCATCAGCCGTACATGCGCGTTGGCGGGATAAAAATCGATGGCATGCCAGACGAACAATGGCCAGAGCGCCACGCCGATCACGCCGAGAAGCAATCCAAGCGGAAAGAAAATCCGGAACGGCTCGGCAAAACAAAGCGCGGGACTCTTCTGCGAATTCATCGCATTAGTGACTAGATCGACAATCACTCCTCTCGCCAAAAATGCGTGATCCAGGAGCCGTTCTGGCGTTCCACGCGGGATTGAAAACCTTCGCTGCCAAGTTTCTCAATCAGCGGCGACGGGAGGAACGGCGCGATAACAGAAAGCCCCTCGTTCGGCCGAAGCGCATCTACTATTTCCCGGATTTTCGAAAATGGCTCGATGCCTTTGGCGAGAATCGGACGAACATCGAGCGTTTTGAATTTGCGTGTCATATTGATTATTCCTCCCAACGATTCAGACGCAGCCCTGCCAACGTGACAAGCGCCGCGGACCAAAACGTAGCGATCACGCTGAACCAGAGCCCGGCGTGCGCAATCCACCAGTTCGCTAGCGGAGTCTTGTTCGCCGCTTCGGCCGGAATTTGCTCGAGCGCAAAGAGTGCGTGAATTCGAAATGCATCGAGCGGGTTCAACATCAAAAGCGAAATCCAGAGATCGGGGATTTTTTGCACGACCTCGAGGCGGACCGCGAAAAGTCCGATAAGATCGACTCCGAAAAGCAATAGCAGCCATGCGCTCACGCCAACGATGAGCGCTTGCGCGCGGTCGTACGCGAGAAATCCGGCGGCGAGTCCAAGCGCAAGAAATGAGGCGGCGAGGAGTAGCGTTTGCAGGTAAAGAATCCCGATCTGTTGCGCGCCACCGAAAAGCGCGGGAAGAAACAGCAGCATCAAGACGCCGGCGAAAATCGACAAGTAGGCGACAAATTTTCCGATGGCGTACGCTGTGCGCGGCACTGGTTGGGCAAACATCAATTGCCATTCCTCTCGCTCGGCCTGCGCGCTGCTCACGCCGGCGAGCAGCGCAAAAAGGGAAACCAGAAAGAGCGCGAGTTGCAGTACGAAAAATGCAATGGCGTTCGTGTTTTCGCTAAAAAAGATCGCCGCCAGTCCGCCCAGCAGCGACAACGCAGCAAACACTTGGAAGTAACGATTGATGAGCGCGGCGTGAAACTCTCGCAGCAAGAGTGCGCGCAGCGGGCTTGCTTCAATGAAGAACGGAAAAGTGCGGTTCATCGGTTAACAATTCGTTTGGTGCTTCCATCTCGTCGAAATTGTGCGGCAGGTTCGTTGGGTCGAGTTCGCGCTCGATTTTCCCGTCGCAACAAAGCAGACAGCGATGCGCGACGTTGTTCCATTCGGCGACCAGATGTGTGGTCGCCAGTACGGCTTTGCCGCGCGCGGCTTCGAAACGGAGCGTTTCCTGCAACCGTTTGCGCCAGCTTGGATCGAGACTCAGGCCCGGCTCATCGAGCAACAACACTGGCGCGTCGGGCAAAAGGAGCAGCGCCAGGCCAAGCCGCTGTCGTGTGCCGCCGGAAAGTTCGCCGATTCGCACGCGCTCGAACTCGCGCAAACCGGATTGGTCGAGCATCGCTTCGCAGCGCGACAAAGCCACCCCGCGCAGCCGCGCATAAAAACGAATGATCTCCGTGCATGTCAGGCGCGGATGAAAATTCGGGCGCTGCGGCAAATAGGAAAGCATGCGCTGGCCTTTGATTCGGTCGCGCACGATGTCGAAGGAATCGATCCGCGCCGTCCCACCGTTCGGCCTAACGAGACCGGCGAGCACTTTAACCGTTGTCGTTTTGCCGGCCCCGTTTGGTCCGACCAGTAGCGTAATCTGGCCCGCGTTCGCCAAGATCGACATATCGCGCAGGACAGCTTTACGACCGTAGTTCTTTACGAGATGTTCCGCTGCAATCATCGTTTCGTTAACATTGCTTTTGCCGCGCGTTGCGCGCGGAGTTTCCAGAATTGCGAAGTAAGCGAGGCGCGGTCCTCAATCGTGTTCGCTCCGGGCAGGGCCGCGCGTTCGTGCGCGAACCGCAAGAGTTTCAGCGCGGGGCTGTCCGAAAGAAATGCAATCGCCGGAAAATCGCGGCGCAACACGCTGAGCAAATCGAGCTCGCGATGCGGCAAATCGTTGATCCCGTTGCGATCGAGGTCCAGCTCGAAAGCGTCGCTCCAAAAATTGCCCACGCCGTTTGCTGACCAGCGTGTTCCGGAAACATCAGAGCCGCCCGTTTCAACCGGGTGTAGATTGTGGGCGAAAATATTTTCGGTGAATCGGTTGTCGTCGGAGTTCGAACCGACACGAAGCCCGATGTAATTGTTCGTCACTCGATTGGCGACGATCGTGTTGGTGTTGCATTGGTTAAAGGAAAGGCCAACCGCGTTTTCTGTAATCTCGTTTTGTTCGAGCGTGCTGTGATCGGACGATTGAAAGATGAGCCCGTAAGCGCGGTGACCGCGGTTGCTGATGAAACGATTGCCGCGCACCACGAGTTCTTTGGAAAACATAATCGCCGCGCCGGCCGCATTTTCGGTAAAGGTGTTGTTCTCGAAAACGTTTCCGTCCGAATACATGTAGTGCAGGCCATAACGAACGTGATGGATAAGATTATTTTCGACGCGCGAATTGTTCGTGAATGAAAAATAAATACCGTCGCGCGTATCGCTGATCTCATTTCCGCGAATCAGATTGCCTTCGCAATTCCACTGATGAATCCCGTTGCCGCGGCGATTGGAGACGAGCGTCGTGTCGCAGTTCTCCGTGCTGCTCCCGATTCCCTTTTCCACCGGATCAGTGGAAGCCGCGAGCGTTGTTTTTCCCTGGATGCGATCATTGAGAATCTGCGCGCCGGAAACTTTTTTGAGATAAATGCCGTGGAGTGAATCGGCGATGACGCAATTCTCGATCTTAGCGCGATTGCCGGTCACGAAAACAGCGGCGTCATCATCCGATAATCGTAGGCCCGAGCCGGTGATGCGCAGCCCGCGCAGCGTCACGTCATCGGCCGCGATAACGACGACGCTGCCAACCCCGTTCCCGCGAATTTCTGCATCCTTTTCGCCGATGAGGGCGAGCGGTTTGTTAATGATAATCGGGCCCGCGTGAACGCCACGCTCAACCTGAATGGTTTCGCCAGGCGAAGCCGTGTCGATTCGTTGTTGCAGCGTTGTCGCTCCAAGATGCGTCGTTAGGCAAAGCGTCACCGCAAGAGTTCGCGCACTCATGCCGGTTGTTCCTTTCGCGAAAACCAGCCGGCCAGCACGATGAGCAAAACCGATAAACACAGCAGATATGCGCCGGCTTGCGGGAAACTGTGCTCGCGAAAGTTCGCGATCTGCTTCACGCCGATGAGCATCGGCGTAAACGGTTGGATGTGGACCGGCGCGTGCGGATCGAGAGTGTGGCCGTAGGTGTAAAGCCGATACCAGAACGAGCCGATCGAAAACGTCCCGAAATAGGAATAGACTGCGAAAAGATCGACCACGTTGCTCATCTCGCCGAACACGACTGAGCGCAGCGTCATCAGAATAATAAGACCGAACACGAACGGCATCCAGCGCATCTCCATGAAGTCGGCTTCCTGGATCGGCTTCATGCCGATGTAATGATTGAGATTGTTGATCTCGTTGAGATGCTGGCCGTTTAATCCGCCGCCCTGAATTTTGTATGGGAAGATGTAGAGATCGAGCCCGTCAGAATATTGCGGCGCAACCAGATGCATTTTCCAGAGCGGAAAAAAGATCGAGACGGCGATGGTCGCGGCAGCGGCAAGCAGAAATAGCCGCGACCAAAGATTGAGTGGTTTATGGAGAAATCGAAACTCGCGTCGCAGCAAACCTGAAACTTCCTGCACCATGTTTCCTCCTTCAGACCCGCCCAGCCAAACTTGACGGCTTTAAGCCGTCAAGCTGCTGCGTGGATCGTTGATTCATTTTTGCGCCGTGGTGTTCGCAGCGGCGCCTGCGCTCCCGCCGGCATTCGAAGGACCTTCGCCGGCCTTCCAGACCACGAGGTAACCTTGCATTTCCTGATGCAGCGCCGAGCAGAAGTTAGTGCAATAAAACGGGAACACGCCCGGCTTGGTCAACTTGATGTGGAAGGTTTTTGTCTCGCCCGGGTCCATCACCATGTTGATGTTGTGTTCGATCAACCCGAAGCCGTGAATCATGTCGCGGGTCTGTTCGATGTTGGTCACGTGAACAGTGAGATCGTCGCCCACTTGCGCGTCGATTCTGTCAGGAGTAAAGCGGCTGCGAATCGCGGTCAGCTTGGCAACCACTTGATTGCCGTTTCTTGAAACACCGGTTGCATCTTTGTCCCACACTGCGTTCGGGTCTTTGTTTTCCTCCTTTGGATAAACTTCAGCTGGTTGGATTTCGCTCACCTTGAGAATCTGCGCGAAATGCGGTTCCGGTTCGGTGTAGGCTTCGGCGATCATTTTCATTTTGTCGCCGCTGATATCGATCAACTGGCTCGACTCCGGCTGCGCAGGTCCGACATTGATGTGACGCCCGGCCGAAAGCTTGTTCATGGCCACGAGCCATTTGCCGTAGGGATTTTTCGTGTCACTTCCGGCGACGACGAGGTGGCCGGTACTAAAGTGCGCCGGCACTTTATCGAGCACGCACTTATTCAAATCTTTTTTCTCATCGTCCGTCCACGGCGGCAGTTTCCATTTCACGATGCACGAATCGATGAACATCGAGGTGTAAGCGAACCCTCGGCCGTCGTATTGCGTGTGCAGCGGACCGAGACCGACCGGCACTTCGCCTTCCACCACCGCTTCGTATTTCAAAATCGGCACGCCGCGGAAATCGCCCTCAAACGTCTTGTTGTTAATCGCCCCCTGAACTTTTTCGAAGTTCAACACCGTAGTCGCGGGCTGAAGTTTTCCGCCGGCCACGATCCATCTTCCGCTTGGATCGACATCCATGCCGTGTGGCGATTTGCCGATCGGCACAAAATACAAAACACCGAGAACTTTTGTCGGGTCGATGATTGGCACGCCGTCCATCATCGTCGCTTTTCCGTCAGCGACCGCTTTCTCTGCTGCGCGCCAGTTCACGACCGCGCATAGATCGCGGTCTTTCTGTGTCGAGTTCACTTCGAGGACATCGTGCGCCATTTCGGTGTTGTAGCTCGTCCAGAACGCCCAGCCGCTCGACGGCCCTTTGCCCGTCGAGCCGAGGTCCCAATCGAAGGGTGGCGTGAGAATCTGCCAGCCCACTTTCATCTCGCCAGTCTGCGGATCGACTTTGATGCCGCTGACCATGCCATTGAATTCCTTCTCGTAATCTTTCGGATCGGCCACGCGACCTTTCGGCAGCGGCACGGAGAACCGCGTCGCACACAAAATGTACTCGCTGTTCTCGGTGATGAACGACGAGCCGTGATTGCCGATCGAATTTGAAATCGGGCCCAGGATTTGATGAGTTTTGAAATCGCGCAGATCGATCCGCGCGATGCGATTGTTGGCATTATCGTTTACGAACAGCCAGCGCCCATCATATTTCGAATTGGTTTGCGACAGCGCCGGGTGATGCACATCGCCCCAGGTAAAATCGCCCAGCATTTTCTTCGATTCATCGTCAAACCCGTAACCGGTCGCCGGATACGGCGCGAACACCGGAATGGTCGAGATATGACGCAAGGACGGAATTCCAGCGACAAATACCTGTCCGGAATGTCCGCCCGAGTAGAAAAGATAATATTCGTCTTTCTCTCCGGGCGCGACGTAGCTGGCTAGCGCGTTGGCCGTGCGATCGGCCTGCGAAGTGCCGGTTTGTTTCCCGCAGCTCGTTAGGCCAATGCCTGCTGCGGCGATGATCAGAATTAGAATTGGATTTGTTTTCATTGTCGATCTTTCTCCTTGTCGATCTTATTGCTTCACTGTCATGGCGCCCTTGGTGCCCTGTGAGTAGTGCCCGGGGAAGGAACAGAAAAATGGATAGTCGCCGGGAACGTACGGCGCATTGAATGTGACTGTGTCGCTTTCGCCCGGTCCGAGGAGCTTCGTGTGCGCGATTACGCCTTTCTTCTCGAACTCTGGCGGAACATAATCATGAGCCGCGTTCATCGAGGCCGCGTCCAGGAAATTTTGGACGTTCACATTGCGGTCCAGCACGATGAAATTGTGGCCCATTGAATATTTCGGCGTCGTTCCGACATTTTTCAGCGTCACGGAAATTTTCTGGCCGGCCTTCGCGTCGAAAGCCGTGACGTCAAACTTCATTTTGTCGTCGGCGTTGATGGCGATCTCTTTGGGCGGCGCCTGCGGTGCGGGCGAACAACCGGCAACGGAAAACAGGATTGCGCTGCAACCGAGCGCGAGGATTGTTGCTGTGTGAGCAAATGTTTTTTTCATGCTCGAAATTATCGAAGCCAGAAATTCGGCGCCTTGACGCAGATCAAGTTTTGCGCGGGTTTTTCTGGACGCAGTTAGCGCCTGCTTTTCAGTTTGCACATGCGCAAACTTATTCAGGTGACCACAGCAATTTCGTTGGGCCTCGCCCTTATCTTGACTGGTTGCAATCGTTCCGCGTCAACGAACGATGAGGCGGCGCGGCATTACCAGGCGCGGGGAATCATTCGCGGCATCGCGCCGGACCGCGGCGCGGTCGAGGTCGAACATGAAGACATCCGCGGATTCATGCCATCGATGACGATGCCGTTGTCGGTGCATGATAAAAAAGAAATTGCCGATCTCAGGATCGGCGATGCGATTTCGTTCCGGCTCAACGTCACTGACCAGAATGTTTGGATCGACAACGTCAAGAAAATCGCACCAAGCGAAGTGCATCTGCCCACGCCGACTCCGGCGCCGGCAATTTCTCCAAAGGCCTCGGAACGTCTAAAAGAAGGCGATGCGATGCCGTTCTTTTCCCTAACAGATCAAAACGGCGAGCGCATCTCGCTCGATACATTTCGCGGGCAACCATTTGTACTGACTTTCATCTTTACGCGCTGTCCGCTTCCGAATTTCTGCCCACGCATGTCCAACAACATCGAGGAACTGCAAGCGGCGATCAAAACTGGCAGTGGCACGCTGGCGAAGACTCGCTTGCTCAGCATCACGCTCGACCCCGGGTTCGATATGCCGAACGTTCTGAAAGGTTACGGCGCATTTCATCACGCTGACGCGCAAATCTGGACGTTTGCAACCAGCGACCCAAAAGAGATCGAAGCGCTCACTCGCGCGTTTTCGGTTTATGTCCAGACTGAAAGCGGCACGATTTCACATGGGCTTGCCACAGCGTTGATCGACAAGGATGGCAAGATCGACAAAATCTGGCGCGGCAACGGCTGGACGCCGGCGGACGTCGTTGAGGAGATCAAACAGCATGAGCACTAAAGATCACATTTTCACTCTCGGCATTGAAGAGGAATTTCAGATCATCGATCCGGCGACGCGGGAGCTGCGGTCGCATATCCAACAGATTCTGGCCGACGGCAAAATGATTTTGAAAGAGCACGTCAAGCCGGAGATGCATCAATCGGTCGTGGAGCTGGGCACGGAGATCTGCAGTGATGCGGCGTGTGCGCGACAGCAAGTTATTAAGCTCCGGAGCGAGCTAGCGACGGTCGCTGGACAGCAAGGGCTCAAGATCGCTTCAGCCGGGACGCATCCGTTTTCGCATTGGATGGATCAATTGATCACCGTCGACGAGCGCTACGCCACCATTGTAAAAGACATGCAGCAGGTTGCGCGCGCGAACCTCATCTTCGGTTTGCACGTGCATGTCGGAATTCCGGATCGCGAAGAAGCAATCGACATCATGAATCAAGCGCGCTATTTCCTGCCGCATCTCTACGCGCTTTCTGTCAACTCGCCATTTTGGTTGGGCGAGAATACCGGACTAAAAGCATACCGCCAGATGATTTTCGAACGTTTTCCGCGCACCGGAATTCCCGATGCATTTGAAAGTCTCTCCGAGTACGAAGACTACTTGAAACTCCTCGTTTCGACCAACTGCATCGACAATGCGAAGAAGATTTGGTGGGACATTCGGCTGCATCCGTTTTTCAACACGATCGAATTCCGCATCTGCGATGCGCAATCGCGCGTCGATGACACGATCGCACTGGCTGCGTTGATGCAAGCCATCGTCCTCAAATTGCAGAAACTGCGGCGACAAAACGTCACTTTCCGTAGTTATCCACGTCGCTTGATCGACGAAAATCGCTGGCGCGCGTCACGCTACGGTCTGGACGGCAAGCTGATCGATTTTGGCCGCAAATGTGAAATGGACGAGCGCGACTTGCTGCATGAGATGCTCGCGTTCATTGCCCCGGAAGTGGACGAGCTTGGCAGCCGCTCAGAGATGGCGCATATCGAGAGCATCATACGCGAAGGCACCGGCGCGGATCGACAACTTATGGTGTGGGAACGTACTCAAGATATGAAAGCCGTGGTCGATCAGATCGTCGCAGAAACAAATGAAGGCCTGGATCCGATCAAATCATCAACCCAGGCCAGTACGCTTTAGATCGGTTCCGTTGCCAGCCTGATTCGGCGGCAAGTCATCGCCGCATCGGAAATAACGAAGCGTAACTCGAAAGACCGCGCACATATTGCGCGCGTTCAAAAGCGCTGGGATCCGGGCAATTCTTTTGACTCATTCTGCCTTTGATTTCGCCCAACGAACTGTATCGATGGTCCTCCAGCCAGGCGGCGAGCTCCATCTCGATTCGTTGAATATGCTCGATCCCATGACGCATCAGGGCGCTGCAAAGCATAGTCACGTCGGCACCGGCCATAACCAGCTTGATCACGTCCTGGGCCTGATAAATGCCGCTGGTAGCGGCGAGGTTGGCACGAATTTTTCCGTAAAGAATCCCAATCCAATGCAATGACAAGCGCATATCAGCGGGTACACTTAGTGTGAGATTTGGCGTAACCTCCATCTTCTCAAGATCGATGTCAGGCTGGTAAAATCGGTTGAACAAAACCAGCCCGTCTACGCCGAGTGCATCGAAACACTGGGCCATGTTTGCGAAATTGCTAAAATAGGGGCTGAGCTTCACCGCCAACGGGAGTTTGGTAGCCGACCGCACAGTTCTAACAATATCGACATATGTTTCTTCGATTACGCTGCCGGCAACTTTTGGTTGGGTCGGTATCCTATAG
>WNGK01018219.1_pt1 | contig 13847 bp, 18 predicted proteins | sample 5400601 | NCBI WGS metagenome assembly WNGK01 (sample SAMN13153376, study PRJNA577476) | soil metagenome | isolation source: 60 cm soil or saprolite under Garry oak tree replicate 1 | place: USA:California | collected 2016-06-15 | reverse complement strand
GCTGCATACTGCCGCAGGTTGTGTGAACCGTCGGAGCCAAAGTAGAAATCGATGGTCAGCGTGTTTGTGTAAGGCTGCAGCCTGCCGGTGGGAAGGCGAACCACTTCTGACTCGTGAACCGCAGAAGCGGCCGGCCGCAATCGAATGGTGTCGATATCGTATCCGTTCAGCCGGACATGAAGCCCCGCGTCGCCGTTCTCTGCTACGCCGGAGTACTCGTAATTAAGGAGAAGAGGAACCGATTGCTGCGCCGCCAAAAACAAATCGGGCGGCAGCCGGAAATACAGGTTGATGGATCCCGACCCTCTCAATTGGAGGCGCTCGGCGGTCGTGTAGGTTCCAATCGTGGCGGGCTTGTCGGTTGCGAGCCAGCGCGGAGCGGCGTACTCGGCGTGCCCGGGAATGCTGACATCGCGGACACGAACCGCGTCCGCGTGAAATTGATAATTGTTGCGCGTCACCAGCGCGCGAGCTGCCTCGAGCAGATCGTCAGGCCGATCGCCCGCAAGAATCAACATCTTGCCATATGGATCATGAGGGTTGTCGCGGATGGCGATCAGGGGGCCAGGCTGCGATGGAAGCGAGAGCCTGGCAGCGAGCGAGGAGCGCCGCAGTGTCAGCACAACGGCATTCCCTTCGGGCAGTTCTCCGAGGCTGACGGGAAATCGCACTCCGCGAAAATCAGAAGAGATACCAAACCACGAAGCTACAATCGAGGCAGCCTGTAACCCTTTCGCGTCAGGGCGCTCTGCGAACACCACCGGCAGACTCCACGGACGTTGCCCCGCGGCATCAAAGAAGGGAAGGGGCAACAGAGCGAGATCGTTGGGCAGCGCCAGTTTTGTCCCGGTGAATGTGACCATACTGTGGGCATCGATTGTGACCCACGCGCTATGGGAGCGAGCGCAAGCCTGGCAGGTTCCCTGAAGCTGAAAAATCAGGGTATTGTCCGTGGTCAGCAAGTCGGTCGGCAAGACGATCTCCGATTGCAAGTCGGGTCCCGGTGTCAGCGCAACTGTGCCAATCGACGTTCCATTTAGGTTTAATTCCAATCTGCTCTCGTTCCCTTGCAGCATTGGGGCTGCATAGTGGAGCCTCAGGGTTGCGGCGCTGACGACTTTGGTGACGGGCACGCCAAAGAAAAAGTTCTGCGACGCTCCAGCAGCCTTGAGCGGAAACGTCTGCTGCATGCTGCCGCCTCCGAGTTCGTATTCATCATGAAAGGGGGCGGGTTGGGTAACGCTTGTGCCCGCGGAGGTGGCCGCTGGAGTTTCGGATCCGTAGCACTTTGCAGGCGCGATCAGCGCCAATAAACCTGCACACAAGATGGATGCGGCGATGGCCGGCTCTCGCGCGCCCTTCTTTCGTTGGCGTGCTTCGCCACGGTCGGCTGGTGGTGAGGTGAAGAATCCGACCAGGACAATCACGATGCCCCGCATAGAAAGTAAGAGGATGCGGGCAAGGCTGTTGAGTGCGCGATCTGCGGGGCGCGAGCGGTGCCAATAGACCCAAGCTTCCGGGCGCGAATAGAGCAGGTTTACCAAGTAGCGTTCTTGCCCCAGGGTAAGGGAAGGAAAGAAAAAGTGTTGACGGCGGCCGTGTGACTGCACGACCACGGCAGGAATGTCACAACGCGACTCGGGCCCATCCAAGCTCAGCGTGACCCGACTACCTCTGGCAAAGCGTGCTGGCACCTCGAGGTTTCCGGCTGTCCCGCGCAGCGAGAGGTGAGCCGTTTTGCCTGCGATCCGGTATCTGTCGGCTGTGGTCAGCATGAAAGGGACCCGCAAGTCCACGCGAACCTCCGATCGCCGCTGGCGCCGCTCCCAGGCGACAGATGCGGCCACGGAGAGAATCATCACGTTGTAGAGTGTCCACATGGAGTTCATGATCACCGTGTCGTGATGTGCAGGATCGGCAAGGTAGCGCTGACCTGCTTTGTACAGGCCGAAGACGTTCAGCGCCAACAGCAAGACGTAAGGCAATGCGATGCGACGATCAAAGAACGAGCGCCGGACAACGCCTCCCTTGCTGGTGACATTAAATTTGCCGAGCCGAGGGTTGACCAGAGCGAGCAACGTCGGAAGCAAGATGTAAGGCGCGAGCACCACTTCATAGATCTCGTTCCAAAAGGAGAAGCGATGACGTCCCTGAATCCGCGAGTTCGTCAGAGTGGAAAGGATGATGTGTGGGAGCGCGTAGGCCACGACTGCCAGCGAATAACCATAAATGTTCACAATCCCGAATATGAGGTAGAGAAGAGGAACAGTGAGGAAGATGAGGCGAGGCAGAGCAAACAGAAAATGGGTAGTCGCATTCAAGTAGCAGAGACGCTGGGAGAACGTCAGTCCGCGCACAAATAGCGGATTCTCAATGCGCAGGATCTGAACCATGCCACGGGCCCAGCGAATACGTTGGCCGATGTGCCGGCGGCCTGGGGAAGGTTGATGTAAGCGGTCTCCCAGCCTCTGCGCTGCAATCGGAGCGCAGTGTGCGCGTCTTCCGTGACTGTCTCGACCGCAATCCCGCCGATTTCATTGAGCGCGCGCCGAAGTATGACAGCGCAGGAGCCGCAAAAGAAGCTTGCATCCCAGAGATCGTTGCCATCCTGGATAAAGCGGTGAAATAACTCTCCTTCGTTGGGAATCTTACGGAATTGTCCCAGATTTCGCTCAAAGGGATCCGGCGAATAAAAATGATGAGGGGTCTGCACCATCGCGAGCCGGCGATTCCGGAAGAACCAGCCCAGCGTCGCATGGAGAAATGAACTTGTCGGGGCGTGATCGGAATCGAAGATGGCCACCAACTCGCCGCGCGTGAGCCGCAAGGCATGATTGATGTTGCCCGCCTTGGCATGTTGATTGTCGCTGCGCGTGATGTACCCAGCTCCAACGCTCGCAGCAAACTCGTGAAACTCCTCTCGTCGTCCATCATCCAGCACAAATACTTTGATTTTGTTCGCGGGATAGTCCATCGCCAGCGCAGCCATCACAGTGGGTCGCACCACGCTCAGCGACTCGTTGTAGGTGGGAATGAAAACATCGATCGTCGGCCACCGCCGAGGATCCCCAGGCAGGGGGATGGGTGGGCGACGCAGGGGTCGCAAGGTCTGGAAGTAACCAAGAAAAAGTGTGATGAAGGCGTAGAACTCTGCACACACGAGAAGCAGGACGAAACCGGTGTACCACTGATGCAAGTGGCCGGAACTCGTGAGTCCTTGCCACGTCTGGATCACACGCCAATAGGCGTAACGAAGAGTGCTGAAGGCGGAGACAGTGATCAGAGCCAAGGTAACCAGCGGTGAAGTCGAGAGACTGTTCAAGACGATAGCGATGCCAACCGTGGCTCCGCCGAGGATTGCTTGTTCCTGCCACGGAAGCGGCAGGATCAGAAGCGATCCGAGCGCAAAGATGGCAATCAGAAACAACAACGTCCTCAGCACGCCATTACGCGGGAATCCTTCTTGTTGATAAGTCGCGGACCGACTCATGCCGCGTCCCCGGTGAAGGAGAGTGATTGAGAAATTAGACAACCGCGGGACTTCCTCAAACTCAGAGGTACACGCTGCTCCGTATGCTTCAGCTTTTTGGACAATTCTTCCATGTCAGATCAATACGTCAGATCAATACCAAGAATGTTCAGATTTGGTCTCAAGCCGTTCAGCGCAGTCCTAAGGTGTTCTCCCCGCCCCTGCGATGGTTATAAGTTTGCAATATTGATGCCAGTGAAATGACGCAGGGTTGCGCTGGAGGGCCTAAGGCTTTCACCGTAGAAGAGCGCGAAACTGAAAGCACGAATGCCCGCACTTTTAGATTTCGCACGAGGAAAAAGGCAAAATCTGCGTGAGGATCAGCATCCCACTTCACCTGATCCTGTTTTGCGGATTATGCGCGACGGAGCAGGGAAGCATTCATTACCCACTTTGAAGTAAGAAATTCAACCCGCCGGGCGGGTTGAATTAGGGTCGTTCTCAACGTCCCTTGAACCGGAGAAAGATGCGACGGAACCTCACAAACCGAGTCTGGTTGTTAAGCTCGCTGCTTGGAATCATGACGGTGCTGAATTGTAGTGCGCAGGATTGGCCTCTTTGGAAAAGTTATGTGGCGGGTTTTATGGACAACCAAGTGCGCGTCATCGATCACGATGCCGGGGACCGCACGACGTCGGAAGGACAGGCCTATGGGATGTTCTTCGCCCTCGTGGCCAATGATCGCACTCGATTTGATGGGTTGCTGCACTGGACGGAAACGAATCTCGCCGGTGGAGATTTGTCGGCCCAACTCCCTGCATGGTTGTGGGGGCAAGGGGCAGACAAGAGCTGGGGAGTTCGTGATAGTAATCCCGCCGCGGATGCCGATCTCTGGATGGCCTACACCCTGCTGGAAGCGGGGAAGGCATGGGGCGAGCCGCGTTACACCTCATTGGGAACGGCGTTGGCGAAGCGAATTGCATCTCAGGAGGTCGCACAAATACCTGGCTTCGGATCGATGGTGCTGCCCGGACCGAATGGCTTTCAACAGGGCAGTTCTTATCGTCTAAATGCGAGCTATGTACCGCTGCAAGTCTTGGCAGGGCTCGCTCACGAACTTCCGGACGGGCCTTGGCAACAGATTCAAGCCAAAATACCAGCTTTGCTCGAGGCCTCGTCGCCCCACGGGTTCGCCACAGACTGGGTGGAAATTCGTGAGGGAGGAAGCTTTGCACCATCCGCGATTGGCAGCTATGATGCCATTCGCGTGTACTTATGGGCGGGGATGCTGGATCCAGAGACCGCGCAGCGCGGCGCGATTCTCAAAACTCTCAGCGGAATGCAGCGATACCTCCAGGCCAACGCCGCTCCGCCGGAAAAGGTGAAGCAGGATGGAAGCATTGCAGGTCCCAAAGGTCCGGTTGGTTTTTCGGCCGCCTTGCTGCCGTTTCTCGTCGCAGTTGGGGAAAAGAATCTTGAGAATCAGCAAGACTCGCGATTGCAATCGGAGCTCGATTCCAAAACCGGCCTGTATGGCACTCCCGCAAAATACTATGACCAAAACCTGTCCCTTTTCGCGTTCGGCTTTTTGGAGCGGCGATTTTGGTTCAACTCCCAAGGCACTCTGCAGCTAAGCTGGAAGCACAGTTAGGCCAAGCTGGTCAAGGAGCACAGACCTCGGTCGGCAAAATAGCTTGTGATCTGAACGTGTTCTTCCGTCACCACGTTTTTCCCTCGTGGCCGCCCTCATCGCGAGCTATCCTTTCGCCGCCGCTGCTCACTTGCCTTCATCATTTCGTTCAAATCCGCAACCGGCCGTATCTCAATCGGTCCAAGTCCATACTTAAAGCCTGGAAGCTGTGAGACAAGCTGGACGGCATGATTGAGGTCTCGCGCCTCGAGGATCTGAATGCCGCCGAGCTGTTCCTTGGTTTCCGCATAAGGGCCGTCGGTCGTCGCGACTTTGCCGTTCTTCCAGTACAGCGTCAACGCGGTCTCCGAAGGCTGAAGAGGTACTTCGGCAACCAGATGTCCGTTGGCGCGCAGATGATCATTGTGCTCAAAGCATTCGTCGAGCACCGCGTGTCTCTCGTCCTCGGTCATCCCCTCGAATTTTCCTGGCTCGATGTATCCCAAACAGATGTATTTCATAAATTCCTCCTTGTTCCTGTGACTCCTTGTTTCCTATGACTCTGAGCCGTAGGTCATCGTTCTGTTATCAGATAGTCGTTCGGGAGATCGAAAATAGACAGCGACTCCATTTTTTTAGCCTTTTTCGTCAGAGGAATCTGTGGGTCACTGATGCGTTCGAATGGCGGCCCGGAAGTTGGGCTCGAGGGTTGTCATCCTGAGGTAGCGGAGTCGTCCGCGAAACGGGCGACTCCCAACGAAGGACCTATGCAACCCGCGGGCGTCACCGGCGCTCCGAATATTCCACAGATCCTTCGGCCCGCAAAGGGCGCGGGTCTCAGGGTGATAACCGTGTTGTTTAAGCCTTTGATTGCTGCAGGTGCCCCGTCCTTGCATCGCAATCCAGTAAAGCGAGGCTTGGTCAACGCACGGGAGCATGGCGGTGGAGCAGTTATCGTTTCTACCTTCTCGAAGAGGCTGGACCGGTGCGGGTGAACGAGGCATAGGCGAAGATTTCGTTTCGGAATGGGGCAGCGTAGCTTCGCATGTGCAGGCGTTCGTGGCACCCGCCCCCTCGCCAAGAACGCGAAGAGCCTGCCCTGAGCGCAGCCGAAGGGAACGGGGGCACCGCTTTGCGGTCGCGCCGGCGAGGTTGAAACACCTGCGCCACCCGTGCGTCTTTACGATGCGTTCAGTAGACAGACGTTCTCGTGAGCCCACCGATCTACTCTAAAGACCTTGGCTGATCGGGTTGGCTCCGGTTCCGAAATATCTCAGACCAAGCCCGACGTTGCCGAATCCCCCAGCCACGATCCTAGCCCCCGCAACGGGTCAATGTGGTCACAAATGATCTTAGCGGCGCCAAGAAGCGGGATCGCAAAAACCAGGCCGGGGGCACCCCAAATCCAGGCCCAGAAGAGCAGCGACAAACTCACCGCGAGGGGATTGAGCCTTAAGCGCTTTCCTATGACCTTTGGATAGATGACATTCATAGTGAGCACATGGACTCCCACAACGGTAATCAGCACGACCATGATTCCGGACTTGTCCAACGTGTCAACGCCGGCCGCCAGAGGAGGAAAGAGGGCAAGAAACGTTCCGAAATAAGGAACCAAGCTGGCGAATCCACTGATGGCCCCAATAAAATAGAAGTACTTTATCCCCAACACCCAGAATACCAGCACGCAAATCGCGGCATTCAGCACCCCAACTACCAGGTTCGCGATGATATAAGTGCGGATCATTGCGGAAATCCTGCCTACGGTCCGGTGCGCTACCAGACGGTGCTCCTTCGGAAAGAGCTGCACGGTGGCTAAATGTGAGTGGTCCTTCCAGCTCAGCATAAAATACACAAGGAACGGAATGAAACCGACCGCCAGCAAAGCATCGAAAATCGTGTCACCATTCTCGGATATCAGTCGAGAAAGCGTACCGGGCTGCTGGATCTTCACAGGAATCGGTGACTTCCCCGTCTTTGGCGTTTCCGTGATGGAACGGGCGTGGTCCTCAATCCTGGCAGCTTGAGCCTGAATTCTTCCTGCAATATCGGCGATCTTGCTGGAATAGTTTGGCAACTGATCGGTAAACTCCACGGCGCGGCTATACGAAAAGTAGCCCACGCCGATGGCAACGGCGAGCGTCGCGAGGACTGCAATCAGCGCGCCCACTCCACGCGGGATCCTCAATGCCCTCAATCCACCTACCACCGGTTCTAAGACATAAGCCAACAGCATTGATACCAGTATCGTTATCAGAACCAGTTTCAATAAGTAAACCAGTCCGATCAAGGCGATGGCAGCCACCACAATCTGAGCCACCGTCCCAGCTTTGATGGAAGCATGGAGAATCTCGGCTTCGTCGGCCGCTTGCTCTAAAACCAGCGCTGGTTTCCGGACCTCGGGGGCATGGTTTCCAGGGTGCACGGTCCTTCAAGTGTCGCGACTACAAGGAATTCAAGACCATACGGCGCTAACGGTAATTCGCGTGTGGCCAATGCTGAGGTCGCCAAGAACACAGCTGACGTAATCATCGACCAAAAAAGCTTCTTGTCAGCTACACCATATCCGCCGATGTTAAACACGCTTGCGGATGAGCCATATCAATACCGAAATTCCCAGCCATACCAATGTACTGCTCGCAAGCACCGCCGCTGCATTATGGCGCGGTATGAATTGCCAGATCAGTAAGGCAAAGACAAAGAGTCCGATGCTTCCCATTGCCGAACCTGCAGCATCCACGCTGGCCGCGTATCTCGCCCGCTCTCTCCCTTGCAGGCCCCGCTCTTCTTTCCGTTGTCTCTCATGCGTCTCAATGAGTGTTGCACCTGCTGGAAAAATCGCGGGAAATGCCAAAAACAGCCCGCCAATACTGGGACCAAACTTCTTAGCGATAAGTCCGGCGACGGCCGTGATCAACCCGCCGAGAGCAAATCGAATGGCGTATTCATGCCACTTCGTCCGCCGCAGACCAGAAGTATCGATATTGATTTGCATACTATGCTAGCCACAAGCTCCAGACTCCCAATGCTATTCCCAGCCAGAGCGGAAGTGCGAAGATGGTGACCTGGAGAGCGTGAATCTTGTACCGCATCATGACCCAACTGACGCACGAGGCGTACGCAAAAAAGGCGATCGATCCAGCCATCATAGACCGAGCTTCAGTCCCAGCATAAGAGGATCCTTCGGCTGCAACCGTGAATCCTAATGTGGCGAGCGCCACCGATGGCGCAGCTCCGAACAGGCCCGCAAAACTTTTCGGCTTCAGCAAGTCTCCTACGATGGCGAAGGCAGAAACGACAACCCCACCAACGAGAAATCGGACGATAACCTCGATCATCGCATCCCTGACTTTACTAACTTTCGTGCCTGGTCCGGCCCCTTCAAGCCGAGTACCCGATATTGTTTCCCCGAAAGCCTGTGGTAGTTCACGAAAAATTCTTCCAGTTCCTCACAGAATCTCTTACCTAGATCATCAATAGTCTTTATGTCGGCCCAACTGTGTGCTTCTTGTTGCACCGCCACGATACGGTCGTTTCGCTCTCTCTGCTTCTTGCTGCCCTGCTCGCCCTCGATTACACCGATGGGCCGACACTTAAGCACACACCCCGGGAAGGCAGGTTCGTCCATCAACACCAAGACGTCTATTGGATCGCCATCGTCCGCTTCGGTTGAGGGGACAAACCCGAAGTCGTAAGGAAAAGTCATACCCGTGGGCAACACCTTCTTCAGTTCAAAGATATGCTCGTCGGGATCGTAGGCGAATTTATTGCGGCTTCCTTTAGGAGTTTCGACAACGACTCGAAGCAATTGCTTGTCATCGGTATCCATCGGCTTTAGGCGCGACGGATCTGCCATACCATTCTTCTTGGCCATTCTCTCTCCATTGTCTCCGGCAATCCGGAGTGCTGCAGTCCGACGACTTTGATGCGATCACCTGTATCTTATGGCTCGGTCCATCGATTTTGATTTTCCGTGGACTTCGATTCGTGCCCGTGTCCGCTCCTTCCATGTTGGCGTAGATCCGCTCATCAACATTTGGCCAGAATCCAAGTCGCTGCGTTCAGGATTTATGTTTTGTTCAGTTTGTATGTCTGAAGACTTTTGCTTTGTCATTGAACCTTCTCCAACGGCATGTCAGAAAAGATGTCACAATCTCGTTGCAGGTTGCTGAACGCCTGAGCTGAAGTCTTCTTTTCGTTGAAGAACAGGCACTGGTCCTATACGCATCCCCATGCAGGGCATAGGAGCGCCGTCTGAAGGCTGCACAAAATCTATGCTTGCCAATCATTCTGAACACATGATTTGAAGTCTGGTAGGCTATCCGTTTGAGCTACGCGCCCCTAGAGAGCTACAGGATCATTTTACCCACATTCGAGTCCCTCAAAAACCCAGCGGCACTGAACCAAGTTCGGCCAGAGCTGGAGCAGCAACTGGAAGCGTATGCGTGTCTGCCTTGGTTGGTAAAGTTGGGAGAGCGAGATGCCGCTTGAGGCCGAAAACAAAAAAAGGCACGAATGCAACAGCCTTTTATCATCGTTTGCCAAGGGCCGGATCGTCTGTTATTGGGGTTAGGGTACCGAGGAGCGTATAGGTGAGTGCGAAGGCCCGCAGTAACAAATTGACGAGATGGTGAAACCAGATTGGCAACGGTCTTTCGAGTTCTCCAATCTCAGGTAATCCTTGTTATCCGCTTTCCTTTGTTCACCATTCAATCATGACCAGAGGAAGCACCCACGGCGAGAGGTTTAATGGCCTTGAGTTCCTTGGAACGCTTCTGTTTGACTTCATGGATCGCAAAAGCATTCTGCAAATTGAGCCAGAACTGCTCGGAAGTCCCGAAATACTTCGACAAACGTGCTGCCATCTCAGGAGTGATGCTACGCTTTTCTCGCACGATGTCATTGACGGTCGGCGCAGAGACATGCAACTCAACAGCCAACCTGTAAGGTGAGATTCTCATAGGCTCTAGAAACTCCTCACGAAGAATCTCTCCTGGATGAACAGCCCAGCCTGCCTGACCTTCATTCTTGATACTCATCTAACGTCCCTCCCATACAAACGATTCAATCCTATCCATACCTAATTCAGCCCTTGTGATAATCAACAATCTCTACTTCGTAAGCGTCCCCCTCACGCCACACGAAGCACATGCGACACTGATCATTCACCGCGATGCTGTGTTGGCCTTCTCTATTGTGGTGAAGCGCTTCCAACCTGTTGCCGGGAGGGATTCGCAAATCATCCAAACGACAGGCCGCGTTGAGCATCGCCAACTTCTTCTTAGATGCCTTTCTTAGATTCGATGGGGCATTCCTTGGCTCTTGCCTGTGTCCCAGAACTCCTTCGTGTCTGGATCAGCAAAAGACTTGATCACAGGTCAAAGCTTAACGGGTCTCGTTAATAATGTCGAGCATTAAACTAACGAACCAACTTCCGAATCCCCCACAGTGCGCTAGGCGGTCCAATAAGAAAAGCCTGTAACGGATTAGCGGGAAAATTAAGGGCACGGGATCTGCCTCCACTTAAACCGCACGCATTTGATTCTAAAGGAGTTTAGCCAATTAGAAAGCCGATGCTCTATTGCGGGTGCCTGATGGAACATCAGGTGCTTAACAACTTCGAAGTAACACTACCGAGCGTCCGCGCTGACGTTCTTACTTTAGTTTGAGATTCAGGTAATCCATCCCATCACTGCGAGCCTTCGATCTGGCGGAGCACGCCATGGAGGTCGTCAATCATGGCTTTTAGCCGGTTGCGTGAGGGCTCGGGAATCACCACAGGATCGTATCGCGCGGCTGGAATTGAAAGCTTCAACGCATCTTCAAGTTCGGATCGGGCATTGGTCAGTTTTGCAACTACCCTGCTTCTAAGCTCGTGGCGCAACATCACACTTCCTATCTTGGGGGAAGGAAGTCTGTGGATTGCGGCACGACGGTAGCAGGTTCGCCGATACCATTTCTGTGCTCATGGTCACAATTTGAGGCCTATCGTTCTCGCCAATCGGAGGGGCATGAGCGACATCCTCGGCGTTCCTTCTCTGACTCATGATTGCGGGTTCTGAAGGATGACACCGGAGACGTGGAGGTCTATAGGCTGGGGAAAAAGGTGGTGGGTTATGAGAATGCGTGGCCGCACTGGGGCATTTCGATTCGGCAAACTGCGTTTTCACGGAGACGGGAGCGCAAGACAGAGCGCAGAGCCGCTAAACCATTGAAATGATGGTGGGCGCTATAGGATTCGAACCTATGACTTCCACCGTGTGAAGATGGCACTCTACCGCTGAGTTAAGCGCCCTGCCTTTGGTCCCCGGAGTCGGTGAAGCTGGTGAAGGAAATCAGTCGCTTAGCGCCGTCGAGGTATCTACTCATTGGGTACTCTATCTTTTTTTCCGGTGGGTGTCCAATCGACTCCAACAGCGGAGCGCGCTTAAACTTCTCGTCAAAGTTCCACAGTAAATACGACCTGCCGATGGTGTGGGGCATTTTGCGGAATATAGCGCGAATTTGCGTAGTGAAGTCTCCCGAAAACTTTCGGTTCACGGGGGTTTGGGCGTGGTTGCTGCACGTGATAGCCTATGCTTCACGGGGCGGGAAGCGGGTCTCGGACCACGCTAACGCACTGATTGAATCTTCCGAAGCATGGCACCCGACCAAAAACCCTCGCGGATCCCCCTATCTCCTGCATTCACAGAGACTTCGCCGGCCTCTCCCAATCCACAAAAGGCGCAACTTTCGGGACGCAATGGGGTTGAGACTAGTGTGAGCACCGCCGCACTCGATCGGGGCATGCTGATGGCCGCAGCGACGCAATCCTTCGCCGCGGCCGCAGTGGGCGGAGGGCCGCCCTCCGACGCCGAAATCATGCTGCGTGCGAAGGCAGGCGATCACTCGGCATTTGATTACCTGGTGCAGAAGTATCGGCGTCCGATGGTGAGTTTCATGTACCGGATGGCGCGCAACTCGGCGGCGGCTGAAGATCTGGCGCAGGAAGTTTTCTTGCGGGTGTATCGCTCGCGGGAAAGCTATGAAGCAAGCGCGAAATTTACAACCTGGCTGTATCGTATCGCGACCAATCTTGCGGTGAACCATGCGCGCGATACGCGGCACGAGCGGCCTGAGGTTCAGGTCAGCCTGGACGAACCGGACGACGATACGGGAACCACCCTCGAATTGCCGGATGGCAGTCTGACGGCCGAGCAGGCTATGGTACGGCGGGAGCGGATGACGGCGATTCGCAGTAAGGTGGAGGCATTGCCCGAGCAACAGAGGCTGGCGGTGATCATGCATAAATACCAGCAGATGGACTACAAACAGATTGCAGAAGTTCTGAAGAAGAGTGAGTCGGCGACGAAATCGCTGCTCTTCCGGGCCTATGAGACTTTGCGGGAACAGTTAAAAGAATTTGTTTAGACAATCTGATCAATTAATTCATGTGCGAAGCGGCAGTGGCAAAGAGAGTGAAGGGGAAGGGTTATGAAGTGCAAGCAAATTCGTGAACGGATGCCCGAGGTGGCGGCCGAATTCAGCGAACCCACCATGGACGAAGGCAAACATCTGGAAAGTTGTGCCGTCTGTGCAGAGGAATTGAAAGCGATGCGCTCAACTATGGCCATGCTCGATGAATGGCAAGTACCCGAGCCGTCGCCGTATTTTGATATGCGCTTGCAGGCCCGGCTGCGCGAAGAAATCGCCAAACCAGAAGCGGGCTGGCTGCGGTGGTTCCGACGACCTGTGCTGGCGGGGGCGCTGACGGTGATCCTCGGTGTTGGCATAGGCGTGTTCTTCACGCAGGACAGCGGGATTACCAATCATGGACGGGACGCGACGTTCACTACGGAAGCACCGGCTCCAAACATTGGATAAGAATCACGATCTGTATGCGGATTTCGATTTGCTGGACGATCTGGATCTCCAACAGAACGTGGTAGCGACTCCATAGGTCACGGTCATGCTGCGGTTCGAGGAATTAAAGGGCAACGGAATGAGGCGGGGGAAAAATAAAACGGATTGGGTAGCGACCGCGGCTTTGGCGATCGCGATTGCAACTTCCGTTCCATGCCTGGCGCAGCGCGTCCCCGCTTCCCACTCGCCGCAAGAAAGACATGCGCCCACCGCGCCCCAGGCACAAAGACAAACGGCACCCCGCCAACAGACAGGGCCCGCTAGACCGCGCGGACATGCGGGAGACTGGCTGCGGCACAACAAAGATATGCCTCCGGCGGAGCAAGAACACGAATTGCAAAACGATCCTGCCTTTCGCCGCCTGCCTCCGGAGCGGCAGCAGCAACTTCGGCAGAGACTACAGCATTTCTCAAATCTACCGCCACAACAGCAGTTGCGCATGCTGAACCGCATGGAGACCTGGGAACATCTGACGCCCGAGCAGAAACAGGAGGCGAGACAGGTCTACGGCCAGATGCGGCAGCTTCCTCCCGACCGCCAGCGAATGGTTACGACGGCCGTTCGGAACTTGCGTTCCATGCCGCCAGGTCAGCGCGAAAAAATTATCAACTCGGAGCGGTTCAAGGGCATGTTTTCCGACCAGGAGCGCGAGATGATGCGGGGGGCCACCCGCCTGCCGCTCGCTCCAGCCGACGGTGGAGAGAACGAGGCGCAGCAGTAGTTCTCATTTCCTTAAGTACTCCGATTTCAGCTTGGAACAAGTAGCGCCGGCATCCTGCCGGCTGTCGCGAGGGCGTCCCGCCCTCGCTTGGCGGGAGAGACGCTCGCCGTATAGCAGCGGCCGGGACG
>WNGK01032218.1_pt1 | contig 13850 bp, 16 predicted proteins | sample 5400601 | NCBI WGS metagenome assembly WNGK01 (sample SAMN13153376, study PRJNA577476) | soil metagenome | isolation source: 60 cm soil or saprolite under Garry oak tree replicate 1 | place: USA:California | collected 2016-06-15 | reverse complement strand
CGCGACCTTGCCGCCGCAGAGCGCATTCACGAGCGTCGACTTTCCCACGTTCGGGCGGCCCGCGACGGCGACGAAGCCGGACTTCACAGCTCGAATGTGTCAGGCAGAAGCTCCGCCGGCGTTGCGGTGACGAGCTCCCCGGCCGCGTTCCGATAGACGATGCGCTCGACACCGAGCTCGACGAGCCACTGGCGGCAGCCCCCGCACGGCGAAGCGGTGACCGCAAGCTCTTCCAGCTCCCCGGGCCCGTACCCGGCCGCGATTGCACGCGCGAGCGCCGCCTTCTCGGCGCAGAGCCCAAGCGGATAGGCGGCGTTCTCCACGTTGACCCCTTCGAACACCATTCCGTCGCGTGCGCGCACCGCCGCCCCAACCTGAAACCTCGAGTACGGCGCGTACCCGCGCTCGGCGACGGCCAACGCGCGCTCAAGCAGATCGTTCAAGGACTGATCTCCTCTCTCCCGAGCGGAGCAAGGGGACAAGCCAGACCCGCGGAAAATGCGCAGCATTTTTCGCGGAGACTCATGAGAAGAGTTGAAACACACCCAGGGTGACGAGCGCGCCGAGGACGCCGCCATAAGTGACCTCGAGCGCGGAATGGATGCCGGACTCGATCCGGGTCTGCGCGACGAGCAGGGCCATGACGAAAGTGAGGAGCGAGATCAGGAAACGGTGGTTGCCGCTGATCACGTAGGTCGCCGCCATCCAGCCGGCGAACGCGAGCGCCGCGTGCCCTGAGGGCAGGCCGCCCCGAAGGGGACTCCCGCGCCCGGTCCACGCCTTGGTCGCGATCACGACGATCACGGTCAGGACGAGCGCGATCAGCGTCAGCTTCGCGTCGGCGCCGCGCAGCCTCTCCAGCAGGCGAGAGCTGCGGTTCGCCACCTTGCCCGAGAAGACGAGATATCCGATCCCGAGCGCGTTGACGGTCGCAATCAGCACCGCGCCGGCCGCGATGTCCTTCGCCAGCTTCGCGAGCGGGTCGAACGAGGTCGTCGCGACGTCGATCGCCTGCTCGAGAGCCGAGTTGATCATCTCCGTGATGAAGACGAAGGCGATCGCGAGCATCAGCGCGATCAGCTCGAGGTGCGAGATGCCGGCCCACAGCGCCGCGACGAGCACGACGACTGCGGCCGCGAAGTGAATCCGCATGTTCCGCTGCGTGCGCAGCACGTGGATGATCCCTTCGAAGGCGAAGTTGAAGCTGTCGAGAAGCGACGGCGCACGCCGGGGGGTGCTCATGACCATGCCTCCTCGAGCGCTGCCATCGCCGGTCCGTGCTCGTGGCCGAGCAGGTGGAGCAAGCCGTGGACGAGCGGCCGCTGCCACCCATCGCCGACGACCTGCGGGCAGACGACGACGTCGCCGAGTTGGCGCGGCAGCCCGGGTGGAAGGTCGTCGCTGGAATCGATCGGGAAGGAGAGGACGTCTGTCGCTTCGTCGAGACCGAGGTGCTCCCGCTTGAGGGCCCGCATCTCCTCGGCGCCGACGAATGAGATCCCGAGATCGCCGGCCTCGATCCCCTGCTCCGTGAGGACACGCCGGGCGAGCGCGACGGCCTCGTCCTCTGCCACGTCTTCGCCGCTCGAATTCACGACCTCGACCGTGACCGTCATCGCCGGCGCTGGGTTCCTGTCTCCTCCGCGTGCAGCTTGTACGCCTCGACAATCCGCTGCACGAGCTTGTGCCGGACGACGTCCTCGTGGCCGAAGCGGATGAACGCGATCCCTTCGATCGAGCCGAGGATTTCCTGCACGTGGATGAGGCCGGACGCCTGCTCGCGTGGGAGATCGACCTGCGTCACGTCGCCGGTGACGACGACCTTGGAGCCGAAGCCGAGCCGCGTCAGGAACATCTGCATCTGCTCCGGGCTTGTGTTCTGGGCCTCGTCGAGGATGATGAACGAGTCGTTCAGGGTCCGGCCGCGCATGAACGCGAGCGGGGCGACCTCGACCGTGCCTTTCTCCATGTAGGCGCTGAGACGATCGGCGTCGAGCATGTCGTAGAGCGCATCGAAGAGCGGCCTCAGGTACGGATCGACCTTTGCCAGTATGTCTCCCGGGAGGAAGCCGAGCCGCTCGCCCGCCTCGACCGCGGGGCGGGTGAGGATGATCCGGCCGACCTCGCGGTTCGCGAGCGCTGCGACGGCAAGTGCCATCGCGAGATAGGTCTTACCCGTCCCGGCGGGGCCGATCGCGAAGGTGACCGTGTGCTCGCGGATCGCGTCGACGTAGCGCTTCTGGTTCACGGTCTTCGGCGCGATGTTCTTGCCCCGGTGGCGCCAGACGACGTCCTCGAACACCTCGCGGATGTCCTCCGCCTGGTCGAGCGCGCCGAGCACTGCGTCGACAGTCCCAGGGCCGATTTCGTGACCGCCCTCGACCAGCTCGACAAGCTCGTCGACGACGGCTCGCGCCTCGGCGACCTGGGAGCCTTCGCCCTCGATCGTGAGCCGGTTTCCGCGCAGCAGGATCGTGCAGCGGAGACGCCCGCGGAGGGCGTCGAGGACACCGTCGCCGATCGTGGCCAGCTCGGCCGCGACGTCGTTCGAGACAGACAGTACTTCCTGCACCTGCCCCAGTGTAGGGGCTTGACCAGTGGGCGAGCCCCTCCCCAGCCGCTCGGTAAACGACGCGGTTTCGGCACATTCGCGTAACACACGCGTGCGCTCGATCTCGTTACGCTCGTGCCGGGGAGGAGGTTGGGCGTACCGAACTACGGGACGGCGCTCGTCAGCCCCGACTCACGCGAGCTTCTCGCGCACGAGCTGGCTCACCGTCGAGCCGTCGGTGCGCCCCGCGACCTGCGGCATCACGTCCGCCATCACTCGCCCGAGGTCGCGCATGCTCGTCGCTCCGACTTCGGCGATCGCGTCGTCGACGATCTGCTCGAGCTCGTCCTCCGACATGGGCTCGGGCATGAATTCCTCCAGCACGGCAAGCTCGGCCTCCTCGGACGCCGCCTGTTCCTCGCGGTCTCCCGCCCGAAACGCCTCCGCAGCCTCGACTCGCCGCTTGCGCTCCCGCTGGAGCACCTGCAGCTCCTCGTCGTCGTGCAAGGGACGCTGAAGCTCCTTCTCGGCCGCTCGAAGACTCGACAGGATCAAGCGCAACGCGTCACGGCGCGCCTCCTGCCGTTCGACCATCGCTCGCTTCAGCTCGCCCTCGATCCGCGCGATCAGGCTCATTCCGGCATCCCCGAAATCGCGCCGCCGAGCACGTGCCAGTGCAGATGGAAAATCGTCTGCCCCGCACCGCCACCGACGTTGACGACCACCCGATAGTCCTCGAGACCGGCTTCCCGGGCGGTCTCGGCGACGAATTCCAGCATGCGCTTCGCCTCGTCCGGCGGGAATTCGCCGACCTCGCGGAACGAGGCGACGTGCCGCTCCGGCAGGACGAGCAGGTGGGTCTCGGCCGCGGGGTTGATGTCCCTGATCGCGACGAAACCTTCGCCACGCCGGACATGGTCGCCCTCGGTGACGAGACGGCAGAAAAGGCAGTCCTCAGGCAGCGAGAATCCCCTCGTCGGTCACGCCTGCGCCGCGCACGGACACGAGCTCCCCGACGGGTCCGTCGACGAGCCAGGGCGAGTAGTCGTCGCCGTAGCCGCGCCCGGGACGGTCGACGAGCACGAGGTCCACGCGACCGATCTTCCCGCGCCAGCGCTCGAGGCAGGCAACGTGCGAAGCCTCACGCAACCGTGCGCTGCGCTCCTTCTTCACCGTCGGCGGCACCGTGTCCTCGGCGGCCGTGACGGTGCCCGGTCGCGGCGAGTACGGAAACACATGCGCCTTCGTGATCCCGGCCGTGCCGACGACCGAGAGGGTGTTCGCGAACGCCCGCTCGTCCTCCCCGGGGAAGCCGACGATCACGTCGGTCGTCAGGTTGAACTCGTCGAGACCGGCGAGCCGGCGCAGATAGGTGCCGCTCGAGTAGCGCCGGCCCATCGCGCGCAGCACCTCGTCGTCGCCTGACTGGAGCGGCACGTGCAGGTGCCGCGAGACCGTGGGTGTCTCGCGCAGCGCTCGTACCAGCTCTTCGCCGACGTGGTTGATCTCGATCGAAGAGAGCCGGAGGCGTGCGAGGCCCGGAAGCGCGCCCACCTCCCGCACGAGTCTCGCCAGCCCGTAGCCCGCCTCACGGTCACGATAGCAGAAGCTGCACGAGAAGCTGCAGCCGTCCTGGATCTTGAGGAACGCTCGCACCCGGTCGAGGCGCGAGTCGGCCTGCACGCAGCCGATCGCTCCGACGTCGCGGGCAACCACATCGGGTGTCGCCTCGCTCGGCCGCCGGATCACGGTCACGTTCGGAGCGACGCCGGCAAAAGCGTCGCCGGCCAGGTTCGCGCCGCAGCCGGTCACGTACACGCGCCGGTGCGTTCGCGCCGCCCGTGCGGCGGCCTGGCGCGACTTCCGCACCGCTTCGTTGGTGACGCAGCAGGTGTTCACGATCGCGACGTCTGCTGTCTCGTCTTCCCGGTGCCCGTCGCGGAGCAGACGGTCGCGGATCTCCTGGGCGTCCGTGTGCGACACCTTGCAGCCGAGAAATCGGACCGAGAAGCTCGCCACGGCGCGGAAACTCTACTCCGCGCGAGCGAACAGATCCGCCGCCCAGCCACCAGCGGTCTTGCGAGCTTGATGCCGATACCCCCTTAGAACGGGCTCGTGCACCTCCAGGTAACCGGAGACAACGAGGCGTTCTGCACCGAGCTCCGGCCCGATCTCAACCACTGGATCGAGCGCAATGTTGAGCACGGCAACGCCCATCGGTGGCAGGTTCATGCTGCCCGCGTCTCCAAATTTGACCTCGATCTCGACGCCGTTCGCCTCGGCGTTGTCTTTGGCGATCGCGATCGCGGCCAGATCGAGGTCGACCCCGACAACCGGGGAGAATCCAAGGCGCGCCGCTGCTATTGCCAGGACGCCCGAGCCACAGCCGACGTCGAGCAATCCCGTCGGCTCCAGGTCCAGCAGATGACAGAGGCAGAGCATCGTCGTCGGGTGAGCGCCGGTTCCGAACGCGCGCCCCGGCTCGATTACGACCGCGACGGCATCTGAAGGCGGCTTCTCCCAGGGCGGCCCCACCCAGAGGCGGCCCACGCGGACCGGTCGGTGGAACTGTCGCCACCGTTCTTCCCAGTCATCGGCGACCTCCGCGCTCGTTGCGCCCGAAAAGACCTGCCGCAAGCGTTCCTCTCCCCCCGCATCCGTATAAGCGGCAAGCTCGACGTCACCATCGTGGTCGCACTCTTCAAATCCCTCCGGGAACAACTGGATCATCATCGCGCGGGCTCTTTCAGCCCGGGCCCCGCCGACCGTCACGGACACTCGTCGCACGGCGCTCAGCGGAAAGCGCTCTTCAGCTTTTCGAAGAACCCCTCGTCTGCGTGGTAGGTGTCGTCACGGGCCGAGCTCTCGAAGTCCTCGAGTAGCCGCCTCTGCTCGTCCGTCAACCGGCGCGGGACGGCGACGTTCACGAGCACTCGGTGGTCGCCGCGGCCGAAGCCCTGGAGAACGGGCATGCCTCGTCCGCGCAGGACTCGGATCTCGCCGGGCTGGGTCCCCGGCTCGAACTCGAGCTTCTCTTCGCTCTCGAGGGTCGGAATCGTGACCGAGGCCCCCAGCGCTGCCTGGGTCATGGTCAGGTTGACGGTCGAGAAAATGTCGTTTCCCTCCCGAACGAAGCGCTCATCCGGCTTGACGCGAACGCGGACATAGGCGCGAGACCTGTTGGAGGCGTCCTTCGCCGTTGCATCGCTTGCACGGCACCGGCTGGGTGCCAGGCTCGGCGCCGCTGCCGGCACACGTGGAGCACGGGACCGAGACGGGGAACGGCACGTCGCGCTTTACCCCCAGAGCTGCTTCGACGAGCTCGAGCTCGACGTCCGCCGCCAGGTCGGCTCCGCGTCCCCGCCGGGAGCGAGCGCCGCCGCCCACGCCGAAGACGTCGTCGCCGAAGAAAGCGGAGAAGAGATCGCTCAGGCCGCCGAAGTCGAACTGCGTCGGGCGAAAGCCGCCGCTGCGCAGGCCTGCGTGACCGAACCGATCGTAGAGCTGTCGGGTTTCCGGCTTCGAGAGCACCTCGTATGCCTCGACGACCTCCCGGAAGCGCGTCTCGGCGTCCGGCTGGTCGGAGACGTCCGGATGCAGCGTGCGCGCGAGTTGACGGAACGCCTTCTTGATCTCCGTCTCGCCCGCGGTGCGCGACACGCCGAGCAGTTCGTAGTAATCGCGCTCAGTCGTAGCCATCGACCAAGGGTAACGACGGGGTCAGTTCTCCTCGTAGATCTCTTCGACGAAGCGCGAAAGCTCATGCGCGGCGGCACGGACCGAGCGAATCGCCTTGTCGTAGTCCATCCGTACCGGCCCCAGGAGGCTGACAGCCCCGAGGGTCCGAGTGGCGAGCCCGTACGACGCGCCGACGAGTGCGAGGTCGTGAAGAGCCGGGTGGTCGAGCTCCTCTCCGACCCGAACGAAAGGACGGCGAGGATCGAGGGTCTGTTTGACGATCGCGAGCAGGGCCGCGCGCTTTTCGAGCAGCTCGAGCAGCCGCCGATACCCCGCGAGCTCGTCGGTGCTTGCGTCCTCGAGCAGACCCGCCGCGCCGCCGATGAAGAGCCGCTCTCCCTCTCCCTCTCCCTGGACGAGCTCCCCGAAGGACGCGCGGAGCGCTGCCAGGAACGCAGCCTCGCGGGGCGCGAGCGCGGGATCCTCGAAGCGGCGGCGCAAGAGGTTCACGCCGAGCGCCGTGCCGGCGATGCTCTCGTTCAGGTACTCGGCGGCCCAGCTCGCGAGGCCGGGGTCGACCGGTTCGGCGAACGAGTATGCCCTCTTCGTCACTCCCCCGGTGGAGGTGATCACGACCACCATGACGACCTGCGGCTGGAGCAGCAGCACCTCGACGTGACGGATCGAGGTGGATCCAAGTGGAGGCGCCGAAACGAGCGCGAGCAGACGCGTGACCTCCGAGAGCATCTCCGTCGTCGCCTCCAGCGCAGAGTCGACCTCGGTGCGAGCGGTGGTGAGGTCGAGCGGGAAGGGTCCGGGCCGAGGATCCAGGGCCTGGAGCAACCCCTCTGCGAAGAACCGGTACCCACGCTCGGTGGGGACGCGCCCGGCCGAGGTGTGCGGGTGGGTGAGCAGCCCAAGGGATTCGAGCTCGGAGAACTCGTTGCGCACGGTCGACGCAGAAATGTTCATGCCAGATCGCTCGACGAACGCCTTCGATCCGACTGGTTGCCCTGTCGCAACGTAGTCCTCGACGACGCGGCGCAGGATCTCGCGTTGCCGTTCGGTTAGCTCTTGGCGTCCGGTGTTCATTGGCCCTTTGCAGGAATTTTAGGCGAGAAGCTCGGCTGTGACCGCTCCGCCCAGGAACCGGCCCCGCTTCGTCAGCCGCAGCGATTGACCGTCCGGGCCCGCCGTGTGCCGGGCGAGTCCGAGCTGCTCGACCCGCGCGAGGGCGTCGTAGTCCATCGCCGTCCCGACCTCGTCGAGCCGGAGCGGAACATCGAGCCGCAGGCCGAGCATCAGTCGCTCGCGTTGCGCGACGTCGATGGTCAGCAGCTCCAGCTCACGCTGGGGTCGAGCCCGGCCCGCAAGCGCCGCGATGTATGCAGAAAGGCGCCAAGTCGTGCGCCGGCGAGTCCCCTCAACGGTCGAGACTGCTCCGATTCCGAGCCCGAGGTAGTCCCGGCCCCGCCAGTACGCCAGGTTGTGGTGTGCCCGCAGGTCGCGTCCGCCCTCCAGACTCTGCTCGCGGCAGAAGTTCGCCGTCTCGTACCAGCGATACCCCTCGCTGACGAGCCGCTCGACGACTCGCTCGAAGTACGACTCCATCGAGTCGGCCTGACGCCTCAGCTCTTCGCCGTGGGCGTGCGTGAAGCGGGTTCCCGGCTTGGCCTCGAGCTCGTAGTAGGAGAGATGCTCCGGCCCGAGCGCAAGTGCCTCGTCGAGGTCGCGCTCGAGATCGGAGGGGCTCTGGCCGGGGATTCCGTACAAGAGGTCGAGAGAGATGTTGTCAAAGGAGGCATCACGCAGGTGGTAGAACGCCCGGCGGACAGCCTCCGGTCCGGCGCGACGCTCGAGCGTCGCGAGCAGGTGCGGCTGGAAGCTCTGCGCGCCCAGAGAGATGCGGGTGGCCCCGGCCCGGCGGAGCAGCGCGGCCAGCGCGGGCGTGACCGTCTCCGGGTTCGCCTCGACCGTGATCTCCGCCGCCGCAGGAAGGGCGAGCAACAGCCGCTCGAGCGCAGCAGGTTCCGTCAGAGTCGGCGTGCCGCCGCCCAGGAAGATCGTCTCCAGTGACGGGGCCAGACAGTCGCGCTCGAGCTCCAGCTCGGCGAGCAGCGCGTCGACGTACGCTTCGTGGTGTCCGGGACGACCCGCGACCGTGACGAAATCGCAGTACCCGCACCGGTGCGCGCAGAAGGGCAGGTGGACGTAGAGGTGACGGACGTGCCCACTCATTTGCGGCCGCTGTCCCCCAAGTTCAGCACGGCCAGAAATGCCTCTTGTGGAACCTCGACAGCCCCGACCTGCTTCATCCGTTTCTTGCCGGCCTTTTGCCGCTCGAGCAGCTTGCGCTTCCGGCTGATGTCGCCGCCGTAGCACTTGGCCAACACGTCCTTGCGCTTGGCCTTGATCGTCTCGCGCGCGATCACGCGCGAGCCGATCGCGGCCTGCACAGGGACGTCGAAGAATCGCGGTGCACGATCAGAGACAGCGCGTCCACGGGCTCACCGGCGATCAGGACGTCCACGCGCGACAGGTCGCCCTCGCGGAAGCCGGCGAGGTCGTAGTCGAAGCTCGCGTACCCGCGCGTCCTTGACTTCAGCTGGTCGTAGTAGTCGAGCACAATCTCTCCGAGCGGCAGCTCGTACGAGAGCAGCACGCGATTCTCGGACAGGTACTCCATGTGGTCGAAGCGTCCACGGCGGTCGTTGTTCAGCTCCATCACTGCGCCGACGTGCTCCTTGGGGACGATGATCGACGCCTTGATGTAGGGCTCCTCGACCCGCTCGACCTCGCGCGGCATCTCGGCCGGGTTGTGCACCTCAACTGTCTCGCCGGCCTTGGTCTCGACGCGGTAGGCGACGTTCGGCGCGGTCACGAGCAGATCGAGATCGAACTCACGCTCGAGCCGTTCTCGAACGATCTCCATGTGCAGCAAGCCCAGGAACCCGCAGCGGAAGCCGAAGCCGAGCGCGTTAGAGGTTTCCGGCTCGTAGAAGAGGGCGGCGTCGTTCAGCTTCAGCCGCTCGAGGGCGTCGCGCAGCTCCGGGTAGGCGTCCGAATCGGTCGGAAAGAGGCCGGCGAAGACCATCGGCTTCACGTCCTTGTAGCCGGGAAGCGGCTCTGCAGCGGCGTTCCCCTCCGCCGTGAGCGTGTCGCCCACACGCAGGCGGCTCACGTCCTTGAGACCGGTGACGACATAGCCGACCTCGCCTGCGGTGAGCATGTCCGCGGCGCGCATCGTCGGCGAGAAGAAGCCGAGCTCCTCGGCCTCGAACCGCGTCCCCTGCGCCATCGCCCGTAGCGGCTCGCGAGTCTTGAAGGTGCCGTCGACCACTCGCACGAAGGCCACGACGCCTCGGTACTGGTCGTACGAGGAATCGAAGATGAGCGCGCGCGGCGGCGCAGCCGGATCGCCGCCAGGCGGGGGAATTCGCTCGACGATCGCGTCCAGTACCGCTTCGATCCCCTCGCCGGTCTTGGCCGAGATGCGAAGCACTCGCTCGGGGTCGTCACCGACGAGCGAGGCCACCTCCGACGCGGCCGCGTCCGGGTCGGCCTGCGGCAGATCGATCTTGTTCACGACCGGGACGATCTCGAGGTTGTTCTCGATCGCCAGGTAGGCGTTTGCGACTGTCTGCGCCTCGATCCCTTGAGCCGCATCGACGACGAGGAGAGCGCCTTCGCAGGCCTGGAGCGAGCGGGAGACCTCGTAGGTGAAGTCGACGTGCCCCGGCGTGTCGATCAGGTTCAGCTGGTGGCCTTTCCAGAGCACACGGACCGCCTGCGCCTTGATCGTGATTCCGCGCTCGCGCTCGAGTTCCATGGTGTCGAGCACCTGCTCGCGCATCTCGCGGCCGGAGACCGTGTCTGTGACCTCGAGAATGCGATCGGCGAGGGTCGATTTCCCGTGGTCGATGTGGGCGATGATCGAGAAATTGCGGATGCGTTCTTGGTCCATGCGTGATCAGCTCCGGCGGAGGCGGGTTCGCAACGATAGCAGCGCCTGGAGCTCACGAACTCCCAGCAAACGGCAGGAAATTAGGTAGATCGCGAAACCAGCGAGGAAGGCCGATCCGAGCGAGGCGACCTGGCCCCCGGACGAGCGGCCGGCGGCTTCGTCGACCAGACGCCAAACACCGTACGCGACTCCGGCGAACGCACTCGAGGCAATCACGACGAGGGCGGTTGCCCGTCCGGTTTCGTGAACCTCGAGCCGGCCGAGCCGCCGGCGGAGCAGGATGAGCAGCGCAGCCGTCCCGACGATGTTCACCACCGAGGTGGCGAGCGGGATCCCCCAGGTGCCGAAGCGGTAGAAGACGGCGTCGAGAATCCCGTTGAGCACGAGATTTGCGAGCGCGACCGCAGTTGGCGTCCAGGGCGACTGCAGGCTGAAGAAGGCCCGGTTCAGCATCAGCATGACGCCGTTGAAGGTGAGTCCCGCCGAAAAAGCAGCCAGGGCGGCGGCAACGACCGGAGTTTGATGCGCCGTGAACTCGCCTCGCTGGTAGAGGAGCCTCACGATCGGCTCGGCGAGAACCGCAGCCGCGACGCTGGCCGGGATCAGGAGGAAACCGATCTGGCGCAGGCCGAGCCCGACCGTGTGGCGGAAGCCTTCGAGATCTCCACGGGTCGCGAGCCGGGCAAGCGACGGGAAGAGCACAGTCGCAACGGCGACGGCGAACATCCCCTGCGGCAGCATGTAGATGCGGAAGGCGGCGTCGATCGCGCTCGGTGCGATGTTCCGGTCGATGAACCTGGCCGCGAAGAACGTGTCGATGACTGCGTTGAAGTTGATCAGGCCGAGCCCGAGCGTCACGGGGATCATCAGCACGAAGACCTGCTTGATCGCCGGGTCGCGCCAGTCGATCGCGACGCGGAGGTTCCCGTCACGGCCGGCGAGCCACGGCAGCGGCAGCAGCACCTGGATTACCGTCCCGATCAGGATCGAGACGGCGTAGACGTAGAGCTTCGAGTCGGTGGAGTGCGCGTGCGGGACGCCGACGACGAGACCGATGATGATCGCGAGGTTCCAGAAGACCGGCGTGAGCGCCGGGACCGAGAAGTGCTCGTAGCTGTTCAGGATCCCGACGACGATCCCCGAGACGCCGAGGAGCGCGACGATGGGGAACAGGATTCGCGAGAGATTGACGACGAGCTGCTGCTCGGCGCCGTGGAAGCCGAAGGGCGCCATCAGCCAGGGTGCAAGGACGATGAAGAGAGCGGTCAGGCCGCCGAGGCCGAGCAGGAGCAGCCAGACGAGGCTCGATGCGACGCGCCAGGCCCGGGTGCGCTCCCCTTTTTCGAGCAGCTCGCTGAAGACCGGGACGAAGGCAGAGGAGAGCGCAGCATCTGCGACGAGCGCGCGCACGAGGTTCGGCACCTGGAACGCGACGGTGAAGGCGTTGATCCTTCCTTCGACGCCGAAGTAGCGTCGCACGACGATCTCCCGGACGAGACCCAAAATCCGGGAGAGACCGGTCGCGAGCGAGAAGATCGCCGTCGACCAGGCAAGCCGCCGGCGCGAGCCTCGCTCATCCACGGCGCGAGTATAGGAACGGTGCTCGGCCGTTCCCGGGCGGTCGTCCTCGACGCCGCCCCTTAGTTCGGTACGCCCAACCTCCTCCCCGCGTCGAGCCTAACGAGCAAAAACGCACGTGTGGGTCACGCCCTTGCGCCGAAAGCGTGGCTTCGGATCGCCCTCTGGTACCATCGCGACCGCCCGCGGAGCGGGCGTTTTTACGCCATGCCGAACATTCGCCAACAGAAGAAGCGCGTCCGGACCGCCGCCCGCGAGCGGCTCGAGAATCTCCGCTACGGCTCGACGGTCAAGACGCTGACGCGCCACCTGCGTGCTGCCGTCGAGGGCGGCGACTCGAACGAGATCGCCACTCGGCACCGCGAGCTCGTTCGCTGGATCGATCGCGCCTCGGCACGCGGGGCGCTGCACAAGAACGCTGCCGCTCGCAAGAAGGCTCAGGCGGCGCGACTTGTCGCCGGCGGGGGCTAGCTCGTCAGCGCAGCCTCGGCGGGCCGCGTGATCTCGACCAGCGCCCGTGCGAGCTCGAGCTCCGGAGCGAGCCGGCTGCCTCCCTTGAGCGCGAGATCGAGCCCTGCGAGTCGAACGATCGCATCGCGCAGCTCGTCAGAGCTGTAGTTCGCGGCCTGCTCGTAGAGTTTCCGGACGTAGAAGGCATTTCGCTTCAGACGGTCGGCTGCGGCGCTCGCTGGAACACCTTCTGCGGCGAGAGCCTGGCACTCCGCCACGCGCGAGACGTGACTCGTGAGCAGGGCGGCTGTTCGGGCCAGACTGTCGCGAGGTGAGTCACTCGACCGCTCGAGCAACAGCTCGGCCGCTTCGAGGACGCCACGGACGTCGCGCCTGCCCCAGGCGTCGGTCAGGGCGAACGGGGGCGTCTCGGCGCGCGGGACGACGAGCGCGACGATCTCGCGTTCCCCGAGCTGGTCTCCGTCGGCCCACGCCAGGAGCTTGTCGACCTCCGTGGCGAGCTCGTCGAGGTTGTCGCCGACGAGCTCGACCACCAGTCGGCAGGCGGCTCGGTCGACCTTCGCCCCGCGCGCTGCGAACTGCTTCTCGACCCAGGCGGGAACGTCCGCCTTCTTTCCTCGTTGAGGGAGGTCGTAAGCGAGGACTTCCCCCGCTGCTGTGACAGCCTTCAGGAGCGGCGAATCGCGTTTGAGCTCGTTTGCGACGAATGCGAGCACAGTGGTCGGTGCAGGGCTTGCCAGATAGACCATGACGGCCTTGACATCCGGCGCCTTCCAGCGCTCCACGTCCTCGACGACGACGAGTCGGCGTTCGGTCGCGAAGAGCCCGAGCGCGTTGCAAGAAGCAACGACGTCCTCGCCGCTCACTTCGAGTGCGGAAAGGAGCTCGGTCGCGTCGGGGCCGACCCGGTCGCGAAGACGGCGGCGCGCGAGCGCCACTTTCGGCCGGTCTGTGCCCATCAGGAGGTAGGCGGGTTTGAGCTCTGCCACCGGCGCCAAGCATAGGCGGCCCCGCCGAGCCCCAGTGCACCGAGACCAGCGGCAGCCCAGCCGGAGCGGATCTGGGCGAACGGGAGCCCTCCGACCAAGCGCGCACACCCGGCCAGGTAGGCCGCACAAAGGCCGTTCAGCCACGCGAGAGCCGCGGCGGCCGCCGGTGCGACCGGGCTGAGCGCTGCCGCCGCCGCCGCGAGCCCGAGTAGCGGAACGACCGCAGGTGCCGCCAGCGCGTTCGCGGGCACGGTCAAGAGCGGCACCGAACCGAACTGGAGCCACAGGATCGGTGCTGTCGCAAGACCGCAAGCCGTCGAGACGGCCACGAGACCCGCCAGACGATTCGGCAAGGGATATCCCTCGAGAACCCGTTGCAAGCGCGGCACGCCGACGAAGATTGCCCCTACCGCAGCGAACGAGAGCTGGAACCCAGGGTCGAAGATGTCGTACGGGTTCCACGCGAGCAGCGTCAGAGCCCCGAGCAAGAGCAGGTACCAGCGGTCGGCTGCGCGAGCCGTGAGCCAGGCGAGCGATCCAAGCGCTCCTGCGACTCCGGCGCGAACGACCGACGGCTGAGCTCCAACAGCGAGGACGTACCCGCCGATACCCGCCAGCG
>WNGK01019178.1_pt1 | contig 13851 bp, 15 predicted proteins | sample 5400601 | NCBI WGS metagenome assembly WNGK01 (sample SAMN13153376, study PRJNA577476) | soil metagenome | isolation source: 60 cm soil or saprolite under Garry oak tree replicate 1 | place: USA:California | collected 2016-06-15 | reverse complement strand
TGCACTTGCATGGGCGGAGCAGGCCGGGCGCCTGGCGGATGTAGCGCCGGAGTTGCTGGCGCGCGCGGCGCTGAGCGATGACGAGATTGAGAAGCTGGTGGCGGAACGCACGCACGCCAAGAAGCAACGGAATTTTGCGCGCGCCGATCAGATACGCAAGGACCTCCTGGAGAAGGGCGTGGTGATCGAGGATTCGAAGGACGGAGTCAGGTGGAAGCGGAAGTGAGAAGGACAGCTTGTAGCTCGTAGCCTATAGCTCTTGGCATATCAGCAAGCCACGAAAGGATGAGTTGGAGGTCTTCCCCAGATGGAACCACACGAAGCCGAGGAACTAAAGGAGCACGCGGAGCATGTGGCCCACGATTCGTCGATGAGGCCGGTGGCGTTCACGATGAGCTTGCTGGCGGTGCTTGTGGCAGTGACTACGGTGCTAGGGCATCGCACCCACACCGAGGCGGTTCTGGATCAGAACCGGGCCACGGATCAGTGGAATGAGTACCAGGCAAAGAAGATCCGCTCGTACAATACTGGCCTCGCGGCAGATCTGATGTCTGTTCTTGCAGTAGGCGATAAAGACACCGCGAAGAAGATTGCCAAGGGGTATGCCGATCACCAGGCAAAGTGGAACGAGGATCTGAAGCAATCCGCCGAAAAAGCCGATGAGTTTCAGAAACGAGTGGAGGTAGCGGAGGCGCGCGCAAGCCGTTTCGATCTGGGCGAAGCGCTGCTCGAGATTGGGCTGGTGGTCACGTCCGTTACGCTGCTGACGCGGAGCCGGATGTACTGGTATTTCGGCATCGTGTTTGCGCTGGTCGGTATTGCGTCGGCGGTTTCGGCGTTCCTGCTTCACTAGGGAAACCCAGCGGCGGGTAGCGCCGTCATCGCGGAGCTACTTGAAGCGGTGGTAGACTGGCCGCGCGATGAATGCACTCATTCCTGCTACGCTGCTTCTGATTTCGGGCTCCGCGCTGATGGCGCAGGCGCACACTTCTCCCACCGCTGTGGCGCACTCCTATTCAAGCCAACTTGGGTTCAGCTACGACCTTCCGAGCGACTGGGAGGTGGTGGATCCGCAGGCCGATTTGCCGCAAGCGAAGGAGAAGGCAGCCCAAAACGCAACTTCAGAGCAAGACAAAAAGGGGCTCGCCTGCGCGCAGATGGGAATGACGGCGCGGCATTCGGGATCTGTAATCGTGGACGTTGCGCTGCCATTTGAGTGCTTCGGCCAGCAACTGTCTGAGAACGATCTGGTCGGCTTTGGAGAAGACACGTCGCAGGGACTCAAACAGAGCTTCGATATCGGGGAGCCCACCTACGGCTCGTATGCGCTGGGCAGCCACAACCTCTGGATCGAACGGGTGAAGGGAACGCCAAAAGCCCAGGCAGGCGTTTCGTACACCATTGAGATAACGTGCGCGGTGCTCAAGAAGGCCGCGGTGTGCTGGATGGCCATGGCAGCGGACGATTCGGCGCTGCGGACATTTGAGCACGCGACGGTTTCGCTGGATGGCGATGCCCCGATAGCGCTGGTGCCCGCCACGGCATTCGACCGGAAGCCCTCCTAGACGCGAGTTCAAGCCCGCCCGGATCGCAGGGTGTGACCTTAGAACCGTGGAAATAGCAGCAACTCACGTGCTATCCTTCCCCCAGCGGAGTCTCTATGCACAAGCGCGAAATGAACGGAATGGACCTGATCCCGGCCTCCCGGCGGTGGTCAGGCCTGCGCGCCCGCTGCATCTGCCCGCGGCGCCATCTGCGCGTTCTGCCGACCCGCACGCGACCTAGTCTCTTCGGCGGCGATTGACACTGGACCGCCGAAGATCCTCGCCTGTTTGCCGGGTTCCACTGAATCGGGACACTTTGCACCCATAGCTACAGGGTCCGCGGCTGCGGTCTATCCCGCCTCGCCGCATACACCTACCGAGGAGATTACGTCGATGACCAAGCAGGAAATGCACGCTCAATACGGGCCCAAGCTCGTGGTTACACGCGCTCCTATCCGCTGGTGGCCAAGCGCGGCCGCGGTATTCGCGTCGAAGATGTGGACGGAAACGAATTCCTCGATTTCGCAGCCGGTATCGCGGTTACATCGACGGGCCATTGCCATCCCGAAGTGGTGGCGGCCATTCAAAAGCAGGCTGCCGAGCTGATCCACATCTCGGGCACCGACTTCTACAACGAGCCGCTCACCGATCTGGCGGAGCGGCTATCCGCGGTGGCGCCCATGCCGGGGCCGCATCGCTTTTTCTACGGCAACTCCGGCGCGGAAGCCATTGAGTGCGCGCTCAAGCTGGCGCGCTACCACACCGGACGGCAGAACGTGATTGCGTTTCTGGGCGCGTTTCATGGCCGCACCATGGGCGCGTTGTCGCTCACAGGATCGAAACCGCAGCAGAAGCGGCGCTTCTCGCCTCTTGTGCCGGGCGTAACGCACGTGCGCTATCCCTATGCGTATCGCGGCTGCAGCGGCGGATCGCAGGAGCAGGAAGCATTTGCGATGGGCTGCGCGCGCTACATCGAAGAGAAGCTGTTCAAGACGATTCTTCCGCCGGAAGAAGTCGCGGCCATCTTCATTGAGCCGATCCAGGGAGAGGGCGGCTACGTGGTGGCGCCCGACAATTTCTTGCGCGAGCTGCGCGCTATTTGCAACCGTCATGGAATTCTGCTTGTAGTGGACGAAGTGCAATCTGGTGCGGGCCGCACGGGCAAGTGGTGGGCCATCGAGCACTCCGGCGTGGAGCCCGATATCGTTTGCATGGCAAAGGGTATCGCAAGCGGCATGCCGTTGGGCGTTTGCATGACGAAGGCCGACGTCATGAATTGGGTGCCGGGATCGCATGCTTCCACATTCGGCGGCAATCCTATTTCGATTGCCGCGGCGCTGGCCACCATCGATGTGCTGGAGCGCGAAGGAATCAAAAATGCAGCGCACGTGGGTGGGAAGATGCTTGAGCGCCTGAAAGGCTGGGAGAGCACGCATCCGCTCGTCGGTGAAGTGCGCGGGCGCGGCCTGATGATCGGCATCGAGCTCGTGAAGAACAAGCACACGCGCGAGCCTGCGACAGCGTTGCGCAATCGCGTGGAGACGCTGGCTTTCGAGCGTGGCCTCATGATTCTGGGCTGCGGCGAGACGAGCCTGCGGCTGTGTCCCCCGCTGATCCTGAAGGAAGAGGAGGCGACGGTCGCCTTGGACATCCTTGAGGATGCCCTGACCCAGGTGGAGAAAGAGCATGTGCAGGCAAGCGAAATGGCGGCCCTGACGAGCGCTTAGTGCTTCGGTCATGTTGGAGTGAATCGGGTCGAGGTGAAATGCCTCGGCCCGCTTTGTTTCTATCTACCCATCAGCAGTGATGGCGCGCATTTGCGCTGCGTCGCCTGTGAGAGCAGAATAGTCTGCCATGGGATTCAGGCAGATTCGGATCGCCCTGCTGGAGCGGGGGCTCGCTGGGTTGGATCGTCTCGCGCGAGGGCGCGGCGCGGAGATACCGGCACACCTTCTGACCGGCATCAGCGGCGAGGATGCAGCGTTCTTCTACTTGCGGCGCAAAGGCTACATGGTGGTCGCGCGGCGCTGGTCGGCGGGCAATGTGCCGGGTGATGTGGATCTGATTGCGTGGCAGGGACCGATGCTCTGCTTCATTGAAGTGAAGACCCGCACCGCGCACGACATGACGCCGGCGGAATCGGCCGTGGACCGCCACAAGCAGTTCACGCTGCGCAGGCTGGCTCGAGCGTACATGCGGCAATTACCACAAGCAGAGGCGCCGCCAGTGCGCTTCGATGTGGTCAGCGTTTACCTGGTGCCTGATCAGAAGAAAGAGTTCGTGCATTTCGAAAATGCATTCGGCTGGTCAGATCGGCCACATATCTAAGCGCGCCGATCAGCCCTTCGCGTCTTCGTACTCTTCGTGCCACGCCATCTGGATGGCCTCGAGCCGCGGCTCGTTCGATTTTGTCGGATCATCGGCGAATCCTTCGAGCTCGGTCACGTAGCGATGCAGGTCAGTGAAGCGGACCGTGAATGGATCGAGGTCGGGAAACTTCTCCTGCAATTGAATTCCAATCTCTTCGGCGTCGGTCCAATGAATTTCGCGCGGCATCTTTTCCTCAAAAAGTGATGTTAGGTTCCAGTCCATCAAGCCCGTCTCGAACTTGGGATAGGCGGCGCTTCCTACTTGTTCTCGGCCATGGCGAGTGGCTTACCCTCGGATGTGTAATTGCGATTCCACTTGGGAATCTCGACGACATAGTTGCCTGGCTTCGTGATCACGGCCTGGCAGCCGAGCCGCGAATCGAGCTGCTGATCGGCAGCCATGTCCATTCGATCCAGTTCGTCGTCGTCCGCGGGGCTGATGCCCTCCTGGTCCTTGATCCACAAATGGCAGGTGGTGCAAGCACAGACGCCGCCACAGGCATGGTCGAGAAAGATGTTGAAGTTCTCAGCGACGTCGAGGAACGACATCGGCTTGCCATGGTGATCGTAGGCCAAGGTGCCGAATTCAAACTCGACGGTCTTGCCTTCAGGCATAAACGTGACCCGCACGAGCTTGTCAGCGGGGATGTTCGTCTTGGATTCTTCACTCATAGAGCAAGCCTTTCCGGTCTGCTTAAAAGCGGTTACTTGAACTCGGCCGGAGCCATGGGATGCGGTGCGGTCACTTCATCCCCAAGCTCTTCGCCGGCGGCGTCCATGGTCTTGCCGCGAATCGCTGTGGTCACGGCGGCTTCCATCATCAGCTCGGCAAAGCGGCGCGTTGCATGATCCAGCGCCAGCGTGGCCTGGCGAATGGCAGCGGAGTCCTCGCCCAGTTTCACTGAGGCGAGGCGATCGCGGGCCGCGTCAATCGCAGACTGCTCTTCCTCGCTTAATTGATTCCACGCCGGGCTCTCGGGAGCGCGTTCGACGGCGGAAAGAATCGTGTCGGCCTCGTTGCGTGCCTCGATAAGAAGACGCTTGTTGAAGTCCTCTTCTGCGTGATCGAACGAGTCGAGGATCATGCTCTCGACCTGCTCGTCAGTGAGCCCGTACGTGGGCTTGACCTCGATCTGCGCAGCCTGTCCCGAGCGCTGTTCGCGCGCCGAAACATGCAGAATGCCGTCAGCGTCGATGAGAAACTTCACTTCGATACGTGGCAGGCCCGAGGACATGGGGGGAATGCCTTTGAGATCGAAGCGTGCCAGCGACCTGCAGTCGGCAGCAAGTTCGCGCTCGCCCTGCACTACGTGAATCGCCACGTTGGTTTGGCCGTCGACGCCGGTGGTGAAGTGCTCGGTTGCCGATGCGGGAATGGTGGAGTTGCGCTGAATGATCTTCGCCACGGTACCGCCGAGCGCTTCAATGCCCAGCGAGAGCGGCGTCACGTCAAGCAACAGCAGCTCTTCCGTAGCCGCCGATGAGCCGGCGAGAATGTCGGCCTGTACGGCAGCACCCAGGGCGACAACTTCGTCGGGGTTCAATTCGATGTGCGGCTTCTTGCCGCGCGCGCCCAGGTGGAAGAGATCGTCGACGAGTTGGCGCACTGCTGGGATGCGCGTCGATCCGCCCACCAGCACCACTTCGTCGATGTCTTCCGGAATCACGCCGGCATCGAGCATGGCCTGCTTGCAGGGCGCTGCTGTGCGTTCGAGCACCGGCTCGATGAGCTGTTCAAAGACGCCCCGCGGAATCTCGCGCTGATAGCGGTCGCCGTTGGGTAGTTCGATGTCGAAGTGCGCGGCTGGCTCGCTGGAAAGCTGAATCTTCGCCTCGATTGCCGCCTTGCGCAGCGCCTGCACCGCGCCGGGATGCACACGCAGATCGACGCCATGCTCGGCATAAATCTCATCGAGCGCGATGGCAAGCAGCAGGTTGTCGATGTCGTCGCCGCCAAGGTGCGTATCGCCGTTGGTGGACTGCACTTCGAAGATGCCATCGCGCAGCTTGAGGATGGAGATGTCGAAGGTGCCGCCGCCGAAATCGTAGACCGCGATGGTGCCGACCTTGGCGCGATCGAGCCCGTAAGCGAGCGCGGCCGCGGTGGGCTCATTTACAAGGCGGAGCACTTCAAGGCCAGCCATGCGGCCCGCGTCCTTGGTGGCCTGCCGCTGCGCATCGTTGAAGTAGGCGGGCACTGTGACGACGGCCTGCGTAACCGGCGCGCCGAAGAAGCGCTCGGCGTTGCGCTTGAGCTGGCGCAGCACATAGGCGGAGACTTCGGGTGGCGTGAACTTCACTTCGCCAAGCTGAATGCGCGGAACTTCGCCCTCTTCCACATCGTCTGCGAGGCGGAAGGGAAAGAGCTGCAGTTCACTTTGCACCTCGGAAAGGCCGCGCCCCATGAGCCGCTTCACCGAGTAGATGACGCGCTCGGGGGTCTCGATGAGGGCCCTGCGCGCGCTGTTGCCCACCGTCACGGTCGGTCGCCCTCCGCCCTCGGGAATGGGATCGAGTGCGACCACCGACGGTAAAAGGTTCGATCCGTCAACGCCGGGAATCACCACCGGCTTGTCGCCTTCCATGTATGCGACCAGGGAGTTTGTCGTTCCCAGGTCAATACCTACTATGCGTCCATCCGCCATGCTGTTTGTTCAGGCTCCCATGGTCTCGTTGACTTCGCGGACCAGATTGCTGAGGTAGCGCCGCCTGTCAAGCAGAGCCACCATGGTTTTTTGCGCGGCCTGCCGCACGGAATCGTCTCCGTTGTCCCACGCGGTCCATTGCTTACGCAGATCTTTGTCGACCTCGGCCTGCAGCCCTTCGAACTTTGCCTTCGCTGCAGAAAGGCTCTTCGCGAGTGCCGGATCATCTTCGCCCGCAGCGTGCGCCATGCGCATCTCCTCCAGCTGCATGTTCAGGTCGAAGACTTCTTCGAGCAGATCGGCGGGGGCGCGCGATGCACCCATGTCGTTTTTGGGTCGATCCTTGCCGCTGTGTTCTTCGCCAATTTCGGCGCCGTGCAATTTGAGCAGATACTCAGTGCGGCGCAGCGGGTCGCGGAGCGTGCGATAGGCGTCGTTGAGCAACGCTGTAAGGTCCAGGTTCAGGCGCGGTTCAAGCGAAAAAACGGAGTAGTAGTTGCCCCCGATGGGCGGCTGAATCTTGCTGCAGTGGGGGCAGAACAGGGTGGATTCGTTATGGGCGACCGAACAGGACCAGCACGCAACGGGAACCGCGGAATCGAGAACCTCAAACATGTCTCAGCCTAACTTGCAAATGGCACTCTCAGGAAAAAGACGAACCGCAGCCGCAGGAACGCGAAGAGTTCGGATTGATAAAGTTGAAGCCTTGCCGCATCAGCGTCTCTTCGTAGTCGAGCGTCATGCCGTGCAGATAGACGAACGACTTGGGGTCGACGAAGACGCGCACGTCGTCAAACTCAAAGATGCGATCGCGCTCGCGGGGCCGCGTGTCGAATTTGATCGAATACGAGAGCCCCGAGCATCCGCCGCCCATCACGCCCAGGCGCAGACCGCCCTCTTCAGGCGAGATGCCCTCCTTGGCCATGGCCGAGCGGATCTTCTTGACCGCACGCTCGGTTACAAGCAGTCCCTGACTGGGTGCCTGCGACGCCGGTGCAGCTGACTGCGGCTGCGCCGCGAAGGCTCCGTCAGCGGGTTTTGATTCGATGCTCACAAAGTTCGACATGGTTCCCTTCCCGTTTGCGTACCGCTGGGGCTCAAGCCCTCTCCCAAACCTCTCCAGCTCCGATGGCGTCCGGCACGACTCGCGTCTTGCCGGATACGCTCATCTCCATGACGGCTTCCGCAGCTACTTAATTCGCCGCAACTTGCGCGTGCGCGGTCTCGGCAGTTTCCGCCACGCCATTCTTCTTCTTCCAGTCGCCGATGGCGGCCTTAATCGCGTCTTCCGCCAGCACCGAGCAGTGGATCTTCACCGGAGGAAGCGAAAGCTCCTTCACTATGTCAGTGTTCTTGATGTTGAGTGCCTCTTCGACCTTGCGGCCCTTGATCCACTCGGTTGCCAAAGACGAACTCGCAATTGCCGAGCCGCAGCCGAAGGTCTTGAACTTCGCTTCTTCGATGACCTGCGTCTCGGGATTGACGCGGATTTGCAACCGCATCACATCGCCGCACTCCGGCGCGCCGACGAGGCCTGTGCCTACTTCGGTCGAGCTCTTGTCGAGCGTGCCCACGTTGCGCGGATTGTTGTAGTGGTCTACTACCTTGTCGCTGTATGCCATGGTGCCGATCTCCTTCTGCGGGGAAGCCGCAATGCCTTGCATTTGATTCGGCAGTATGGTCCGCCGATGCTTCTTGGACTTCTCGTCGGGACGGGGTTTTTCTGTTCCCTGTTCTCTGTTCCCTGTCTTTAGTGCGCCTGCCACTCGATCTTGGTCAGGTCAATGCCTTCCTTCACCATTTCGTACAGCGGCGAAAGCTCGCGTAGTTTCTTCACGATATCGATGACCTTGGAGGCCACGTAATCCACCTCAGCCTGGGTGTTGAAGCGGCCCAGCCCGAAACGAATGGAGCTGTGGGCGACATCGTCACCGAGACCCAGAGCCTTCAATACATAGGAGGGCTCCAGGGTCGCCGAGGTGCAGGCCGAGCCGCTGGAGACCGCAACATCGTTGATGCCCATCAGCAGAGACTCGCCCTCGACGTAGACAAAGCTCATGTTGAGATTGCCGGGCAGGCGATGCTCCATCGAGCCATTCACGTGAACGTAGTCCAGCTCCGATTCGAGCTTAGCCTTCAGGCGATCGCGGAGACCACCAAGGTAAGCAGCCTCGCTCTCCATCTCGTTGTGGGCAATCTCACAGGCCTTGCCGAGACCCACTGCGCCAGGCACATTCAACGTACCGGAACGCATGCCGCGCTCGTGGCCGCCACCGTCGATTTGCGCGGCGATCTGCACGCGCGGATTGCGGCGCCGAACATAGAGTGCGCCCACGCCCTTGGGTCCGTAGATCTTGTGTCCGGAAAGCGACAGCACGTCGATATTGTCGGCCATCACGTTCACTGGCACCTTGCCCACCGCCTGCACCGCATCGGTGTGGAAGATCACGTTCTTCTCGTGGCAGATTTTGCCGATTTCGCGGATTGGCTGCAACACCCCGATCTCGTTATTGGCCGCCATGATGCTGACCAGAATGGTCTTATCGTCGATGGCGCGCTTCAGGTCCTCAAGGTCAATGAGCCCGTCAGCCTTAACCGGCAAATAGGTTACTCTGTAGCCGTACTTCTCCAGACGCTTGCATGTGTCTAGAACTGCTTTGTGTTCAGTTACTTGCGTGATAATGTGGTTGCCGCGCTCGCGGTACATTTCCGCAATGCCCTTGATGACCAGATTGTTGCTCTCTGTGGCGCCGGAGGTGAAGATGATCTCCTTGGCGGTGGCGCCGATGAGCTTGGCGATCTGCTCGCGGGCAGTCTCGACGGCCTGTTCCGCTTCCCATCCGAAGGCATGATTACGGCTCGCCGCGTTACCGAACTTGGCGGTAAAGTAGGGCATCATCGCTTCCAGCACCCGCGGATCGAGCGGGCTGGTGGCATGATTGTCCATATAGATGGGCAGGTTTACCCCCGCCGGTACTTCAACTTGGCTCAGAACTGTACTCATCGCGTCTCCGTCCTTGATTGGTGCCTGCCGTCTGTGCATCGCGCGACGGGGAAAATGCGTTTTGAATTGCGTTTCACTAGAGATTCAATGTGACAAGCCGTTGCACGGCAGAATTGCCCGCCGCCGCGGCTCTTCCTGGGTCCTGCTCGGCCAGATCGTAGATGCTGATGCTCTTCAACACGCCGGCAATGGTTTCGTTCACGCGTGCCAGTGGCTCTTTGATGGTGCAGCTCGGGGTGAGGTCGCACCCATGGGCCCCTTTTGTGCACGAGGTAATGAACAGCGGCCCGTCGATGGCGTGAATCACCTCGAAAGCCGATATCTCCCGCGCGTCACGCGACAATGCATACCCGCCATTCATACCGGCATGCGAGCGCAGCAACCCCGTCTTGGTCAACCGCTGCAGAATCTTGGCCAGCAGCTGCGCCGGGATGCCGTACGCGTCGGCGATGTCCTTGGCACTTTGCGCAGGCGTCTCCGGGTGTTCGGCCAGATATTTCAAGGCCATGAGTCCGTAGTCCGCCTTTTTTGTCAGCTTGAGCATGAATATCCGACTGGATCGGTCCGTGTTCAGTATACGACCAAATGTGTCCGGGATTCAACAAGGCGGGCGTCGACCCCAAGCTGGCCGGACCCGATGTGGAAAAAGGTCTTTGAAATATTCAACGAAAACCCGTTTTCTTTTGCCCGGGAGACCGTTACAATCGGGCGCAAAGACGCCCGACGTCCGAGAGACACGTGGCGCCCCGCCGGACGGGGCCCGGATCGTTTGACTTCCCGGGACCCGTCCTGGGGCTCCACTTTTCTTCTTCCCTCGGTGCCTGCTTGGACCCTATTCCGGTATGGGCACATTTAATGGTTTGCCGGCTGACGAAAACAACCAGGATGCAAGAATAAAAATCAAAACGGACTAAGACAAACACTGACACCATGGCGACCGTCTGCAAACACCCGCGAGTACGCATCGTCTCCCGGCACGACGACATCGAATTTGTTGAATGCTTGGAGTGTGGCGAAATCTTTGATTCTGAAGAATTTAATGACATGGAAATCGAAGATGCCGTCGAGCCCGAAGAGGCGGAAGCGGACTCCTGAAGGGGAAATCTGAATCAGTCCTTCGGATACCGATCAGAGCAGTCAACTTAATGCCCGGATGGACCGGGCGCTCCGCCGGCGCCCGACGGCGAAGTAGATCGCCGTGTAACCGTCCATGCGTAGTGCAAACCTGAGGCGATTGTGAGGATGACCGTGGCGTCCAGCGCGAAGCCGCGCGACAAGACCACCCAGCGTGCGCCATCGACCTGGAGGAGCAGGACCAGGGCGACCGCGCACACCTGGGCTACGGTACTCGCCTTACCGAAGAAGGTGGGCTTGAATTCCCTTCGGCCCGCCGCGGCGTAGAGCAAGGCGGAGACCATCAAGATTCCGAGATCCCGACCAAACACCAGAACTGTCACCCGGGTCGATATGAGGTTCATGTGGGTGAGGACCAGGAACAGGGTGCTGAGCAGCAGTTTGTCGGCGACCGGATCGAGGTATTGCCCCAACATGGTGCGCTGCTTCAGGATGCGGGCCAAGCCGCCATCGAGGGCATCGGTAAGTCCAGCCACCACAAAGAGGATGAAGCTCAATTGGAACCGGCGCTCGAGGATGGCAGAGACGAGGAAAGGCGCGAGACAAATCCGCGAAATGGTCAGCAGATTCGGCATCGTTCGCAAGGGATTGAATCGCGCGCTTGAGGAATCGGTCATGGCAGGCTGGCGAAATGGTACCGAGGCGAACCCCAACTCCCATTTTCCGCAGGGCGACGCCAAAGGGACAGCTCGACGTGGCGCACTCCGCTGGGAAGGCGTTCGGCAATCCTGACTGAAGCCTCGGCAATCCTGACTCAAGCGGTGAGCGATGGATACGCGTCGTTAGACAAGGATGTTACAACATGAGCTGCCGGGATAACATTTGCGCACTCTGACGATCCTGCTAAACTACTCGACGGGGACGATTTTTGTTCCGGCGCATCCTTCCGGCGAGCAATCGGGAGTTTAGCCAGGGGGTTCGGGTTCGGCCCGTCCACCAATTGGAAGTAAATCGAACCCTGTCACCTTACAGGCGCGTAGCTCAGTTGGTTAGAGCGCTTCCTTGACACGGAAGAGGTCGCTGGTTCGAATCCAGTCGTGCCTACCATATTTATCAATAACTTAGGGTCGAGTATCGAAAAACGCGATACGTTTTCGATACGTTTATCGGTACTATATTGTTTATTTGCAAATACTTAAGACGATCAGCGGAAACTCAAAATCCATCGAAGGCAACTTCAGGGGGTTCAAACTCCCCCTCGAGACACCAAATAGATCTTTGCAATTGTTCTTAGAATCATAAACTTAGCATGGGGAAGGGCCTTAGAGAGAACCTGGCATGCCCGACCAAATCTTCGGAGTATAAGTTCAGGTGCATTGATGAAGATTGATATAAGTTCTTTGCCTTCAGTGTTGCGGAGAAATGAAAACGTAATCCTCATTAGCCCTCATTTGTTCTCGGCCAAAAGAATGGGTCAGCGAGAACCAAATACGACATAGGTCAGACCCCGCAGATGAGACGTGCGCCGAATCGACCAGTCACTCGCGAGTTTGTTGATGGCAGTCGGGTGGACGCAGAGAACGAGGACTCTTTGTCGGCAAGATCCGGGCCCGCGAGAAACACGCGGAGCAATCTCACGATGAAGTGCTCCCCGGCGTTCACTCCGTGTGGACACGCCGGGAATAGCCTGATCGGATGAGGATCTACGGATTGCCCTGCCCGGACAGGAGATCGAGAGAGTAATCAACTGGCGGAACGTTGTTGCCGCCCCGGCGCCTGAACACCAGCGTCTGCACGATGCTTTGGTCAGGTTGGAGTACACCATCGCGCAAGAACACTCGAATATAAGGATCGCCGCTGCTTGTGATCCCGCTGGCGTTCTCCAACCGGATTCGATCGGCAAGCCCTTTCACTACGATGAGCAGATGAGTATCCACAACCGACGAACTAACATTGGTAATCCTATACGTGTCCGTTTGGCACCCATCCTGGCTGTTGGAACCGATCTTTTCAACGCGCGCCTGCGAGGTGACGTCCAGGAACTCGAGACCCTCGTCGCGCCGTGACAGGGCGTCATTGTTGTCAATCGCCAGGCCGCTGATCATAGTCCCATCGATTGCGCCCAGGGCGGCGAGGTCGGGGCGGTACTTCGAGTAGGTCAGGTCCCGTTCGTTCGGCTGAAGGGTACTCGTTGTCGAGTTCGGATCATATTTGACGAACGCGGGATCGTACAGCGCATTCTCAAGGAAGTCGGTGAGATCATCGATTTGACGCTTGCTCAGGCCGAGTCCCCGCGGCGAACCCTGACCTCGGGGGTTCGTGAACCGGGTCGACAGAGTGGGCGCGGCGCCGGCCACCGGGTCCTGCGGCACACCGTCGTTGAAGTACTTGACCACGTCCCGGATATTCGTGAATGAGCCAGCGTGGAAGAAGGTGCGGGCGTCCTTGAGTTGCCGCAGCGTCACCACGCGGAACTTGAACGCGTCTTCATCTTTGAAAGTAATCTCCTTCCTTCCTTCGTCGTGGAAGTTAGGGTCATTTCTCGCCAGCCTGCCCAGCGCCTGAAGCGGGTGGTCGCCAATCCCGACGTTGATGAAGTTCTCTTCCACGAATTGACCGACCCCGGCTACGTCCGGATCGTCGTGTTGTTTGTTGAACATTGGTCCACTGTGGCAGGAGGAGCAACCCGCTCCGCCCACCCCGCCGGTCGCGGGAGTAAAGAACAGCTTGGCACCGCGCAATTGTGCGGACGTGAGCGCGCGATTGTCGCCGGCCAGGAACCGGTCGAAGGACGTGTTCCGAGTAACCGTCGTGCGCAGGAAAGTGGCTGTTGCCCGCAAGACAGTCTGATCGTTGATGAGAAGATTGATGTCGTGCTTTGCATCGGCCTGAGCGGCCTCTTCGGGAAATGCGTCGCGGAAGAGCTTGATGAAGGCCGGTAACTTCTGCAGTTCCGCCGATTCGGCCGTCAGCATACGGTGCGCGTCCAACAGCAACAGCGTCAGGTTCTCCTGTGCCGGATCGCCGAACGGGTTGAGGCCGCCGCGCGCAGAGTCTGACTCGCCTGCAAAGCCCCCCAACAGAAGACGGTTGTTGAAGGCAAATCCAATCATGGACGGCGACTGTCGTCCTACGCTGTCCAGCGCATCGAGCCGACCGGTTCGCAGCAATGCATCCGGTAACGGTAGCTTTTCGCCCCGGGCCGGAGTGGCCAC
>WNGK01012557.1_pt1 | contig 13852 bp, 12 predicted proteins | sample 5400601 | NCBI WGS metagenome assembly WNGK01 (sample SAMN13153376, study PRJNA577476) | soil metagenome | isolation source: 60 cm soil or saprolite under Garry oak tree replicate 1 | place: USA:California | collected 2016-06-15 | reverse complement strand
AAGAGGCAGCAACTCTCATTTTGGGGGCGCTGCCGCATAAATGCGGCGTTCCGGCAAGTTTGGGAACGCCGCATTTATGCGGCAGCGAGGCGTCAAAGCGAGAATTGCCGGGCTCCGAAAGCCAAAATGAGAATTGCTGAGGGGATTGGGAGCATGAAGGCATCGGAGTCATGGGGCGATCAAGTCATCGGAACCAGGGCGGAGAGGAGAATGCAGCTTTTCTTAAGCACGAACCGGCGCGATTATGCCGGTTGACAAAAATGTGTTTGCAAAGCCGCGCGGAGCGTCGCAGGCTGCTGCGGTCACGGTCAATTCTGGCGATTGAATCAGGAACAATTATGGCACATATCGTTACCAGTAAATGTGTGGGGTGCAAATTCACCGACTGCGTGGAGGTGTGCCCGGTGGCCTGCTTTTACGAATTGGACAATCAATTGGTCATTCACGCGGAAGATTGCATTGATTGCACGGCCTGCGTGGCGGAATGTCCGGTGGAAGCGATCTATGCGGAAGCCGATGTGCCGGGGGAATTCCAGGCCAACATCGAGTTTAACGCGACCGAAGGCAGGCGCATAAAGGATTCAGGGCAGGAAGCGATCGTGAAGAAAAAGGATCCGTTGCCGACGGCGGAGGCCAGGAAAACCGAATTGGGGTACTAAGCTGGGCGGCGCGGGCGCTGAAGCGTTAAATTCGGCCGACCAGGCTTCACAATCTTAGCTCTTCAGGTGAGGGGTTGAACTGCTAATCCTCGCTAATCTTCGCTAATGAATTAGGGACGGGAAAAGCTTCTGCTTTCATAGTTTTGTTTTATTAGCGTTTATTAGCGCAGATTAGCGGTTCCGTTTTGAGGGGTCTGCGCAACCAACTGAGTCTTAATCCCGCGCCAACCCGTCGGCGCGCTTCCTATTCTGCGCCTTCTTTGAGAATCTCGAAGCGGGCCGTATCCCCGCTGAGCAGGTTGACAATGATGCCTTTCTTGAGATCGGCTCTTTTGAGCGTTTCCCGAAACTGTTTGGGGTTGGTGACCGATTGTTGATTGATCGAAGTAATGATGTCGCCGGGCTTGATTGCTTTATTGGCCGCAATAGAGCCTCGCTCGACTGCGACGACGAGCACGCCTTCGGTGAAATCAACGCCGAATTGGCTGGCCAGTTCGTGCGTCAACGCATGAACTGTCATGCCCAGTCCGGCAGGATCATTCTCGGCGGCGGGGCTGCGCTTGGCGTCGGCCAAGGTGGCTGGCTCGACCCATTCGCCCGGACTGACCTTAATTTGGATAGTCTTGCCTTTGCGGAACACGTCGAGGGTCACCGCCTCGCCGATTCTCTTGCGGCGAATCTCAGCGCGAAGCTGCTGGGCGGTGCTGACCGCTTTGCCATCCACGGCGGTGATGACGTCAACGGGCTTGAGCTCGGATTTGGCGGCGGGGCCGTCGGGCCGGATTTTGGAGATCACCACACCATCCTGCGGCGCTTTGATTAAGTCGCGGAAGTCGGTATCGTCGCGCAGCGCGTGGATTTCGATACCGAGCCAGGCGCGGGTGAATTTACCCGCGGTGATGAGTTCGTCGGAGACTTCCTTGGCGAGGCTGCTGGGGATGGCAAAACCGATGCCGGTGTGCAAACCCCGAATCAAGGTGTTGATGCCGATGACCTCGCCATTGATGTTGATCAGCGGACCGCCGCTGTTTCCGGGATTGATGTTGGCGTCGGTCTGAATGAAGTCCTGGTCCATGGCGGCGCCGGCGAAACCCAGGATGACATTCGACCGCCCCTTGGCGCTGACATGGCCGAATGTGACGCTGTAATCCAGACTGAACGGCGCGCCAATCGCGATGGCGAACTCGCCGACGCGGGTTTTGGTTGAGTCCGCCAGCGTGGCGATGGGCAAACCCTTGGCATCGATTTTTATGACGGCGACGTCGGATTGGGGATCGACGCCGCGAACTTTTGCTTTGAAGGTCCGCCCATCCTGCAAGCGGACTTCGATGGTCTCCGCATCCTCGACAACGTGGCTATTGGTGAGGATATGGCCGTCCGGGCGGATGATGACTCCCGAGCCTTGGCCGCGAGATTTTTCCGGCGCCTGCTCTTGAGATTGGCGACGGAAGAAGCGGCGGAACTCGCGCGGCACCGTGTCGTAGGGAATATCCTCTTCGTCGTCCGGGGAGGAGGCCGAGGGTTTTTGGACGACATTGATGACGACAACCGTCGGCGAGACTTTTTCGGCCACTTCAACGAAGGCCAGGTTAAGCTGCCGCGCCAGTTCGAGATTGGCGCTGGGTTCGTTGGCTGAAGCGGTCGGTGGCGCCAAGATGAGGCAGGAGCTGATCAGCGCCAGCAGACTGAGGGGCAATGGTTTCATAACTGAGGGCGATTGGTGATCGGTGATTGAGTTGGCTGACTCAGATTCAATGTCTTCCTGATCAATTAGTCCAACGCAAACCCGATTTCTCTGGGCCGTGGCTGTTGGCGCCTCCAAAGCCCGGTGGAACATACGCTAATTTTGTCCGGCTGGCTACAAAATCTTCGTCTCGTCGGTAATGCCCCTTAGGACTTACGGCTTCCCTACGCCTCCCTTACGGGTTACCTTACGGGTTGGAACTCAAAAATGACCCATGTTTATGCACCTCCTTACGGGTTTACGGCTCCAACACCCCCAAGAGATCCTATGCGCCAATGACCAGTACGTTGACTTGGAGGCCAGTGGTAGATAACCTGTCAGGCAAGAAAGTTGTTTAGATGCTCGACGCGATTGAAAAACTGCTGATCTTACAGGATCGGGACCGAAAAATTCGGCGGGTCAAAGGGGAGTTGGCGCAAATCGATCCGGAGCGACAGATGCTCAAGGCCAGGGTTGCGAGCGCGCAAACCAGCCTGGACAGCGCCAAAACGCGGGTCAAACAGCTTGAGTCCGCGCGCAAGGATTTGGAGTTGGAAGTCGAGGCTAAGAAACAACTGATTGCCAAATACTCGCTGCAGCAGTTCCAAACTCGCAAGAACGAGGAGTACCGGGCGCTGGCGCACGAAATCGAGACCTGCAGAGCCGCCATCGTGCGAGTTGAAGATCAGGAACTGGAATTGATGGAGCAGGCCGAAGTGGCGCAAAAGGACGCCGCCCGCGCGAGCCAGACGTCAAGCGATTCCTCCAGGCTGGCAGATGACCAACTCGCGCAACTATCGGTGCGAGAGCAGAAATTGAAGCAGGAGTTAATGGAGTTGGAAGCCAATCGGGAGACCATCGCCTTGGCCGTGACGGAAATCGAGCGCGACCGTTACGAGCGTTTGGTCCGAAACAAAGGCGAGAACGTAATTGTCGGCGTGCAACACGGGGTTTGCGGGGGTTGTCACATGCGATTGCCGCCCCAATTGCTCGTCACCTGCCAGGCACAACAGGAGCTGGTCACTTGCAGCAACTGCGGGCGAATTCTGTATTACACCCGGGACATGGATCTTGCGGTGGCGGAGTGAACAGCGGCTAAGAGCGTGTCTTAAAATGGTAGGAGCCGACGTGAGGAGACTCTGATTCTTGGCCAAATCGTCTGAAATTTGAGCCTCCTCACGTCGGCTCCTACAATGGATTTGATTATTCTCCGATCCTGCGGTATCTTGCGGATGATTTTGGAAGGGCGGAGGATCGCTTCCGGCGCAAGCTGGAGGAGGAAAGTCCGAACACCAGAGGGCGCGATGCCGCGTAACCCGGAGGAGCCGACGTAAGGAGGCGACCTTTGAGATACACGCGGGCGGCGACGTCGAGAGGCGTCCCGACGGACAGTGCCACAGAAAACAAACCGCCCCGCTCTTGCTAAGACCGACATGACCTCTAATGGTCCGCAGATGGTTCAGGCGGAAAGGTGGGGTAAGAGCCCACCGCTCCAGGCGCAAGCGTGGAGGCACGGAAAACCCCATCGGGTGCAAGGCCAAATAGGGGACCTTGGAGCGGCCCGCTCCACGGCCAGAGTAGGACATGCGTCTCGCGTGTTTGCGGCAAGGGATGGCTCCGCTACGGCGATTCAGGCGGGATGCCTGTCCTACTTTGGTTCGGGTTCCGGGTACTGGCTGCTGAGACAAATGATTCTCTCCACTCGCAAGAGTGAAGACAAAATTCGGCTTACAGCCCTTCCAGAATCGGAGAACGGAGTGAGGAAGGTACAAACAGAGCGCTGGAGCGCGGCCCGAAAGGAGTGTTGGTGTAATTGGCAGCGCGGAGAGCCGGAGTGGCCACAGCCAAAAATGGACAGAATTGTGCTCGTCCTCGTAATTGATGTTGGGGTTTCTTTCTATGGCAATCACGAGTGCCCGTGCCGCTACGTGCTGGCGAGGCAAGACCGACGACGAGGCCGAAAGTCCGCGCAGTTTGAGGGGGTTTTGATAGATAGAAAACCAAGCCAAGCGGCAAACCAATCCGTCACTCCAATCATCCTATCGGTCCGGCCAGATCGGAACGAAATGATACCATTGATCCAGATACTGGCGGATGACAGGTTCAAACGAACGCATGATTTCCTGGGTCAGTTGTTGGCACGCAGCCTTGCCGCGTAACGCGGCACGCTGGTAGGGAATGGCGGGCAGAACATGCGCCGCGTACCTGTTGCCCGATCGCGGCAGATAAACCGGAAGGAGGACACAGCCCGAAGCGCGGGCCAACTCCGCCGCGGCGATCGACGCGCTGAACGGGCGGCCAAATAGCTTCACCGGCACCGCTGAGGACGGCGGCGGGCGATCCACCAATAACGCGACAGTCGCGCCGTCTTCCAGCAGCCGAATAATTTCTACAAAGGCAAATGGGTTGTCACCGATAACCACCGTTTCCACGTTCCAACGAGCGCGAGAGGCCCGGCGCAGGTTAGTAAAGGCCTGTCCTGGCTCGGCCAGAGTGATGACGTGCAGGGCAACGCCCCGGCGGCTGAGCGCGGGCCCGCCTAACTCCCAGTTACCCAGATGTGTTGTCACCAGCAATACGAGTGGCGGAACAGCTCCTTGGCTTTTGCTTTTGCTGCCGCGCGGTCGTGGTTCAAAGCGGGCGAAAGGTTCTGCATCACAATCGCGCGGCGGTGCGGTGCCATTAGCCAGTAGAGGCCAGTGATAAAGAGGCTGAGACGAGCGCAAAGTTTGGAGGGGAGAATTCGGACCAGCCACTGGCCAATTCGCCAGAATTCGCGGCGATAAAGCCGGGAGGGAGCCCAGGGTCGAGGGGCGGGTGCCGATACCGAGCCGTCGAACTTTGAACCTTGAACGTAGGACGCCCGCCAGTGTGCCACCAGACGGGCAACAGCAGGACCGAGAGCAGCATATTAAAGGCAATGCCCACAGCGCAGACCTGGCCGAGGCTGGCCATGCCCGCGTTGCTGGACCAGGCCAGGGAACCGAACCCAGCGACGGCTGTAGCGCCGCAAAGCAGCAGAGCGCGGCCAACTGATCGGTGGGCGACATGCAGGTCACCGTGGTGCCGGCGCAGGGCCAGTTGCATGAATATGCTGTAATCGACTCCCGTGCCCAGGATGAGCGGGATGGCCATCAGGTTGAGCAGGTTCCAGGACCAACCGGCCAGCCGCATGACGCTAAGCAGGCAAAGCCCGCTTAGCAGCAATACGCCCAGGCTCAACAAAACCTCGAGCCAGCGACGAAACGCCAGCCACAAGGACAGGAGCACCAGGCTAACCATTGGCGCAAGGACTTTCCACATGTTCGCTTTGACCCTGGAGAAGATCGCGCTGCCGAGCAGTTCCCAGCCGGAAAGCCAGACTTCATCCTGTGGCAACGCAGCCTCAAGGCGCGAGAGAGCAGTGGCAGTTGCCGTCGGCTGATCGGTGGCGGCATCGAGCAGGCCCAGCGCGAAGCAGTTGGTTGGGGTACGAGCAGTGAGCCTTTCAAAAATCCATAGGCTCAAGCGATTGGTCGGCCAAAAAACGCCCGGTTGTTCGCAGGCAACCTGCCAGGTGTCCAGGATTCTTTCAGTGAGTCCGAGCGAACTGCCGGTGAAGCCGTTGGCCTGGGCGGCAAGCCGAAAGGCGGGCCGTTCAGCCGCTAATTGCCTGGCAGTCGCGCGGTTGGCCTCCTGAAAGTCCGGCCGCGCCCACAATGGCGTTGGCAAGGTGTAGCCGGCGATGATTTGCTCGGACACCGCGCGAGCCAGCGCCAGTTGAAGTTTGTCGAGGCGGCGGGCGACGTCGGTCTCGGTTTGGCCGCCGATGATGAGCCACAGAGGCTCGCGCTTTTGATTGAGGTGAACCTTGATCTCGTCTAATGCGGCATAGGCTGCGCTGCGTTGCGGGCGCAGCGCATTGGCGGTGGGGTCCATCGCTGGCAGGCCGCGAGCGAAGACGACTAGAGCGCAAAGGAGCAGAGCAGCGGTGAAGGCAAAAACCATTGTTGCACGAACGGTGTTGAGCGGCTTCAGGCCGGAGGTCGGAGCGCAGAGGTCGGAGGTCGGCATCTGACCTCTGACCTCCGACCTCCGGCCTCGTCGGTCCGGAAAAAGCGGGGGCAAGAATTCAAAAATCATAATGCAAGCCGAGAGGCTGACGCCAAGGCCAACCAGCGTGCCTAACTGGCCGAGGCCGGGCAAACCGCCGAAATTCAGGACCAGAAAGGCGGAGATAGTGGTCAGCGCAGCCCAGAAGATGCTCGGGGCGATTGCGCGCCGGACCTGCGGGATGGACAGATCCGGGTGAGCGAGGGCTTCCTGGTAATGCACGACCGCATAGTCAACCGCCAGGCCAAGCAGGATGGCGGCGAAGCCGATGCTGACGACATTGATCGTGCCGAAAATCAGCCCACCCAGGGCCAAGGTGCTGCCCAGAATCAGCGCCAGTAGTGTGAGCAGCCATAACATGGGTTTCCAGCGCCTGTGTGCCAGCCAGAACAGCAGCGCGATAAGACATGCAGTGCCGCCGACCGAAGAGGTCATGTCATGCTGCATGCCCAGGGCGATTTCTGACACAAACGCCGGCCGACCGGTATAATTGAGCTTGAGGCCATTCCGGAGGTCAGAGGTCGGAGATCGGAGGTCGGGCCGTCCTCCGTCCTCCGTCCTCCGTCCTCCGTCTTGGGCTGGGGTGAAGGCGGAATCAACGGTATGCCTGACGGCGTTCCACCATTCGTAGCAATCGCGGTAAGTGCGTAGATCGTGACTGGCTTGAACGAACACGATGCGGAACCTGCCGTCGGCGGAACTGAAGCCGTCCTGGCCCTGGCCCTCCCCCTCTCCCATCCCATGGGAGAGGGCCGGGGAGAGGGCGCTCACATCTTCGGGCAAACGCGTCAAGCCGAACGGGTCGTAGCTGCCGCGAGCGATTTCTTGGGGTGAAAACGAGGTGGCCAATTGCTCGCGGCTGGCGGCCAGCGTTGCGGACAGCCTGTCCGGAGCGAGGCGATAGGCCAGGTCGGCAAATACTTTTGGGGATTGATTGAACCATAGATACGCCAGCAGTTCTGCAGTCAGGCTGGGCTGTTCCAGCCAGGGCGGTTCCCAGGTGACCGTGTCCACGAGACTCGTTTGCCGGCGCAGACGCTCCGCGATCGCACGCGCCGTGTTTTCGGCTTGATCGGCTTCCGGCGCTTGCACGGTGATAATCAACTCGCGCGCGTTGGCAAAATGTTGTTGATAAAGTTTCAAGCCTGCCACCACCTGGAGATTGGCGGGCAGCAGATCGAAAACTTCGACGTCGAATCGGAGGCGCATCAGGCCGAAGGCAATGGGCACCAGCAACAGGAGCCAAAGCCAGCGATGGGTCGGGCGTCGGAGGTCGGGGGTCGAAGGTCGAAGGTCGGCCCTCCGCTCTCCGCTCTCTGCTCTCTGACCTCTGCTCCCTGCGGTATTAGCATTCACGTGGTTTCGTGCGCACCTCAGGTTGTTCCGACACCAGCGCGGTCTGCTTCATAAAGAAAAACGCCAAAAACTCCAAGCACCAGACTCCAAGCACCAGGGAATCCACAAGCCACAAGCCGCAAGCGCGCCCGCATCTGAACCTTGGTGCTTGGAGTTTCCCTGAAGCTTGGTGGTTGAAGCTTGGAGCTTTCTGAGATGCCCATTCCATCGCTCCATTGCTCCATTCCTTCATTGCCGCGCTTGACGCTTTGGGCTTGGAGTTTCCCTGAAGCTTGGTGTTTGAAGCTTGGAGTTTGTTCATTCCTTCCCCTCAGCGTATCATAAAGTAGCCCTTTAAGGACTCTCCCGTGGAAGGATTGGCCAGAGACCATTGATTATCCTTGGAGGCTTGCCAGGACCAACCTTTGGGTGGCCCGGCGCCGGAAAGAATGCGCGCGAGCGAAAACCAGAGCAGACGGGCCGGTGGCTGGCCGTGGCCGGCATGGCGCTTGTTTTGAGTGGGGATTTGGATTTGCCAGGCATGGGTTGTCCTTTGGGCGATGATTAACGGGAAGGGCGTTTTGGTAAATTGCACCAACGCGTGGCCGTCGGGACAGGTGGCAACCAGGATTTCGCCCGCGATTTCCGGAGCCCCTCGGTTCTGTTGCCACACGGCTTGGCCTTCGCGCACTATCCAGCCGGGGTCTCGGAGGTTTGCCGGCGGCAATGGCGCAACGGTCTGGCAACCGGCCGCAAGCACCAGCAGAGCAGCGAAGATTTTGAGTCTGCCGAAAAAAGTTTTGAACAACATTCGCGAAAAACAATCAAAAAAAGCCGAAACCCAGCGGCGAAGATTACGCCGGAGCGGGAGATAAGACAACGGTGTGAAAAACCAGTTTACAAGTCAGCCTGAACTGGTTAGTAGATCTTCTGTTCCAATTGGAAACAGAGCAGTTGCTATGATTAAGGTTCAGAATTTGGCCAAGAGTTTCGGGACGAAGCGGGCCGTTGATGGGGTTTCCTTTTCTGTGGAGCGCGGCGAAGTGCTGGGCTTCCTGGGGCCGAACGGGGCCGGCAAATCTACCACCATGCGAATGATTACCGGCTTTATACAACCCACGGCCGGCTCGGTGAGCGTGGGAGGCTTTGACATTGTGGACAACCCGATCCAGGCACGGCGGCTGATTGGTTACCTGCCGGAAAACGCGCCCGCATACACCGACATGACGGTGAATGGTTTTCTGCATTTCGCGGCGGAAATCCGCGGCCTGCGGGGCGAAACAAAGACCAGGGCGGTCAACCGGGTGGTGGAAATGTGCTTCCTGGAATCGGTGCTGCACCAAAGCATCGAGACCCTGTCCAAAGGCTATCGCCATCGGACGTGTTTTGCGCAATCAATCATTCATGATCCAGACGTGCTGGTGCTGGATGAGCCGACAGATGGGTTGGACCCGAACCAGAAACATGAGGTGCGCGGATTGATCGGGCGGATGGGCCAGAAGAAGGCGATCATTTTTTCGACGCACATTTTGGAAGAGGTTGATGCGGCGTGCACGCGAGCGATCATTATTGATCGGGGCAAGATCGTGGCCAACGGCACGCCGCAGGAGCTGCGCCAAAAATCCGAGTGGGCGGGGGCGGTGACGGCGCGGCTCGGCAACGTCAGCAACGGGGTCCTCAAGCAGAAGCTCTCGCAACTGGTGTTGGCCAAGAAGGTCGTGGTTCTGGAAGAAGGCCAATCGGGTGTCCTGGTTCGGGTCTATCCCAAACAAGCCAGCGGGGAATTGGCCTGGACGATAGCGAACCTGGCGCAAACAGAACGATGGACGCTCCAGGAACTGCACACCGAAGAAGGCCGGCTCGATGAAGTGTTTCGCGGCATCACCATGCCGGACACGGCCACTGAAACGACGGCCAAGTCAGTTGAATCAGCTAAATGAGTTAAATCGTCAGATCGTCACATGGGTTACATCGGTTACATGGGTAGAAGCGGCCTCGGTTCGGATCCTTGCGTTTCCTCTTCACTCCACGACTTGGCCACTCCATTTTTGAGATGAACGCCTTGGCCAATATCAAAACCATCACTAAACGTGAGTTGGGCGCGTATTTCTCGTCGCCGCTGGCCTATGTATTCATCGTCATTTTTCTGCTGCTGTGCGGATTTTTTACATTCATGGTGGGAGGGTTTTTCGAACGAGGCGAGGCCTCGCTGGTCCGGCCATTTTTCGACTGGCACCCATGGTTTTATCTGTTTCTCGTGCCGGCGGTGGGCATGCGATTGTGGGCGGAGGAAAGGCGGGTGGGAACGATAGAGTTGCTGTTGACGATGCCGATCACGGCCTGGCAGGCGATTGTCGGGAAGTTTTTGGCCTCGTGGTTGTTTTTGGCGCTGGCGCTGGCGCTGACGTTCCCGGTGGTCATCACGGTGAATTACCTTGGCAGCCCCGACAATGGCGTGATTCTGAGCGGCTACCTTGGAAGCTGGCTCATGGCCGGAGCGTATCTGGCCATCAGTTGCATCACCTCAGCGATGACCAGGACCCAGGTCGTGAGCTTCATCATCTCGGTGGTGATTTGTTTGTTTCTGATACTGGCGGGCTTTCCGCCAGTGATAAATCTTTTGGAGAACTGGGCCAGACCGTGGCTGGTGGATATAATCACCTCGTTCAGCGTAATCACCCACTTTGAAGGATTCCAGAAAGGCGTGCTCGACTCCCGTGACGTGATTTTCTTCCTGTCAATTATCGGGTTTTCGTTGTTCTCGACGAGCGTAATCTTGCGCGGGCACCGGGCGGGCTGAGCGAAAGGACGAGCGGTGAAGAAAAAAAATCTCGAGATGCTTCTCTATTCGGCTGCGGGCCTCGCGGCTATGGGCGTGGCCTTGATCGCATTCAACGTGATCACCAGCGCGGTGAAGGAACGCGTGGACCTGACGAAGGAAAAGGCTTACACGCTTTCACCGGGCACAAAAGCGATTCTGCATAAGCTGGATACGCCAGTCAAAGTTCGCTTCTACTGCACGCAGAGCGAGAATGCTACGCCGGAGACGGTCTTCCTCAAAGGCTACGCCAAACGGGTGGAGGATTTGCTGGCTGAATACAAACAAGTGGCCGGCAGCAAACTGATCATCGAGAGATATGATCCGCAACCGGACTCCGACGCGGAAGATTCGGCGCGGTTGGACGGGATCGAAGGGCAGACGCTGTCCAACGGCGAGAAGTTTTATCTGGGTTTGGCGGTCAGTTTGCTCGACGAAAAGCAGGCGATTCCGTTCCTGGCGCCGAACCGGGAGCGGCTGCTGGAATACGATGTGTCCCGGGCCGTTTCGAGGGCGGTGACGCCTGACAAACCCGTGGTGGGCATCATGACTCCGTTGCCGGTGTTCGGGATGCCGGCCAACCCGATGATGATGCGCATGGGCCAGCAGGGGCAGGAGCCTTGGGTGCTGGTCAATGAGTTGAAGAATGATTTCAACGTCCGGCGCGTCGGCATGGAGGTGGATAAGATAGACGATGACCTCAAGGTGCTACTGCTGATTCATCCGCGGGAGATTTCCGACAAGGCGCAGTATGCGGTTGATCAGTTCATCATGCGCGGCGGCAAATTGCTAGCATTCCTGGATCCGCTGCCGCTGGTGGATGCGCGCGAGCAGAACCAAATGCTGGGGAGCATTCCCAACAGCGGTTCTTCAATTGAAAAACTGCTCAAAACCTGGGGCATCTCTTTCGACACCAGCAAGGTGGTCGCCGACTTGAACTTCAAGATGAAGGTTGGGGGACGCAACAATCAACCTCAAGACGCGCCAGCGTTCCTGTCGGTCACGACTGAGGGCATCAACAACGATGACATTGTTACCAGCCAGATTGATAACATTTGGCTGCCGTTTGCGGGCGCCTTCAGCGGGACACCGGTGCAAGGGTTGAAAGAAACGGTGCTGCTCAAGAGCACGACCCAATCGCAGCTTGTGGACGGTTTTATGGCCAACCTGTCCGGAGAAAACATTATCAAGGAGTTCAAACCCTCCGGGACGGCTTATGCGCTGGCGATCCGGTTGACCGGCAAATTCAAGACCGCCTTCCCGAATGGCAAGCCGGAAGAGAAGAAAGACGAAGACAAAAAGGAGGGCGACAAGAAGGATGAAAAGGCTGCCGAGAAAAAGCCGGATGATTCGCTCAAGGAAACCAAACAAGATAATGTGGTCATTTTGGTCGGCGACGCGGACATGCTCTATGACCACTTCGCCTTGCGCCAAATGCAGAGTCCCTTTGGCGCGCTCTCGATGGCGATGAACGGGAATTTGAACTTCGCGCAGAATGCCATCGAACAATTGGCCGGGGACAGTAATCTGATTAGCGTTCGGAGCCGAGCGACCCAGAACCGGCCATTCACACTGGTAAAGAAAATGCAGGCTCAAGCGGAGGAAAACTATCGGAGCAAGATCAAGGATTTGGAGGACAGTCTGGCCGAGACCCAACGCCGCTTGAACGAATTGCAACAAAAGAAAGAGAAAGGCCAGCGCTTCATTTTGTCGCCCGAACAGCAGGCGGAGGTGGAGAATTTCCGCAAGACGGAAGCGCAAGTGAAGATCAAACTCAAAGAGGAACGCAAGAAATTGCGGCGGGACATTGATTCGCTGGAGAACCGGCTCAAATGGTTCAACATCGCGGCGATGCCGCTGGTGGTGAGCGCGTCGGGTTTGACGCTGGCTTTCTACAAACGCAAACGCACGTCGGCAAAGTGAATCGCAAGCAACTGACTGTTTTGCTGGTGTTGGTGCTGGTCCTGGGCGGCGCGGGACTGCTCATTCGAAACAAAGAAAACGCAGCACTCAAAAGCGGCGATCCGGTCATTGGGAAAAAGCTGCTGGGGGAGTTCCCTGTCAATGACGTTGCCCATATCGCGATCAAGCAAGACACCAGCGAACTGAACCTGGTCAAGAAAGATGACCTTTGGCGTGTGCGGGAGCGCAATGATTACCCGGCCAACTACACGGAGATTAGCGACTTCCTGCTCAAGGCCCGCGACCTGAAAATCGTGCAGAGTGAGAGAGTCGGCCCAACGCAGTTGCCGAGGCTTTCGCTGGTCTCGGGGCGGGGGACCAATTCCGCCCTGACGCTGGAGTTCAAAGACCAGAATGACAAGAACATCCGGTTGCTGCTGCTCGGCAAAAAGCACCTGAAGAAATCGGCGCGCCCGTCGCCTTTCGGCGATGCGGGCGATGAAGGCTGGCCCGACGGCCGCTACGTCAAGGCAGGCGGTGATTCAGAAAATGTTGCGGTGATTTCCGACGCGCTGGCCAATATCGAGCCCAAGCCGGAGCAGTGGTTGAACAAAGACTTCTTCAAGGTGGAAAAGGCCAGCTCGATTGCCGTCGCTTTTCCGGCGGCGACCAATTCGTGGAAGCTGACGCGCGAATCGGAGTCGGGGGATTGGAACCTGGCCGAAGCGAAGCCAGCGGAGCAGCTTGATGCTTCCAAAGCTTCAGGTGTGGCCAATCCGCTCAGTTCGCCCGGTTTTGTGGACGTGCTCCCGAGCGCCAAGCCCGAAGCGTTGGGGCTGGACAAGCCGACCGTCGTCACGGTGGGCACATTCGACAATTTTACCTACACCCTCAAAGTCGGCCAGAAGACCAACGATGATTTTCCTCTGACCATGGCGGTAAGCGCCCAGTTTCAGAAAGAGCGTACGCCAGGCAAAGATGAAAAGCCGGAAGACAAGGACAAACTCGACAAGGAATTCAAAGAAAAGCAAAAGAAACTGGAAGAAAAACTGAACCAGGAGAAAGGCTACGAGAAGTGGGTTTATCTGGTGTCGAACTGGACGGTGGACCCTCTGCTAAAAGAGCGCGGGCAACTGTTGGTGGAAAAGAAAGAGGAGCCGAAGAAGGAGGAAAAACCTGTGGCGTCCGTGAAACCCGAGGAGCTTAAGAAAGAGGAGCCGAAAGGAGCCGACAAGTCCTCGACCAACGAGCCGCCGAAAAAGGAAGACCAGAAACAAGACCAACCACCGCCTGCAGACCCTAAACCGGAACCGCCGAAATAGT
>WNGK01005202.1_pt1 | contig 13855 bp, 10 predicted proteins | sample 5400601 | NCBI WGS metagenome assembly WNGK01 (sample SAMN13153376, study PRJNA577476) | soil metagenome | isolation source: 60 cm soil or saprolite under Garry oak tree replicate 1 | place: USA:California | collected 2016-06-15 | reverse complement strand
CTTGCTGTGACTCCCATCACGATGAACCCTGCTACAAACCCTCCTACTGCGAGGGACCAGTAGGTCCTAACTAGGGGTAAGGGGTTTGGCAGCTGGATAGGTGGCGGGGGGCCGCTGACGTTTAGAACTGTGGTGAGGGTGGGATTGGCGGAGGCGTTTGCGGTCCAGTTGCCCATGTCCTGGCCGCGGTATTTGACCTGGACTGAGTAGGGTCCCAGTGGTATGTGGCCCAGGAGGACTTTGCCTTGGTTGTCGGAGGTGAAAGTCTTGACGGTCTCGTTTGCAAAGGTGACCGTTATCGTGGCATCGGGCAGTGGGTTTTCTGACTTGTCTACTACCTGTATTGTGGCCATGTAGGCTTTCATTCTGAGGGTTCCCTTAACAGGTCCTGCGGAGAGGTTGAAGCTGGCTGTCCCCGATTCAGTGTTAGGGTTCCCTTGCCAGGTTGCGTTGACCACGTTCCAGACTTTCGCGTCGAGCCACTGGCCCGAGAAGGATGAGTCGATTACTCTTGAGGCTCCACTTTGTAATGTTACGGATGAAGGCGGAGCTACTGGTTGGCCGGAGGGATCAGTGAAGGACAGGGTGAGCTGGAACTGTTTCTGGTATTCTGCAATGAACTTGCCATTTTGACCCGTAGTGTAGTTGACGACTATTGGGGGCGTAGTGAGTGTCGCTGATGTGGTGTAGAGGTTTCCAGAAATGCTGAGGCTCCATTGTTTCCAGACGTACCGTGCCCCGCTCGGTGCGATTAGGGTCTGGTTGAGCACTTGGATGGTGTGAATTGTTCCTTTGGGAAATGAGAAGATATTGGGAAGCGTGGTGTAATTGGTGTTGTCAACCAGAACCCAGACTGTGGCGTCGCTGGGTAAGACGTTAGTGTCAGTTGTCAACTGACAGGTTATTGTGCACCCTGCCGCATGAGCCTCCGTGAGAAATAGTGGCGAGAAAACAAGCGTGCAAAATAGTGCAAGGCAAGCCCGCGGAGCCTTCCCTACCACTAGTCCCTACCCGAGAACTAGATGGCATAGTTCAACTATAGAACGGTCCTGAACCAGTAAGCATTGTTGGAAAGTGTCACCTGGTTAATCAGATAGGGGACTCGGCGAGTCAACAATAGTCTAGAGTGGTCTTCTGGCCGAGCCTGAACACTTAACTTGGCACAGACGCGACAATGCCCTTCGAGAATCCCGGACAATGGGCACCATGCATAGAATCGTGTTTGGCGATTGTCGCAGTATGGGTGAAATCCCGGATGAATCCATCCACTTGATGGTTACCAGCCCACCTTACTATAACGCGCCTTTTGATTATCCGGACCTGTTCAAGGACTATGGCGATTTTCTGGGGTTGATGAGAGACTTCTGTAAAGACCTTTACCGCGTTATCGCTCCCGGGCGCATTGCGTGTTTTGTCACGGACGATATGCTGGTGAAGGGCGAGAAGTTTCCCGTTGTGGCAGATACTACAAGGGCCATGCTGGATGCAGGATTCCGGTACAGGGATCGAATAACCTGGGTCAAGCCAAAGGGGTATGTGAGGATTAGCCGTAGGAGCGGGGTCCTGCTTCAACATCCCTATCCCATGTACTATTATCCGGACAATATCCAGGAGAGCATTCTGATATTTCAGAAGGGGAAGTTCGACTACTCGTACGCGCAGAAGCTGTCAGCAGAAACGCGGGAAAAGTCCCGAATAGGAGTGGACGAGTACAATGGGGAGGACTGGTACCTAACTGTATGGAATATTACGAACGTTCTTCCCTTTGGAGAGCGTTTGGAGAAGGGTATCGCGGCCTTCCCAGAGGAGATTCCTCGACGTCTTGTCAAGCTCTACAGCTATTTTGGTGAGACTATTCTTGACCCATTCCTAGGCTCAGGGACGACGGCCAAGGTGGCCAAAGAACTGGGACGAAACAGCTGGGGCTACGAAATCAACCCAAGACTCAGGACAATAATCGAAAAGAAACTTGGCGCAGGCGGTGGCGGAGTTGCAGTCAAATTCTCCACGCGAGGCACCAGAGCTAGAGGGAACAAGGGTTCCGGACAATCTGGTAAGGGATAGACGATGACCAAGAAGACACCGCCCCACAAGAAGACAGTCATTGCCAATCATTTCAGAAGCCTAACCCCTGAGGAAAGGGTGAACACGACCATCGAAATGACTGACGCTGTGGGGACGATTGCTTTAGAATCAATTAGGGATCAATACCAGGGAACCTCTGAGAGGACGTTGTTGCAAACCGCTCGTAGGAGGCTTCAGTCAGGACGTCAGGTTCAAAGAAACCCGAATCCTTAGCCTACCGCATCTTCTACCTCTAATTCCTATAGGAATATGCGGCAAGGTTAATTATGAACATCAGAATTTGATGCTCCGGTGAGCTAACATGCCGTTATTTCCCGTGACTGTCGTCGGGAGCTGGCCTCGACCACCTTGGCTAATTCAGGCACTTAGAAACCGTCAGTCGGGAGAATCTTCCTTTGAAGATTTCAACGCAGTAGCGGATGACGCTGTCCTGGCTTCAGTGAAATACCAAGAAGATGCGGGCGTAGACATAGTTAGCGATGGCGAACAACGCCGAGACAACTTCTACTCTTTCGTCGTAGAAAAGCTGCAGGGTATGAAGCTAATGACGGTGTCCCAGCTCCTAGACTTTGTGAAGGACCGAGCCAGCTTCGAGGAGACTCTACGGGCACTCGATGTACCCGCTTTCGCCATGAAGAGCCCGGTGGCAGTCGGCCAGGTTCGGCCCAAGAAGGGGTTGGCCCGGGACGAGGCACATTTCCTCAGGGCCCACACTAGTCGCAAGACAAAGGTTCCCCTGCCAGGACCCTACATGCTAACCCGTTCCAGCTGGTTCCCAGGCCTCTCCGATGAGACATACCCCTCGATTGAAGACTTGGGCCGGGAAGTGAGCTCTATTCTCCGCGCAGAACTCTTGGCGTTGAAAGAGGAAGGCGTGGATTTCGTCCAGTTTGATGAACCAGTGTTGAGTCAAGTGGTGCACGGTGCAGAGGGTGCGGAGACTTTCATGTGCGCAGCCCTGGCTACCCGAAGGGACCCGACAGAGGAGCTTAGTTATGCCCTGGAACTGATGAATCAAACCGTCAAGGGTGTCTCCGGGGTAAAGGTGGGCGTTCACGTATGCAGGGGAAACTGGAGTCGAAAAGAGGATGTCTTGCTAAAGGGAAACTATGGTCCCCTACTACCATATCTGACGGAGATGAAGGTTGACCAGCTGGTCCTAGAATTTGCCACGCCTCGGGCCGGGGAACTGAAGGTCTTCAAAGAGTATGCCAACGAGAAGGAGCTCGGGTTAGGGGTTGTAAACCCGCGCAGCACGGAAGTTGAACCGCCAGAGCTGATAGTGAAGCGGGTGCGGGAGGCTACTCGATTCTTCGACCCTTCCCAAATCTACCTCAACCCCGACTGCGGCTTCGGAACCTTCGCAGAACGCCCGGTCAACGATGCCAAGACGGCGTTTGCCAAGCTCAGGTCGATCAGCCTGGCTGCCCAGGAATTGAGAGAAGCACCCCTAGAGGTCATAGCGAGGTAGAGACTATGCAAGAGACTGTGAAGGAAAAGGTACTCAACGAGCTCAACATCGAAAAACTGGAACAGTTCGTCAATGACCTGAAAACAAAACCCGACGTGGTCAAGGCTGTCAATGGGCCCTGGCATTCGCGGGTCAAATGGCAGGGAGGGCTCAAGGCCAAGGCGTACATGCGGAAGCACGTCGCCAACTTCGACGAGCCAGAAGGCCTCGGCGCCACCGATTCGGCAGCAAGCGCACACGAACACATCCTCTCTGCCGTCGGCGCCTGCATGATGACAGGGTTCGTCTTCCAAGCCACAAGAAGGGGAATCAAGATACATGACTGTGAGATAGCGCTGGAAGGCACTTTCGGCAGCATCAGGAACTGGGCAGGGCTGAGCGATGAGGGAACCCCAGGCTATCCCGAGATCAAGGCAAAGATCTACGTCAAGGCAGATGCGGATAAGAAGGTTCTCGAGGGGCTCTGGAACGAGGCTTGGAAACGATCCGTTGTCACACAGACAGTGGCCAGAGGGGCTAAGATCACTCCGGAGTTCGAAGCCCTTTAGAAGTCACCATCGCCTCGCTACTAGGAAGCTCCAAGGGTTGAAGAACTTAACCGAACTCGCCTGTCTCAGCGGATTCGAGACGTGGGTCGGAGAGTTCAAGGGTGAGACAATTTAGTCGAAATCATCGACGTTTCCTGGCTCGATGAGCATCTCAATGATCCAGCGGTTACAACAGTCGACCCGCGACCCACGGTCAAGTATCTCGCAGGCCACATACCTAGGGCAGTGAACCTGCCAGTTTCCAAGACCCTCGACAAGAATACACTTGAGCTACTGCCCGAGGAGCAGCTCTCTGAAATCTTCGGCGAAGCAGGAATGGAGACTGGCAAGACGGCCGTATTCTATGACAGTTACGATGGGCAGAACGCAGCGATGTTGGGCTGGATCTTAGAGTATCTTGGACATCAGAAAGTGAGGATTCTAGCCAGCCGTCTAGAGGGTTGGATGTCGGATGGACGCGAGGTCCTGTACCGGCCAGTTAAGCCTCTAGCGACAAGGTTTCTAGCCAGCCCGAATCGGAGCGTCAGGGCATTATTGAAGGAGCTTGTGGAGAGAAGGGGTGACAAGCTGCTTGATCTCAGAAGCGCTGAGGAATTCCAAGGGAAGGTTGCGACGGAAGCTCGTACCGGCCGTCTACCCGGCGCAACCAGCCTGCCTTGGACGAGTCTGATAGGCAAGGGCGATGATTTCCTCCGGCCGAAGAAGGAGTTGAAGGATATTTTCGCGGCTGCTGGCCTGCTTCCCAGTGACCAAATCGTTGTTTACTGCACTTATGGTCCTCGAGCGGCTGTTGGCTATGTTGCTCTTCGAGAGGCAGAATTTGAAAATGTCAGGGTCTATGATGGGTCTTTCCACCAATGGGCCCGGCATGCACAGCTACCTCTAGAGGGAGAGGGGCTGCAGCTACAGATCTAAAGCGTCCCTCTTTGTAATGAGCAAATATAATAATGAGGGTAGCTATATTTCATCGGACCGAAGGGATATAGTCAGGACGGGTAGGTTGGCAAGCAACAAGGTCCCATCGAGCCCAGACTACCTCAACCTAGTGAACTGCCCTAACTGCGGCAGTGTAGAACGGCGAGACCGAGAGATTTGCGAGTCCTGCGGAAGCAAACTTCCCAGCTCAGTAAGCCTACCTCCTGTACACTATAACCGGCAACTAGCCCTACGTTTGACTATCGGACTCGGAGGACTTGCTTTGGGGCCCAGTTTGTACTTTGTCTGGATCATCACGGGGCTGGTAGAGTTCTTCTTCCTGATGATACCAATGACAATTATTGGGTTTTTCACAGGAACCATGTTCCTGCTATATGGAGGGCTCTTCCCCGATAGAGGGCAAAGGCGTATTCTGCGAAAGGGCGCGAATAGTTGGCTGCAATACCGTGGCACGGTGGCAGCGGGGCCAGGAGGTTTAGACACGGTCACCTATGATGAGTTAGCAGCCAAAGATGAGAACAAACGGGCCGACGAAGCAGACTGAGACCAATTCGCCCGGCGGGCGGCCCGACTAATAGACCTGGAATTTGAAGCGACGAGTTCATCGAACATTTTATCAACGATAGACAAACCGTTTGAGAAGTTTCCGAGCCAGGAATGGCAGTACCAAATTTCCAGGTCTTCGTCTCGGCACCGCACACTGTGCACCTTCTGGCATCACAATGATTTGCAGTTTGTGAGTTGGATGATAGAATCCCAGTGGAGTTCAAACAATCCCTTGCTCGAACCTATCTTAGGTGGGGTGACCTTCCGTGGAGATATTCGCGGCAGGAATGACACAGGCCGTTCTTCAGATCCTTTGTCTCATTTCCGCATCTTCTGCATCTCTTTCCATCGAAGTGGCGGTAAAGCTTGTGGTTTGGATGATAGAACCCTACGGGGGCGAGCCTCCCGGTGTACGCAGGAGATGCGGAGACGAAGTGAACTGAACAAGGTAATCCAGGCGGCGGACATGGACACGTACAAGTCATGTTTTCGCACCCACTAGTTGTTCCAGTAGGGTTTTGTGGCTATGAACTGTAGCTTGGCTTCTAGTAGGTCCTTGTAGAAGTCCTCGTCTTTCTCGTGCATTTTGGCCAGGACCCTGCTGGCGGTCTGGGGCCCGATTCCGTAAACGGATTGCGCTATGACCCCTTTCCGGCCGTATGATATCACTAGGTCGGCTGACCTCCGAGCCTTGACCAGTGCTTTCTGGTCGTTCTCGTCCAGTGTTCCTCCGCCGCGCTTCTTAGCGAGAACTTCTGCCACGTATCCGGTGGACCAGAATAGGGGGGCTAGTAGACGGGACCCGCAGCGATTGCAGCTAGGATGTTCCGGGAGCTCTCCTACCATTGCTTCGGTGGCCAGGTTTCCACATTCGAAGCATAGAAGGTCGATTACGCGGCCTTCGATGGAAACTCGCAACCTTGCCATATTGTCCGCAGCAACATTGTCAGGCGCGATTAGTTCTGGAACGTCCACGTGCCGGTATAGGATGTGGTAGGCTAGGGGTGTAGGCTTCTCCTTCGACCGGAAGAATTGTAGCTCCATGTCCTTGTTCTTGATGGCTCCGAATACTCTCTTCACTCCATCAAAATCCGCGTGTACCGTTAACGCCTCCCGTATCGTCTCATCGTAGATGGGTGTAAGCCGGAATTTCACGGCCAATTCCTTCAGCGCTTCGCCGTACATCAACCGTCCCCGCGCTAGGGCGCCGAATCGTTCAGCGATGAACTTGGAATAGTACCCCCAGGGGAAGTGGCGGTGCAATACGCCGTGGCAGGCCCCGTTGAGAACCTGCTCCGTTACCCCGAACACCTCGTTCTGTATTAGCGATTCAACGTTCAGGTCTCCCGTGTCTGCTGTCAGCTCAAACAGTATCCTGTACGCGTCGTGCCACCACATCCGAACGTATCCCTGCCGTCGCAGCAGTTCTTCAATGACCTCCCCTAGACTGTCGTTGAGAATGTCTCCGAAGTGGGTGTGGATGATCAGGTACCGGTCGAAGCCTTCCACCAGGACCCGCTTGTCCGTCGGTACAGGTGCGCCTGTGGCCTGGTGGGCTTCGACTTCTTCAATCACCCGTTTGATCCCGTAGGGGTCGCAGGGCCATTGTTGGGCAAGCTGTTCGACCATCTTTTCCTCGGACTGTTTTTCTCGGATTAGATTATCGACTAGTCCGCGGTAGTGTCCAACCTTCAGGCCGAGTTTCTCTGGGACTGGAAGAATCTGTCCGTCCCAGCCTGGGATGGCGGCGGTCGGGTCGTTTACGGGTAAGACGTAGACTTTACCGTCGTCGGCTATCTGCTTCATCTGCCAGACCCGCCCTTTGATGATAAAGTTCAGGCCTACCCGGGCCTGGGTCATCATGAACTCTTCCCCAAGTATTCCAACTGCTTGCTGGCTTGTCAGGTCTACGACCAGGTAGCGGCGTTCGTCGGGGATCATGCTCAGGTTTTCGAAATAATAGGTCCGGGTCCGGGAGGTACGGTAGAGGTTCTCCGTATCCCGTCTGAAATAACCCATCTTCGCCATGAAGGCGAGAACTGATTCCAGCTGGGTATCTTCCAAGTGAGAGTAGGGTTGGGCTCGTTTCAGGACCGCCTTAAGCCGGTCCAACGGGAGGCTTCCCTCCGAGTCCATCAGTAGGCCCGCAATCTGGTGGGCTAGAACGTCCAGGGCCCCGATAGGGATCTTTGTAGGCTCCAGCTGGCCTTCTCTGGCCAATTCGATTACCGCAACCGATTCAAGGAGGTCTTCTGTTGAGACGGCCACTAGGACCCCTTCTGAGGTCCGTGTGAGACTGTGGCCGGAGCGTCCCACTCTCTGGACGAGGCTGTTGACCTGACGGGGCGACATGTACTGGACGACGAGGTCGACGGAGCCGATGTCTATCCCAAGCTCGAGGGTGGAGGTGCAGACTAGGCCTCGGATCTCATTGTTCTTGAACGCCTCCTCAGCCCTGACCCGTTCCTCTTTCGGAAGTGAGCCATGGTGGACCATGATTTTCTCGTCCATCATGTGAAACTTGGAGCCGAGCATCTCTGCGTTAACCCTGCTGTTGGAGAAGATGAGGGTGGAATCATGAGCCTCGACGAGACTTGCCACCATGTTGAGGCGGGCGGCGGCTTCAGGGGCAGTGTAGATTCTCCGGGCTAGCTCCTTGTCAGCTTCGCCGGGGGTCGGGTATTCCACCTTGTAACGTGTAGACTTGCTCAGTGGGATCTGAACTATGCGAACAGGTTCGCTGCCCCCTAGAAACTGGGCGATCTCCTCCGGGTTTCCAACGGTGGCCGAGAGGCCTACTCTCTGGAAGGGGTCCCTTGTAACTTCTCGGAGCCTCTCCAAACCAACAGTAAGCTGTACTCCTCTTCTCTCTCCTGCCAGCTCGTGAATCTCATCTACGACAACTGCTTTGACGTGTCCTAGATGCTGACGCATTCTTCGGCCCGGAAGAATTGCCTGCAACGTCTCGGGGGTCGTAATCAGCAAGTCTGGTGGCCTGACGGACATTTGCCTCCGGTCCTTCTGGGGAGTGTCTCCATGGCGGACCTGGACGGTGAACCCGAGTTTTCCAGACCAGACTGTCAGGCGTTTGAGAAGATCCCTGTTGAGAGCCCGCAACGGTGTTATGTAGACCAGTGAAATTCCCTGGCGGCTATGATTCTGGACCATCCTGTCAATTAGGGGAAGTAGAGCTGCCTCAGTCTTGCCTGAGCCCGTGGGGGATATGACAAGAACATTCTCGCCATTTGCGATTAACGGAATCGCTTCTGCCTGGGGAGGAGTCGGAGCCTTGATTCCAGCCTCATCCAAGAGACTCTTCAGTGGAGGAGACAGGAGGGTGAAGGCTTCTGGGCTCATCTTGTTCCACCAGCCGCGAAGGGAGCCTGAAGAGACTAGGGGTCCGGGAGATAAACCCCCTAGGTGGACAAAAGTGAGAAACTCTAGGACGCGATAGGTCGAGCGATAAGGCCGAAGATCTAACTCGAGGCTTTCAGGGAGACTCTGCCTGGACAACTGTGCCGATAGTTTGACGTGCTAGTTTTTCTTTGAGGAAAAACTGCGAAGCGACTGTTGCGACGAGGGCCACAGCCAAGGAGAATATAGTCACTGACTTGAGGCCCAGCCTATCAGCTATCAAGCCCCCAGCCAAGGGTCCGAGGCCTCCTCCCAGGCTTACTGCTGATTCGAGGAGCCCCAGCCCTTTGCCCCTATCCGCTTCTGAAGTATAGTCTGATGCGAGGGCGGCCGCTGAGGACTGCACTAGTGGATAGAGGGGAAGAACCCAGAGAACCGTAACGACAACGGGATTGGAGACGAGGAAGATGGTGAGGAAATACAGGACATAGCCCACTGTTCCGAGTAAGAAGACCGGTTTTCGCCCAACCCTATCGTTCAACGGTCCCACGAACCTGAAAGCCACTGCCCCTAGCAACGTGGTCGCTGAGGCCGCAAACCCTGCGACTAGCCTGGATGTTCCGAGGGAGTCGACCAGGTAAACGGTGAAAAATCCGTTGAAGGCCGAGGTGGCCACAATTGCAACGAGTGAAATCGCGCATAGAGTGAGAATGTTACGCTGTCTGAGAAGGGCAACGTACCCTCTAGACCCATCCCCGGCAATTATCGACGTCAACCCTTGTTTGGTAAAAAAGATCACTGTCACAAAACTTGCAAAGGCGAATAGGGCGCCGAGGATGAAGAGATACCTCACGGAGAAGAATTCGTAGAATATCCCACCAAGGAGTGTAGAGGCTCCATAGCCCAGCGAAGCGGCTATCCAGAAGCCCCCGATGGCCCGCCCATACCGGCGCGGAGAGGCCCATGTGGCTATGGCGGAAAAGACGGGAATGAAGCTGGCTGTGAAGATCCCGGTCAGGGAGACGACTATTACGAATTCTTCAGGAGTTGTTAGGAAGGGAAACGTGGAGAACCCGATAGCCTCCGCCAGAATAGCGACTAGGATGATTTGTCGTCCCCTTCCCGTCTTGTCCAGGAGCCCTCCCCATAGTGGAGAGAACAGAATTGTTTCGAGGGCTGGAATGAGGGAGACAAGGGAGATCAATGTGTAGGAAGCGTTGAGAGAGTAGAGATGGATGGGTAGGAAGGCCCAGATGATTCCGACTGGTGCAAAGGCGAGGGCTGTAGAGAGATGGACTGAAAACTGCTTGTCCGTGACTGTCCGCCCGGTAGGTTGCATCCGCGATTCGGCGAATATGGGCTCTGCTATTTCTTCTCGGTTATCTTTTTCAAAAGATCCCGGTAGGCTTGTGCCTTCATTAGCCCGGGAAGGTCCTTGTTCAAATCCGTCGGGCGAATGACTGTAATCCAGCCGTCGCGGTAGGGGGTCTTGTTGACAAGCTCAGGCGCATCTGATAGAGCATTGTTGACCTCTAATATCTCGCCTGCAATGGGCGAGTACACGTCTGCTACGGCTTTGACCGATTCTACTGTTCCCAGGCTCTGCATCTGGGCCACCTTAGCTCCGACTTTTGGAAGGTCCACGTATACTATTTCGTGAAGGGAGTTTTGGGCATAGTCTGTAACGCCCACACGGCACTTGTCGTCTTCCACTCGGACCCACTCATGCTCCTTCGTATAGTACAATTCTTCCGGCACAGCAAAATCTGTTTTCAACGAAGAGACCCGGTGTTAAGATGGCGGCCGGGGTCATTCTGGTATAAGGGTTCCAGTTTTCTGATGGGGCGGCCCTGGTTTTGTCCTGGTTTCTACGGGGTGAAGGGTACGATGTTCTGTATCCGCTGGCCTGGTTGCATGCTCTGGTCTCCATTCCAGCTGAACGGATACACCCAAGTATCATCCAGGTGGGATAGAACAATCACGACCTCAGAACTAATCGTGCCCGGGGTGCCCGGATGGAACCCCGGTCTTATCCAGTAGGAATAGTCCGCACAGCCTGTGGAACTCGTCTTGCCGAAACAGGCCTCAACACTAGCTACATCCTGAATCGTTACGCTGGCGTTGTCATACCTGTCAGCCCAACTGAACTCCTGGAACTGGCCCGACTGCCCTGCTGCTCCGGAACCTGTACCCCATGCAGGGTTGTTCAGGCGGAACCACTGGTCGAATGGACCGGCACCTGCCTGTCCCGTATTGTCGTAGACGGTGAGGAGGACGGACCCGCCCGTCTCGATGTTTTGGCCTCCGCGACTACCGTCGGAGTTGGTAATACAGCCGGTTCCCAGCCTTCCAAAGTCCGATACGAACCGGGAACGACACTGGTACGGGCCGGACCCGATGAGGGTGCCTTGTGCGACCGGGTCGTAGGAGGGGTCGAGGGTGGCAGGGTCTGGAACACCCACTCCTTGACCATAGGTGTTGTCGCCGGCTAGCTGGTAGATGTGCCGTGGAATAATCAACGTGTTCCCTACATTCAGGGGATGGGCAATGCTCACTCCCCGCATAGTAATGTCCAGTTCTAGGGGACTCAGCACGTTGACGTTGAGGACAAGGGCATCGTCAAAGCTTAGGACAGCAGAGAAGTCTCGCTCGGTAATTATGCTGAATTTGACATCATATGCGTCAAGAGACGTGCCGTCCTGCCAGTGAAGATTCTGCTTCAACTCGACAGTGATATGCTCGTTCCCATTAGCGTCAGGGGGAGACGTTGACAGCGAATTGCAAATCCAGCAGAACACCTGTGTCGGACTAACAGGGTTCTGGGCGAAAAGAGTGTCGTATACTTCTCCTAATATGTTGAACTCCCAGACCCACTGTGCGAAGTACGGGTTCAAGTTGGCTACAATGTCCCCTCCAGCCTGTCCCCAACGTATCGTATCGCTAGGACCACCACCGTCGAATTGGAACCGGGAGTCGACCGGAGTATAGCTGGACTTGTGGGCGATAAGAAAGTTCCACGGGTTCTCGTAGCCTAGGCCCGCGGAGTTTACAGGGTTGACCACGGAGCGTAGAGCTCCAGTGCGCACAGCGAACGTGTACGCCGGCAGGTCAACCGCATGGCTACCAAGAATGTTCAACGCCGCATAGGCATTACTGTAGAGAGTAGCTGGGTCGAGTGTCGTCGCCATAGTCAGCAGGGAAGTATCCAATGCCAGGATGCAGACAAAGGTCGGATTGGTAGGCTGGACCACCAGCGACCCTCCGCACACGTTCGAAGCGAATTGGCTGTGGAACTGGTTAAAAAGAGTTGTCGGGTAGGGAGTGTTGTCTTGGTACCCGAAAGTATACCACTCCCAGTCGTCAGTAGGGAAGAATCGGAAACAACAGAAGAATACAACGGAGCCTAACTGGGCCTCGGTTCGGAATAGGAACGTATTGACTCTGTTGCCAGCGAAAAGAGTGTTAACTGCGTTGGCAAAGTTCAGACCCATGGTGAGTCTTGGGTCCGTGTGCCGTGGAAAAGCTCTCATAGGATGAGCCACAATGTTGGGAAGTCCTGGGCTAGCAGGGTCGATACCGCAATGGTTACCAAAAGCATCGAGTGCTGCAGCCGGGTCTCTCTGTAGACCGAGAGCGGGCGCTAGACTGTTGGCTTGAATCAGATGGTCTACAGCTGCGCAGAAGTCTGGAGAGCCAGGGGCTGCGAAGCCACCGGGGTCAGGTGCCAGGTTGAAGGCACCGATACAGGTACCATATTGAGCCGTATACTTGGCGGCTAGAGTGTCCCATGAGCACTGGTCTGAGAACGAGCTAGCTACTATTTGGTTCGTGAACGGGTCTATCTTGTTGGCCGCAACATCATCAACCATTGGTACTCCTCCACCCTGCAGGGGTCCGTCGCTGACGAACCGGGGCCTGTCAAGAAGGTGGGCGAATGCCTGTCGGATCTCGATGCCGCAGAGGCTGTTGCCATGTTGGAACGGGCATCCCCAGGAATGCCAGACAGTCCCTGACCCGTCAGCTTGATCATCCAAGTTGTAGTAGATGCCGTGGTAGATGCCTGCACCTTGGGTTGGCGTGATGAGCCAGTCAGGGTTAGACTGGAAGGAATTGTACAGGGATACCGGGACTCCGCTTCCACTCTGGCCACTATCCATAATGTCTAGCTGTCCGGTCTGAAAGGCGTTGAGTTCGGACTGGTCATCTCCGTAGAATTTCATCAATATGTTGCGGATAGACGGGTCAGGGCCATATGGTGCCCAGATATTGGTCGAGTCGAGGACACCAACGCCGTTAGCGGCCTTGACGGGCTGAACAGCGAGCAAGCCTGCTGAGACACTTGCTAGCAGCATGAGGCCGATGATTAGGGCGGGGTTAAACTCGGCTTTCAAAGAGGGCACTCACGTTGTGAAGGGGATTATCCCTTGAATCTGTTGGCCTGGTTGCATGCTCTGGTCTCCGTTCCAGCTGAACGGATAGACCCAGGTGTCGTCGAGGTGGGACAGAACAATCGCCACTTCAGAACTAATCGTGTTGGGAGCGCCCGGGTGGAATACGGGTTTCAGCCAGTAGGAATAGTCCGCGCAACCTGTGGAACTCGTCTTGCCGAAACAGGCCTCAATACTAGCCACATCCTGAATCGTTACAGTAGCGTTGTCGTACCTGTCAGCCCAGCTAAACTCCTGGAACTGGCCGGAGAACGCGGCCGTACCTGACCCGGTACCCCATGCAGCGTTGGTGGTGCGGAACCACTGGAGGAACGGGTCCACTGTTCCGGGCTCATTGGTTCTATCATAGGATTGGAGTGTAATACTCGCCCCAGGATCTAAGTATTGGCCTCCCCGGGTTCCGTCAGAGTTCTGGGCGCAACCAGTTCCCACTCTCCCTAGGTCTTCCTGGAAGATGGATTCGCAAA
>WNGK01019941.1_pt1 | contig 13857 bp, 16 predicted proteins | sample 5400601 | NCBI WGS metagenome assembly WNGK01 (sample SAMN13153376, study PRJNA577476) | soil metagenome | isolation source: 60 cm soil or saprolite under Garry oak tree replicate 1 | place: USA:California | collected 2016-06-15 | reverse complement strand
CGACCTCGTCGTCACCACGCTGTTCTTGGGTGTAGAGGAGGTCGCCGCGGACCGCGAAGGATGACCAGCCCGGTCCGATCGGCCGCCGCCACAGCTCGATCGGCGGCGCTGCACCCCAGTCGGTCTTGATCCGCACCCCGCGAACGACGCCGTCGCGATCGGGTCCGCGAAAGCCGGGCCAGTCGGCTCCCTTCCTTACTCCTGCCGCAGTCGAAGGGGGCACCGTCGGCTCGTCGCCAGCCTTCGCCAGAAGCCGTTCCTCGGGAGTCTTCGACCACCGCCAGTGGAAATCGGAATTAGCGTCGCCAGTGATGCCGCCGGTCCGCACGAGCGTGAAAGCTCCGCACGCGAGCAAGATGGCGGCCGCCATTGACGCGCGTCGAAGTCCGCTCGAGAGGCGACGGCTGGCCACTGCCGACGCGACCAACGCGAGGCTCAAAGCCGGGATGGCGAAGATGGGGAGCATCATCCCCATCATCCCGCCCGCAATGGATTGATGAACGACGCGCTTTGTCGCGACGACTGCGATGACCATCAGTACGATGGCGCCCACGCGCTCGGCCCAGGGCGCCCGGCTGAAGAACACCCACCACAGAACGATAGCCAACCCGCAGACGAGTGCGCCCATCATTCCGTATAACAGAGCCTCTGGCATGACGATGGGGACGACAAACCAGCCCAGCCACTGCAGCACCAAGGCGACGACGCCGGGCCACACCCTGAGCGGCTTCTGAGAAAAGGTTTCGTCGCTCTGTTGAGAAATCGGTTCGTCGGTGTGTGCGATGTCCATGTCAGACTTATACGCTCCCCAACAGACCGTTTGTTCCTTGGTTTCCTGGCGGGACTCTACTTCTGCCTCAGGATGCTAAGCAACACGAAACGGGGAACTCGGGCGTTACGGGCATTCACCTACTGCCTGCCCAACGTCCGAGTTGACCAGGCGCGGTGTTTACATCGAACCTTCGCGAATCAAAACGATCAACTTGAGAAACACGCACCGAGCGCTCCGGTCCAGCGACGTATTAGGTGGCACGCCCGCTCGTGCCCTGCCCGAAGCACAGGATCAATCCATTGCAGTCTTTGACCACGAGCTCGCGTTGCCCATAAATTCGATCTTCGGGACCATCGAGGATGTCGGCGCCGCGCGTGCGCAACTCCTCCGCCAATGCGTCAATCCCTATCACGCGGAGGCAGGCGTCAGGGGCACCTTCGGCCCGACCGGTACGAACATCGGCCTGATCGGCGCGGCTGAAGAACACTTGAACCTGGTCACGCCACACGATGGCAAAAACTGGAGGAGGATCTGTGGCAAAGCTAACGCGCTCTCCATCCCAATAGCCGGCTATCTGGAAACCGAGAACATCGCGGTAATACTCGGCTGTCCGCACCAGGTCCGGTACGGTGAATTGCGGCACCGCCGAAACGAAGCTAATGGTATCTGGTCCCTGGCTCATCGAGTGCCTTCCTGGAGCGCCGCATAACGATTGAATTAACCGGGCGCCGCATGAATCATTTCAATTTGCAAACAATCTCTTGATGATGAAAGGTAAACAATCCGCGCTCCCGTTGAATGAGTTGGCAGGCGCGGCGTGGCTTAAGGGCGATTCTTCATTTTGATGTTCGCTCCTTGTAGATCGGCTCGAACGCCCGAGTTGTGTGCTCGGTCACGCTGGGCACGGGTTCCGGCAGCGCTCGCGCGTGTGCCGCGTCGAGCTCTTTCGTTGATTGCCCCTGCAATTGCACCGTATCGCCTGCTTCCTCAGTGCCGCGCTTGCGACGCAATAACAGCCGAATGATCACGCCTTCGATTGAAAGCATTATCAGAAAGCTAAGCAGCGTGAAAGCCAGAATCAGCCCTAGATTTGAGTTGAGTACAGCTTTCATCACTCCCATTAGAATTGTGATCGCTGCAAGGCCGAACACGAAGACGAAGACCATCGCCGCTACGAGCATTTCAGGTTTAACTGCTGGTGATTCGTTGACGCTATCGCCTTTTGCTCCACTCACCTTTGCACCGCAGTAATTACAGTAGGTCAAGCCCTGCGCGACAGCCACACCGCAAGATGAACAATACATCCTCTTTGACCTCCTAAAGGCTACTACGATATCGATGCTGCTAAGTTCAACGTTGATTTCTCACAAAGGTCAAGCGTTCCACGCTGGAATTGACGCGGGCGAAACCGCAGCCACACGAGCTAAGGGCCTAACGAGCGACTGTCCTTATGAAGCAAGCTGTTTCGCCCCGCGTCCAATGACCGCTACGCGTTTCTTGCAGATAGACGACTGTGCAACTCCCACAATGCAGTTTTGTTGCTGTCCCACTCAAGACGATTTCGTGCAGTTTCATAATCCAACCATGCATACTCGCGGTGTTCACCGGACACATAAACTTCTTCGTCTTTGACTTCGACACCGAAACTATACTCAGGAATAACATATACGTCAGTTCCCCAAAGATGCTGGTCTGCAAAATATGTCGCAGGTATTGAAGCCATAGAATCCAGCCGAATCAAACGAGCATCTTCAGGAATATCAGCTTCTTCGCGAGCTTCGCGGCGGGCAGTCTGTTCCGGTTTCTCATCAGCTTCGCCGCCGCCAGCAATCCATTGCCAAACATCAAGGTCAGAACGCTTAAAAAGCAAATATCGTGGCTCACCGTCCACCATAGTTCGATAGGGAATAACCAAAACTTGAAACGCGGCGCGGGCCATAGCTGATTATAACCACGAAACGCCTAACGGTTCAGTTGACCGGCCAAGGATCACGTCCCCCCAAAAGATCCAATCGGGACTCCGGTGCCGCAAACTTCGGCGTCAGCGAAATCTAGCTCCGAGCCTCCCTGGCGCGCTTCGCGAAGTGCCAAAGACCACCCGTAATCTCGACGGGTAAACGATAGCCCAACTGTCGGGCGAGCATGACAATCTGACCGCGATGATGGCCTTCATGAGCGACGAAATAGGTTAGGACATGCCCGACGTCGAGGGGAAGATTACGCCAGATATAAGACGAGGAGACGGGGATCGTGCCACCTCGGTCAAAACCGAGCGTCAGCAAACTGATAATACCGCGGCTACTGCGACCAAGTGCTGGAATCAGCTCCTTCGGTCCAACCTTGTGTCGATTGACGGCTCGCGGCACCGCGATGCCGTGTTCCTTTCCCAGCGTCTTGATCCACATGCACCGCGCATTGTGGATGTGGCCGGCAATCATCCGTACGGTTCGTCGGGGAGCCCCCGGTACGGTGGCGCCCCATAGCTCGGCGGGTAAGTGTTCGAAGAGGAAGACGGTGACGCGGTTGTTGGTTCTCCACGCGGCAAGCAGCATATCCCGCTGGTCAAGTGCAGATTTCATCACAAGTCTTCACCAAATGATCAGGCCGACGCCGAACGTCAGAGCTCTATCCAATTTGATGGTGGAGAATTAATGCTCCACGTCCTAATCTGATTATTGATCGGAATGTTGCTAAAGGCCGTGATTAGGGCGACCGCCATGGCGCAGGTACTTGCAGCGATCAACAAATACAAGTCCGGGCGATCTCGTCGCGCATAAGAGGTTGAGACGATGGTGAAGAAGACTCCCAGGATCACCACCGTGGGCAACGGAATCGTAAATACAGGGATCGCGTGCTGCATCTTCTCGGTATAAAAGGCCGGTGACATGCCAGCTGGGTTATAGTTCTATCCAGATGGCAAACGCTGCCCCAGCCACAAGAGCTACGAAAAATCACGCCGCACACAAAACGATCTTTCGGGCCATATCACCCTCGCTTGTTCTAACAAGGCGCGCCGAACGTCAGAGTTGAGCGGGCGCGGCGATTACATTCAACCATCAATTCAATCAATCAAGTTCCGAAACATCCCGATACATCGGTCCGCTTCATCAATCGTTCGCCTCCTCCATTCAGGCGCGCGGCGGTCGGGGCTGTACCAGGCCTGTGCTAAACGACAGCACTTCTCGAGCGGGATAACTTCACCGCGCGGCAGATTCCAGTCCTTACACCACTTCTCAATATGCTCCTCTGACCAGAAGAGCAGCATCGTCTTTCAATTAAAGACTATGTCGTCCCACCAATGCGCAGCAGGAATGGCGAAATGTGCGATACCGTGCGCTTCCCCGATCAAGCCGTTTGTGACCTTCAAATTCATTGTCGTGCTACAACACCCACATGACGCCTCAAGGGTAGCGTCCTGCTGCAACATTGCAGGTATCCCCATCGCATCCCAAATGCAATTACCGTAGTAAGAACGTCCTCCAGCTTTGACCAAGAAGGGTGTGGGTACCGCTGAGAATGGGTTTGCCATCAGAACTTCGTCGCTGCCTTTCTGCAGGACAAGGATGTGTCCGTCAGCGAGACGCTGGAAGGATGACCTGACCTGATCCGCTGAGCGCGACAGAACAGATGACGTCTCCGCTATGGTCGGGGGCAGCCCTTCACGCATGACGTAATCATAGACGTGGGAACGCACTACTCTGTCGAAAGCAATCTTTTCTTGCTCAGCATCCATACCCTATGCTTCCAAGAATAATCTAACCGTGCGCGGCGTTTACATTCAACCTTCGATCCATCATTCAAGTTGCGAAACATCCCGATGCATCGGAACTCCGTTCGAACGAGTTGTTATACCGCGGTTTCGGCGCCAGGTTCGCACGAAGCAAAGTATGTTTCGAAATCATTTCGCTCGATCATATCTGCGACAACCTCCTCGATGCACTGCCGAGTTACTTCGGCAACGAGAATCATGTCTGTCGCAACGAAATACTTGCCACCCAGACATTCGCCGGCAACACGATTCTTGTTGGCGAGCGAAAGGATGTTTTGGTACGAGAAAAATGTGGCAACCCAAGTTGTTGGGTTGCGCCCAAACAAGAAAGGGAACGACGCAAGCATAAGCCCAATTCGGATGTCTGCGTCAACGAGTCGCGTCGCGACGACAGATAGTAGCCCCGGGTGAGCGAGCCCAGCGAGCGTAACCCGGGGATCACGTCCCCCTTAATTCCAGCGCCGGCTTTAGCCGGCGAAGAAGATTGCCGTGACAATTTGAATCGGTAATCTATTGCGCCCCTTCAGGGCGCGGAAATCTTTTCCAAACCTGATCCAGGGGTGGCGCGACTGCGGTCGCTTACCCCTGGCTACTTTCTGCAACAGCTACGCGGGTTGGTTGAGCAGCGCAACCCAACGGTTGAGTTGACGCGGCTGCGCGTATCAAAACATCCTCCGCCGCAGCAAGTTAAGAAACGATTTGTTATGCCCCATTTGGATTAGCCCCCGTAGTCTTTGCACTGAGGCTTCGCCGTTTCGAGAAACTTTGGCATCGGATGGCCATTGAGTCTCTGAGCGTCGATACGATATTCGCCTCCAAGCCGCCGATACTTACCCTTGTTTGCCACATAGGTTGAGAGTCCACCTTCCGAAGCACTGATGTGGCCATAGGTAACGATGGTCGGCAGGTCATTGGATGATTGATAAGTGTAAATGTATTGCCCGTTGATCTCGCCGAGATACTTTAGTGGCTTGATTGTATAAAGCCGCCACGTGCAGTTTCCGGTCGCGCCGCAAACCGTTGGTACAAAGTAAATGGATGCGCTTTGGTTCTGAAGAATGGTTGCAAAAGCGCGATCGCCATATGTGGGACCGCCACGGTCTTCCGATTTAATAGCGCGCTGAACGATCTTGCTTAGCGAAGCATTGGGAAAAGAGTCTGTTCGCGCGCAATTGAAATCAAAGGTAATCAACTTTCGAGTTTTAAATGAGCGCCAACGATGGTCCTGGGCGTTCGCCCCTGCAGCCAATGACAAGCCTAGCAGAACGGTTCCCAATAGTACCTTTATCATCGCGTCGCTGTGATTCAAAGAAAAGGGCATAACGACTTGCGGCTGGCCCACAGGGCGTCCGCTGCAGCCGCGGGTTAGGCGACGGCCGCACGCTTCTTCACGAGATCATGCCTACCGCTTGCCGTTACCGGGAGGTGGCACAAATTTCATCCCATACTTTGGCGCTGCCTCGTTCATCCTCCGAATGAGTTCTTCCGTTACCGGAGGAGGCGCGGCGGTACGATCCGTCACTTTAGGAAAGACTTCCTGGAAGAATCCTTCTATCCCGGCTGGGACAAACGTCACCAGCTGCACGGCCGTATCGCCCCCGACATTCTTAAAGCTATGAACCGTGCCGCGCGGGATGTACACGAAATCCCCTCGCTTGGCTTGATACGTCTTATCGCCCAGAAGGATCTCCAAACTACCGCTCACGACGTAAAACGATTCATCCTCCCTGCTGTGCACATGCGGCGGAGGTCCGCCGCCCTTCGGTACGATCGCTTCGAACTGGAAAAGAGCATTGTTCGTCTCCTTGCCTGTGGCCAATAGCGAGTAAAGATCTCCCGGGCCCCACACTGCCGGTGCGGTGCCTGTCGGCCTGAAGACAGGCTTTGTGGCATGTGCCGCTATAGCGGTCTCGTAGCCCTTAGATAGCGGCGCCTCCGGCGCGGAAGCTGTCTTCTCTGTTGCTTTCTCCTTCGCGCAGCCGGGAACTCCGAGAGCCAGAAGAACGGCTAGTGACATCGTTGTGGCGAAACGCGCTGTGAGATTCATTCCTACCTCCTATTCATGCGATTGAACGCGGTCCATAATTTACAGCATGGCCCGTGACGTATCCAAAGCCGCGATCGGCCGACCGCCTAACGTCAGAGTTCATCAGGTGGCCGCGCGGCGGCACACAACCTGGATTCTTTCTTTCAAGTTGAGAGACGCGCTATCGCGGCTCACCTGCAACGACGTGTTATCTCGCCCGCTGATTGTACACTCACCGGGCTTGACAGTCGGCGCTGACAGCGATAGCGTCCGGTGCGAATTTGATTTTCTGTTTCAGCCGTTAAGGAGGTTGCGATGATTCGGAAAACAGCACAACTTTTCGTGGTTTTGGTTTTGCTCACGCCTGTGATTGTATACGCCCAACACTCTAGGAAGCCTGGCGCTTCGAGATTGACTAACGCGCAGAAGATCGCGCTCGCTATGAGCGCGGGGCCGACTGAGATTGCCCGGCACGCCACAATCATCGATATGACTGACATGTCGAAGCCGAAGCAACTGCGCGCGGGCACGAACGGCTGGGTCTGTTACGCCATGATAGACGAGCCGATGTGCCTCGACAAAGAGTGGCAGAAGTGGGCGCAAGCCTGGATGAGCAAGAGCGACCTAACGATTAATAAGACAGGGATCGGCTACATGCTGCGCGGCGATAAGGGCGCGAGTAACACCGACCCGTATGCCACGGGGCCAACCGCCGACAATCAGTGGGTGGTCGCACCGCCTCATATCATGGTGCTTTACCAGGATCCGAAGATGCTCGATGCCTATCCGACGGACCCGAAGAGTGGCGGGCCTTGGGTAATGTGGAAGGGCACACCATACGCGCACGTCATGGTGCCAGTGTCGCTCACGAAGGCAGCGACGATGTCATCCAAGTAGCGCGCAGCAACTGGCGAAATCCCAATCTCAACTCGCGAGTGGCCGTGGCGTCTGTCTTGACTCGTGCGAAGCGAGATAACGTCTGAGTTGACGCGGCGGCGCGCATCAAAGCACGCTCCGCCGCACCGAACTAGTTGAGAAATGCGCTCCCGCCGCTCGCGTCCAACGATTTGTTCGGTTGCGCTCGAAGTGATAACGCCAACTCAACCAAGAGTCAACGTGGATGTTCGTGTCAACAAGCCGCGGAGCGGCGACAGAGTTTAGCCCCGGGTGAGCGAGCGCAGCGAGCGTAACCCGGGGATCACGTCCCCCTTGATTCCAGCGCCGGCTTTAGCCGGCGTGGAACATTGCGCGTCGAAAATCGAATCCGTAAATTTATTGCCCCTTCAGGGCGCGGAAATCTTTTCTGACGTGATCCAGGGGTGGCGCGACCTTCGGTCGCTTACCCCTGGCTATTGTCTGCAACCGCTACGCGGTTGGTTGAGCAGCGCAACCCAACGTCTGAGTTGACGCGGCGGCGCGCATCAAAGCAACCTCCGCCGCGCCGAGCTAGTTGCGAGAGGGCCCTCCCGCCGCTCGCGTCCAACGATTTGTTCGACGGCGGCTTCACCAGCAAGTTGCTTCTTTATTTTAGTATTCTGAAACCTTTCAACGCTCGGCCTGAAAACTCTTGCCGGGCCTTCTCATTTTCGGCGAAAGCGCCTGTGGCTGTATCTTCAACGTAAAGCAAAATGAACTCGTTGCGTTTGGCGTCATCCACCAGACGCACGAAACGCTGAAACATTATTGACTCACTAATGCGATAACCTTTGCTCTCCAGAAATGACGCGGCGCGAGTGACATCTGATTGTGGATTCTGCTTGAGCGCGGCAGGAACATTTGGAATGCCTTCGGCATTTACGATGTATGTTTGACCGCCAAGATTAACGGTTTTTGTGACAGGGTAATCGTATGTAGCTTTGATGTTGGGCAGATAGCCTTCAAACTGCATCATGTACATACGCTTGATACGCTTCTGCTTATCGGCGTCAACAAAGAAGTGCTGCTCCACCTGCGCCCTGTCATACAAGATAAAACTCTGTGAGCCGACGTACTTAAACACTTTATCAAACTTAATGCGGATAGGAGGACGAGAAGTCGAAGTCAGCACCTGACCTTTGACGCGCCGCATCTGGTTAGATTCAGTTTTGGCCGGAGATTGACCAAGAACAGGACTAGACAACAGTAAGCTGGTCGCAAGTGCATAAATGAAAAGTAGGGTTTTCCTCATGATTACCTTTCTCGCTCTCTGCCCATCAATGCAAGCCGCCGAACGGTTGAGTTCAGGTGGCCGCGCCAGTCGCGACAACCTGAGAGAATAGAAAACCGATGACGGGCACGCAATCGCGGCTCACTTGCAACGCTTTGTTGGGCTTCGCCCGAAAAATCGTCGCACGTCTTCATCCCGCCATCACCGATAGCGACAGTTTCTTGACTGCGGTCGTCCCGCTCACTTGGGAGATCGCTTGACCGACACGGACCCTTTGGCGCTACTGGCACCCACCTTGAGCTGGATGCCCGCACGTTCGAATCCAGCACTTCGCGCATAGGCACTGGTTGGCTCGGCGCGCGATGCGTCAGTCGGGCCGATTTCGATCGCATCGCTGCTTGAGCTATTCGTCGTGACCTCAAGTCCCACGTTGTTGCCAACCACCTCGAGCCGGACGTCGCCCTCGTCAGCTTTAAACTCCACGCTGCCCGATCGAAGGGGCCGCAGCCTGGCCGTTGTCCCCCCATTTAGATTTCCGGCGTCAGCCCACTTGCCTTGGTAGCTCACCCCACTGAGCCGCACCGTGAGGGGCCCGTCCAGGCTCGCGTCGATGTCGGCACCCGGCGATGCGTAGCCTGCGAGCAAGCCGCGCACATCGAGGTTCTGGATGGTGATCCGCTGGTGGTTCGCCGTTAGATTCAACTCGTACGCTCCGCTCCGTGGAACCTGGACGACCACATTCACCATTGCTGCCCGCGAGCCCTTCGCGAAGAACGACCGGAAGGACGTCACGCCTTGGGTAAGCTGCGCCACTCCGATCTGTAGTCTGCCGTCGATCACGCGCAGCTCGGCAGCGACTTTCGTGTCATCAACCGCGCGGTCACCGCCGGGAAATGGGTTAGCCACGGTGATCTCCACTCGACCCTGTGTGCCGCTGCTACCCGCGAGTTTCACGAAGCCGTACTCGGAACACACATCAATCGCACCGCCCGCGAACTGGCTGGCCTCGAAGGTGTAAACGCGCGAACGTTCGACGCCGCGGTCGCGGGGCCGAAGACCAAGGTCCTGAACCTCGGACGGTAACACCTGCCCGGCTGGCGGCAGCCCTTTGCAGATGCTTGCCCGACCGCTCCGATAGGCCGGGTCGGTGGCCAACTCTGGGCCCCATTCTTCCTTTGTGCCGACAGCCCAAATCAGAATCGTGAGCACCGCAACCGCAGCAAGACCAACGAGAATGCGTTTTCTTTTCATAAGAGGGTTCTCTTTACCTCAGCACTCTCCACGGGTGCGCTTACGCAGCCCAACGGTTGAGTTGACGCGGCGGCGCGAATTCAATCAAGCATCGCCAGATGAATCAAGTTACGAAACACGCTCCCGCCGCTCGCGTCCAACGATTTGTTGGGCGGCGGCAGAGCATGATGAGCGGCTTTAACCGCAACAGTCAACTCACAATATCTGATAGTCTGGTATGAATTTCTTATCGAAAAAGTATATACCCACGGTCAACAATAGGGTGACCGCAATACCAGCGATGCCTGCGACAAATCCAACCAGCGGGTTTGCACTGACAACAAAGAACACGGTCAGCACTCCGAGCGGATTGATCATTCCATGAAGTGCGCTTGGCCCCAGAATAGTCCTGGACTTAAACCGGCAATAGGCCATCGGGAAAGATAGAGAGGTGGTGACGGATGGCCCGGATAGTTGTGGCCCTGCGCAATGATCGGTGCGTGCCATAATCCCCACACCACACCAATAAATAAGTTGCTTCTGAGAAAGCCTGACGTTTGTGTTTCTCGCAACAACAATCCGCGCCAACCTAACTCTTCGCCAAAAGTGAAGGGAAGATTAAAGGTAAACCCGGCAATGGAACCCTGCACCATGGCGAGCAGGAAGATTGCAACTGGCGGAATAGGAACATGTTGGGGCACAGGACCAAAAGCGCCGCGTGAAAAGATCGTGAGTTGATGTAAGAACGCAGCTTCGCTGAAATCAATCCTGCCAAAGAGAGCTATCCCGAAGACGTTTCCCAGAATGGCAATGACTACAAATGTTCCCAGGACGATGAACCATGCGAAGCCGGCGGTCGTTATTAAGAGCCAACGCAGCGATATGTTTTTGAGTGTGAACCCGTATGGCTGCAACGAACGGCGGTAGACCAGCTTCTGTACGATCAAAGTGGCATACGCGGGTGCGGGCATATAACAGACTGCGATGATGACGAAGAACAGGATTGAGCCGTAGGTTATGTGGAGCAGGTAGGCGGCCAGGGCTACTGACCAACTGATCAGGAATGTTAAGAGAATGAATTGGAGGACTTTTTTGCTCAGCATGTTCTAGCAAAGTGGCTCAACCGGAATTGACGCGGCGGCGCGTATCAAAGCACCCTTCGCCGCACCAAGCAAGTTACGAAACACGCTCCCGCCGCTCGCGTCCAACGATTTTGTTATGTCGCCCTGGATTGTAACGCGCTACTGGTTTTTTCGTTTAGACCAACCGAGTAAGCGCGGTGAGCATGCGACAAAGAACCTTCATTACCAGGTGCGAGCCGCGCGCCATTCGTTTCGGTCAAGTCTCGCCCTGGTTTGTCTTGCTTTTCAAAAGCGAAGCGACATAACGTCTGAGTTCAGGTGGCCGCGCGGCGACACGCAACCTTAGCCGGATCACGCTAGTTGAGAGAGGCGCTTCCCGCGGCTCACCTGCAACGAATTGTTATGTGCCGCCGCTATTCGCCAACGAAAGTTCCATCCAGACATGGGGATGAAATCTTCGATCAGCGGTACAAGAGAGCGCGATCCACTTGCGTCAATTGGGCCGATGATACCGAAGTCGCCTTTGGATTTGTCATCCCACATAACCGCGATGTCAATCTGGTACTTGCTACCGCCGGGAACCCGCGGTGTCAATGTGTCTTTTGGCCTGGCAACAGAATCAGTTCGGCGTGCGGCATTGCGCGATAGCGGGCCACCTCGCCTTGCCAGACGCCGGGCCCGCGTAACCTACGCAGAGAGTTCAAACCATGGTGCGCTATTTGCCTTTTGCAGCAACAGCAAGACTACTGCTTAAACTCCATTGATATTCCATTTCCACTACTCGATTGTTTTTGTCTCGCTTGAATCTAATCGTCACATCGCCTTCGGCAAGCATGAACCTGTCGGTGGACATAAAATGCAACTCGCCGCCCGATTCGGCAAAACGAGTATAGAACAATTTTCCGTTCTTGAGAGTAAGCATTCGCCCACCTTGATACTCGCCAACGTATTGCCGTAGCAGCTTTTCGGGTAGTTCTATTTCGGGACTTGTTTTTTCGAGGTAAGTAATGTAGTTGCCAAATCTTTTCTGTTGCAAAGAGTCGGCAGCCTTCTGCTGCATTTTCTTCAAAGCCTCTAATCTCGCTATTCGTAAGGCCTCTTCCGCCGGACAGGCAATGTCAACTGGAACGCCTGTACCTTCCCAATTCGTTCCGGTCACGACATTCATCCCGTGACGATTCGGGATAAAGGCCGCGAATAAATTATTGATTCGCGTTACTCTGCCAGGATTCGCTGCTCCGGCCGACGTTTCGCCGATCACTTTTGCCCTTTTCAGATACTTAAGATTGTATGCGAGTGCTTCGGCGGCGGAAACCGTGACGTTGCTGGTGAGAATATACAAATCCACGTCTGCGAGTTGTTTGTCTTTTGGTTGAGGAGTAATAAACTCCTCAGTCGTCGTATCGGTCAAGCGGTTGTATGAAGTGCCGGAAAGCGTGCGGTCTTTGAAGAAGAATCCCGTGATGTAATCAACCATTTCTGACGAACCGCCAGTGTTTTCACGAAGGTCGAGAATCACAGCGTCGCAGTTTTTGAGAGATGCCATCGAAGCATCCAGGATTGGACTTGAATAGGCGAGGTACGAATCAAAATAATCGAATTTCAAATTACAGACGTTGCCGTTGAAAAATTGAACGGCCCTAAAGCCAAAATTCATCTGACGGTTGAAAGCCGAAGCTCGTTTTGCCCTTTCTTCCGGAGTGATCGGCGACGACGTAGTGGTCGGGTTTGTGTTTGGGGTTTGAACTTCCGGGCTGTAATTCAACGCCAAGTGCTTATCGCGATTAAGAGAGCGTAAATCGTTTGTGACCGCGGTGCTGAACTCTTGCGGAGAATTATAGATATCATATTTGCCAGCCTTCAAATTCTGTTGAAGCAATTGTTGTAGCTTTTGCCCTATCCCTTTGTAGGCGTAACGCTCCGGTAACAAGGCTGATAAATCGTCAATGGTCTGCTTCTTTATTTCCGCCCTTAACGGTTGCGTTTGACCGAAGCAACATTGTGCGATAGCCAAAAGATCAACGATCAAGGTCAGGCAAACAAATACTTTCTTCATCACTCCTTAGTGTAAAGTGACTTACACAATTCTCCTTTGAGCATTCAGCACGCGAGCAAGTTATCAGCAATTTTGGGCCGTGTCTTGCACTATTGAAACTCTTGTACTGGATTAATGCGGGCGAATGTTCTTCCGATACTTGGTAGGAGTTATGCCCGTGAGGCGCTTAAAGGTTCTTGAAAAGTGGCTCTGGTCGAAAAAACCCGATGCAGATGCGATCTCCGCTACTGTCGCATCGGAGTTCGCCATCTGGCGACATGCGAATTCAATCCGCAAGTGACGGATGTACCCACCAATCGTGCAGTTGTAGCGATTGCGAAACTCGCGGGTTAAATAAACCGGATGGGTGCCGATGGATTCGGCAATAAAGCTAAGAGTTAGCTTGTCGGAAAAGTGTGCATGAATGATTTCTCTCGCGCGCTCAATCCGGCATGTAGATATCAGACTGACCTTTCTGACGGAAAGGCGAGACATCTCGCATATCATTTCGAGTATAAGACCTTCGATCGCGAGCGACGAAATGTTGTCCATCCGCCGAAACTCACCGTATAGCCGCGCAGCAGTCGTCGCTAATAATCCATTCTGATAGTCAGCAGAGTCCTTGAGGATGACCAAATGCTCACGTGCCCTATCCCAGAATTGCGTCGCGACCTCGATTGTTAAGCAACGACCTCCCGCGTTGTGAAAATGATCTGCATGTAGCTCTTCCGGCGGACGAAATATGACGCTGAGAGGCGCGCACCAGCGAGTCTTCCTTCCAAGGTGTTCACTAAAGG
>WNGK01006798.1_pt1 | contig 13857 bp, 13 predicted proteins | sample 5400601 | NCBI WGS metagenome assembly WNGK01 (sample SAMN13153376, study PRJNA577476) | soil metagenome | isolation source: 60 cm soil or saprolite under Garry oak tree replicate 1 | place: USA:California | collected 2016-06-15 | reverse complement strand
CGTCAGAAGACGCTCGACTTCGGCGCGATGGAGTTCGTCGACCTTGAGAACGACGCGCTGGAAGACGTCGGCGGCGTCGACCTGGTGTTCGACGTCATCGGCGGAGACATTCAAAGGCGGTCCGCAGGCGTGATCCGGGCCGGAGGAACGCTGGTGACCATCGCCGGCCCGCCCGAGGCGCGGCCTGTGGACGGCTTGGCCATCGACTTTGTTGTCATGTCCGATCGTGCCCAACTGGGTGAGATTGTCCGGCGGGTGCGGGACGGACGGCTGCGGACGAACATCGGCAACGTCGCGTCCCTCGACGATGCCGTCGCGGCTTTCAATCCGACCGAGCGGATCAGCGGGCAGACGATCATCCGCGTTCGTCCGTGAGCGACACCGCGTTCGTCCGTGAGCGACACGCGCCCATCAATGGGCGACGTAGACGGGGCGGTGTTGGTGGGTGTCAACAGCAACGCCGTTATGGCCCACGGCCATCGGCAATGCCAGGAAGGGGCCTCCCATCAACAAACAGTCCGGCACGCAGCAATCGCGCCGGCGGCCGCGGGCGATCGATCTGCGGCCTATTGGCGATCATTGATGCCGGGCCTCGTTCCGTCCACGGGCGGCCTCTGGAGGTGAGAGATGCAGGTAGCGGGGATTCGCCGGATCGGTGACCGGGTTGAGATTATCGAGGTGGATGAGCCTCGGCCGCTGGCGGACGACGAGGTACTGCTCGAGGTGATGGCGGCCGGCGTGGGCAACTGGGATGAGTTCGTCCGCACCGGCGGCTGGGACGTGGGCGCCAGGCCGCCGATGGCGCTGGGCGTGGAGGCGGCCGGCACGGTGATGGCGGCTGGCCGGGCGGTCAGTGACTGGGCGCCCGGCGACGCGGTCATGACCCATCCAGTGCCGCTGCGGGACCAGGGGGCCTGGGCCCCCCGCCTGATCGCCCCGGCCGGCCTGCTCGCCCGAAAACCGGACGGTGCCAGTTGGGAGGCCGCGGCCGCTTTCCCTGTGCCCGCGCTCACCGCCGAGCAGGTTCTCGGCGACGCGCTCAGCGTCCACGCCGGCGAGCAGGTCCTGGTCCACGGGGCCAGCGGGGTCACCGGCGGCCTGCTGGTCGCTCTGGCCGCGCTGCGCGGCGCCCAGGTCATCGCGACGGCAGGCCCGGCAAGCCGTCCGCGGGTAACCGGGCTCGGGGCGCGCCACGTGATCGACTACCACGACCAGGATTGGCCCGCACAGGTCCGCGCGCTCAGCGCGAACCGCGGGGTGGACGCCGCGGCCAACGCGGTACCCGGCGGCGCCGCCAGCGCGATCCGAGCGGTCGCCGGCGGCGGGCGGCTGGCGACCATCACCTCCGACCCGCCCGGCGAGCAGCGCGGCATCACGGTCTCCAGCATCTACGTCCGCCCGGACGGAAACCAGCTGCGCGAGCTCGCGACGCGATTCGCAGACGGCCAGCTGGAGATTCCGGTCGCCGACCGCTACCGTCTCGCCGATGCCGCCCAGGCAGTCGCCCAGGTAGCGGGCGGCCACGCCGCCGGAGCAGTCGTCCTCACGCCCTGACCCAAACCCGGGTAAGAACTGGCAGATGCTCGCACGCCGTATGACAATGCCTCATTGAAGATGTCCAGATGTCCCCGTCGGCGCTCGCAGGTAATGGTCGATATGCGCGCGGGCTCCGCTGTCGCCCAGACCATACCCAGCCACACCTACTCGGCAGGGAGGATGTGGGTAGTGCTTCCGGCCCTGCTTCCCCGGTTTTGTGGTGGTGTGGGCGTAGGGTCGGGGCCTGGGTCCCGGCCTGACCTCCTATTCGGCTGACGCCGCTGGGGTTGTCCTTCGAAACGATCCGGCCGGGCCCAGGTTTTTGTGGCACCCACCGGCGCTGCCGGTGTGATCTGCCTGGCCTGGCAAGAGGCCGGGGTTCACAGGTCCGACGGCCAGCGGGTGCGTGCCACCCCTTCAACCAGAGAAGAGGGATGGCATTGACCATCGTAGAGACACGCGCGGTCACCGGCGGGGCGGGCACCCATGCTGACACCCACGTCGCCGCCGCGCTCGACCCGATCGGCGGGTTGCCCGGCGTGAAGGAGTTCCCGGTCACCCCGGCCGGCTATGCCAGGCTGCTGGGCTGGCTGGGCGGCTTCGGGACCGTCTGCCTGGTCGGGATCGAAGGGACCGGCAGCTACGGCGCCGGCCTGGCCCGGCACATGGCGGCGGCCGGCGTCCGGGTCGTGGAGGCGGGCCGCTCCGGCCGGCAGGACCGGCGCCGGCAGGGCAAGTCCGACCCCCTTGATGCGGTCAGCGCTGCCCGGGCCGCCCAGTCCGGGCGGGCCCGCGGCGCGCCGAAGGGCCGGGACGGCTCGGTGGAGGCGATCCGGGTGCTGATGGTCGCCAAACGCACCGCCCGCGCCGGGCGGACCCAGACGATCAACCAGGCCCGCGCCCTGGTCCTGACCGGGCCTGATGACCTGCGGACCCGGTTCACCCGGCACACCCCCGCTGACCTGGTCGCCGGCCTCGCCTCGCTGCGGCCCCGGCCCGGTGCCGTGGTCGGTTATGCCACCCGGATCGCGCTGCGCGAGCTGGGGCGGCGCGCCGAATTCCCCGGCGGCCAGCTCGAGCGCCTCGATGAGCTGATCGTGCCGCTGGTGACGGCGCGCGCTCCCGGCCTGCTGGCCCTGTACGGGGTCGGCCCGGACACCGCCGCCATCCTCCTCATCACGGCCGGGGATCACCCCGGGCGGCTCCGCTCCGAGGCCGCCTGGGCGCACCTGTGCGCCGCCGCCCCCATCTCCGCCTCCTCTGGCAAAGTCACCCGGTACCGGCACGGCCCCGGCGGCGACCGGCAGGCCAACCATGCGCTGTGGCGGATCGTGATCACCCGGATGAGCTCGCACCCGCCGACCCGCGCCTACGCCGGACGGCGCACCACCGAAGGCCTGTCCAAGAAAGAGATCATCCGCTGCCTGAAGCGTTACGCCGCCCGCGAGGCCTGCCCCCACCTCCGCCCGGGCGCCGGCTAACGCCCCATTCTCCGGGGCCGGCCTGACCCTCTATTCGGCTGCCGCATCCGTGCTGGCCTGCTAACGATTCGTCGGCCGTCCCCGGACCCCACCTGACCTGCTGGGCGTGACCTCATAAGAGCTTTCCCTCACCCGAGTGGACCTTCCCTGTCTTGTCCGCAACCCAGCGAACCGCCCGTTCACCATCCCCTTTTCCAGAACCCCAGAAATGAGACCAGGAAATGTCACACGAATCCCTTGACAAGCATAGGAGCATCGTTCGGCGCCGAATGTATTGCGCTGACGCATGCCGTCGCGCTCACCCTGCGTGGCTGCCGGTGCCGTGGATCCCGCTTGCTGACAGCTGGCCGTCGCGGCTGGCTTCTTGTGCTTCTGCGCAGCCCGCCCGGTCATCGTGTTGACCTTCCTGATGGCCGCCTAACCCGGGGGCATGCTCTCTGGGCCAGCCGGGGACCGGAGCTGCCGGTCATGTGAGCGCTGGCGTACCGGGGTGGCCGAGGGGGGTTGACTGACATGAACGCGTTTGATGTGCGGATCCATGCGATCCGCCGCAGGCCGGACCGCCGCCGCCCGTTCGAGGTCCGCTGGCATGCGGCCGGCCGGGCCCGGTCGCGGTCGTTTATCACCCGGGGCCTGGCGGACAGTTACCGGGCCGAGCTTATCCGCGCTGCCCGCAAGGGCCTGGACTTCAGCCCCGGGACCGGGGAACCGGCGTCCTGGGCCGCGCGCGAAGCCGCCACCATCAGCTGGCTGGAGCATGCGGCCGCCTACGCTGCGATGAAATGGCCCCTGGCGGCAGCCCACACCCGGGCCGGGATCGCCGACGCGCTGGCCACCATCACTCCGGCTTTCTTCACGCCCGGCCGGGGCGGGCCGCCAGCAGGGGTGTTGCGTGCTGCCCTCTACGGGCACGCGTTCAACCCTGCCCGGGCCGGCAGTGATCCCGGCCCGGCGGCCGCCGCGGCGCTGGCCTGGGCCTCGAATCACTGTCTGCCGCTGGCCGCCCTGGCCGACCTGCGGGTGACCCGGCGCGCGCTGGAGGCGCTGGCCCTGCGCCTGGATGGGACCCGGGCCGCGGTCACGACCATCACCCGCAAGCGGGCCGTCTACCACGGCTGCCTCGGCTACGCGGCAGAACTCGGACTCCTGGAAGCCAACCCCTGGACCGCATCACCTGGAGGCCCCCGAGATCATCCTGCTCGGCAGCCCCGGGGTCAGCGGCCACTCCTGCCGAGGTGCAGGCGATCCTGGCCGAGGTCACCAGGATCCGCCCGGAGCTGACCGCGTTCTTCGGCTGCCTGTACTACGCGGCGCTGCGCCCCGCCGAAGCCGTCGCGCTGCGTGCCAGCTCCTGCGCCCTGCCCTCACGCGGCTGGGGACAGCTGACACTCACAGCATCCCTCCCCCGGTCGGCGCGTGCCTGGACTGGCAACGGCACCCCACGCGAGCCCCGCGGCCTCAAATTCCGCCCGGAAGGCGCCATCAGGACGGTCCCGATCCCCCCACAGCTTGCCCGCCTCCTCCGCTGGCACCTGCGGGCCTTCGGGTGCGCCGCAGACGGGCGGCTGTTCCGGGGCGCCCGCGGCGGCCCGCTCAGCGAAAGCCTCTACGGCCGGATCTGGCACCAAGCCCGTGCCGCAGCCATGCCGCAGGACGGGACAGGCACCCAGCCGGCACGCCGCCCCTACGACCTTCGCCATGCCGCGTTGTCGCTGTGGCTGTCCTCCGGCGCCCCGCCCGCCGAGATCGCTGCCCGCGCCGGGCACAGCGTGCGCGTCCTGCTTACCACCTACGCCCACTGCATACCCGGCTGCGACCAGATCGCCAGCCAGCACATCGAGCAAGCCCTCCACCCCAGCCGTTGGCCCCCGCTGGCCCACGAAAATCCGCGTGGACGCCGGGAATCCCGTCCGTCATGCGTCCGCGCCACAGCTGGACTCAACGGGACACAGCTGGACCTGAAACCTCCGCCCAGATCCGGTTAGACGTCTGTGACCTGCGGAAATATCAACCGAGGGGGTCCGTTTCATGGATCGCGGCCCTGGACGGGCCGTCCCGGGCACCCGTTCTCCATAAGCCGCTGACCAGCCCAGATCTGGCCCACAACTGGCCCACAGCAACCGGGAACGGTCTACAGAACCGCCCCCGAACACGCGTCAAGCCCGGCATCCGGGAACACCGGCACCGGGCCTGACCTGGGGTTTCGTGTGGCAGGTGTTGGGTTCGAACCAACGTAGGCTAAGCCGACGGTTTTACAGACCGCTTGACCCAAAGCGGTCATATGCCGTCTGACCTGCGGGTTTCTAGCTGATACAGGCCTTCGTGCCCGGTCCTGTCCGCCATATGTCCGTGCGCTCGCCGGGCCGGGCAAGCGAAACCGCGGACGGGCACGGACAGCGTCCGTGCGAGCCTGTTACCAGCACGTTCACTGACTGCTGACCGGGGTGGGCCTTGCCAGCGCGGGCGCCGAAGCCGTGATCATCCCGCCCCGAAGCCCTCTGCGAATGCCTATCCGGAATGGTTCCTGCTCACCGCCCGGACCGAGGTCACCGACCGCACGCTGATCTTCAGTGAACGCCACCTACGGTCAGTCCCCGCCGAGTATGCCCGCACTACAACGGACAACAACCCATCGCAGCCGCCAGCTCCGCCCGCTCCGGCCCGACGAATCCGTCGCCGGCCTCTCCCAGGAGCAGATCAAGCACCGCCCAGTCCTCGGCGGCCTCATCAACGAATACCAGCGGGCCGCATAGAAGCCCAGGTCAAGGCCAGTGGCCGAGTTATGGCACCCCACAACTGGATCGTGATCAACTATCGCCATCCGCAATCAGCCAGCCACGCGGGGCAACGCGAAGCTGCGATGGCGGCACCCATCCCCTGTCACGGCCTGGGAACTTCCAACGCCGGCTGGCACCGCCGATGCTGCCCACCAAACGATCAAGCGCAACCGGCACCACCCGCCGACCGACCGCCGGACGAAACTCGGAAACACGAGGTGACAGGTACCGGCCCGAAATGCCGGCGCGTCGCTGTACTATAAGTAAACGGGCCAAATCACCCTCCAACAAGGAGGAGCAGAATGCGCGGGTCCTTTCCCAAGCGACTGGCCGCCATGGCTGCCGCTATGCTCGGCCTCAGTATGGCTGCGGTCGGTATCGTCGTATCGGCCACGCCTGCCTTCGCGGTGAGCTGTCCCAACCCGAACCACAGCGACCACCAGGCCTTCCTCTGGACGTCCAACACGGGCGACGTCTCAGGTGTCCGGGCGGGCGTCAAGTTCCTCAAGGACTCCGCCCTGTGCGACTGGACCTCTTCCAACACGCCGTGGGACGAAGTCTGGCTGAGCGTAGAGGTACCCGGAACCGGGACTACCATCGTGCAGATGGGCTTCATCCACGACTACAACTTCATGGAAATCAACGAGTGGTGCAAGTTCTGGGCCACCCCAGGAACCGGCGCGGTTGCGCAGAACTACGGCTGCACCGGCTACAGCGTCGACGATGAGGAGAACTTCTCCATCCACCAGGACAGCACCAAGACCCACTACGTCCTCGATGACTGCGGGAAGAACACCACCGACTACAGCAACTGCACCACCAAGAGCATGGGCACGGCCGACTTCAGCCTCCCCGCCGGCGCGGTCTCCCAGGAGGAGTTCTACGGGTCATGCGGGGAGCACGAGTGGGGGTACTCGGGTGACAACATGAAGATCGGGTCGGTCTCCGGCTCCCCGATCCTCACCCTTCAGGGCCTGGGCGCCGCTGGCCAGTGGAACGCCCGCGACTGGAGCACCCAGCCTGATGAGCAGAACTGCACCAACGGCGGCAACTACAACTGGCTAACGGCGGACTCCAACCCGGTCCACGGCGTCAAGTGGTTCGACTCGCGGAACACGAGCTGATGAGGCGACACATGAACAAGCGCAGGACCATCATCGTCAGCGTCATCAGCGCCGCCATGGCGGCTGGAGCTGTGTCGCTGGCTCTCGTGGTCACTCAGGCAGGTGCTTCGCCTGCTTCGCCCGTTCCTCCTGTCCAGGCGCAGCCGGTGACTTCGACCATTACGTTCCCTTTGTCTGGCGAGGTGCTCGCGCCTCCGCCCGCGAACGCGAGCCCCGCCATGACCGCGCAGGCCGCCGCCGTGAAGGCGCTGAACGCGCCGTCTGGCACGGCCATCCCGTCCAACGTGACGGTGTACCTCGGGCTCTACACGCTGCCCATCGGGGATTCGTCGGTCTGCCAGCAGCCGGGCGAGAACTGCTCAGCCGACACCATCGTCGGCAACACGGTCTACACCTACTACCAGGTGCTCGCCTACGGCTACGAGTACTCCGTATGCGGCGGCTCGCTCGCGGACGGCTGCGCTGCCTGGGAATTCGTTGACGCGAACACCGGGGCGGACCTCGGCGGCATCCGGCCCAGAGGGACGGCCACGGCCCCGTAGTCTCCTGCACCGGCTCCTTCGCCTTAGGCGCACCCGACCCAGATCACCGGGCCGCATTGCTTCGGGGGTGCGGCCCCGAGCCATAGCACACAACTGATACGACGGAGCCCCTAGAATCCTCCAGACCCGAGCTAGCGGGACAGCCCGCAGGCATGACTGTCATGGGCCAAGTCTTTAGTCGTGCTCAGCACCCGCACCTGGCAGGCGTTTCGCATCGAGGGGGTCAGGGGTTCAAATCCCCTCAGCTCCACCCAGTCCTCCCAGGTCAGCGGCCTATGGTTGCGGATTGCCGCCTTTCCGTTGGATGGAATGCCCGATTCCGGGAGCGGGCTGGGAGCCGATCTTGGCTGGCCTGGTGCTGGCGGGCCAGCAGCGCGTCGAGGACTGGCACGATCGATCGCGGGCTGAGTAGTACCCGCTGACGGAGCGCCGCCTGCCAGCGCTCTTGCATAGCGATCTTCAGGTTCGCCCGCATGGCCGGGCTGACGTGTCCGTAGACTGCCGATATCGCCGGTAATCTACGATCCGTGAATGTGCTCAGGTGGTACCGGTCCTGGACGAAATCATTCGGGGTCGGCGGCTGGGTCTGGTGGCTGTCGATGCTGTGGGTGGTGATGGGTGCTGGCGGGGCTGGTTACGCCTTTGTCTGCACCATGGTGGGCTGCACCACCAACCAGTGCACCAACGAAGAATTCTGGTTGCCTATGTATAACGGGGAACCCGGGGTGATCGCCCTGGTGGCCAACCTGGCACAGACGGCTTGGCCACTGCTGGCTGTGACGTTGCTGGTGGCGGGGTTCGTCCGGCTCCGTGGCTGGCGGCGGCGCAGCTGGCTCCGGGCGGCTGCGTGGGCCGGTGCGTGGGTCACGGGCTTCGCGCTCATGGGCCTGATCGTGGTCGCGGGATGGGCCTGGGCGAATAGTCCGACGGGTGCTCCTGACGTGGCCTGGGGAGAGCTGCCAGTCTGCGCCGCGTGGCTGGCACTGGGAGCCGTGATGACCTGGATACTGGCCAGGCCACCGGAGCACTGACCAATGGTTCGCGCTCCGGGCAACCGATGGGCAATAACAGGCCTGCTAGCCGGGCCATGCAGGGCGTGTGCTGACCTGGGCGCCAGCGTCGAGGGCGAGCCGCTAGCTGACCGCAAGCCCGCCGGGCAGCTTCCGCTCGAACAGCACCCGCAGCCGCTGACCCGCCAGCGGATGAAACGGATGGGTGACAGTGACGAAAGATTCCGAAACCTCACCAGACGAGCGGCTTGGGCAGCCAGCCGCTGCTATTGACCTGGGCTGAGCGGGCGCCTAGGGCTGCGGGGTTGCCCAGGTGCGGCTGACCGATTGCGGCCGCGAAGCCGACCTCGACCGGCCGCTGCCGTTGCGTCTGTCAGCAAGGCATCCAACACTCCTACGATCGAATGCGGCGCGAGCCGCGCCCGCTCACGGACTGAGGTTTCCCAGCGTGCCTGCAGTGCCGCCTTCAGCTGGTTCCGCATGGCGCTGCTGACATGGCCGTAGACCCCGTGCATGCCGGGAACCTCGTGCCCCATGCGCTCCGACTTCAGCACATCGGGTATGCCGTCCTCGTCCATCCAGGTCTGGTGGCCGTGCCGGAGCCCGTGCGCTGTCAGGCCGCTGCGGACGGGCAGCCATGATGCGAGCGCGACGTCCTGAGCTGGCCACAGCCCCGATCCCTCGCAGCGACCGCTGCGAGTCTTGTGCGCGATCACCCGCCCGTCGCGGCGCCGCGGCAGTGCACGGCCGCAGGCCGGGCAGCGGCCTATCTCACTGTCGCTGACTAGCCTGGCGACGCCCCGGCCGGTGGGCGGGGAGAACTCTTCACCGGGCACTGCAGCGGGCCAGGACGGTACTGGCCTGCCGGGAAATGCGCTGCCTGCATCTGCCAGGACGGGCATGGCCGGGCGCTTGCCATGCGCAGGGTGCCAGCCGTCGGCGGCCGGGCGGAGGAACCGCTCGCTGTAGCTGGACCTGCGAAAATGACCATGCTCAGGGCCGAGGAAAACATAGTCCTTGCCTGGGCACCAAGGCGGCTGAGCATTACGGCAGGTGCACTTGCGCGTGGTCGCCGGTTCGAGGTGGCTGGCGAGCATTTCGGACAGGAACAATGGCAGGTCCGCTGGCCGGATTGACCCGGCCTTCGGACGGCCGCGGTAGAAGCGGCCGTTCAGCTCATACAGCTTCCAGCTGACGTCGATCTTGCCTGGCAGGACGTAGTCCGGCCTCAGGCCGATGATCTCGCTCCACCGCACCCCGGTGTACGCCATGGTGAGGATCATGACGAAGTCCGTATCACAGCCGGCCAGGGCCGCGCAGCGCTCCCCTCCATCCTGCAGCCCCAGGTCCCCGCCGAAGGCGATACCGCTCACGAACGGCTGGACGAGGGTATCCGGCCGGGCGTCGTCTCGGTGCTCTGACAGGAACAGCCGTGCCCGGCTACGAGCGATCGACACGAACGCAGGCCAGTCTGGCTCAATGCGATGCTCCGACTCCTGGGTGAACCCCAGGCGCTCGTGCCAGGCGACCGCATCGGCGGCGTTTGCAACGCGCAGGATCGGGATGACTTATTCGTCCATGCGGGCATGGTCCCACGGGAGCGGGCTGGCAGGGGAAAGGCGGATGGGCCATTCGAAGGCTTGGGGCGGGCCGTGCTGCGCCCGGGAAGGCCCGCTCCGCGAACCTGCGCATTAAAAGGCGGGCTCGGCGACGACTGAGACCGTCCGGGTTCTCGGCTGACCTCCGGCGGCCCGATCGGTCTGGTGTGGCAACGTCGGAGACAGTGCAGCGGCGTTGCTGCTCGGCGGCGCAGCGCTGTCCGGGCCCTTCTTGTCGTCGAGTGTGCCGATCGTCGGGGAGGGCTACCAAGAGATCGGAGCGGTCCATTTACCCAGGGTGACGTTTCCCACTTGCCCCTGTGCCCCAGCGGCGGTTGGGTCGTTCCACCTCACCTTCAAGGCACATGGCCCGTTCCCGTCGTACCAGTTGAGGAATGGGGGCCGACCGCCCGGACTGCCCATCAGATACGGAGGTCGCCACCAGTTGTTCAGCAGGTACTTGGTCATAAAGGCCAATACCAGTTCGGAAGCGGTCTGCCAGGCGATCGGGCAAGCGGGGCCCGGAGCCGAGTCATCACAGGGACGGATCGACCCCAGGTAGCCGAACCAGTCCCAGTGCCCGATGCCTTGCAGCATCGCCTGGTGCTTGGGTATGGCCAGGCTGTTCCAGAGCCCCTGCAGGGAGCTAGCGTTGAGGAAGTCGTCGGTACCGACGATCATCAAGGTGGGGTCACCTGCGTCGATGATCGCCCGGATCGAGTCGTCCTCGTCCCAAGATCCGGCGATAGAGGCGATCGCCCTGACCTGCACCTTTCTCCGTACAGCTACCCGGGCCGCAGCCCGTGCCCCCCACGAGTGGCCCATCACTCCGAGGTTTGTCGGCGCGCCGAGAGGCAGCCTATCGTTGTAACCGAAGCCGTGCCCGATCCGGCGATTGGCCTCGGGCTGGATCTCATTCCGGCTTCCCATTGGTGCTGGAGCGAGCAGCACATCCGGGTCGAGGTACACCACCTCGGGCGAGTAGAGCACATCACGATCTGCCCAGGCGGTGCGTGCCCAGGCGATGGCGGTCTCCATCCGGATCGCGGTCTGCTCCGAGTCGTTGATCACGTCGTGGACCGCCGAGGAGATGACCACGAACCCACACCGTGCGAGCAGATGGAGCACGGCTCCCCACTTCTTGTAATCCTCGGTGCGGTCGGTCGGGCACAGGCCGGGTTCGGAGCTGCGATCGCCGTGGGCGAAGGCGATCAGCGGGTAAATACCCGGCCGGATCGGGACATCCCGTACCTCCATCTCCTCGGAGGGGTAGTAAATGCGAGCTCCGAAACTGCCCCCGCCCCCCTGCACGGGGGTAACAACGACGTCGCTGATGCCGTAGTAGACCGGGCTATAGTACAAGCTCACCGTCACACCTCCCGCGATCGGCAGTGCCGAGCACGTCCATCAAGCCCCTTCGGAAGCCCGTCGGCTCAACCTTGCTTGAACGTCTTAGTCCCTCGGATGCAATCCCGCAAGCCCACCTGGCCCCGCAGAGTCGGAACACATGGAGAAGCACTGGCTGGCGATGGCCCTCACCGTCACCGTCTTCCCGGCGATCGAACTCCGCAAGGGTCTTGACAGATGGGCACCAAAGGAGAAAAATTAACTGCTTGCTATATGTGCTTGGCCCGACTCTTGCCAATCATGATCAGACTGGTGAGTGGGACGGGAATGGGCCTACCGGGAGGGCGGCTAAGACATGGCCGAACAGAGAGCCGAATTCTCACGAAGTGCCTTTCGCCGGCTTCAAACGCTGCAGAGGGCCTATCTTGACGCCGCAGAACGCACGCGCGCAGGAAACGACTACCCCGACTTCTTTGTCGAAGGCTCGGGTCCTGCATGGCACGAGCGGTGGCCTGAAGTCATCACTGCGAGGGAAATAGCCGAGGTCACGGAGGATCGGACTCTCTTTATAGACCGGCTAGCGCAAGATGATTACCCCGATTTCTTTGTCGAAGGCTCGGGTCCTGCATGGCACGAGCGTTGGCCTGAAGTCATTACCGCGGGTGAGAGATTCGACCCTGGTGAAGTCCAGAACCGCATACGGGCACTTAAGGGTCTCAATGTCTTCCAAGCGTTTGCACGATTGCAGCAGCGAGCAGAGTCAGAAGAAGAACGCTAGTTGTTACACCATTTGCTACATCTATCACAGCTCCTCTACGAATAGGTGGCGCGCGTGATCGTTCACAATGTGGAGTGGGTTGTCAAAATCTCCAAATTGTGTAACTTGCGATGTACGTACTGCTACGAATTTCCTTTCTTGGCCGATCGGACACGGATGCGGCTTGAGGATCTTCGTATAATGTTCCGGCATATAGCAGAATTTTATGCAGCCAGGCCAAAGCGCATGGATTTTGTGTGGCATGGGGGTGAGCCGCTGCTTATAGAGCCAACCTACTACTCGAACATCTTCCGAGATCCAAGAACAAGAGCTTGGCGCGGCCGGAATCCCTTATTCAAATTCAGTTCAGACAAATCTTGTATTGCTGTCTGATCCTATCCTTAGTTTTTTGAAGAGCGGAGCGATCTCCAACATTGGCGTCTCGATTGACCTCTTCGGAGATCAGAGAGTCAATGTTGCGGGGTAAGACGTCACAGCCGCAGGTCCTTAGGAATATGCAACTTCTTATTGACGAGCGCCTACCTTTCGGATGCATCACGGTACTCTCACGCATGACGGTACGAAATATTCGTTATATATATAAGTTCTTTGAAGAGATCGACACGAGCTTCAGAATCCTGCCGATCTATAGAACGGGGTACTCTCATCAACAAGATGGGCTGGCTTTGACCGACGTTCAGATCGTGAATGCTTTCAAAGAGGTCGTTGATCTTTGGTTGCGATCTGACAGTTCGATACAAGTTCGACCCATTCAGGACTATCTCACTAACGTTTTGGCAAAGCTTGGTGGTGTCGAGCCCAGGAACTACTACGACAAGATGGCTGATGAGGTCGTCTACATTGTCGAGCCGGATGGGGCGCTGTACTCAGTGGCGGATCCGCCAGACGTCCGCCTCTGTCATGGAAATATCTTTCGCTCACCCCTTCGGGACCTTAAGCGAAGCGCGGGATACCTACGGGCTGTTGCTGCGGCAAACGAGCGGCTCGAGCAGGCTTGCAGTGACTGCGCGTACTATGGAGTCTGCTCAGGTTATTTCATGGGCGAAGCCACACCGGAACAAAGGACAACTCGGGAGAATGGTCTCGTCCGCTGCGGTGTGGCGCAGCCTTTGCACGAATACATCGAGCGGGTGTTGACCGAGATAGGCGGCTTTGATCTTGCACGCGCCGAGCCCGCCACTCAATCGCATTCAGTCAATCTGACAGCTCATAAAGCTGGGCGACCTCATCACTGAGCCGCTAAGGCGCGCCGCGACTTGCGCTTCAGTCCCCAAGACCTTGTCGGAGTCGCAGGTGGGAGGCACCGGCGGGGTTATGCCTGTGTCGGAAAAGGAGCCGCAGTGGTGATCCACCCGGGAAGCCGTTCACAAATTTGAGGACGCGGCCTCGCCTGTTGGCCGGATTGTTAACCTGCTAGCCCTGTCTGTGACGGTGCCTCGCGGTCCGCGTATGTCCGGCCCCTAGGCTGCACGAGCGATTGCTTAGGAGGTCTTCGCGGCCTATGCCCTGACCAGCCCCGGCTCCAGGTCAGCCCAGTGGAATGCCCGTGAGCGACCCTGATTCACCGCGGTTCATCGTCCGATCGGGCAACGGAAATCATTTCGTTGGATACAACGACCATGATCGAAGAGACCACAAGATACAGCTTGCGCATAGGCGTGCCC
>WNGK01018012.1_pt1 | contig 13858 bp, 9 predicted proteins | sample 5400601 | NCBI WGS metagenome assembly WNGK01 (sample SAMN13153376, study PRJNA577476) | soil metagenome | isolation source: 60 cm soil or saprolite under Garry oak tree replicate 1 | place: USA:California | collected 2016-06-15 | reverse complement strand
GGCGTCTGATAAAGGCCTCGACAGTGCTTCCGCCATCGGTACGAAGAGAAGTTGATCGGTGATGCTACTCCGTCAACAGCCGGCTCTGGCAGCCGACCACCCAGTCCCGCATGCGCGCGGTAGCCATTATAGTAATGTAGGAAATCTCGAAGCTTTGCCTCCAGGTCCGCCGTCGTCCAAAATAACGTTTGGTCCAAGCACTCTCGTCTTATCGTCCCGATCAACCGTTCCACGAACGGATGCGACAGGGGCACACCAGGAACGGTCTTAATTTCCGTTACCTCCAAAACCCGGAGGTTAGCCTGCCACTGATGGAACCGATACAACGGATCGTTGTCCGTGCTGAGATATTTCGGCACAGGCTGCTGGCGAATCGCTTGCTGGAACATCCGACACAATGCCAACCCATCGACGATTCCTCTGTGAATGCCAAAGCCGACGATGCGGCGTGTGAACTGGTCCATGACCACCAGCACCCAATGCGTTCGCAAAGTGGGCGATTCACAACGAAAAAGGTCGGTGCTCCACAAACTGTCCTTCATATGACCGAGAAAGGTGAGCCAGGATGGACCTCCTGATCCAGATTCCGGCCGAAAATGCGTTGCCAAAATGCGGCGGACGACGTCTTTATCGATGCCGACACCGAAGGCCAAGGTGATCTGCTCGGCAATTCGAGGGCAGCCCCAACTCGGATTACGCCGTTTCATCTCAACGATGGCATCGATGAGTTCTTTGGCTGGTCCTTTCGGGCCAGGCCGACAACCGTGTTTGGAGGAGAACAGCATCCGGTATTTTCGCTTGATCAGCATGTGATGGAAATGAAGCAGAGTCGATGGCCGCAGCACGATGGAGGAACGCAGAATGCGTGCCGGCCGCATGAGAAGAGTGCACAAACCGGCGATAATCCGATCCGACACGCGCAGGTTAGGAGCGCGTTTCCGACCACGATTCAGAATTAACAGTTGATGTCGCACCAGCGCAGATTCGGCAATGACGGACCGCCATCCACCTGGCCTTGCAAGCCGAAAAACCGTAGCGATGATATGAACGAAAAGGACGAAGATATCGCGCATGGCGGGATCGTATCAGACCTCGAAAGCCGCCTATTCAGCGGGATTGGTAATTCGCCATCCACAACTCCTCGAAACTGAACACATCGTTTATCGAACGGCTGAATCTCACGATCCGACAAGGCTCAGCGTATCTTTTTCGCAGGACGATATGTCACGCCCGCTGGAAGGAGCGTCTGGAAGACCAATTGGAGTTGCTTCGCTGCCATTACAATTTTGTCAGGCCTCATCGGGCGCTGAAATTCGGACGCGAAGTCAGGACACCGGCCGTACAGGCTGGGTTGACCAAGAGGCGGCTGACGTTAAGGGGGATCTTTTCTTCGAGGATGGTTTTTTTGACATCGGACAGGTCCTGTTCATCTCCTCCACTATCTCGGTCATTCTCGATGATACGGTAATGCCTCTAACGGCGTAACAACATTTGATGGCGGAAGCACCACGGTCTCAGCGAGAACGCCAACATAGGCTCCGACAACATAATCCACGTCGAGCACAGCCTGTTACTGAGGGAAGCTAACGCTCTCTCAATTTTGCTAGAATTACGCCATGCACCGTCCACTTCTGATCGCCGTTCTGTGGGCCATTGCCTTGTGGCCAGCGAGCCTGGAAGCTCACTTCCGAGGTGCGAGCCACAGAGACGGTTTTCACTCTCGCAGCGCGAGCGTTGTCATACCTGAGCGTCTGGGAGCAGTTATATTCGGCGGCCCCGCGATGATGCCAGCGGTTGCTTTCGACAGACGCTACTTCAGGACTCCGCTCGCTGGCGCACCGTATTCATTACCACCAGCCGACGTGTTTCAGCCGTTCGTCTACGCCTCACCGATTTATACCGCCGAACCTTATGGCCCGATCCAAGCAATCCCCTCGCATGACTCAAAACAGGTGAACGAACTTTTATATGAAGTGAAGCGACTCACGCGAGAAGTTCAACGGCTGCGCAAAGAACAGCGCCAATTGCGTCAAACCCCACCAGAACCACCGCAATCTACCCAAGAGACTTCTCTCCCCATGGTGCTGGTATTCCATGATGGTCGCCAGATGGAAGTTCAGGGTTATGCGATTGTGGGCCAGACACTCTGGGCTTTTACAGAACGAAGTTCCACCCAAATTCCGATCGCAGATCTGGATCTTGAAGCAACTCAGAAATTGAATGCAGACCATGGCGTCCGTTTCCCACTGCCACGGAAGCCTTAGCGGGCACTTGGCCTGTTTATGATTGTGCGCGATGGCAATCCAAACCGAAATTACTTACCACTTCCGAGGGACGCCGGCGGATTTCGAGAATCGTCAGTGGGTTCGGATGAACCTGTCAGTTCGGGCGAGCGCGGCGTCCGGCGATGCGCTCATCGGCGGAGGCCCAGCCCGCATCGAAAGGGAAGCCGGGCTCGTCGATATCGATGACGAGTGGAGCGTGATCCGAGGGTACAGGCTTTCCTTTGCGCGCCTCACGGTCGATCTCGGCCCAGACGATGCGCGGCTTTAGCGGTGCTGTGACCAGCAGGTGATCGATGCGCATGCCGAAATTCATGTGGAAGTTGCCTGCGCGGTAATCCCACCAGGTGTAACGCCCCTGCTCGGAATGGCGCAGCCGGTACGCGTCAACGAGTCCGCCACGGCAAAGGCCGGCGAACGCCTCCCGCTCGCGCTCGGAGACGTGGGTTCCGCCATGACAGGCTCGTGGGTCCCACACATCAACGTCTTCGGGAGCCACATTGAAATCGCCGCCCATCACGAGGGGTGTGGTGGCGTCGATGGCCTCGTTCAGCCATCCGGCGAGCCGATCGAACCATGCCAGCTTGGCCTCGTAAAACGGCGAGCCCACGATCCGGCCGTTGGGCGCGTATATGCAGACAACGCGTATACCACTGCATTCTGCGGAGATCATCCGGGCCTCGGCGAGCGGTTCGTCGTCAGCGATGTCGGGCGTTCGCGCGGGACGCAGCGGTTCGCCAAAGTTGGTAATAACGCCGTCGAGACCGCAGCGGCTCGCGATAGCCACGCCATTCCATTGGCCTTCGCCATGATGAACCAGCGCGTAGCCGGCCTGCCGGAACACGTCGACGGGCGCGTCTCGATCGGCCAGCTTGGTTTCTTGCATCAGGAGCACGTCGGGTTTGGCGCGGTCGAGCCACCATGTCACCTTCTCCAGGCGAGCCTTCAGCGAATTGACGTTCCAGGTAGCGATGCGCATACATATAGACTACCCGATTCATGCTCTGATTTTGTTCCAGGGTGCGTTGGAGAGGGAGTATTATCTGCTTTCCCAAATTCGAAGGCACAACGAGGAGGAAATATGGCCAGAACATTGTCGGGTATTTGGCTTTTGCTGATTCTTGTGGCGCTGACGCAAGCAGCTCCGGTGGCGCGCCAGGCGCCGGCGGCGCAGCAATTCCCGCCGGGCTACATCGATCCGCGCCCGATTCTGGACGCGGCCCGTAAAGCTATCGGTAACGACGCGCTGCATTGCGTCACCATTTCAGGAACGGCCTACGACGGCGCGGTGGGCCAGCAGAAGGAGGCCGGGAAGAACATCGACTGGCCGCGAATCGATTCTTTGGCCAATTACACGCGGACCATGAATTGGGACAACTGGACGATGAAGGAAGAGTTCGATCGAAAGCCAGGACTTGCCCCGGCAATGTGGAAGTACGGTATCGGCTGGATCGACGGCACCGGTATGCAGAAGAATGCGCACGAAATCTTCATGCTCAACGGCAAATACGGATGGTACATGGATGGCGCAAACGGCAAACCGACGGCTGTGCCGCCCGACATCGCCGAGATCTGGCCGGTGGAGTTGGTCCTCAACCCGCACGGCTTCCTCAAAGCCGCTCAATTGCCTGGTGCGAATCCCAAGGCCGCATGGCGATGGGAATTGGGAGAGTTGGGACGCGACGGTCCGGAGGTACAGCCGGAGATCACGCGAATCGTTTCCATCATGTACGGCAAATATCGGATCGATGCCACCGTCAACAAGGAGAACATGCTCCAAAGGCTTCACACATGGGTGCCGGATCCTGTGCTTGGTGACATGAATTACGAGCATGAATTTACAAACCAGAGCTACATCGACGCCGGCAACGGCATCAAGTTCCCCACCGTCTGGCATTCGCATCAGGGCTGGGATGACAACTTCAACTCCCAGAACATCAGCGCGGGACACAACGCCTTCGGCGGCCCGATCAAAGATGTTAAACCGAATGTCTGTCCGGACCCTGTCGCCGTTCCAGACGTTGTGCGGAATGCGACGTTTCCTGTTCGTGTAGAAACGACGAAACTGGCCGACGGCGTGTATCTCCTGGGCGGCGCGACGCACAACAGCGTGGCGATCGAGTTCAGCAATTACAGCGCGGTCTTTGAGGCGCCTCTGAATGAGGAGCGAAGTCTTGCAGTCATCGAAGAAGTGAGAAAGCTCATTCCGAACAAGCCGATCCGCTTCGTGATCAATTCCAATCAACATTTCGATCACGCCGGTGGCTTGCGAACTTATGTCCATATCGGCGCCACGATCATCACCCATTTCAAAAATTTCGAATTCTACAACCATGATTTCATCAACTACACGCCGCGGACATTGAAGCCGGACATGGTTTCGCTTTGGCCGCCGACTGAACTGGCGGAAGGTTATTACTGGGAAACGGTCCGGGAAAACTATGTGCTGACCGACGGCACGCGGAACCTGAACATCTACTATGTGAACCCGCTGCAGAAAGTCGAAGGTATGTTGATGGTGTATCTGCCGAAGGAAAAGCTCTTACTGGAAGCCGATCTCGTCGATACCAACGAACCGCTTCCCACCACGCTCAGCCGTGATCAACAGAATTTCCTGAAGGCCGTGCAGCTATTGAAGCTGGATCCGGCCCGAATCGTTCCCGTGCACGGGAAGCCGATTCCGTGGCCCGATTTTGCGAAAATCGCCGCTAACAAATCCAACTAACGAAGTCCCGCTGGGGAGTTAAAAAAGCGGAGGTGATATGACTCGCATTTCAACAACACTTTTGGCCGTCGTCGCGTTGGCGGCCCTTATCGTGCTCGCCGCAATCGAACTGCAACCTTCAATGGCACAAGCTCCGGCCGCATCCGGGGTCGTCGCGCTTACGGGTGCGCGCATTATCGACGGCACCGGACGCGCGCCGATTCAGCAAGGCACGGTTATCCTGAACAAGGGCGTCATCGAAGCCGTCGGTACGGCGGCAGGCGTCAAGATTCCGAATGGCGCCACGCGAGTAGATCTGTCCGGCAAGACGATTATCCCGGGCCTGATCAACGCGCATGCACATCTGAATTTCGATCAAGCAACCAAGCGGCCCGTTCGCGACGACTTGATTCTGCGTCTTAAAACGTATGCAACATACGGCGTTACAAGTAACGTAAGCCTTGGGTCGAGACCGGTGGACGAACTGGAAGGTCTCAAGCTACGTGACGAACAAACCCATATCGCGCTTGACCGGGCGCGGCTTTATACCGGCGGCCTGAATGCAGTCGGCAAGACGCCCGAAGAGGCCCGGAAAAGTGTTGATCGCCTCGCGGACTTGAAGGTCGATGTGATCAAGTACCACATTAACGGTACGCCGAACGACATGACGCCGGATATCTACGGCGCTCTCGTGGACGAATCGAAAAAGAAGGGCCTTCGGACATTCGTGCATATCTTCTACACAAAGGATGCGAAAAGCGCAGTTGAGAAAGGAACGGACGTCCTGGCGCACAGCATTCGCGACAAGGACGTCGATTCCGAATTCGCTGCTGAGCTCAAGCGCAAGAACATTGGATATATACCGACGCTCACTCGGGATCTGTCCGTGTTCGTCTACGAAACGCGGCCGGCGTTTTTCGATGAGCCGTTTTTCCGGAGAGGTATTGCTCTATATGGCAGTGAAGTCGACCAGCTCATTATCCCGGCAAATCAACAAAAGATCCGCAACGACAAACAAGCTCAGGCGATCAAGCCGGCGCTCGCACAGGCGAATCGTAATCTGAAAATCCTCTCTGATGCGGGTGTCCCGATCGCCATGGGCACCGATAGCGGGGCTGAGGGCAATCCAGGCCGATGGCAGGGTTACTTCGAGCACGTCGAGATGGAGATGATGGTGAAGGCGGGGATGACCCCGATGCAGGTGATCGTCGCGTCGACCGGCGGCGCGGCGCGCGTCACGAAAGTCGATCCTAAGATTGGAACGATCGAGCCCGGCAAATGGGCCGACCTTCTCGTGTTGAATGCTAACCCGTTGGACGATATCCGTAACACCCGGCAGATTCATTCCGTCTGGGTCGGCGGGAATCGGATTGCGGGCAACTAGTAGAAGAGGTACACAAAAGGCACAAAAGGGGACACAAAAAGGCACAGAGATTAAATCACCCTGTGCCTCTTTGTGCCTCTTGTGTACGGTCCTTAGTTGTTCGATGCCCGCCCGGCGATGACCATCGTGTGGTTGCGCTTTGGCACCTGCCCGACCGGGATTTTGGCCACTTCCTTCATCGTCGGGACATCCACCACAATCGTCGTATTTCCAACGGGGTCGGCCACGTAAGCTCTCTTGCCGTCCGGCGTCAGCGTGATCCAGGCCGCACCTTTCCCGCTGAGATAGGCAGTTCCCGCCAGCTTCAAATCGGGAAGTGAGTACGAGTACAGAGCATTGTTGAGCCGGCTGTTGACCAAAAGGGTCTTTTGATCGGCAGTGACCGCAATCCCATGGGATTCCGAGGATCCCGTCATGATCGGAACTCTTCCCGGAGGCAGCTTGGGCAGTTCGATGCGGGCGACTTCTTTGCGCGTTTTGAAATCCACAACGACGAATCCGTTAAGGTTGCCGATCTGCACGAAGATCGAGCGGCTTGAACCGTCCGGGTTCTTGGAGATCGCCATCGGACGAATATCGTCACCGGTCCGGATGCTCTTGATTTTGGTCAGAGAGGCAGTATCGATGACATCCGCTACGCCAGGGTTATCTCCGACCTTCTCGTGGATCCCGACATAGACTCGCTTCCCATCAGGAGCGATGGCGATGTTGTTGGGATGGCCTGAAAGCGGGATTTTCTTGATGACCTTTAGCGTCGCAAGATCGGCCACATCCAGCGTATCGTCAGCCTCACTACTTACATACATTCGGCTTCCGTCGGGGGACGCGGTGACGCCATGACCCGCCTCGATGCCGGGGACCACTCCTACCACCTTGTTCGTGGCAGGATCAATGATGTGGACCCTGTCACCGGCAGCATTGCTCTGGAGGATCCGGACCTGGTTTTGCGCCGCCAACGGCAACGTGATCAGTATAAGGATCGCCAGAATCATCAGAACGCGTTGAATCACGTGAATGTTTTTCATAGTGTCAGTTCCTCGACAAAAAATTTACTGTTCCAGGCCGCACTCGCCTGTCAACTCGACGATTTTCTCGTTTGCTTTCCGCCCGCACACCCAGTTGGCCATGATCTGCCACTCCGGGTTGAAGAACGAATTCCAGTGTTTGCCGCCGCTGTGGTAGAAATCGCCGCCCGCCTCGGCCTCGAGCGGGTGCAGCAGCAGCCTGCTTTGAGTGAGGTTACGGAACAGGACACGGGGCACGACAACCTGGAAGTTTTTCCGGGACTGTTCGTCATCCCACGCCGTGGCTCCGGGCGACAGCGCCTGCAATCGCATCGGCGTACCCTTCGTATGACAGGCAACACATCGGGCGTGACCATCTCGCTTAGCCAGGAAGATCGGCTGTACTTTCGTTTTGAAGAACTCAAAATCCAGACGTGTCGTAGCCGGGGCCTGTCCTTCCTGCGCCCGGACAGCAACGGTGGCCGGGCCTTGAATCACTAACGCAACCGTGAACAGCAGCAACACGGTGACGCGCATAAACGCTCCTCCTCGTAGAATTACCCACGCAGTTCTATTCAAAAGTTGATCGAACGCCTATACAGTAGGACGGCTCGCTACGGTTGTCAAAGGATTTGAGAACAGCCGGGTTTCACTCGCCGGGATGGTACTGCCGTTCGATGTGACCTTCGAGCTGTGATCGATAAAAGTAAACGTCCCGCAGGTCACCGGCCGCGTAGCGCGCGGCTTGGTCGCCGAAATGCCGTGACGCCGGCTTGCCGCTCTCACCGCCTGCAGTGACCGCTTTTGCTCGAATCGTGGGGCCGAATTCGACGGCCGCGACGAAGCTGTTACCGGTCGTTCCGTACCTCTTCTTAGTGCCGGGATACGTCCGCGCGCCGAATGAGGCCAGCGAGCCCCATTGCGAGGAAGTGAACGGTACGGGAATACTCGGAGCGGCATCATTAAAACGCTGGAGGATGTCACCGTTGAGACGCTGATAACGATTGATGTCGCCCCACGGCGTTTTCCATGTTCCGAAGTCGGCTGTGAGCTTATCGACTGCCGCGGACAATGCCAGAAGCAACTGGTCGTCGTTGATGACGGCTGAGTCTTTCCTTTGCCGCTCGATCTCTTCCCGCCAATAAACCGCAAGCGATGTCGGAATCGACTGTGCCGACCAGCGGATGTTCCACGAGCGCAGCGTGCTGACCGGGTCGGCCAACTTCGCCCTCAATGGATTCGTTGCAGTGCTTCGCTCCCAAGCTTTGACCAATGCTGGAATCTGATCCTCGAAGGCCGGCAAATAGCTGTCGAAAGCGGCGCCAATGAGAGAGTCCAGTGTGAAATCCTTCTTCTTTTCCAGGAGCATGACGGCATGAATACCGCGCGGATTCTCACCGCCGCGATCCACGTACGCGGGATAATCGGCCTTCTTGGGGCTATTCGGTCCGGCTGCCGACCACGGTGCATTATTGGTGTTATAGACCCAACCATTTGGGGGATTCAACAGACCCGGTGTTTCATCGATGGAAAAGATTCCCTTCCAGTCTGTTGCCGGATCGCTCCCATCGACGGGTTTGGTCCAATCCAATTTGGTATCGCGTCTCGGAATGAAGTTGGAATGGAAGTACGCGATGTTGCCGTCGGCGTCGGCATACACGGTGTTGTTGGAAGAATTGGTGTGCAGTTCCATCGTATTGCGAAATTCCTTATAGTTTTTCGCCTTCGTGCGTGTGTAGGACTGAATCAGCGCCTTCACCGGCTCCTGCATCAGGGCGACGCTGACCCATTTGCCTTCGGCTTCGCGGACGATCGGTCCGTGATGCGTCCTGTATATGGTGAACTGTTTTTGAGCCACTCCGTTCCCACTCTTGTAGGGAACTGCGATGCTTTTCAACTCAACGGGTCGTTGCTCATTCCCGTACTTGTAATAAAGCTTGCCGCCCTGTTCGACGATGGTTTCCAGGTATTCGTCGATATTGTCCACGCCGCTTGACGTGTGCATCCAGCCCACCCGGTCATTGAAACCTTGATAGATAAAAAACTGGCCCCAGGTGATAGCACCGTAGGCATTCAAACCTTCGGAGCTGAGCATGTGCGCTTCGGCCCTGAAGAAAAACGTTGTATGCGGATTGATCAGAAACAGCGCATGATGCGCCGCCGTGTTCGAGGGCGCGATAGCGATGCCGTTGGATCCGCTCGGCTCGACATATGGTGTGTCTTCCGCCAGCGCCTGCTTCGCAGGAGTCTTGCCGTAAAATGCCTCGAGCTGCTGGAGACCGATCTTTTCGATGTCTCCGCCGATGCTGCCCTCTGTAAACGTCAGGGCCATCCACGGCTCGAATCGCGCAATGACGCGCGGTTTCACCTGAGGATGTTTGTAGAGGTAGTAGTTCAGGCCATCCGCCCATGCATTCATCAGTGCCTTCAACCATTCGGGACTTGCCTCGTATTTCGCTCTCATATCGGCCGGGTCGATGAACAGTTTCATCCGCAGATCCCGGTAGATCTCCGCTTCGCCTTCCGCCTCGGCCAGGCGTCCCATGGAGTTCAGGTAATTGGTTTCGACGCGATTGAAATCGTCTTCAGCTTGGGCGTAGATGACGCCGAAGACCGCATCCGCATCCGTCTTGCCGGAGACGTACGGAATGCCCCAATTGTCCCGGACGATCGAGACGTTCTGAGCCTCGTGTTCCCATGCCGCGGCGTTTTTCTGCGCATCGAGCCGGCCGCACGAGACGCTCAAAGCAGCGAAGAAAAAGGTGAGTAGCCACAAAAAAGCACAAGAATCACACAGATGTTTAGATTTCATTTCGATCCGGCTTGCCCATCCTGGCCAATATTGTAGCCTTGCCGCGGTCAAGAAGTTACCATTGGACCATGAGATTTGGTGTGCTTGCCTCAACAGTACTGGCTTTATCAGCGTATCCGGTTTTCGGGTGGACCGAGGCTGCCGAGCAGCCGGTACCGACGTTCACCAAGGACGTCATGCCTATTCTTCAAGAGCGCTGCCAGACCTGCCATCGCCCCGGCGAGATTGCGCCGATGTCCCTCATGAGCTTCCAAGAGGTGCGCCCATGGGCGCGGGCGATTCGCGAAAAGGTCCTGGGGCGCGCGATGCCGCCATGGCACGCCGATCCCGGCATTGGCGAGTTTTCCAACGATCGCCGGCTCAGCGAGCGCGAGATCCAAACGATCGTCCGCTGGGTCGATGCGGGTGCCCCGGAAGGTAATCCCGCGGATCTTCCCGCGCCTCGAACCTTTGTTGAAGGTTGGGGCATCGGCCAACCTGACGCCGTGTTCACGATGACGGATGAATTCAAGGTGAGCGCCGCAGGCGGCGACGATTACATCTACTTTGCTATTCCTACCCACTTGACCGAGGACAAATACGTGCGGGCCATCGAGGTCCGTCCCGGCAACCGCCGCGTTGTGCATCACGTGCTTGCGTTTCTCCAGAGGGGTGGTGCCGGAGTGCCGCTGCGTGGGCCGCAGAATCAAAATCGCATGGCAGGAACCAATCTGTTCTCAGGGGAAGGATTCGCCATCTGGGTTGCCGACGACGCGCCGGTACAAGACAACGAATGCCCGCTTCCGAATGTTTTTGAGGACCGCTTTGGAGATCTGACGAGACTGATCGGCGGCTATGTGCCGGGAGAAGGCGCCAAGATATTGCCGGCCGGATATGCGCAAAAGATACCAGCCGGCTCGGAGATCCTCTTACAGGTCCATTACGCGAAGACGGGTAAGGAAGAGTCGGACCGGACCAGCATTGGGTTCATCTTTTCAAAGGAACCGTCCACGAGGCAGATCGAGACGCGCTGGGTGGCGAACCACTATTTTCGGATCCCGGCAAATGCGAACCGCCACGAAGTCAAAGGCTGCTACACATTCGATAAAGATGCGGATGTCCTTTCCTTCTTTCCTCACATGCATGTGCGTGGAAAAGACATGGAATTCAAGGCGGTTTATCCTGACGGACGCTCCGAAATCCTGTTCCGTGTTCCTTCCTACGATTTCCAGTGGCAAACCACGTATTGGTTGAAGTCGCCCCTCCACATTCCCCGCGGGACGCGAATCGAGGTCACCGCCCATTACGACAATTCAATAGCGAACCGCGCCAACCCGAATCCAAACAGCGACGTGCGATGGGGCGATCCGACGTACTACGAAATGATGATCGGAGGAATCAACTTCGTCTCATCCCAAGGAGCAAAACCGGCGGGCAATTAATAGTCAGTTGGGCGAAAACTGACTATAATTCACTTTGTTGAAGAACCCATAAAATCCGTACTTCAGGAGACAAGGTTATGGTGCACCTCATTTTTGCCGGCTTAGCTATGGCAATGACGGTTCAGGCCAGCGAACAGTCCGCGGTCACTTTCACCAAAGATGTGCTTCCTATTCTCCAGAAAAATTGTCAGAGCTGTCACCGGCCCGGTCAGATCGCGCCGATGTCGCTCGTCACCTACAAGGATGCGCGTCCCTGGGCAAAGGCGATCAAGGCCGCGGTAACGATGAGGAAAATGCCACCCTGGTTCGCGGACCAGAAATATGGCCACTTCACCAATGATCGTTCGTTGAAGCAGAATGAAATCGATACCCTCGTCAAGTGGGTAGACGGCGGTGCTGCGGAAGGCACTCCCAAGGATGCGCCGCCACCGGTGGAATGGCCTGCGGATGGATGGGCGATTCGGCCGGAAGTGGTTGTGGAACTGCCCCCTCATGACGTGCCGGCAAAGGGCATCCTGGAATGGGAACTGATCGCGCTGCCGTCTCCTTTCAAGAGCGATACATGGGTCACTTCGATGGAAATTCTGCCAGGCGACCCATCGGTCGTGCATCACATTTGCTTCAGCTTTGAGAAGCATCTGCCGGCAACCGTCTACAACCGTTACGAGTGGGTGCAGGTCCCGCGCGACGAAACGGGTAATCCCACTCCCGGCAATAGCGGCTTCGGAGAGCTGCCCGGAATGACGATCGCCACTCGCGACGTGGGTAGCACCGAAGTGAAGCTGAGGCAGGGTAAGCCGTCGCTGAGGCAAAATCTCGATTTTTGTTACCTGCCGGGCAATACCTATGACGACTACCGCGCCTGGAATGCAGGAAAATTGGTACCCGCCGGATCGGATATTATCGTGAGCCTGCACTACACCGCCAATGGCAGCGATGTTGTCGATCGGAGCAAGATCGGCTTCACCGTGGCGAAAACACCGCCGCCAAAAAAATTCGTGGTTCAAGGCGCGGGCGAAGATGCGCCGGTCATCGCGCCCACTCCTGCGAGCGAGAGGGCCGTGTTTGCTTCCACCTACAATCCGTCATTCGCGATTCCGCCCAATACGGATAGCTATGTGGCGCCTCCCATGGATATCACTTTCCTTAAAGACGTAGAAATCGTACGCCTGCGCCCCCACGCGCATGTCCGCGGCAAGAGCGCCCAATATCGGATCACCTATCCGGACGGACGGGAAGAAATCGTCCTCGATGTTCCGCATTACGACTTTAACTGGCAGCTCTCCTACGGAACATCACTGAAGGTCCCCAAAGGGAGCCGGATGCGTTTCGGATTTACCTACGACAACTCGCCCAACAACAAGTTCAACCCCGATCCGAATCGATGGGTGTATCAGGGATTTCAGAGCTGGGAGGAAATGATGGCTCCCAATCTCGGATTCCTCCTGGACCGCGACGCCGATGTCGGTGGTCTGATGTCCGTAGGAAATTGAGGTCAGAAAACATTCACTAATTCGATGAAAGCCACAACTTGTCAAATGTCGAATGTCTGTTGTGCGATGTTAAATGTAGTTGTCAAAGCATCTGACCAGACGACGAAATTCTTAGTGGGAGAACGACTTCGTCATATGGTCATTGGGTCAGTGGGTTCTTGGACAAGTTCATTGGACATCGCACAACAGACATTCGACATTTGACAGTTTTGGGCTGTCGTCATTTTTTTCACAGCTTCCATAGAGCGCCCCTACCGTTCGACTTTCTCAGCAGGAATGCCGACTATTCGGCTTGCCGGCCAGCTTTCGGGAGTGCTTCGGGGGTGGTCAAGACCGCTGAACCGCGGACTTGTCCTTTGCGAAAACGGTCCAAAGCTGTGTTCGCATCACTCAGCGGGAATGTTTCGAAGAATGTCCGAACAGGAACGTTCGGCGCGATATTCATGAAATCTTCAGCATCGTTTCTTGTGAGATTCGCCACGGAACAGAGGGTGCGCTCGCCCCACAGCAGACCGTATCGAAACTGAGGAATATCGCTCATATGGATTCCGCCGCAAACGACCATTCCGCCTTTGCGTACCGCGCGAAGCGCATCTGGAATTAGTTCTCCGGCAGGCGCAAAGATGATTGCGGCGTCCAGTTGATTGGCAGGAGAATCTGCGGAATCTCCAACCCAGCGAGCGCCGAGCGACGTGGCGAATTCCCGATTTTGCCTGGAGCGTGTGAACACATGAACGTCGCGGCCTTGATACACAGCG
>WNGK01007647.1_pt1 | contig 13859 bp, 9 predicted proteins | sample 5400601 | NCBI WGS metagenome assembly WNGK01 (sample SAMN13153376, study PRJNA577476) | soil metagenome | isolation source: 60 cm soil or saprolite under Garry oak tree replicate 1 | place: USA:California | collected 2016-06-15 | reverse complement strand
GCCGCCAACGTCGCGCTCCTGCAGCAGATGCAGGAAACATCGGCAAAACAAAGCGCGGCTCGCATCCAGCGCCAACTTCAGAACGAGGGCGTGCCGCGTAAACCTTCGAGCACCTCCACGAGCGACACGCCGCAGCAATAGGTCGTGGAGACCGTTGGCGGCAAGTTCCTGTCCTTCGGAGCGGCTTTAAGGTACCCGCCGATTTCGCAACTCCAATATTGACAGTCGCTCACTGCCGTTACTAGCATATTCAGAAATGAAACGATGGGTGGCTGACAAAAGTTGGGGGCGGTGACAAGATAGAAAAACAAGAAAGATGCGCGAAGTGTGGGTGAGAGACCGGCGAGCGTATCAGCGACCGCTTGATCGGCCGAAGCCCGATGTAGCATCCCGATACCCGAATGTCGTTCCGGTGCAACGCCTGTTCCTCTTTGTTCCTGTCGGCGGTGACATGGTCAGGGTGAAGTCGATTTGAAGCACGTTCCGTGCACGTGGCGGTTTGACTTCCTTGCTGTGCCACGAAGTGCGAGCTGCGCAACTGCAGTCGGCTCCTCGACCGGTGCGAGCGACGACGATCCCGACGAATCCATCTCCGCCTGTGTGCGATCCGATTTGCACATCCGGCTCCGCGAAAGGAACCTCGGGTGAAAACAATTAGCGGACGCTTTCGGGTTCGAGTTGTGATCACATACGCGCTCGCGCTGCTCTGCGCGTTGGGCGCATCCGCTGCCTCGTCCTCGGACATTGCCGCCCTTCCACGTATCGCGCTTCCCGGTCACGTTCTCGACAAGCTTTCGGAGGCCACGCCGCTGCCGCGTGAAGAAGCAGCGTTCACGACCCGTTCACTGGAGTCGCTGACTCTCACGATCACTTTGCGACGCTCGGATCAGGCGGGATTCGACCGCTATCTCCACGACCTTTACGACCCGGACTCGCCGACTTTTCGGCATTTCTTAACGCAGTCCGCGATCGCTGACATGTTTGGCCCCACGAGTGAAGCGTACCAACAGGTTTTGGATTACTTGCGCGCCAACGGATTTGAGCAGATCGACGGTTCTGCGAACCGACTGACGCTCACGGTACGTGGCTCGCGTACCCAAACGGAGCACGCGTTCGCGGTGCATATCGGTGACTATCGCGTAGCCGACAAAAGCTTCTATGCGAACGACAGCAATCCTACGTTGCCGCCCGAGCTAGCGGCACGCGTGGCGTCGGTATCAGGCCTCTCAAATATCGCAGTCCCGACCGCCCCCCTCAGGCAGACAAAGCCGAAGGATGTCATTAATGCGTGTAGGGACGACCTGTTGGGGCTCATCCCAGGTGTTGGCCTTTTTGACGCGTATATGCATCAAGCACAGCCGCCGCAGCAGCAAGACCTCTACGATCAGGCGCAGGATCTCATTTCCGTCATCTCGTCGATCTCCGTAGTCTTCGGCAACTTCTTCGCGCTTCAGTATTTTTCGTTGCCGAGTGCCGTTGGACATTGCGTAGGGTTCTACTTGGGCTACCTGTCCCGCCATCCAAATAACTTTTTTCTAAGAAGTGCTGCGAAAGATAAGACCATTGAAGAAAAACTGGCAACCAATACAGACACAACCCGGCTAGCCCAAAAATTACCTGCACGCGACGCGAACGGGCAGAAAATCGGCCTCCTTGAATTCGACACCTTCCACCCGAGCGATGTCCGCGACTGGTTGAGTCTGATCCACGCCAACCCCACCTTCGCAAACCACCTCATCGAAGTGCACGTCAACGGCGGAGTTGGCAGCCCCGGCGCGGGGGAGCCAGAGGTGCTCCTCGACATTGCCACGGTTATGATCGCCGACCCGTCCTTGAATACGGACTACGTGGTGTACGACGCACCGCCTAGTACAAGCTTCCAACAACTGCTCAACGTCATGATCAATGATGGCGTCACCGTCATCAGCAACTCCTGGACGGAGTGCGAGGACCAACACACGTTGGCTGAGGTCCAGAGTGTCGACTCCATCCTGGCCCAGGCCGCGGCCGGCGGCATCACCGTGGTCAATGGCAGCGGCGACACGGGCACGACCTGCCTCGACGGCGCTCCTAATACGATCGGGGTGCCCGCCAATTCCCCCCATAGCACGGCGGTCGGCGGAACCTCGCCCACGTTTGGCTCCGGGTTCACTTATGGCACCGAAACTTGGTGGGACGGTTCGGGTGAGATCCCGGCAACCGGTCAGGGCGGCTTCGGAGTTAGCCGGTACTTTGCCCGGCCTTCGTACCAGAATGGCTTTAACGCATCAGCGACGCGATCGGTCCCGGACGTCGCAGTCCCGGCCGACCCGAGGGCGGGCCTCAGTATCTGCCAAGCCGATGCGGGTGGCTGTCCGACAGGCCTGCTGTACGGTGGCACGAGCATGGCTGCACCGATGATGGCCGGCATGGTGGCCTACCTCAACGAACAGTTGGGATCCAATATCGGCCAACTGAATCCCGCCATCTACCCGCTGGCTGGCACCAACGCATTCCATTCGGCGTCGAGCATGGGCTCGGACTTCGGCCACGTCGGTCTGGGATCGCCTAAGTACCTTCCGATGATACCGACGGTGCGGTGATATTTACGATCACCGACGCCATAACGGAAACAGTGACATTTACCGTCACCGATACGACTGACGGGATCACCCTCACAAGGACGCCGAAGGTCACATTCGTGACGCCACCGGCGGCGAGCGCTGGAATCACCGCGTTGCCGTCGAGCGTCCCGGCAGACGGCACAAGCATGACGACCATCACCGTCACGCTCAAGGATGCACTCAACCGGCCGACGCCCGGCAAGGCGATCACGATTTCCCAGGGTGCAGGCCACTCCATCATTACCGGTCCGTCGCCCGCAGTGACCGATGCGACCGGACAGATTCAATTCACCGCAACAAACAACGTGGCCGAAACAGTGACCTACACCGCCGTCGATGTGACCGACGGCGACCTTCCCATCCCAGGCTCACCGAGCGTGACTTTCACGGGTGGCTCGAGTTCGTGCGTGGGATCCCCTCCGACGGCTGCGCCCGGATTTTCTTTGACGCCGTTCGCCAACGGCTTTGTCGCCAGGAACTTTTTCTACAGCAACGTCAACTGGGGCGGGTGCCCCGGCGCGTCGAATCCGGCCTTCGATTCGAGCGGCAATGTACTCGTATCCGATTTTGCGAACGGGAACCTTTACAAGTTTGGCGCTGCCGGCGGCGCGGTTTCGAACGCAAATGTGCTTTCGAACCTCGGCCTAACCCTCAGCCAACCGGTATTCGGGAAGGACGGCAATCTTTACGCGCCTCGCGGAGCGACGGGGGCGAATCAGTTTTCTGGAAATATTTTGCAGATAGATCCGGCATCGGGTTCGGTAATCAAGATCGTGGTCTCGGGATTGACTTGCCCAAGTCCCTTGGGCGTGGATCCGTTGAGCGGCGACCTGTTCTTTACCGACAACTGCTTCGGCGCGGGAGCCGACAATCCGTCGCTATGGCGTGTTGTCAATCCGAGCAGCGCGAGTCCCACGCTCACGGTTTATGCGACGCTGCCTGCCACGCCCAACGGAGCGACCGCTTTCGCGCCCGATGGCACGATCTACGTCGTCACCGCGTATAACGGAGCCGGCAGCATTGTGCGCGTTTCCGGTACCGACAAGGGTCCCCCGACTATGACCACGCTGTCCGGCATCTCATCCGATTTCTGGATCACGATGGGCGAGGTGCAAGCCAACGGCGCGGCGAAATCCCTGCTTGTCCACTCGGCCGGCGCGCTCAAATTGGTCGACATCACGACCAATCCGTTCACGACGAGCGTCCTTGTCAATGGAAACGTCGCGACGGGATCGATCGGGCCCGATGGCTGCCTCTATCTGGGTGCAAGCGACACGATCTACAAACTTTTGCCGAGCTCGGGCGGTTGTGGATTCTCTCCAACCAATCCTTCACCGGCGCTGACTTTGGCTCCGGCGACGGTCTCGCCGAATCCGGCGCAGGGCGGTTCGCAAACCATGACTGCGGCGTTCAAAAATATCAGCGTGCCCGCCGGCACGCCGGTCCTCTTCAACATCACAGGTGCGAATGCGCAACCCAAGATCGCCACTACAGATCTCAACGGCACTGCGACCATCACTTATGCGGGAGTTTTTGCCGGGGCCGATACGATTACTGCCACAGCCACGGTCGGAAGCTCGACATTCACATCGAATGCCGCGCATTTGACATGGTCGACCGGGAAGCACGTCACGTTCCTGACGCTGAACCTGAGCCCCTCGGGCGGCATGGCCGGACAGCCAATTACCGTGACGGGGTCTCTGGTCGATGTCTCGGCAACCCCTAGCGCAGCGATTGCCGGAGCAACGATCCACTTCTCGCTCGGCACCCAGACTTGCGACGCAATCACCAACGCACAAGGTAACGCGAGCTGCGCCCTCGTCGTTCCGCCGCGAGGCCCCGTGAGCCTGACCGCTAGCTTTGCCGGCGACGCGCAATACGTCGCTGCGTCCACGGCGGAAGCCTTCATCATCGCCGCGCCAGCGCAGCTCGGCGGTCCGGGCGATCTGGTCTACAAGGCGGTCGAGCCCTGTCGGATCATGGATACGCGCAACGCTACCGTGGGCAGCGGCGTTCAAGGCCCGATTTCCGGCGCAGTGTTGAAGCAGATGCCGGGCTACGTCGCGGCAGGCGCGAACTGGGGAACCTATGGCGGAAATCCAGCTTCGGATTGCGGTCTCACCAACCCCCCCGGCACTTCCATCGTCGGCGTCGCCGTCGTCATTACGATACTCAACCCGAATTTCGACGCCTTCCTCGGCGTGAGCGATAGCAGCGATTTGAACACCACCCTGTCGACCGTTGCGCTGAACTACACGCACGGGCAAGGTCTGTCGACCATGTACATGGTGCCGCAGGTCGCGGGCAATACGATCTACTTCGCGATGCCCGCGGGACTTTCGGCGCAGCTGATCTTCGACGTCGTCGGCTATTACGTATCCTCCGATGCGACCGCTTTGCAATGCACGACACAAAGCTCGGCTGCGGCTACGATTACCGGTTCAGGGGGAATGGGCAGCGCGACATCGCCCGCGTGTGGAGCGGGCTATACGCTGATGAGCGGCCAGTGCGACAGCGATTCCTTCAACATGAAACTCGTCTCGCACGAAGCGACCGCGGGAAATACCGCTTGGTTCTGCTCGGCGGTCAACTCCGGAGGCTCGGACGCTCACTTGACGGCGACTGCCAATTGCTGCCGTATTCCTGGAAAATGACTTGGCCAAGCAGCCCAACGGCCCGGAAAAGGGAGAGCTCCGGGCGGGTCGTCTTTGCCCTTCCGGCATCCCGCGATGAATGTTGCAGCCACTTCCGCGAGCTTAGCAGGCGAGGCGGTCGTGCCATTGCCCGCACCGGAAACAGGATGCGCGCTATGGCTGTGCCGGCTCGATCGCGATCTGCTGGCCACCGACGCGCTGGCCGCTTCGCTTTCTGCGCGGGAGCGAGCGCGTGCCGCGCGCTTTGGCACGGATTTGCTGCGCCGTCGCTGGATTGTCGGTCGCGCGACGCTGCGATCGCTGCTGGGCGCCAGACTCGGCGTCGACGCGCGCGCCGTCGAATTGCGCCCCGGAAAGCGTGGGCGCCCCGAACTCGCCGTGGAGCGCGGTCTCGATTTCAACGTTTCGCACACCTGCGAGAGCGCGCTGATCGCGATCGCCTTCGGCCTGCCTGCAGGTGCGCGCATCGGCGTCGACATCGAGCGTGCTGATCGTGCCATCAACGCCGACGGTCTCGCGCGAAAATTCCTGTCCGAGCGCGAGCGCGCCGCGCTTGCGCCGCTGGACGCCGGCGCGCGCAGACGTGGCTTCCTGCGGCTGTGGACCTGCAAGGAGGCGATGGGCAAGGCGACCGGCGATGCGCTTTCGGCGCCGTTCCGGGCCATCGAGGTCGAGCTCACCGAGGAGCCGCGTCTCGTCGCGGGACCTCCACCGTACAATCCGCTTCGGTGGCGGCTGATCCAAGCCGCCGTACCGGCGGACCTGATCGCCACGCTCGCCATCTGGCAGCCTGCCTGAAGCCGGCGGCGAACGATCAATTTTGAGCCGGCTTCGCGATTTTCCACTTGTTCTGCAACCACAGCCAGTCCGCCGGGCTGTCGCGCACGTCGTGCTCGAGGCTCCGGGCGTAACGTTCGACGATTATCTCGTTCGCATCCGGATCGTACGGCGGCTCGGCGAGTACCGACAGGCGCACCGAGTAGTGTCCCCGTCGCACGCGCCGCATGCTCACGTATAAAACTCTTGCGTCGAGGAACTGGGCGATCTTGCCGGCGCCTTTGAAGAATGCGGTGTCCTGCCCGAGAAACCGCGTCCAGTGCTTCGGGTCGTTTTTCTTCTTCGGCGTCTGATCGGCGATCAATGCATACGTGCGTACCTGCTCGGCGCGGCTCATCAGATCGAAGATGAATTCCTCGCGCGGAATGAAGCGGCTGCCGAATCGGCCGCGCGCCTTGCGCAGGAAGGCGTCGATGGAGGCGACACGCTGGCGCTGGTAGACGACGTCGATGGTAAGCCCAAAATGTGCGCCGGCGGCAAGCGACAGCCACTCCCAGTTGCCGTAGTGCGCGGTAAGCAGAATCACCGATTGTTTCGCCGCGATGCACTCGGTCACGAGCTCCGGATTCTCGAACGCAACGCGACGCTTTAGCGCGTCGGCGCTCGCACCGAAACCCCAGAAGGATTCCATGAGCGTGTCGGCAAGATTTCGATACGAATTTCGCAGAATCGTCGCGCGCTCAATGGCAGTTCGCTCCGGAAGCGCTTTGGCGATGTCCTCCTCGGCACGATCTCTCCGCCAGCGCATGATGTAAAACGCCACGACATAAATCAGCGTTCCCCATGTGTAAAGCAACCACAGCGGTAGACGCGTCAGCGCCTTGAGCACGAGCTGCATTGCGCTTGGGGATTTTAGCCGCAGCGTTCGATGCGGCGGGGGTCAGGCGACCGCGACCAGACGATCCAGCGTCGCAGGATCGTCCAGCAGCGCCGCACTCGGCCCGCGATGGACGACGCGTCCGCGATCGAGCACGATGGCGTGCGTCGTAAGCTCGAGGGCGAGGCGGGCGTGCTGCTCGACGACGATCACCGCGAACTCTCCCGCGCGCACCAGAGCGCCGATCACCTTCATGAGCTCCTGCACGATAATCGGTGCCAGGCCCTCCATCGGCTCATCGAGCAGGAGCAGCTTCGGATTGGTCATCAGCGCCCGTGCGATGGCGACCATCTGCTGCTCGCCGCCTGAGAGCTGATTGCCGAGGTTGCGTCTGCGTTCCTCAAGCCGAGGAAACACTTCGTACGCGCGCTGCAGGCTCCACGTGCCCGGGCGCGCGACGACCGCAAGATGCTCCTCCACGGTGAGCGAAGGAAACATGAAACGTTCCTGCGGGACCCAGCCCAGGCCCGCGTGCGCACGGCGGAACGTGGACAGCCGCGTGATATCCGCACCTTTCCACATCAGCCGGCCGCGCTGCAGCCGGGTAAGCCCCATCAAGGTGAGTAGCAGCGTCGTCTTGCCTACGCCATTTCGGCCGAGCAGCGCGAGGCTTCCTCCTTCGTCGAGCTCGATCGACACGTCGTCGAGCACGATCGAGTCGCCGTAACCCGCGGTCAGGCCCTCGGCGGACAGGAGCCTAGGCATGGACCGATTCGCCGAGGTACACCTCGCGCACGCGCCGATCGCGGGCGATCTCGTCCGGCGTGCCCTCGACCAGCACGGCGCCACCGACAAGCACCGTGATCTTTTCCGCGAACCTGAATACGAGGTTCATGTCGTGCTCGATGAAAATGATCGAAACGTCTTTCGGCAGCCCGGCGATGACGTTGAAAAGCTCGGCGCTCTCGGCCGCGGGAATGCCCGCCGCGGGCTCGTCGAGCAGCAGCACGTGCGGGCGCGTGGCGAGCGCCAGTGCGATTTCCAAGAGACGCTGCTTGCCGTACGGAAGATTGCGCGTCTCGACGCTTGCATCCGCCTCGAGACGAAGCAAGGCGAGAATCTCGCGTGCCTGCTCGATCTGCGGCCGCGCGCTCGATACCGTGCGCCACCAGGTCCAGCCTTTACCCTCGCGCTCGCAACAGGCAAGCGTCACCGACTCTAGCACGGTCAGTCCGGGGAACAGCGTGTTGATCTGGAACGTTCGCGTCATGCCGCGCTTGACGCGCGAATGCTGCGGCAGCGACGTGATTCGCTCATCGCCGAGAAATACCTCACCCGCGCTCGGCTGCAGGGCTCCCGTGAGCAGGTTGATGAAGGTTGTCTTGCCCGCGCCGTTGGGACCGATGAGCGCGTGCCGCGCGCCCGGGTCAAATGAAAGCGTGATGTCGGAGTTGGCCTTGAATGCGCCGAAAGCCTTCGATAGTCCCTGGGTGCGCAGCGCGGAGGTCACGACTTCTTCGCGGTCCACGCGCGCCGCAAGGCGATGAAACCACCCATCAGGCCGCCTCGCGCGAAGAGGACGATGACGATCAGCAGCAGCCCGAGCCAGAATTGCCAATATACGGCGTTGAGGTTGGCCAGGTAGTCCTGCAGCAGCATGAAGACCGCGGCGCCGATCAGCGCGCCGTAAAGATAGCCGGTGCCTCCGAGCACGAGCATGATCATGAGCTCCGCCGAGCGCGGAAAACCAAGCGTATCGATGCCCACGAACTGCGTCGTCTGCGCGAGCAGCGCGCCGGCGATGCCCGCGATGCCCGCGCCGACGGTATAGATCGCGATCAGCTTGCGCGGCACGGACACGCCGATCGCCGGCATGCGTCTTTCCCCTTCGCGGATGCCCTGAAGGCTCAGCCCGAAAGGCGAGCGAACCAGCGTTCGCGCGAAAAGAAAGACGAGGAACAGGATGACAAGGCAATAAACGTACGCGGTCTTGCCGTCGAGCCCGAACGAAAACGCGCCGAAGATCTTACCCATTTCGACGCCGGAGAGTCCGTCGACGCCTCCGGTGATCGACGACGCCTTGTTCGCGGCCTCAAAGAGCATGAGGCCGATGCCGAGCGTCACCATCAATCTTGTGAGGTCGTGCCCACGCACAACGAGGAAGCTGGTGAGCAAGCCGACAAGCGAAGCCAGGGCAGCCGCGGCGACGAGACCGGAGAGCGGCTCGTTCCAACCGTACTTGGCAAGAAGACCCGCGGTGTAGGCGCCGACACCGAAGAAAGCCGCGTGGCCGAGCGAGATGATGCGCGCGTAGCCGAGGATCAAATCGAGCGACAGCGCGAACATGCCCGCGATCAGGATCTGGCTCCCCAGCGTCAGGTATTTGGGAAACAGAAAGAACGCCGCAATGGGAACGAGCCAGAAAGCGATCTCGAGCTTGCCCCATCGCTGTGAGGGCAGCGTCTTCAAGCGGACCTGTTCGCCTTGTCGGCTCATACGCGTCTCCCCGCCAGTCCGCGTGGGAACAGCAGCAGCAAGACGACCATCGCGACGTAGATGACGAAGGATCCCACCTGCGGTGCGTAATATTTTCCGGCGACGTCGAACACACCGAGTATCAATGAGGCTATCAGCGGGCCCTTGATGGTGCCGGCGCCGCCGACCGCGACGACCAGCAGGAAATACACGATATATTTGAGCGGAAACGTGGGATCGAGGCCCAGCACGTCGATCCCAAGTCCGCCTCCAAGCCCCGCCAGGCCCGAGCCCAGCGCAAAGGTCAGGCTGAACACGCGGTCGACGTTGATGCCCAGCCCAGCCGAGGCCTGCTGGTTGTCCACCGACGCGCGTATCTGGGCGCCGAAACGCGTGCGCTCGATCAGCCAGGTGAGCGCGAGCGTGATTGCGACGACCACCGCGATGAGGAACAGCCGATACGAGCCGAGATCGAGGCCGAGCACGTGAATCTGGCCGCGCAGGAACTCGGGGAGCTGCACCGGCTGCTGCTGCGACCCGAAAAAGTACGTGGTGGCCGCGATCGACATGAAGACGAGACCGATGCTGAAGAGCACCTGATCGAGATGCGTCGCGCGATAAAGCCGGCGGTAGAGCAGCCGCTCGAGGACGATACCGGCGCCAGCGCTGACGACGAACGCCACCGGCAGCGACGCGAGAAAGGGCACGCCAAGGCGCGTCATCGCGATCACGCAGGCGTACCCGCCGAGCATGGCAAACGCGCCATGCGCGAGGTTGACGAAGTTCATCAGGCCCATCGTCACCGAGAGCCCGATGCTAATGATGAACAACAGGCTGCCGTAGGCGATACCGTCGAAGACGACACCGACGAGGTTGCCGAGCATTACGACCCCGCTGCCGCGGCCGTGGGCATCAGGCTCCCGGATCCTTGACGTTCTCGACCTTGTCGAACTCGACGTTCCAGTAATGGCCGTCGCGCGACTCGACCTTCCGAATGTAGACGTTCTGGATGACGTCGCGGGTCTCGGGATCGATCGACATCGGCCCCCTCGGGCTCGTCCACGCCATGCCCTTCATCGCGGCGACGATCTTTTCGCCGTCTCCCGTGCCGCCGGTCTTCTTGACCGCTTCATAGATCAGATGCATGCCGTCGTAGCCGCCGACCGAATGGAAGTTCGGCCGCATGCCGCCGTTCGCCTTCATCATGCCCTCGACGTAAGCCTTGTTCTCCGGCGAAGGATGCGCGGCAGAATAATGATGCGAGCTCACGACGCCCAGCGCCGGCGCCCCGATGGTATCGAGCAGGTCATCGTCGAGCACGTCGCCGGTGCAGATCAGGTTGATCCCCGCCTCGCGCAACCCCCGCTCGGCGAATTGCTTGAGCACGGCGGTACCCTCGCCGGAAGGTACGAAAACGAACAGGGCGTCGGGCTTGGCGTCCTTGGCGCGCTGCAGGAAAGGCGCGTAATCGGGGTTGCGAAGCGGCGTGCGCAGCGATTCTCCGATGCTCCCACCGGCGTCCGAGAAGCGCTTGACGAAGGTCTTTTCGGCGTCGATGCCGGGAGCGTAATCGGTCACCATGGTCACGGCGCTCTTGATCTTGTTCCTGCCCGCCCAATCGGCAATCGGCGCCGTCACCTGCGGGAGGGCGAACCCGGAGCGCACGATGAACGGCGAGCGCTGCGGAATGATCGAGGTCGCCGCACCCATGACGATCATCGGCACTTTCGCCTCGGTGGCGACGGGCGCGGTCGCGAGCGCGAGCGGCGTCAGCCCGAATCCGGCGAGAACCTGCACGCGATCCTGCACCAGCATGTCCTGGGCGATCCGCTTGGTCGTTTCCGCGGCAAGGCCGGTATCGTCCCTGACCAGAAGCTCGATCTTGCGGCCGGCGACCGTGTCTGTGTTGCGCGCCATGTAGAGCCTGCACGCGGCTTCGATCTGCCGCCCTGTCGACGCGAAGGGGCCGGTCAACGGAAGGATGAGGCCGATCTTGAACGAATCGGCCGCCGCGGCGGCGCGCGGCACCCATGCTGCCGCAGCAGCGGTCGCGGCGACGCCTCCGATAAAGCGGCGGCGAGTGAACGCATTGTTGAGCTTCATCGACTTTCCTCCCTATGTTTGCTTGACAAGCGGCGCGCGCCGGATCATCAATGAACTTCTCACGCGTGTCCTACGGTATCGAAGAGCAAGGAGATACTCCATGCCGGCCAGCCCAAAACCCCCGTTTCGCGCCGACCACGTCGGCAGCTTCCTGCGGCCCCTCGAATTGCTCGACGCGCGCGAGCGCGCCCGGACCGGCGACATCAATCGCCGCCAGCTGCGCGAAGTCGAGGATAACGCGATTCGCGGCGTTGTACGCATGCAGGAGGAGGTGGGCTTGCGCGGGATCACCGACGGAGAGTTCCGCCGCACGTATTTTCACATCGATTTCCTGGAGCAGCTCGCCGGCGTCGAAACCAAGGGCGGAATCGCGGTGAGCTTTCACAGCGCCGCGGGCAACGTCGACTTCGCGCCTCCGGTCATGCGCGTCACGTCGCCGGTGCGTCACGTCAAGCCGATCCAGGTCGAAGACTTCAAATTCCTTCAGTCGGTGACGCGCCGCATGCCCAAGGTGACGATCCCGTCGCCGACCATGCTGCACTTTCGCGGCGGGCGCGAGGCGATCAGCCGCGAGGCGTACCCAGACCTCGAGCTGTTCTTCGCCGACGTCGCCGCGGCGTATCGCGACGAGATACGTGCGCTCGGGGACGCCGGCTGCAGTTATCTGCAGCTCGACGACACCAACCTCGCTTACCTGTGCGACGAAAAAATGCGCGAAGGCGCGCGGCAGCGAGGCGACGATCCCGACGAGCTTCCCCGGCGCTACGCGCGCCTGATCAACGCCGCCATCGCCAACCGGCCACAGGGAATGACCATCTGCGTTCATCTGTGCCGCGGCAACTTCAAGAGCGCCTGGGTCGCCGAAGGCGGTTACGAGCCGGTCGCGGAAGTTCTTTTCAACGAGCTGCAGGTCGATGGATATTTCCTTGAATACGACGACGCGCGCTCCGGCGACTTTTCGCCTCTGCGCTTCGTTCCTCACGGAAAGACCGTGGTCCTCGGGCTCGTGACGACGAAGCTCGGCGAGCTCGAATCGAAAGACGCGCTCAAGCGCAGGATCGATGAAGCGTCGCGGGTGCTCCCGCTCGATCAGCTCTGCCTTTCGCCGCAATGCGGCTTTTCGAGCACGGTTCATGGCAACCAGATCGCGCGCGATGCTCAGGCGGCGAAGCTGCGGCTCGTCGTGGAGACCGCACAGGAGGTTTGGGGTGGCGAGTAGTTGCATGCGCTGATGCTCGTTCATCGCTAAGGCAATCGATATCGCCGCCTCTTCTGCTCTTCAGCCCTTGCCCGGGTCCCTCTGATCGGGATACTTGTCGAACTCGATGTTGTAGAGTCCACTGCCAGTTTTTTCCACCTTGCGGATATACACCGTCTGCACGACGTCGCGCGTCTCGGGGTCGATCATGATCGGCCCGCGCGGGCTCTGGATCTTCATACCCTTGAACGCCGCCATGAGCTTGTCTCCATCGGTCGAGCCGCCGGTCTTCTTCAGCGCCTCGTAGATCGCCGCCATGCCGTCATACCCCGCGGCAGCCATGAAGTTGGGGCGCAAACCCGTGCCGTTGGCATCGGCGTAAGCCTTAAGGAAAGCCTTGTTCTCGGGCGAATCGTGCGCCGCCGAATAATGAAAGCTGGTGATGAGCCCGATCGTCGGATCGCCCATCGCCTCGAGCACGCCATCGTCGGTGATGTCGCCGGTCGCGATCAGCTTGATTCCCGCCTCGGCCAGCCCGCGCTCCTTGTAACCCTTCATGAACGAGATGCCCTGCTCGCCGGCCGGAAGGAAAAGAAAAACGGCTTCCGGCTTGGCATCTTTCAGGCGCTGAATGAAGGGTCCGAAATCGGGATTCTGCAACGGCGTATGGATGCTGCCGACCATTTCGCCGCCCGCGGCTTTGAACGCCTCCCCGAACGCCTTTTCCGCGTCGAGCCCCGGGCCGTAATCGGCGACCACGGTATAAACCTTCTTGATCCCGTTCTTAGCGGCCCAGCGTGCCATCGGTTGCGTGATCTGTGGCAGGGTCATCGACACGCGGACGATGTAGGGCGAGCGCGTGGTGATGATCGAGGTCGCAGCGTTCATGATCACCATCGGCTTCTTGGCCTCGGTCGCCACCGGTGCCACCGCGAGCGCGTTAGGCGTCAATCCGAAACCGACGAGCATGTCGACGTTGTCGCGGGTCACGAGCTCCTGCGCGAGCCGCTTGGCGACATCAGGGGACGGACCGGTCGTGTCTTTCTGCACGATTTCGATCTTCTTGCCTGCCACCGTGTCGCCGTGCTGCTTCATGTACGCCTTCATTCCGCCCAGTATCTGCTGCCCGTACTGCGAGAACGGCCCCGAAAACTCGGCGACCAGCCCGAGCT
>WNGK01020021.1_pt1 | contig 13865 bp, 21 predicted proteins | sample 5400601 | NCBI WGS metagenome assembly WNGK01 (sample SAMN13153376, study PRJNA577476) | soil metagenome | isolation source: 60 cm soil or saprolite under Garry oak tree replicate 1 | place: USA:California | collected 2016-06-15 | reverse complement strand
CCAGCACGCACCGCCTATGTCCTCTCACAGCAGACCCTGGCGCAACAGGCATTGGTCAAGACTCTCGATCTGGAACGCTGGCATCGTAGTACCCCACGTGGGTAAGACAACGCCGCGCTTGTAACTCACTCAGAAATTATCCTGTTACTCTCGCGCCTACTCAACTCTCAGTAAACTACCGCTAGGACTCACCGCATAACATAGACAAGCAATTTTTCAAGTTCTGCCCTAAGGGCCTAAGGGCCTAATCGGGTCGATGGGTAGAGTATCAGATCAGCCGTTGAACGGAGGAGATTTTGCCACTCAAGTGGTAGGCGCGGCAGGAATCGAACCTGCAACCCTTGGATTAGAAATCCAATGCTCTATCCGTTTGAGCTACGCGCCCATCCTTTTAATTCAACAGCTTGACGCCTTCACTTTGAATTATAAGTTCCTGCTGTGTGTCAATTGTGAGTGACGGAACGGGCTTTGCCATCTTTGCAGCCGCTTCTCGCAGGTCGGTATCAGACACGATGTGATACCTATCAAATACAGACCGCGTTTTGTGTCCCGTGATCCTCATTGCAACCTTCTCCGGTATGCCCCGGCGAATCAGATTCCTCACCGCCGTGCGGCGCAGGTCGTGGAACAGCAAATCAGGCACCGCTGCTTCAGCCGTGACCTGATACCACGCACTGCGGAAGTCTACAACCGTCCTGTGCTCACCGTCCCGTGTGAACACGGAATCGTCGGTGCTCTTGCCCGCCACACACTGCTGTATTAGATGAAACAAGACAGGCGGCATAACAGCCTCGCGGCCTTCGTCGTTTTTTGTGGTCTGCACTTCCAACCGCAACTTTCTAGCGGTCAGGTCCACTTGGTTGACGCGAAGGGATTTTACTTCGCTTGACCGCCAACCGAATTGATAGCCTACCTCAAACATTGCCCGCAGCCACAAGCCCCGTTTGGCACAGGCAGCCGCCAGCCTCTCATAGACGGTATCCTCAAGAAAGCCCGTGCGGACGTTGTTCTCTTTTAACATCGGGAAATAAGGTACAACCGCCACTGTCCGGCCTTTATGGGCAAGATTGAAGGCGAACCGCAACAGAGCAAACTCCCGATTGATTGTGGCCCGCGCGGCACCTTCTTTTAACCGGGCGGTTGCATATTCGTTCAGCTTCTCCGTCGTGAGCTTGGCCGCCCGAAGGGAACCAAAAGCAGGCTCCAGATGCAACCGCCAGCGTTCTAAGGCAGTCGCGTGTGCTCTGTCGCGGCCTTCCCGCTCATAGAAAGCCAGGGCGGCTTTAACCAATTCGCCTACTGACTGGCGGGTTTTCTGAATGCCGCCGTCCGCGTCCTTTATGGCACTGTCCAGCTTGGCTTGAGCAGCCGTCTTGAGCGGTGAGTTGCTCGATTCCCGTTGCAGTACACCGTCCCGCACGAATGAGAACCACCAGATTTTGCCTCGCCGGTACAGACTGCCCGTCCCGCGCGGCCTTTTCGCCTTCTTCATAAGCCCTCCCCTACCTGCATTGTGCTTTAAAAATCCAATGCGTGCAAGGAATCTTTAGGACATGTCCTTTTGAGCAGAGGGTAACTAGCAGCTCTGGCGGTGAACGTGCTCCAGTAAGGGGTATGGCATATTTTGACGACGGCATCAGTGCGCTTGAGCAAGCCGAGATGGACGCAGACGATCAATTGCCCGACTTCGGGTATTGGGATGGCCTTGTTTGGCGCCGGAAACTAGCGAAGGTTCTGCGTCACTGGACAGCACAAAAGACTAGTGCGCCGGTTGCTCCTGTCGTCATTCCGCTCGGTCATAAGATCATCGTCTCTGCAACCCACCGGATGCGCTGGAAGCGAGATGGAACGCTGTATTTTGAGCGACGCGGTGGAAGGCTTTTCATGGCCTTGAGTCCCGCCAGCGAATACAGAAGCGTTCCTGATTGGGCACTCATTGCCTTGCAGTCTTTGCCGGAAACCATAGAGCAACTCCAAAGCAAAAAAATCCTGTACATCAAAGAACCAGGACGGCAGCGCGACAGACGCGCCACGGAAGGCGAGACTCAGATGGTCGCAATGGTTTGCCTTCGTAGGCTGGGCAAGACGTGGAAAGACATCTCAACCATTCTGGGCATCGGTCGAAAGGAATGCGAGCAACGAGTGAAAGAAATTGAATGCGTGTTTCGGGATATACAGCAGATGGCAGAACGGGAGCAAGTGGACCTTAGTGCCTGCCACAAGCTGAATCCCAACTGGATTGAGCACAGCAACCCAGAACCCGGCAAATCTGGTACCGCCGCGAAACGCGCACCGACGGTACAGGAATACGGCGAGCGAGAGCGAGCGGAATCGAGCTTTAATCAGCAGATGGAGCGCGCTCGTACAGCTCCGCTGGACGAGGAAAAATCACCTAATTCTGAGGTAAGTGATTGAGAACACAAGACCGGCCAAACGCCAAAACCCTATATATGGAGAGGGATATGAATTGGAGACTTGAAATTTACCCAACGGGGAGCGGCGAACTGGCAATGCAGGTAGTTGCACCGCCCGACCAGCGGGCTACGGCGGAAGCCGTTGCTCAAGAGCTGGACGCGTTCTTTGATCGTTGCGCCCGCCTGGATGCCGTTATCAGCGATTTTAAGTAAAACCCTAAACGCGCCGGTGCCAACCGTCGCCACGGAGCGAACCAGCAAGACCGGAACGCATTGGACGTGACCGCTCGGTCACTGAGGCAAGCCCACCCGAAAGGGCAACCCACCGAAGACATTCAGCGGGAGTGTTGTCGGTGGATATTGACCTGGCCGCCCAAATCGAAGGTATGCAGAGGGCCTTGACGAGCGCAGAACTGGCGCGTCTGCTGGCCTGCCACAAGGCCACGGTGCACCGCTGGGCGGTGACTGGAGTATTGCCACATTTCCGCATCGGGAGTGCAGTGAGGTTCGACTGCCGGGCGGTTGCGAGATTTTTAAGGGAGCAAAGCTTGTGAACAAAACTAAGGAGTCGAAATGAACGAAGCAATATCACTGATCGAAAAACTATCGAAGGAGCACTTTTACGGGCGCGTCGAGGTCAGTTTCCGAGACGGTCAAATCGAACTCCTTCGCAAAGAAGAAACAATCAAACTAAGGGGAGCAACCCGTGAATCACAATACGCCAGGTAACAAAGTCGAAGAGTGGATTAGCGTTTCAGCCGATGAGCTTTGCAGCCCGATCTACGTCATCAAAAAATGGGACTTCCGACACACCGCCGAGGTGCTGAATACCCACATCCGGGCCATGTGCCAGGAAAGGCTTTCCGACAGCGAAATTCTTGCCTTTCTACATACGCGCCTGCCCCATAGCGCCTGCCCGGAAAGGTTTCCCGATAGTGAGGCCGTCAAAATTATTGCCCTGTATCGGGGGCAGTACGGCCCTGCAACCGGCTATCTGCTAAATGACGCCGAGGACTTCTTAGCAAAGGAAATTCCAGCGCGGGAGCCGTTCCTTACCGACGCCACAACCGGCGCGGTTGTCCTCTATGAATCTTCCTTGAATCAGATATTCGCCTTCCGTGGCATTGGCAAGAGCGTTGTGGCTAACGCGCTAATCAATTGTTTGATTCAGGGCGGTGACTTCCTTCGCTTTCGCAGTGCGGGCGGATTCAAGACGGTGCTAGTGGACGGGGAATTACCAGCGGTCCAGTTGCAGGAGCGGTTGAAAGAGTTTGCGGGCAAACCTGCCGGACTCCTGAAAATCGTCAGTCCCGAACTGATGGACGCGAAGCGCTTTCCCAACCTTTCGCGCCGCGAAGACCAGTTGCGATTCATTGAGGAGCTTGAGGAATTTCAACCCGACGTGCTCATCTTTGACACGCTCACCCGGTGCTTCCGTTTCGATACCAACGACGTGGACACGTGGCTAGTCGTCAACGACTTCCTAATCGAGTTGCGGTCACTCGGTTATTGCGTCATCTTGGTCCATCATGCCGGCAAGAATGGCACCTCACGCGGTCTCACCACTGGCGACGACAACCTAGACCTTTCGGTCAAGCTGGAGAAGCCTTACGGATGGGAAGCGGGGGATGGGCTGGCCTTCAAGTGGCGGTATGAGAAGGTCCGCCACGGCGGGAGCTTGCAAGACTTCAGTGCCGCGTATGACGGCACATGGCACTTGACTGAGGATGATCGCGAAGCCGAGGTTATTGAGCTACACGGCCAGGGCAAGACACAGCGGGCAATCGCCACGGCCTTAGACCTATCCCAACCCACGGTGAATCGAATCATCCGGAAGCATGGACTTGCCAAACTGAATCGTGAATCAGCCGTGAATCATGATTCAGTGAATCAAAAGGCTAGAGGCTAACCCGTTTAAAATCACAATGATTCAATGATTCACGCCTATATAGATATGAATCATGAATCAAACCCCACAGAACGGTGCTCAATAATCGCACCGTCTGATGGGGCTGGACCGACAAGCTTGATTCAGTGAATCAGGCGCGGCGGGCATGAGGCGCGGCGGGCATGATCGTTGAAAACCACGATACCGCCCAAAATCTACACAATCTGACCAGCAGCGGACTAACAATCCAGTGTTAATTATTGATAATGCAGGATTTAGCTGCCTTTCTGTGGGTCAATTGTGCGTCCGCTGAGAGGCCGCTAGACCACCGCTGCACCCAGCCATCTTTCAGGCCCCAGGACCGAAAGCCTGTAACCCACGCGGCAGCCTAGGCCTACCGGTCTGCCGGCTGCGGCAGGACGGGTCCTACTTCCAGGAATATCAAGGCCGGACGGGTGTCCGCCCAGCCGTGGCAGCCCGGCGGTCCGGGCCTGTCGAAAAACAGGAAAAGACCATTCAACCAATCCGAAAAGCAAAGGAGCGTTTATGAAGAAAACAACCGTCGGGAGAGAGTCAATTCCCGAAAACGTCTGGACTCAGATAGTGAACACCTTCCTACCGGGCACCGACACCGCAGAAGCCGTCAAGGCGGGCAAAAGCCGCTCTGCCACCCTAAGGCGTCTCTGCCGACTGGACACGGATACTAGGAAGCGCGTCCGGGCCTTGGCCGTAAAGCTCCTCCGCGATGAGGCCGGCCTGACGGAAGAAGCCCTCACCCCAGCCCCGATTAACGACCAAATCGCCTACTGGCGGCAGTTCTATGAATCGGTGGAGAAAGACGAGGTAGCCAAATATGGCCGGTCTACCCTCACAGCTGCCCTGCACGATCCGAACAATAAAAGCCTACTGGCCGACCAACTGGCGGGCAGGCTGCCCTTTCCCTTCGCAACCGCCGAGGAGCTAGTAGCCGACCTGAAAGAGGCAACCCATGGCTAGAAAGAGACTGCCGCAGCCTCAGCCCGGTCAGCCAGAGCCAATCGTGCTGGGCACCGACAAGCCGGCAGAAGTTGTCCTGGGCGGCACCGAAGATACCAACGTCGACGCGGCAGACCTGTTCCCCAACATCCGCGCTCCCCTGGGCGGAGACCCCAAAGGACCGACAAGCCTTGACTTCTGGCGCCAAGCTGCCCGCGATGAGAGTGACGAACGCGAGAGCCTCATCAGGAAGTACCTAGGCCGGCAAGACCCAAGCTTTTAGCTTTTCATCCTGCCGACGGACGGCATTAAACACCGACGAACGAAGGAAACAAAATGTCCAAACGATCATTCAATCCCGGCCCTGTCGGCCCGATCACGGTTGGCGGCTACAACATTTTTGAGGAGGACCGACTGCGGGAAGCCGCCGAGAAGGACCGACAACATCGTGAAGAGAGTGAGCGGCAATCCCGCACGATTTCAAATGACTGTCCCAACCCCATCAAGCTTCTGCACAATGCCATCCGCTCTGGCAACATGACCGGCCGATGGGTGGACACTGCCCTGATTCCAATGATGGAAGCCGAAGCCCGCAAAAGAGCCAAGAGGGAAGCCGAGGAAATAGTCCCGACAGCCGAGCCCGAATTCGATCCCATCGAGGAGTACTAAATGACACCGACACGACTTTGGAGAAACAACCGCATCGCGTATTCAAGCCGCAACTTCAGAACAATCGGCGACCGCGATGACACCGGCTGGATGTGGCACCGACAACGTACCGCCCAGGATTGGACCGTCCACATTGAATACTGGCCGCCACTGCGACCACTAACGCACCTAGCCCGAGCTCTTGGAGGTCACAGTGTCAAAACGTAAGCCCGACCCGAACGTCAACCGCCACGGTTTTAAAGTTGAAGGCCGTCGCACCCACTCAATCGAAGCCCTTTATTGGGCGGGCTTACGCGAAGACGGCAGTCCCCGCTGGAAGACCTGCACAACAATCACCAGAAAAATAAAGTTTTAATTTCAATCGTGGTTCGTCGGTCCACTCAAACACCGACCAGCATTATCAGGAGTCACAACATGGTTATTACTTTAAGTGAAAGAAGGCTGTCCGAATTGATCCGCCAATTGGAAGGCATCGCCGATTCTGACAGTGAAATAGCTTTCAGAATGCAGCATTTTGCCTCAAGGATTTTCAAGCACGTAGCCGACTGCTTCTGGTCCAGTCTGTACTGCCATGATGGATTCATGGGACCACTACGCGCACACCCTTCAACGCCTGAGCGTTGCCGAGATTCAGCCCGCCGTTGAGAGAGCCTGCCTGGAATATGCCTGGAAACCACGACCCGCGCCAGATTATACCGGCGTTCCGGCGCTCGATGCAGAGCTGCAATATGACCTCGATACGGCCCAGCTTCAGAGAGCGGGGCTGAAAAACCCGCTCGAAAAAGTTGAGGCCATTGAGGCATACCGCCGAGCCGAGGAAGCCGCATATGCCGCCCAGGAAGCCGCGCGTCTGGACCGGATAACAAACGGCGAATAAAGTTTCCCGTGCCACTCCTCACGGGAACCCGATGAGCCATCGGGAGCAGGGCGGGAACCTGAGAGCCCGCTCTGCACAATTTTTCCGAAAGCGTTAAGGCGCATACGGGTTAGTCGGTAACAAACAACCGACGCGCAGCGGTACTGCGTGAGAAAAGAGTTTCAAAAATGGGTTACAGCAAAAGCAAGAAGTTAATAGCTAAGATCGAAAAAGGGCAACCGGGCGGCAATCTGTATGGCGCCGTTGACATTGCCGACGGTACCTGGTCAGTGGATGACCTCATTGCCCGCCAGGATGCGACCGCCCAACAGTTCGTCGAGAAGTATCAAATCGACAACATGGGACTGGGACCGGAAAAAGCGCCCAGCCTAACGACAAACAAACCGACACCCGCCGTCATTGTGAAGTACTGATGGCGACGGTCACCACCAGCGCGGCAGTCGGAAACGGAGTCAAGGCATACGTTTCGTTTGTCTTTGACACACCGACGGCGCGAGGGTAAGGAAAGGCCCGCGCCATTCGCTCGCATTGGAGTGGCGCGGTATTTTTACTTAGTCATCCCGGCAATGATCGTAGGGAGCCGGAACAGGGCAACCGAAGTAGCCACGAAAAGAATACCGGCCACTAGAAACGGAACGGCAAACGTGGCCAGAGCGCCGAGGCCGGTTTGCCGGTTGCTGAATAGCGCAGATATCGCCAGCAACAAATAGCCGCCGACGATCACGGCCAGGTACATTCCGATTCCGATTGCTATGTCGCGGATGAGGTACATTGCGCCCTCCTGTTGGTGCTCCCAACGCGCGACAAATTGGGTCCTTCTCTTCCACATTTCCACTGAAAGCTATTTAGCGGTTGAGTGGTGTTAGAATCCGACTGACCAGAGGCGGAGAGGGTGGGGGTTGAACCCACAAAACCCTCGTGGGGTTTGCAGTTTTGCAGACTGTTGGGCTAGCCGATTGCCCATCCTCTCCACTCTGGAATATTGCACCAAACCCCGCCTGTGCATGTAGTAGAACGGCTTCGGAAAACCTCTCCACAACTCATTCTTTTCGGATGCCCAATTGCTAGTGCAGTTTACGGGTGGTAGCTCTGGGTACGGACGCGAATGGACGGCGAAATCCCGAATTTTCACTGTGCGTCAATTGTGAGTTACGTATGCGACTTTAGCCTAAAAAACGGGTAAGAGACGCGGAAAGAAAAATCGCGGAAAGCCTTTACTGGCGCAGGTTTCAGCGTGTTTTGAGAAGGTTACGGGCGGTGCTGTATCCGATTAGAAATCCAATGCTCTATCCGTTTGAGCTACGCGCCCATCCCCAACGAATGTAACACAATCGAAAGCAGTTAATACACAGCAGGGGCGCCGCCCGAAGCCTCATTTCCGGGGGCGGTGGCATTTCTGGTGGCAGTAGCTTCCTCTAGCAAGGCCGTATACTGCTGCCCGTATCGCCTCGTTGGGAGCTGGTCTCTGTCTATCCACTCACAGACAGCAGTAGAGGAGCGGCGCGAAATAGCCGGGCTTCTTGTTGCGCCGCCATTTTCAAACGCATCGTTGCTCGAATGGGAGGCAAAGTCGCGGGATTGGTGGAAGCCCGAGGATCAACGCGAGTCAGGCTTTTCTTACCCTTTGCAATTGCTGTTGGCGTTTGCGGTGTACTTCGCAGCAGGCAGGCTTGGTCTTGCCGTTCCATTCACAAGCGCCAATGTATCTCCCGTTTGGCCTGCGGCTGGTGTAGCGGTGGCGCTGGTACTTATCTGGGGTATCCGAATCGCCCCGGCTATTGCCTTCGCTGCATTCTTGGTCAACTTTCTCAGCGCAATTCCCGCGTTGGCGGCTGTCGGCATGGGAATCGGTAACGCCTCCAGTGCCGTCGCTGCTGCATATCTTTTAAGACACCTGTCGGGATTCCAGATTCCGCCATCTCGTCTGCGCGACGTGCTGCGGCTGGTGGTGTTCGGCGCGGTGTTGGCGACCACCATCGCAGCTTTCGTAGGGGTGAGCGCCCTGACGATCAGCCACACACGAGCTTGGTCTGGATACGCTTCAGCTTGGCGAATCTGGTGGCTGGGCGATGCAATGGGCGTACTGATTGCCGCGCCTCTAGTCCTGAGTGGTGGGGACTTGCTCCGACTCTGCCGGCGCTGGCGGGCGCTAGAGCTTTTCTTGGTGTCCTTCGCCGCCCTGGGTGTGTCTTCGGCAATCTTCGGGCCGTGGGCAGCAGTAAGAGACGATGTATTGGCGCTGGTGGTTTTTCCATTTGTGTTTGGGCTGCGATCCGGTTCCGTGTTGCGGGCGCTGCGCTCGCAAGCCTTCTCGTAGCGAGCGTCGCCGTATGGGGAACGTTAAAGGGATTCGGCCCATTTGTGAACCACTCAGCACTGCATAACGCCGTGCTCCTTCAGGTATTTATTGCGGTGACGGCACTGACTGGGCTCGTCTTGGCGGCAGTCATAAGCGAAAGGGAGCACTTACAAGAGAGCGTCGAGGAACGCACCCGCGAACTTGAACAGAAGACAGAACAATTGGCGAATCAGGCCAAGCTGCTGGACTTGGCGAATGATGCCATTCTCGTCCGCAATGCGGAGGGCGGAATTACCTACTGGAGCAACGGTGCCGAGCGACTCTACGGCTGGACGAAAGAAGAAGCCCTCAGCAGAACGACTCACGAATTGTTTCATACGGAATTCCCGACTGATGTCTCTCCGATTCTTCGGCTGGATCGGTGGGAAGGTGAACTTCGGCAGAAGCGTCGAGATGGCTTGCCGATCACGGTTGCGAGCCGCTGGACGACATTGCGGGACAACCACGGCAAGGCTGTGGGTTGGTTGGAAATTAATACCGACATCACCGCCCGTCAGCGGGCTGAAGTGGCCGCTCGAAGCCTCAGTCGGCGAATCTTGAGCTTAGAAGCAGATGAGCGGCGCAGGATTGCAAGGGAGTTGCACGACAGTCTGGGGCAGTATCTAACCAGCCTCAAAATCAACCTCGATCTCTTCTCAAGGGCAGCGAATCAAAATAAGAAAGCTGCACTGCTCGCGGAATGCTTCCAGATGGCGGATCAGTGCTTGAATGAAACACGCACGATCTCGCATTTGCTTCACCCACCGCTGCTTGACGAGACAGGCTTTGGTTCGGCGGCTCGATGGTATGTGGACGGGTTTGCGCAGCGCAGCGGGATAAAAGTTAATCTTGATGTACCCCCAGACCTTGGCCGACTTCGCAGAGACGTAGAAACTACCCTTTTCCGTGTTGTGCAGGAAGGCCTCACGAATGTCCATCGGCACTCTGGAGCATCAGTAGTGGACGTCCGGGTGGATGTGGATGCCGAGCAAGTTTGGCTTGAGGTCAAAGACAACGGCCGGGGTATACCTGAGGATCGGCTGCGTGCAGTCGAGTCTGGTTCCGGAAAGGGCGTGGGGCTTGCAGGAATGCGGGAGAGGGTACGCGAATTGGGCGGCTCACTTACCATCGAGTCGAGTCAGGCGGGGACATTGTTGAGGATTTCCATTCCCATCGCCGAGAACATCGAAAAAGCCCAGCACAGGAGACCACAGTCCCACACGAGGAGCTTCTGCCGTCTAGTGTCTGTTTTCAGATGCGTCGTCTTGCAAGCGCATGAAGCAAGCAGTGCTTCGTCGGCCTGCGCGCGTGGAGCGGTGGTCGCGCGGTGACATGCCGCCCCGAAACCCACCAGCGCAGCGGCGTCGCGCAATCCAGGTTGTAGCTCGGAACCGACGGGCTTTGCTAGCGGGAGGATTTCCGCGGGTAGCACCAGGTGGTCATGACAGGAGATCTCGGCGTCCATGAGCGGCGGATTGGCAGAACCGCATTTGAGGGTTCCAGGACCTAGGCCGTCCTGCCAATTCGACCGATATTTGCCCAGGATTTTCGTTGAAGAGTCTCATTGGGTTTCCTCCATAGATTGTGTCCACGGGGCAGGAGCCCATTGCGAGTGCATGGACGACTAGTAGAGTTTTCTCCGGCGAGGTGAGGAATTCAACCGACTTCGCATTCACGGCGTATGACTTATCTCTTCCTGTCCAGATGCAAGAGTACAAAGGATTTGCAAATCTAAGTTTCACGACATTCTAGTGTGCTGACTACGAAATACTGGACCAGGTAAGGAACTTACGTGCTAAACATGTGCACACGTTAGGGAACGCTCGAAGATTACGCTGCGCGCTCAGTTCGCTGCTTTCTTCTGCTGCTAGCGTCAGACGCCAATATCCGTCGGAGCTGATGAGAGATCCTGTCGGCAAGGTTCTCGGTACACTCGGCGATCTCGGAATAGGGTTTCTTGAACAGTTCGCCCCATAGCTGATTCCCGCTACCTACGTCGATCAATTCGACGTGCAGAAACACCTCGTCATTGTGACGAGTCATTTCTCCTGCGGCTACCGCGCGGACAGCGAGATTTTGTCCCACTGCGCGCGGGTCGAAGTCTTTATACCCGTAGCGCTGAACCGTACCGTAAGCCAAGACCGCTATTCCGGCTGTCCGAGAGATGGCATCGATAATTCTCTCGATGATCATCTTGTTAAGAAATTCCATCTCCGGCTCTGCAGTTTCGTTGACAAATGGCAACACTGCTAAGGAGTCTATTTTGTGCGCGTTTTTTGGCCGCACAGCAGGTCCGGTCAGTTCTAGTGGAGTCGGGATAAAGCAGTATCCTTCGTGCTCCACGGTCTCGATGTACCGGGGGTTTGTTGCGGAGTCGCCCAGCGCCTTACGAACCGTGTGAATAGCCTTATACAGACAACGGTCGAAGTCGACAAAGACATTGTCCGCCCAGAGTTGATGATGGAGTTCTTCACGCCTACATATCTGTCCAGGACGTTCCACCAGGAGTGACAAGACTTTCGTAGCCTGCCGCTCTAACTTGATCTTAAGGCCACGCTTCCTCAGTTCACCGCTTTGTGGGTCGAACTCGAAGACACCGAAGCGGACGACAGACGTGGAGACGTCTGGAGGTTTCATGGCGCGACTTTCCTTTCAGAGAGGCTACCGGAGCAAGTTTGGTCTTAGAGCGAGAGAGGAGGAGCGCGACTGACGCAGGCTGTACGCGGAAATCTTCCAGGCTGGGAAATTGAGGCGATGCAGACAGCTGTTATTCCTTTGGGCCGAGGTAAATGTGGTTTCGCAACCGACCGAGATACGGCTGTGTGGGACGGGATTACGTCCGCGGAAATCCGTCCGAGGGCCCTACCCGAAACACGGAACAACTTTCGACCATCATTATGCCGATGTTGGAAACCCTTATCGTAGATAGAAGGTGCTGAAAGGACAAACGCGAGTATCCCCATCGCGCCGAGCAGAGCTACAGTGCCACGACGGCGTGTTCCCTGGGCCGCACTTCCACGCGCCCGGATTGCAAGCGCAATCGCGCCCAACAAGCGCGTACAGATGCTCAGGAGTGCGCCCATACCAAGGACTCTCTGCGATCTAGATTCTTGGCCCGGCAATTCTGAAAAATCATAGGCACGGAAGGTAACCATGTCAATGGAATTCTGGGTTAATCCAAGCCCCATTCAAGGTGCAACAGACTTCCTGGTCATGAAGAATGTGGCGAGGGGATCGATCACCCCGCGTGTCGGAAAGCCCCGAAGTCCACGAGGGGTAACATAAATCCAGCCACTTACCCAGTCAGTCCCAGGAAGGTCACGGAAGGTCTGTCTTCAACTCTCACACAACGCTGGGGTTAGTGCGGAAGGTTTTACTTGTTCAGCGAATCGGAGAGCTAAAGTACTTTGGCCCAAAGCCCAAAGCGGACCGCTACGACTGGGGTTCGCTTACACCACCCCGAGGCCGGCGCTTTCTGTGCGAAGATTCGGGCCGAATTCACAATGCACAACGGAGTAGCGAACGTATTGCTGGTCAGCGCTTTCGTTTACCCTCTGAGAGGTGAGGCATGGAGATGGTCTATCCTCGTCGGACTTGCCTTCGGCGGACTACTCGCGGCCTATCGCGGCCGCACGACTCGGGACACGTTCAACGATTCGGTCGCTAGTTTACGAAGGCTGCCGGTTTCCCCAACGCGAACGCCTAGCACCAGAATGGGGCCCTTCCCGAAGCCCGCAAATGCCAGGGCACATCGATCTACTAGAATGGAGGTGCTGCCATGAAGGCAAAGCGGGTAATCGGCGCCTTTTCTGTTCTTGTTTTGCTTACGCCCTGGCTGTGCGCCCAGAATCCAGACGAATTATTGGTAATTCGACTGCCTGCAAAGCATGGTCACATCAATGAGCCCGGAGCGGCACCCATACCAGTTCCGACTGTGCGACTTCAGATCACTGCTCCACGCAGCGGTCAAAGGTGCGGGAGCATGGCGCCGGCCGTGGCTCAACGTAGTCCGGTGAAGGCAATCCCACTCAGGCCACAGGCGAATGTAAACTTAGCGAGTGCTGTGCCTGCAAGGAGAATAAAGAGAGTGCAAGAGTTGCTCCCGAGGGCCCGCGACCGCGAGCACTAAAGAAGAGAGAACCCAGCACCCTCCGCAACACACGATCGGATCGCTTTTGACATGGAATTATCCCTCCCTTCAACGTGAACAGCCCGTTCTGAGCGCACTTTACACGAATTCCGCTAGTCAAATCTTCCAAGATCTGTGACCCAAACCTCCTGAACAATCTGCGAGCCGACCCGCGCAGAATTCTTGACCTGACCTATGTTGAAGGCCACCACGCGGAGGTCTAGAATTCTTTTCGTTTCATCAGTGTGCAATAACGGGGAGAGGAGGTCAGCTATGCACTTTGAAAAGTTTTCCTTCGGCTCCGTGCAGATTGACGGCAATACGTGTGAGCGCGACGTTGTGATCGATCGTGGAGAGATCCGCAAGCGCAAGAAAAAGCCATCCAAGCAATTTCGTGAACAGTTCGGCCACACGCCGGTGTCCGTTGAGGAAGACGTACCCTGGAAATGCCGCCAGCTCGTTATCGGGACTGGTGCTTACGGCAAATTGCCGGTGATGCGAGAAGTGCGTGGCAAGGCCGAGCGTAAAAAGATCAAATTGCTAATTCTGCCGACCATCGAAGCGATCGAGGTGTT
>WNGK01005191.1_pt1 | contig 13866 bp, 10 predicted proteins | sample 5400601 | NCBI WGS metagenome assembly WNGK01 (sample SAMN13153376, study PRJNA577476) | soil metagenome | isolation source: 60 cm soil or saprolite under Garry oak tree replicate 1 | place: USA:California | collected 2016-06-15 | reverse complement strand
CGATGCAACAGTCCGGCAATGAGTTCCTTCCCCGTGCCGCTTTCCCCTGTCAGCAAGATGGTGGCCTGGGACGGGGCTACCTGCTGGACCATCTGATAGATGCGGTTCCAGGTCGGACTGGAGCCAATCACATGTGCCCGCGCAAACTGGTCACGGACCTGGCGTTTCAGGAGCAGATTCTCCACCACGAGGGCGCGCATAGCCAGCGCTTTCTGCACCACCCGGAGTACCTCCTCTTCGCCAAAGGGCTTGACGAGGTAGTCGAAGGCTCCCTCCTTCATGGCCGACACGGCGGTGGAGATATCACCATGGCCAGACATCATCACCACGGCCATGCCCACATCCTGGGCTTTCACCTGGCGCAGCACCGTCAGGCCGTCCACTTTGGGCATTTTCACGTCGCACAGCAGGAGATCCACCTCGTGTTGCTCGATGGCGGTAAGCCCTTCTGTTCCAGAGGCAGCGGTGAGCACCGTGTACCCCTCGCGCTTGAGAATCACTTCGAGGGCGCGCAGGGTGCTGCGTGCATCATCCACGATCAGAATAGTGGCCATGCGCGTCGGTCCTCCCTGGGTTATACGACTGGTGGTGCGTCCCCGATGCGTCCTGAGGCATGCCTGAGCAAAGTAAGGCTTCCAAATGTCTCACTACCGAAGGCCAAACGCCGATATAGCCTTGGCTAAAAGCTGATGGCTGATACATATAACCATTCTAACACACTCGCTGCCACACGTGGGAGAGGTTCCTCTCAAAATGATATGCAGTATCATTTTGAGAGAACAGACAAAACGCACAACCGTAGTATAGAGTCGGCCAGTGCTTACAAGCATCCAGTACCTTCTGGTCCTAGTCAGCAAGCCAGCGTGCGGCTGCGTCACAGCCAAGACCGACGTCTTGATGGTCCTCTAGAATAAGTACCTGCGACACAGGTAAGCTCGTATACTTTATACTGTAAGAGTCGTCGAGGTTCCTATAACAACAATACTTTACAGCAAAATTTATGCCGACACTACCACAACTATGGTGGGTAGTCGCTCCTGGGCTAATCACGGTGGTGCTCTGGCACCTACTTGGCATGCCTCGCCATGTGCTCCTGCTGCGCTATCTGCCAGTGCTGCGCAAGTTCTGCTGCCTGTTCCGCACTGAAGAGCTGAAGCGCCACGTCGAAGATATCACTCTCTTCTTCCTCGATATGGTCCTCGACATACTCTTCAAGCACCTCCAGTTTCTCGCTCCATGCTGCATCGTCCATGCGTGACGCGGCTAGCTCATCGAGAAGATCCTGGACCAATTCGTGATCATCGAGAGCCTCCTCCACCAGTGCCTGGGTCCCCTCAGCCTCCCGGAGAGCAGGATACCATACCCGCTCTTCGGCGTGGGCATGGAGTTCGAGTTCCTCTCTAAGCTGCGCAAATAACTGTTCGGAGGTTTCAGAAAAGCCCTCCGCCGCTTTCAATCGTCTAAAGAGACCGGCTATCTCTTGATGGTCTTTCTTAATGAGATTATAAATGTCCACAGCGCTCTCCCTGGCTTTTCACTTCCATACAGTGCTTTTGTTAATCCCCTTTTCCTTACTTTGGGATAGAAAAAGCATAAATTGTGCCAACCTGGTAGAGCGACCGTTTTCTTCCACAAGGCGAATGAAGATTAGACAGTCTATACCCTGTACTCCTTGGAAGCCTTCAGATAAGGGTATTTCCTCCTGATCAACATACATTTTGTCATAAATTCTCTTGACTAAAGTAATATCCATACTAACTTCCTTTTACGATATAATTGGCATAAAACTATCTTAGTTCTTTTGTGTTCCGCTGTATTAAGAGATTTTTCATGGCTGGTTGTAGCAATTCTAAACACGTGGTAGGGCACTCAAAGTACACGGCCATTTCACGTCTGGGACGGATTAGCCTGGTGGTTAAGACGGCGCTAAAGTCGTGGTGGACTAGAGTTGAGATGTACCAGCTCAGGCCGGCAGGCGTGGAGCGCTGCAAGCACCGATGCTAGGCCCGGGCGCGCAGCGACGACTCTGACGATGGCCACATCCAGCCCTTCAGCCAAGCGTCGGAAGGCCAGCGCAGCCCCCTCTGGGGTCCCATAATAGCCCACGCGCTTGAGCAACTCCGGCGGGAAGGCGTCGGCAACCTCGTCGGGCGTGGCTCCCTGTTGCCGCATCTGGTCGAGCTCAGCTAGAGCCGCGGTGTAGCCCATGCGCTCGAAATGAGCCCGATAGCCTAACTGTCGCTCCCGTTCCGTGGGGACCCACTGGCCTAAGGCATAGCCCATGGTGGACCGGGCAAAGGCACGCCGGGCCACCTCTCTATCCTGGTCCACGCAGACGCGGATATACTCGACAACCTGCACATGCTTGGGGTCGCGGTCAGCCCGCCTCGCGCCCTCAGCGATGCGTTCCCGGCTCCAGGCGATTTGCTCCGGCGTACACCAATTCAGGCATACGCCATCGGCCAACGCGCCAGCGAGGCGAAGCATCTCCGGCCCCAGGGCTCCTAGATACACCGGCGTGCGGGGCGCAGGACTCATGGCCAGCTTGACGCCCTGGAGGGTCACCACTTCCCCGTGGTAGGTGACCTCATCGCCGGCGACCAGTCTGCGCACGGTCGTGAGATAGTCCCGCATCAAGGCTAGCGTTGAGAGTCGCGGTAGGCCGAGGCTCTGTCGCGTCCTGGGACGATACGCACCTCCGGCACCAATGCCCATGATGAAACGGCCCCCTGTCAGTTGGCTCATAGTGCCGCCGCTCATGGCAAAGGCGATTGGCGTACGGTACAGCACAGGTGAGACCCCAATGCCAGTGGTCAATCCTTCCGGAATCACCTGACAGCTCGCGGCCCAGCGCTGGCTGCAGAGTTGGAAGGCGTCCTGGCCGGTACTTTCCGGGGTCCAGATACTCGTGTAGCCTAACCTGGCCGCTTCCTGGGAGAGGGCTGCCTGGTCGGCAAATGAAAGGTTCAGGGTTGCATCCAAACCAATACCAATGTCCATAGCCACTCCTCTGGCGTAATGTCCAGCACGCGACCCGAAGTTTATCAGGGCTCCTGCGGCGGGGGCTGACGCTGAGTGAACCATTGCCTGAGCAGGCCGTCCTTATACCGCTCCATCTGGAACTCCGGACTCAGCCCAATATTGGGCTTGACTTGAGCCTGCGCCTCCTGATCGAGGCGCGCCATATCTGCCTCACTGAGTCGTGCCACAAACAGTGCAAACTGCAGCTCTCGCTCACGCTCTTTCAAGCGCAGGAGGGTAGCAAGTTCGTCTTCGAGTTGCTGATTCCGTATTTCCTGAGCCCGTACTTTACGGCTTTTGTAGCCCTCAGGTGGATTGATGTAACCAGCGCGTAATTGCGCAAATAAGAAGCCGTGGGGATTTTGAATGGGTTTGCCCTTTCCCTCCTTCGCCGCACTCACGCAGGCGTTCGCCATATCGAGAAAGTCCTGCAGCTCTTCGCTGGTCTGAAACCGATCGAGGTACGGCAGCAACGAGCGAGGATTTAAATCTTCGAAAACGGCTTCGAGCGTAATTCCCTGTAGTAGTAGTTTTTTACTACTACTACAAAAGATTAGGTGATCCATTGGGTGATCCACCGGGTGATCCATTGGGTGATCCATCAGGTGATTCACCGGGTGATTTGCTTCTGTTTGGGCAGCAGCGGAGTCTTCCGGTGCCGCAAGAGATTCTGTGAAGACCAACGCCTGCTGAGTGAGCTGTTGGAGTTTTCTTAAGAGTCTGTTTTTATTGCCTTGTAGCATAATCTTTTGGGAGAGCACAGTGGCAGTAAACCCTATCCGTCCGCCACAATTGCGTCGCCCGTCATAGCGTATAAGTCCTTCTTGACGCAGCTTTTTCAGACAACTTTTCAGGGTGTACTCTGAGATATGGGTTTCCCTGGCGATCTGCGGCAGGCTTGTCACCTTCCCATTGATCTCTTTGAGGCAGAAATACAGCATCGCCTGGTTTTCAGTCAGGAGGACACCCGCGTCTGTAGATGCAGGGGGGAGGAGCTGTAGTTGTACAGCGGATCCATTGGGTGAATCATTGGGTGATCCATCAGATGAATCATTAGGTGATCCATCAGATGAATCATTAGGTGATCCATCAGATGAATCATTAGGTGATCCATTGGGTGAGAAAATTTGCGGATTTGTACTTGTAAGTTTAGCGTTTTCAATGCCTTGATTCTCTTTGATACCCTCTGTTTCACCTGATGGGCATTGGGTGATCGATTGGGTGATCGATTGGGTGATCGATTGGGTGATCGATTGGGTGATTTCACCGCTTGAGAGAGGTGCCTCTCCCTTTGGCGCGGTAGGCTGTAGATCATTGTCGGAGGTAATCCCCCGGATCTTCTGTGCAACTTCCTGAAGCCGGTCATCACTGAAGGCGCCGTAGCTTTCAATGAGCTTCAGTCGTCGCCTCTCGCGTGGCTTTGCCTCAGCGCGTTTGGCTTCAGGCTCTCCTGTGGACATGCGTGTAACCCCTTCCTCTAGGGTTCTTCATGGCCGTCCAGAGAAAAAACCTCGAGTAACTCTTTGGCCAGGGATCTATACGCTTTGGCTCCCAGAGTCGTCGGATCGTAGCGGATAATGGTTTTTCTCTCGTTTTCGGCGCGCTGAAAAGCCGCGTTGACGGGGATCATAGTCTTAAAAATCTGGTCCGCAGGGAAATGTTTGTTGAGCTGATCAATACTGACCCGGGTCATGGCCGTCCTGCGATCAACTTGATTAATTAACAGACGCAGGAACCGCAGGTCCGCATTGCCATTGGCACGGATATCGTTGATGAGGTCGACGGCTTTCAGCAGACCTTCGACGGAAAACGCGGAGCCGGCCCAGATTGGCACAATGACAAAATCTGACGCATGCAGAGCACTGACGACGAAAAACCCCATATTCGGTGGGCAGTCAAGGAGAGCAAAATCATACTGTTGCTGCGCATAGTCCCGAATGCGCCGACGGATGATTTCAAAGCTATCTGGGAGCGTTTTCAGCAGTGGGGGTTCAAGAGCACTCGTGTCGTTGGTATTCGGAAGACAAAAGAGTTTTTCGTACTCTGTGGGGTAGATGCACTGTCCGATGTTCATCTCAGGCTCAGTAAATACTTCGTAGAGCGTATCTCCCCCAGGGTCTCTCGGGCACAAAATGCTCGTCGCATTACACTGAGAATCCATGTCGACGACAAGAACGCGCTGGCCCCGGCGCGTGAGGGCATGGGCAAGGTTGACGGCTACGGTGGTTTTCCCAACGCCTCCCTTGTTGTTCACGATCGAGATGATGTTGCCCACATGCTGCCCTCCTATACAGTATCTAAACTAATATACCCCTGCATATTATGTTGCAACTGCTTCTAAGTCAAGTAGAAAAGTATGTAGATGGGATGTATATGAGGTGGAAGTAATGTGCATTTAGGGGTGAGAGAGCACTCCCGAATGCCTACACAGCCGCTAAGGACACATGCCTCTCATTTTGTCCCACGCGACCCCGCTACTCTCTCATTTTGAGAGCCACCCTGGATCGAGCCTTGGACAATGCGTGCCGCCTTCCCAGCGTCTATACTGGCGGACATCACACGCCTAGCCTACAGAGCTGACTTTCTGGTACACAACTTGCATACAGAAAGTCATGCTTAATCATACTGCAAAGCTCTCTCTGTCCCGCAACAGGACAGTAGCCTCTGCCTCATGACAAGGCACGACAGCCTCCGTATCACACACTCTAGGGAGCCGAAGCTATGCGAGTTTGGCCAGGGAATTCGTATCCGCTCGGGGCCACATGGGATGGCAAAGGTGTGAATTTTGCCCTCTTCTCCGAGCATGCTATCAGGGTGGAGTTGTGCTTATTCGACACTGCGGACGCTGACAAGGAGACGTACCGTATTCTCTTAACCGAACACACCGACCGAGTTTGGCATGCCTATTTGCCGGAGGTGTTCCCCGGCCAACTCTACGGCTATCGCGTCTATGGCCCTTACACCCCCGAGCAGGGACACCGCTTCAATCCAAATAAGATCCTGCTCGACCCCTATGCCAGGTCGATTGGCCGTGATGTGCGCTGGGCCGACGAACTCTTTGGCTACTGCGTGGGTGACCCCGAGGCCGATCTGGCCTGCGATGAGCGTGACAATGCGGCGTATGCCCCTCTGGCTGTGGTCATTGATCCGGCTTTTACCTGGGGAGATGACCGCCCACCACGCACCCCATGGCACAAGACCATTATCTACGAACTCCATGTCAAGGGATTCACCCAACTCCACCCGGATGTCCCGGAAAGGCTGCGTGGTACGTACGCCGGGCTGGCCTCAGAGGCTGCCATCCAGCACCTGATCCGTCTTGGTATTACGGCAGTCGAACTCCTGCCGGTACACCACTTTCTGAACGATCGCCACCTCGTGGAACACGGCCTCACCAATTACTGGGGCTACAACACCCTGGCGTACTTTGCGCCTGAGAGCCGCTATGCCGCGCCGCATCTGCCACAAGACGCCGTCCAGCAGTTCAAAATGATGGTCGCCGCTCTGCACGCCGCCGGCATCGAAGTGATCCTGGACGTGGTCTATAACCACACAGCCGAAGGCAACCATATAGGCCCCACGCTGTCACTGCGCGGCATCGACAACGCCGCGTATTACAAGCTGTCGCCGGAAGACCCTCGTTACTACCTGGACTACACCGGTTGTGGCAATTCGCTCAACATGCGCCATCCACGCGTGCTCCAGCTCATTATGGACAGTCTGCGCTACTGGGCTACCGAGATGCACGTGGATGGCTTCCGCTTTGATCTCGCCAGCACGCTAGCTCGAGAACTCTATGAAGTCGATCAACTCGGGGCCTTTTTTGACATCATCCACCAGGACCCGATCTTGTCCCAGCTCAAGCTCATTGCTGAGCCGTGGGACCTGGGAGTCGGGGGGTATCAGGTGGGCAATTTTCCAGTCCTCTGGAGTGAATGGAACGGTAAATACCGCGATGTTGTCCGCCGCTTCTGGAAAGGCGACGGTGGTCTTCTATCAGAATTTGCCACGCGTCTAAGCGGCAGCAGCGACCTCTATCAGAGCGATGGGCGCATGCCCTACGCCAGCATCAATTTTGTTACCTGCCACGACGGCTTCACGGTGCACGACCTGGTCAGTTATAACGAGAAGCACAACGCAGCGAATGGCGAGAACAATCAAGATGGGGCCAATGACAACAATAGCTGGAACTGTGGCGTCGAAGGTCCCACTGCTGATCCTGCCATTCAGGCCCTGCGTTGGCAACAAATGCGGAATTTCATGACGACCCTGCTGCTATCCCAAGGCGTACCCATGCTCCTGGCCGGCGACGAGCTCTGCCATAGCCAGCAGGGCAATAACAATGCCTACTGCCAGGACAACGAGCTGACCTGGCTCAACTGGGAGCTCACTGAGGAGCAGCAGGCGTGGCATGAATTCGTGCGCTCACTGCTCCACCTCCGGCGCACCCAACCCGTCTTTCAGCGCCGCAAATTCTTCCAGGACCGGGCCATTCATGGCCCGGGCATCCAGGACATCTCGTGGCTCGAGCCCTCAGGCCAGGAGATGACCGAAGAAGCCTGGAATACCGGGTATACGCGTTGCCTTGGAGTGCGGCTGGCCGGTGATCTCATCGGGGAGGTGGACGAGCGCGGTGAGGACATTGTGGGCGATACCATGCTGCTGCTGCTCAATGCTCATTATGAAACCATTCCTTTTACGCTGCCGGCGACGTGGGAAGGGGAACTGTGGGAACGTCTGCTCGATACCGCTGACCCCCAGGGCCTGCCTCTGGCGTGCACCGGCGGGCAGCAGTACAAGCTGCAGGGCCGCGCCATGGCTGTCCTACGGGTGAGGATGCAGCCGGAAGAAGCGCCGTAAGGCCTGAAACCGCCGCCGTAGAGGGCAAATCAAGCGCTATGGAAGTAAGCCAACATAGGGCCCAGCAGGGGCATGCAGCAGACCTCAGGCAACACCGCCGGCTCCCCGTGGGAGCGGACGTGCTCCCCTCGGGGGGAGTGCATTTCCGGGTCTGGGCCTCGCGGCATCAGCATGTCGAGGTCGTGCTCGAAGGTGGACCTGGATATCACCCCGGGGCAGAGCCGGTATCTGTCGCCCTGGAGCCCGAAGGAGACGGGTACTTTTCAGGACTGGTGCCTGAGGCGGATGCCGGCACGCACTACCGGTACCGGCTGGATGGGGGCACAGAGTCCTATCCGGATGTCGCCTCACAAAGATCCTCCTTGGAAGCTGCTTCCTTTAGGGAGCAGAGGAAAAGGAGGTTGGCCAGCACCGGGCCAATTCCTCATGCTGCCAGCGGCAGCAGAAACCTGTTGTATAGGTTACACATAAACTGTTAGGCTCTGTCCTGAGCATAAGGCACTCCTTCGGGAGTCAACAGCTGCGCTCTTTGACACGAAGCATAGGCGGTTGTATCGAGCAATCCTTCGATGCGTAAAATGTTTCAGGTACAACAGACGGACGTTTCGGCGTCCGTTGGGGCCGAGCGGCGTTTTTCGAAGCGCCTGTAACCGGGCCTGAACACGCGGACTGTCCAGTGCGCTTCGGCTGGCCAGCGGCCAGCGTGAAAGCTGCCTGCTTGAGCTGGCAGTAGGTTACGCTTTCAGCCCCATGGCCCACACGGCCCGTCGCAAGTCATCGATCCAGGGGCTTTTCAGTGGCATGACCAGGACTGGCGCGGGGTGCCTCTGGAGGGGCAAGTGCTGTACGAGATGCACGTGGGGACCTTTACCCCCGCTGGCACGTGGAAGGCAGCCATGGGTGAACTGCCGGCCCTCGCCGAGCTGGGCGTGACCGTGCTCGAACTGATGCCCATCGCCGACTTCTCGGGTCGTTTTGGCTGGGGCTATGACGGTGTCAATCTGTTTGCTCCCACACGTCTCTATGGCACGCCCGATGACTGCCGTCGCTTTATTGAGCGAGCGCACACTCTGGGGCTGGGCGTGATCCTGGATGTGGTCTATAACCACTTGGGAGCAGAGGGCAATTTTCTAGTGCAGTTCTCCCCAGAATATTTTACGGATCGCTACACCACGGACTGGGGCCAGGCCATTAACTATGCAGACGAGCATGCCGGCCCTGTACGCGAGTTTTTCCTGGCCAATGCCGGCTACTGGATCGAGGAATTTCACTACGACGGCTTGCGCCTGGATGCCACCCAGAACATCTACGACACTTCTGCGGACCATATTCTCGCGGCTATCGTGCGCCGCGTGCGCCACGCGGCGCATGGACGCGCTACCCTCCTCGTGGCCGAGAACGAACCGCAGCACGCCAAACTGGTCCGCGCACCAGAGTGCGGTGGGTACGGCTTCGACGCGCTCTGGAACGATGACTTCCACCACAGTGCGATGGTGGCGCTTACCGGGCGCTGTACAGCCTACTACAGCGCTTACCGGGGGACGTCGCAAGAATTGATTTCAGCCCTCAAGTGGGGCTATCTCTACCAGGGGCAACACTATACGTGGCAGCAGCAGCGGCGTGGCACCCCGTCCTTTGATCTCAAGCCGGCAACGTTTGTGACCTATCTGCAGAACCACGACCAGATTGCCAACTCTAGCCGTGGGCTGCGCTGTCACGTCTCAACCAGCCCTGGTCGCTACAAGGCGCTCACCGCCCTGCTGCTCCTCGGGCCAGGGACGCCCATGCTCTTCCAGGGTCAGGAATTCGCCGCCTCGAGCCCCTTTTGCTTTTTTGCCGATGTCACCGGAGAGCTCGCCAGACTGACGTGCCAGGGCCGCGCCGCATTTCTCGCCCAGTTTCCAAACCTGGCCCACCCCGACATGCAGGCCCGTCTGCCCAACCCTACCGACCCCCAGACCTTTGCGGGCTCAAAGCTCGACTTGTCCGAACGGCAGCACCATGCAGAGATGTACACCCTGCACCGCGACCTGTTGCGCTTGCGGCAGACAGATGCCGTATTTCGGTCGCAGTGCCCTGGCGGTATGGACGGCGCGGTGCTGGGACCGGAAGCGTTTGTGCTGCGCTTCTTTGGGGTGCATAATAACGATCGCTTGCTGGTGGTGAATCTTGGAAGTGACCTGCATCTCAATCCGGCTCCGGAACCGTTGCTCGCCCCACTCGAGGGTATGGACTGGACGATCCTGTGGTCCAGTGAGGATCCACGCTACGGCGGAGATGGCGTGACACCGCTGGAGGACGAAGACAACTGGCATCTCCCAGGCTACACCGCGACCGTGCTGCGACCCCATACCCGCCAAGACTAAGAGGGGTAGGCGGCGCGGCGGAGGAAAGACTTATGCCAGACCCGAGCCCCGACTTCCTGGCAGCACTCCAACGGGCCCTGATGGCTGCGCAATACTTCCCTGAGTCGACGTATCGCGTGCAATTTCACGCCGGGTTCACGTTCCGGGATGCCCTGCAGATAGTGCCGTACCTGCACGACCTGGGCATCACCCACCTTTACGCCTCACCGCTCTTACAGGCCCGCCCCGGCAGCACGCATGGCTATGATACGACAAACCATCAGGCTTTTAATCCCGAGCTGGGCACTGCCGAGGACTACGAGACGCTGTGTCAGGTGCTCCAGAGCCATGGCATGGGCCAGGTGCTCGATATTGTGCCCAACCACATGGGTGTGGCGGGGAACGGCAACCAGTGGTGGCGCGATGTGCTCGAAAACGGTCCGGCTTCGCCCTACGCCGGCTTCTTCGACATTGCCTGGTATGACTCGCTACGTGTAGAGATGCATGAACGCCTGTTGCTCCCGATCTTGGGGAAGGCCTATGGCGAGGCCCTGGAGTCCCAGGAGATCCGCCTGCGGTATGCCTCCGGGGCCTTTACCATCCACTACTTTGACCACTGTTGGCCGGTGGCGCCCCAGAGCTATGCCTTCATCTTGGAACAGCGGCGTAATGAACTCGCTGCTTTTCTAGGTGAGGCCCCAGAGCCACTGGCAGAGTACGACAGCATTCTCACCGCCATTCGTAACCTGCCGCTGCGCAGCGAGACTGACCCAGCGAGAGTAGCCGAGAGCCAACGCGAAAAGGAAGTCATCAAGCGGCGCCTGGCAGCGCTGACCGAGGCGAACCCGTCGGTGCGTGCCTTTCTAGAGGATACGGTAGCGCTCTTCAACGGCACGCCGGGCCAACCGGAGAGTTTTGATCTCCTGGATGCTCTGTTGCAAGCCCAGGTCTATCGTCTCTGTCACTGGCGTATCGCTTCGGAAGAGATCAACTACCGGCGCTTCTTCGATATCAACGAACTGGCCGCGCTGAGTATGGAAAAACCTGAAGTGTTTACTGCCACCCATGGGCTGATCTTGCGCTTGCTGAGCGAGGGCAAGGTGCACGGGGTGCGCATCGATCATCCTGATGGGCTCTACGATCCACAGCAGTATTTCCAGCGCCTCCAGCAGCACTACGTCCTCGGCATGGCACATCGGCTGTGCGAAACCGATGCGACGTTCCAGGAGTTGGGCGAGGAGGAGATCACCGCGCTCCTCGACACCGCGCTGGGCCAGGCCAGCAAGACGACCGAGGCTGTCCTGTATCGGCCACTCTACATTATGGTCGAAAAAATTCTTGGCGCGTATGAAACGCTTCGGGAGGACTGGTCGATCTATGGTACGAGTGGCTATGACTTCCTCAACGTGCTCAACGGTCTCTTTGTTGATGCGGAGCAGCGCCGCACCTGGACACGTCTGTACCGCGAGTGGACGCAAGACCCGCGTCCCTTTGCCGAGATAGTCTATGATGCCAAATACCTCATCATGCAGATGTCGCTCTCCAGTGAAGTGTATATGCTGGCGCACCGCCTCGACCGCTTGGCACAGCAGCACCGCGGCTCGCGGGATTTGACGTTCAACAGCCTGCGGCGAGCCTTGCAGCATATCATTGCCTGTTTCCCGGTGTATCGCTCCTATATCACCAGCGACGCCTTACACGCGGACGATCGGCGCTATGTCCAGCAGGCGGTATCCCAGGCGCAGCGCCGCAATCCCACGGTGAGCCGCGAGCTGTTGGCCTTTGTGCGGGACATGCTGCTACTGCAATACCAGGCCTCAGCGAGCGCGGACGAGCAGGCAGAGCAACGTCGTTTTGTCGGCAAGTTTCAGCAGGTGACGGCCCCGGTCATGGCGAAGGGCCTTGAGGATACAGCCCTGTATAGATACAACCGTCTGCTCTCGTTGAACGAAGTGGGTGGCGATGCGGACCGCTTTGGTGTCTCCTCAGAGGAAGTGCACCGCACCTTCCGGGAACGCCAGGCGAAATGGCCCTGGGCCTTCTCAGCCCTGTCAACACACGATACCAAGCGCAGTGAGGATGTGCGGGCACGGCTCAATGTTTTGTCGGAACTCCCACAAGAGTGGCTGGCCGGCCTGCAACGCTGGAGCGACCTCAACGCCCAGTACCGTCGCGACCTCGATGACGCACCAGTCCCCGATGCGAACGAAGAATACTTGCTCTACCAGACCTTGCTGGGAGCCTGGCCGCTCGAACCCTACGCGCCGCAGGAATACGCCACATTTGTCGAACGCATCCAGGCCTATATGTTAAAGGTTCTGCGGGAAGCCAAGGTGCATACGAGCTGGATCAATCCCAACCCGGCATACGAGGAGGCGGTACAGCACTATATAGTCCGCGTCCTCGATCCCCAGACACAGGGGGCATTTCTGGATGATTTTCGCGTGTTCCAGCGGCGTCTCAGTCACCATGGCCTGTTCAACTCGCTGGCCCAAACTCTGCTGAAAATCACTGCCCCTGGCGTACCCGATACCTATCAGGGTACGGAACTGTGGGATTGGAGTTTAGTTGACCCTGACAATCGTCGTGCCGTTGACTACAAGCGCCGGTATGACATGCTACAGGCGTTGCGGGAACGTCTTGCAGCGGCCGGGGAGGACCGGCGTGCCCTGGTACAAGAGCTGCTCACCCAGAAGGAAGACGGGCGCATAAAGCTCTACGTCACGGCACTGGCTCTCAACTGTCGCCGCATGCATCCTGGGCTGTTCTCCTCGGGGAGCTACACCCCAGCGCAGGGACGCGGGGCACAGGGGCAGTATGTCTTTGGATTTAGCCGCTGTCAGGGCCATCGTGCAGCGATTGTGGCGGTACCCAGGCTGATTGGCAGGCTGCTCGCAGGAACGCACGACGCACCCCTCGGAGAGGCCGTGTGGCAGGATACCCGACTTCTGGTGCCCGGGGTCGATGCCCGCTGGGACTGGCGCAATGTGTTGACGGGTGAGCCCGTGGTCTTTGCTACGGATGATGGCCAACCTACGCTGGCGCTGGCAGAACTCCTCGGACATTGTCCAGTGGCGCTCCTCGTGGCGCCGGCAGATTTATGAGTTGTGCAGCGTCCCAATCGCCCCACCAAGGATAGCAACAAGAGCACCAATGACGGGCGCCGGCATCACTCCAAAGGAGGCCTGTGAAGCGGCTTGGGCTGTCGCTCCCAGTGCCCCAAGTGTGCCACTCATGAAACTCTCAAGGACCGTCGTGGGCAAACACAAGGTGCCTAGCATAACCACACCCCACGTGAGCAGACCATGCAGCATGCCCTCATGGCGGTACGGGGCCTCTGCCATACGGCTGGCCACACCGCTACCAATCAACAGCGCGATGAAGCCGAGGCTCCGCCAGCAGAGCCCAGGTATATCCCCAAGATCAGCCGTAACGAGTGTCTTGAGGCGTGTGGGGTCCATAGTGCCTATGCCTACCCCCGCCCCCATAAGCCACTGGTGTAGGTGACCATGGATACTGAGCACAAGCTGGATGAGCAATGCGACACCAACTCCCGCGCCTACGGCGGGCCATGAAATGCGCCGTAGCACCGGTGGTGCATACGTAGCAATGTACTCTCCCGATTGTCGTACACCGATCA
>WNGK01005189.1_pt2 | contig 13868 bp, 10 predicted proteins | sample 5400601 | NCBI WGS metagenome assembly WNGK01 (sample SAMN13153376, study PRJNA577476) | soil metagenome | isolation source: 60 cm soil or saprolite under Garry oak tree replicate 1 | place: USA:California | collected 2016-06-15 | reverse complement strand
CTCAGATTCCGCGAAGAATTGATAAAAGAAACCAACGGGGTACTTTTTGAGGACTCAGCAGAAATACTTCGACAAGAACGCGAAAAGCGCACGCGCTATCTTATGGGGGAAGAATGAAAAACATTGTTGTTGTTGATGCAAGTCTTGCGATTAAATGGGTAGTGAAAGAAGAGGATTCGGGCATTGCACTTGCACTACTAAATGAGTGGAATATCATGGGGATAATGATGATCGCGCCTTCCTTGCTCACATATGAGGTTACAAATATCCTCTATCAAAATATGCGCAAAGGAAAAATCAATCTTGATCAAGCGAAAAAAATCCTGACAGAAGTATTAGTAATTGGGATAGAGTTTGATTTTTCAAATAATTCAGCACTAAGCAGGCGAGCATTTGAATTGGCCCATCAATTCAATTTACTAGCAACATATGATTCACACTATGTTGCACTGGCTGAGCGCGAAAACTGTGAATTATGGACGGCTGATTCTCGATTATGGACGGCTGTTAAGGAGAAACTACCGAGGGTCCGTTTGCTTGCAGAATATCAAATCAACCAGGATTAATACACAGGCTGATCAATTGCTCTCGCGATGAGATCAACAGAAGCGCATCAACTTCTGTTGATCTTTCGTGCATCATTTTTCTCGCGACGAATAGACAAACGGATTGAGAACATCCTCGTATTCAAAGAGTTCTTCGGGTTTGAAGAAACGCTCCACCTCTACCTCGGCTGTCTCTAACGAGTCCGATGCATGGACCAGGTTGGCCTGTACGCTCATGGCCAGATCGCCACGAATGGTCCCTGGGGCGGCTTCACGGGCTTTTGTGATGCCACAAAGGGCACGCACAGTGTTTACGCAATCCACGCCTTCCCAACAACAGGCGATCACTGGCGTGCTGCGCATGAACGTCTTGATCTCAGCAAAAAAGTCACGCCCGCGCAGGTGGCTGTAATGTTCATCCAGGAGTTCATCAGATAAGGCCATCATTTTTATGCCAACGAGCTTCAAGCCTTTGCGCTCAAATTTCGTTATGATCTCCCCGCTAAGGTCTCGTTGTATAGCATCTGGTTTGATAAGTACTAAGGTTCGTTCCATAAATAAGTTTTCCTCTCTTTTCGTCGGCAGCAGACTTTAATATGGCTACCTCGAAAACATATTACAGTAATTGATGGCAAAGAGCAATTCTTCAGCTTCTTTACTCTCGACTTGACAAATAAATAGCTATCTGTTATATTTTACTACAGCAGGTAGCTTTACGTATTACCTATGTAGAGATTAATGTAGTGATATTCTAAAGACGGAAAAGATACTCGGAACACGAGGAGCGATAGAGAATGAGATATCGAGGATATAGAAGACGTCCCTGGCGCAGACGGGGTATAATTGGTTTTCCTTTTGGGCTGATTCTTATTATTATGGTATTCTCCCATGCCGGTAGTGGGATACTGATTGGCGTAGGGATCATTTTCCTGCTCATCATGCTTGCCAGGTTTATCCTGCCAGCAATTTTTGGCGCGGGAATGATGAGCAATTGGTGGATGAATAACCAGCAGACGTATCGTCAGCAACAATATACACCGCCGCCCTACGAGCAGGCCCATAACCCCTCTGAAGAAAACTATCAGCCGTATGAGCAAGGGTACCAGCCGCAAACCGTGACGTATCAAACGGAAGCAGAAAAAGAGCAGTACCAACCCCCTGCATACGAGCAGGCCCAATATGAGGAGCAACCTCAGGCGCAATATCCACAAGAGATGCCGCCGATGGAACAATAAAGCGAAAAATGGCAGAAGAGGGGGCAGCGAAAGTTATCCGCTGCCCCCTCTTCTGCCATTTTTCGGCATGATATAATGTCTCATAAAGAGTTATGATTAGAAGGAGCCGGAGATACCATGCGATTACAGGGAAAAACTATTGGATATTTCGTCGCCCAGGAGGTAGAGGACCTGGAATTTTGGGTACCGGTCATGCGTTTGCGTGAAGAAGGGGCAAAGGTGATTGTGATTGGCCTCTCCACTCAAACTGTGCATGGCAAACATGGGTTGGAGATGACGCCGGATGTCAGTATCGAGGAAGCGCCAAAGGCCGAGGCATTAGATGGCATTGTCATTCCTGGAGGTTGGGCGCCGGACAAATTACGGCGCAATGAGGGCGTGTTACAACTGGTACGGGATGTGAACGCGCGCGGGAAAATTGTTGCCACTATCTGCCATGGCGGGTGGGTGCCCATTTCCGCCGCTATTATCAAGGGACGCAAGGCGACCGGTTCAACCGGAATTAAAGACGATATTACGAACGCGGGCGGTATCTGGGTCAACGAAGCTGCGTTTCGCGAGGGAAATATGGTGTGGGGCCGCGTGGTCGAGGATATTCCCGATTTCTGCCGGGAATTAGTTGCCGCCCTTGCTGACGCGTAGAGATACCCATATCAGCGGTAGGGAAGATTGGAAGGGGTTAGCTGATGAGTCAATTTCTTGATATCCTGGCGGAGCGCGTCTTGATTTATGACGGCGCTATGGGAACCACTATACAACGTTATCAACTCAGCGCAGAAGATTACGGCGGTCAGGCGACCGAGGGCTGCAACGAATACCTGGTGCTGACAAAACCGGCGGTGATCGAGGAGATTCACGCGGGATTTTTTGAAGCTGGCTGCGATGTGATAGAAACAGACTCGTTTACCGCCAGCCGGCTTAAGCTTGACGAGTATGGCCTGGGCGCATTGACGTACGAGGTGAACCTGGCGGCAGCGCGTCTCGCGCGGCGCGTCGCCGATAGCTTTAGCACGGCGAAACACCCGCGCTTTGTGGCCGGCTCAATCGGCCCCACCGGTATGCTGCCTTCTTCCAATGATCCGCTATTGAGCAATATCACGTACCAGCAATTGGCAGAGATATTTCAGGAGCAGGCTGCCGCTCTCCTGGAGGGGGGCGTCGACGTGCTGGTGATAGAGACCAGCCAGGATATATTAGAGGTACGAGCCGCGATCACCGGCATCCGACGAGCTATGCAGCAAGTTGGACGAGCGGTACCAATTCAAGCGCAGGTCTCGCTGGACACCAGCGGTCGCATGTTGCTCGGAACTGATATCGCGGCAGTCATGACCACGCTGGTGGCGCTCAGGGTAGATATTGTTGGCCTGAACTGTTCGACGGGGCCCGAGCATATGCGCGAACCGGTGCGTTTCCTGGCGGAAAGTTGCCCTCTGCCTATCTCCACGATTCCGAACGCGGGTATTCCACTTAATGTCAACGGGTTAGCGGTTTATCCAATGGAACCAGAGCCAATGGCCGCGGCGCTGCGTGATGTCATCAGCGAGTTTGGCGTCAATATCGTCGGCGGTTGCTGTGGGAGCAGTCACGAGCACCTGAGTGCTATTGTCAGAGCCTGCCGCCATGCGCCACGACGTCCGCGACCAATAGCGGATGCCAACTTCACGCACAAGGATTTTACGCGCATCACTCCGCCGTTCGTCTCCAGCGGCATACGTGCAACGGCATTACAACAGATTCCCGCGCCGCTGCTGGTGGGTGAGCGCGTTAATGGGCAGGGGAGCCGCAAAGCGAAACAGGCGCTGCTCAATGACGACTATGATACATTGCTCAGTATTGGGCGCGAACAGGTCGAGGGCGGAGCGCATGTCCTGGACGTTTGCGTGGCCCTGACGGAACGTACTGACGAAGCCGGGCAGATGGCCAAAACCACCAAAAAGCTGTCTATGGGGATCGAGGCGCCCCTGGTCATTGACTCGACCGAGTCGGATGTGATCAGGGCGGCGCTCGAAACGTATCCAGGACGTGCGATCATCAACTCGATCAATATGGAGACGGGACGCGAACGCATCGACAACATCGTTCCCATGGCAGTTGAACACGGTTCAGCCGTGGTCGCCCTGACCATCGATGAGATAAGCATGGGGAAGACCACTGAACGCAAAGTCGAGATTGCGCATAAAATTTATGATATCTGCGTGCACGAGTACGGACTGGCGCCCAATGCGCTGATCTTCGACGTGCTCACCTTCCCGGTAACCACCGGGCAAGAGGAGCTTAAAACGGCGGCGATCGAGACGCTGCAGGCTATCACACGGACCAAAGCTGAACTTCCTGGCGTGTTGACCATTCTTGGTGTGAGTAATGTCTCATTTGGCCTGCAGCCGCACGCGCGGGCCGTCCTCAACAGCGTGTTTCTCTATCATGCCGTCAAAGCGGGGCTCGACCTCGCTATTGTCAACCCATTGCACATCACGCCGTACGCTGAAATCGACAGCGAACAGCGGCAGCTTGCCGAAGACCTGATCTACGACCGGGCCGACGCATTGCCACGCTATATCGCCTACTTCGAGGAACACGCTCCCCAGCAGGAGCATGGGAATAGCAAAGTTGATCCAACCGAGGGCATGAACCTTGCCGGGCGCATCCACTGGCAGATTCTGCACCGACGCAAGGAAGGTATCGAGCTGCTCGTCAGTGAGGTCATCGCAGAGCGAGCGCGGGAGATGGGCGTTGCGCAGAGCGAGGCAGCGGTGAACGTCCTCAACACGGTGCTATTGCCGGCGATGAAAGATGTGGGAGATCGTTTCGGCGCGGGCGAACTGATTTTGCCCTTTGTGCTGCAATCTGCCGAGGTGATGAAACGGGCCGTGGCACACCTGGAAGAGTATCTGGAGAAAGTGGAAGGCTATACGAAAGGCAAGATTGTGCTGGCGACGGTCTTTGGCGACGTGCATGACATCGGCAAAAACCTGGTCAACACTATCCTGAGCAATAATGGCTACACGGACTATGATCTAGGCAAACAGGTACCCCTGAATACGATCCTGGATAAGGCCGTCGAGGTAAACGCCGATGCGATTGGCCTCTCGGCTCTGCTGGTGAGCACGTCAAAACAGATGCCACTGTGTGTCAGGGAACTATATAAACGGGGCCTTAACTTCCCGCTGATCGTTGGGGGAGCGGCTATCAATCGCTCCTATGGTCGGCGCATTCTTTTTGTCGATGAACAGACGGCGGATGCAACGCCGGTACCCTATGAGCACGGCGTGTTTTATGCGCGCGACGCCTTTGAGGGATTGGAGATCATTGATCGCCTGACCAGCAATCCTGAGCAGCGCGCAGCATTTATTGAGCGAATCAAGGAAGAGGCGCTTAAGGAGCGGTTGAAGAAAACGGTTGGCGCAGCGGGAGAGGCGCCGTCCCTGGCGGGAGCAGAAACTCCTTCTGCCAGTGTGCAAGCCGCGACGAGCATACCCCAGCCGCCATTCTGGGGGCCGCGCGTGCTCGAGCGTATAGGTATTGAAGACGTGGCGCCCTGTATGGATTTGAATACGCTTTTCCGCTTGCACTGGGGCGGTAAAACGCATGGAGCCGATTTTACGCGGCTGGTTGAAATGGAGTTTCGTCCGCGCCTGAAGCGTATGTTGCTCGAGGCGCGCCAACAACGCTATCTGCAACCAAAGGCGATCTACGGCTACTTCCCCTGCCAGTCCAACGGCAATGAACTGATCGTCTACGATCCTGCAGGGACGCAGGAGCAAGATAATGCGCCAAAAGAGATTGCGCGCTTCCATTGTCCGCGCCAGCAAGAGCGCGAGCGCCTTTGCCTGGCAGACTACTTTGTGCCGGTCAGCAGCGGCAAGATAGATGTGGTGGCATTCCAGGTGGTCACTATGGGAGAGTCGGCCAGCAGGGCGGTGCATGATTTGCAGCAGGCGGGAGATTACGCTGAGGCGTATTTCGTGCATGGATTGGCGGTTGAAATGGCCGAGGGATTGGCCGAATACACCAACCGCTTGATACGGCAAGAGTTGAGGCTGGATGAGCAGCGCGGGCGGCGCTATAGCTGGGGCTATCCGGCTATTCCCGAACTCGAGGATCATGTGAAGGTGTTCCAGTTGCTGCCGGTCAAGGAGGCTATCGGAGTTGAGCTGACGGAGGCGTTTCAGCTGGTGCCGGAGCAGTCTACGGCGGCGATCGTGGCGCACCATCAGCAGGCAACGTACTTTGCGGTGAGAGAAACGGCGGCAGCGAGAGCATAATAGTGTAATCAAAAAGCTATGCGATTCGCAAAGTATGTGGTATACTAGGCGCAACGAAGTTTGCACAAAATGTCTGAGCCGCGTTGCCATGTCATTCTGAACGTAGTGAAGAATCCGTTCAGAGGAGAAGATTGAGCGTGAAGCACTATTATCGAATGCACTCCTGCACCTGTCCCAGCGTTCGCAGAGGAGATTTGGGTAGTTCAGCCCTCTGCGGACGTGATGACGCGCGCTCAACCGGTAAATAAACCACAGCTATACAATAAATATCCCCCGCGCGTCCCCTGCCTGAGCTATCACCTCGCAAGATTTTTTTGTGCTGCAATGCGCAAGCATACAGGATGCATTTGGGAGATTCCCGCGCGAGGAATGCTGCCCCTGCATCCATCACTACATTAGAGGAGCTGCGCTCATGACGACGAATTCGACAAAACCTGTTTACCTATATAATACGTTTACCAGAAGGAAAGACCTGTTCACGCCGCTCAATCCGCCGCGCGTGGGCATGTATACCTGCGGCCCTACGGTTTACCGGGATATTCATATCGGCAACTTCCGCGCTTTTATGACGGCGGACTGGCTGCACCGCATGCTCGAGTACAATGGTTACGATGTCTTCTCGGTGCGCAACATCACCGATGTTGGGCATCTCCAGAATGATACCGAGGAGCGGGGCGAAGACCGGCTGGAGCACGAAGCGCGCGCTACCGGCCGCTCTGCTTACGAGATTGCCGCGTACTACACGCGGAGGTACCTGGCAGATGCGGAAGAGCTGAACATCTTGCCTCCTCATGTCAATCCCAAAGCGACAGATCATATCCCTGAGATGCAGGCGATGACGGAGATACTGATCGAGAAGGGACTGGCGTATGTAGCCAACGGGAATGTGTACTATGACGTCAGTCGCTTCCCCCAGTACGGGCAATTATCGGGTAATACCGTAGAAAACCTGCGGGAGGGCGGACACGGGCGCGAGCAGATGGAGATTGCGGAGGACAAGGATGCGCCAGAGGATTTCGCTCTGTGGAAGCATGGCGATGCAAGTCGGCAGATGAACTGGCCCAGCCCGTGGGGCATCGGTTTTCCCGGCTGGCATATCGAGTGCTCCGCTATGGCAACGAAATACCTGGGCGAGCAATTTGACATTCACACTGGCGGCATGGATCTGCGCTTTCCGCACCACGAGGACGAGATCGCTCAGAGCCAGGGCGCCAGCGGGAAGCCACCCGTCCAGGTGTGGGTGCATACCGAATTCCTGACGATCAGCAATCGCAAGATGAAAGTGACAGGTAATGAGGGAGATGATGATGAGATCAAGATGTCGCGTTCTATCGGGAACGTCCTTCTGCTCAGTACCCTCAAAGAATGGGGCTTTGATCCCATGGCCTATCGCTACCTACTGCTGACCGCCCACTACCGGTCGAAAATCAACTTCACGGACGACTCGCTGACAGCGGCGCAACATGGGCTGAATAACCTGCGCGATGACCTTGCCGCGTTGCTTGTTGCCGGGACTGCGCCTGGGCAGAGCGCGACCGGCGACACGTGGTCAGAGAAGGCACAGGAGGTACGAGAAGCATTCCACGGCGCGATTAACGATGACCTGGACCTGCCAACGGCACTGAGCATCACGCGCGCGGTCGCGCGTGATCATTCGATTGCCGCGGCTGAACGACGGCGCCTGATCCTTGATTTTGACCGCGTGCTGGGGCTGCGTCTCGATACCGTTCAGGCGAAGCCCCGCCGCGAGGCGAGCGCTGAAGTGTTGGAGCTGGTGAGGCAGCGCGACGCGGCACGCGCGGCGCGCGATTGGAAGCGCTCCGACGAGATACGTGACTCGCTGAAAGCGCAGGGCTACGAGGTAAGGGATACGCCCAGGGGGACGGAACTGGTTTAGAACGAGCAAGCGTAGAGCGCGAGCCAACGAGTATATTCGTTTGGCTCGCGCTCTACCTTTCTGCTATACTACCAATTGTTAGATTAATCTCGCAGAGGTTGGAACAATTCTTCCCTATGACAGGAGGAGAGAAGCGATGGCATCGTGGTGGCAAAAAACGATAGCAGTGGCCGCAGGCGTAGCTGCATTAGCGTGTGGAGCATACTATTTATTTGTGCAGCGGCCCCTGCCCAAGAAGAAGGGGAAGCTTGTTTTTACGGGATTGCGCGACGCGGTGGAAATCATTTACGACCGTTATGGCGTGCCGCATATTTACGCGGAAAACGAAGATGATCTGTTTTTTGCGCAGGGGTATGTTCATGCACAGGATCGGCTGTGGCAGATGGAACTCAACCGGCGCACGGGATCCGGACGCCTGGCGGAGATTTTTGGCGAGATTGCCATAGAGACCGATCGCTTCTGCCGCCGCCTGGGTATGCACCGGGCAGCAGCGGCGGAGGCGGCGCGCATGCCCAGGCAGAGCAGGCGCATCCTGGAAGCGTACGCGCGCGGCGTAAATACCTATATTGAGCGCAATAAGTATAATTTACCCGCTGAATTCAGGTTATTGCGCTTCAAACCCGAACCCTGGAAGGTCGCGGATAGCATCCAATGGGCCAAGATGATGGGATGGAACCTGGGAGGCAACTGGGAGACGGAGGTCATTCGCGCGCGCGTCGTCGCTCTTTTGGGCGCCGAACGGGCGGCCAAATTGGAGTCTGGTTATGATCCCAAACACCCGCTGATTATCCCCCCTGGCGTTGAGTACAAGGGCGTCAACCTGGGGATGCTGGAGCAGTACGAACAATTGAAGCAGATGAGTGGATTTGGCATGATTGGCGCGAGTAACAACTGGGTTGTGGATGGCACCATGTCCACCACCGGCTCGCCCATCCTCTGCAATGACCCGCACCTGGGGCAGGTGGCTCCGTCGATCTGGTACGAGTGTCACCTGGTCGCAGCCGGTATCGATGTGATCGGCGCCAGTTTCCCTGGGACGGCTGGCGTAGTGATTGGACACAACCAGCATATCGCCTGGGGTATCACCAACGCGGTCTCAGATGTGGAAGACCTGTACATCGAGAAACTTAACCCGGAGAACCTCACTCAATATGAATACGAAGGCAAGTGGGAAGAGGCACAGATCGTTCGTGAAGAGATACGGGTGCGGGGAAGCAAGACACCACTGCTTGAGGAAGTGCGTATTACACGGCATGGCCCCATTTTAACCAGACTGCCCGCTGCCACCAACGGCGCCGGTGTCAAGGCAGGGCAGAACGGCGCGCAGGCCGAAGCGGCAGAACTGCCATTGGCGCTGCGCTGGACGGGCCTGGAGCAATGCAATGTCATCTCGGCAGTCGAAAAGTTAAATCGCGCCGCGAACTGGGAAGAGTTCAAAGATGCCCTGCGCGACTGGGATGTGCCGCCGCAGAATATGATTTACGGCGATAAAGAGGGCAATATTGGCTATGTGATGGCCGGAGCTATTCCCATTCGCGCAAAGGGCCAGCACCTGCTGCCCTCTCCGGGCTGGACGGGCGAGTATGAGTGGACGGGCTTTATCCCCTTTGAAGAGCTGCCGCAAATCTATAACCCGCAGCAACATTTCATTGTTACAGCCAATAACCGCGTAGTGGACGATGATTATCCCTATTACATCACGAACGAGTGGTTGAATGGCTATCGCGCGCAACGCATCCGTGACCTGCTCACCAGCAAAGGCAAGCTGGCGCCAGCAGACATGGCGACGATCCAGGGAGATCAATACGCGCTCCCGGCGGTTGAGATTGTACCGCACATGCTCAAGATTCAGAGTAATGTCGCCCTGGAAAAAGCTGCCCTGAATATACTACGCACCTGGAAGTATGTGCTTGCGCCCGACAGCGCCGCGGCGGCCATCTACGCGACGTTTCTCAATAAGCTTGAAGTGATCGTCTTTGGCGCCATGTTTGGGAACGACGAGACACTGATACATGACTACTTTGGGAGAGGAGCTACTATCCTTGCCCTGCTGAACGGGTATGCCAGCCGCAGTAAACCACTGCTGATTCGTTTAATGAACGAGCATGATGATGGCTGGTTTGTGGATTCGGCAATTCCGAACGGGCCGGGATCGTGGGATGCCGCTCTGGCCAGCTCTCTTACTGCCGCCGTCGAAGAACTGCGCGAGAAACTGGGCGACGACATTTTACGCTGGCAATATGGCAAGATTCATACGCTGACCTATAATCATGTATTGGGGACGATCAAACCATTGGACAGGCTGTTCAATCGGGGGCCATATCCCTTCGGCGGCGATATCGACACCGTGAATATGGGAGCTTCAATACATAACCAGCCGGAGACCGTCATCGTCGTGCCGTCCTACCGCCAGATTGTGAACCTGGCGGACATGCACAACTCGCTCTCGGGCCACGCTCCAGGGCAGTCCGGTCACGCTGCCAGCAAGCACTACGCTGACTTTATCAAACCCTGGCTTCAGGTGGAACATCATCCCATGTTGTTCGAGCGCGGCATGATCAAGGCAAATGCGGAGGGCACGCTGCATATGTTGCCTGTGAAATAGCGCTTGAGAACAATGATAGAACTGAACTCCCCTTTTCCAAATCTACCGTTGTTCAACAAGTAACTTACACTTTCTTTACATTTTTTTGATAGTTTACTGATGAAAATCGGATAGAATACGCTTAGTTTCTGTAACTTGCCCGGTGAGTTTCGCGCGTAGAATGTTGAACAAGGAGAGCGAGACCCCTTTCATTGAGACAAAGAGGTCTTATATACGTATTTTATGTCAACAACATCAAATCAATATCAAGTAAAACATATGTCGAAATGGGCATTATTACCGCTCCGACTATTTCTTGGCATCACCTTTCTTTATGCTGGCCTGCAGAAGCTAACCGACCCCCAGTTTTTTAATCCAGCAGCTCGTGGCTATATTGGGAAGCAGATTACAGCATTCGCCACAGGTTCGCCGCTGCATGCATTCCTGGTGCAATTCGCTGTGCCTCACGCCCATCTTTTTGGACTACTCGTCTCCTTTGGAGAACTTGCCATCGGTATCGGCACGATACTCGGGCTGCTCTTTCGGCCAGCGGCATTTTTCGGCCTGCTCATCAGCCTGACATTTTTTCTCTCAGCCACGTGGCATGTGTATCCATACTTTTATGGGTCCGATATCGTCTTTGCCTTCGGTTGGCTTACTTTACTGCTGGTAGGTCCCATGCACACTGGACTTCCCTCTCTGGATGCTCTGCTTGTACAGCGTTACCTCTCGCCAAGACAGCGCAAGCAGTTGGCGCCTGCCATAAGCTTCTTTCTAGGAGTAGGAGAAGAGCCACGACCAGTCATTTCTCCAGCCCACGTGGCGCAAGGTCAAAAAGGGCAGGCGCCAGGGAATAGGCGTCCGGCGCAACAGACCAGATATGCTATGGCGCAGCAGCAGGCAAGGCATTCTCGACGAAACTTCTTACTGGGCGCGCTAACGGGAGGCGCCGGCATCCTGGGCCTCACGTGGCTATGGAACACGTTCCATATTTTCTCCCAGGGCTCGAGTGATAGTCAACAGAGCGCTGATAACAGCGGGGTGAGCACGGCTCCTACGGCAGTGGCAAGTAATGGAACGCCGGCGGCGGCAGACTCGGCGATTGCGCAAGTAAGTGCGGTACAGAATAATAGCGCGGTTACTTTTACGCTCGCGTCGAATGGCGACCCTGGTATACTGGTGCGACTCAATAATGGGAATTTTGTGGCATATGACGCGACCTGCACCCACGCGGGATGTCCGGTGGACTATGATCCCGGCAGCCAGACGCTCATTTGTCCATGCCACGGAGCAGCATTTGATCCTGCCAAAGCGGCGGCTGTTTTGCAGGGACCGGCCACTACACCGCTCGCAAGTGTACCCGTGCATATAGATAATACGACGGGGGCGATTACGGCGGGATAAGCATAGTGAGTAGTAAAGGGATGTGACGCTAAAACATTAGCGCCATATTTTTTGTTCTTTACCTACTACTTGACAACGTGATAACAATCAGTTATATTACCATTATAGCAAATAGTTATGTGAGGTTGCGGCTATGCATTTATCCGAAAAAATCAAACACTTACGTGATGTTGAAGGGGAGTTGCGCGGCCTGAATCGTCCAATGACACAGATGGAAGTTGTAAAAGCCATGCAAGAGGAGCTGCACGAAAGTATCAGCCAGGCCTACTTATCTCAACTGGAGAAGGGGAAACGCGTACACCTGACAGCTACGAGTCGTGATTTGTTAGCCAACTTTTTCAAAGTCCACCCCTCCTACCTGGTGAGTGATCCCCCTGATTATAGCACCGATCTGCTGAGCGACATGGAGGATGGCACTGGCCGTTTTGAAAGATGGTTAGTTGCGAGCGCAGCCGAATGGCACGCTGAACCTGAGATTTACGATTTTTTGCTGCGCCTCGGCGCCGTCGAACATCCACGGCACTACCTGCTTATCTTTGCACAACTTTTGAATCTGCCGCTGCAAGAAGTGGAACAGATAGCGCAGGCGCTCACCCCACATAAGGAAAATGGGGCCAGATAAAATTGTATTTTTTGCTGAGATTTGCGTTAATGTAGAAGGATATTGTTTACTCTAACTAAAATCGAAGGGAGCAAAGCAATGTTGATCGCCACAGACCCGCTATCCCTGGTTTTCCTTGCCTGTTTTCTCTTTGGGTTGCTCTTTCTGGTCGGATCAGCAATTTTGGGAAACCTGGGACACGGCGGAGGAGCATCACACGGAGCTTCACATCACATTAATCTACATGTAGGAGGGCATACGAGTGGCGCCGCTCCGCACACTGTTGGGCACGTCGGCGGTACACACACAGTCGCACATGGAGGCGCCCACGCTGCAGGACATGGAGCGTCGACACAGCACACTGCAGCACAGCATGCTCAGGGAAATGCCCTCTCAATCCTGTCTTATGTCAACCCCACTTCAATCGTCCTGTTCCTGCTTGGATTTGGTTTCTTTGGCTACGTTTTTCATAATACTACAGCCCTGGCACTGCCCATGACATTCCTATTGGCGGGCGCGGGAGGGTTAGTGATCGCAGTCCTGATGCTGGTGATGCTTATGCGCGTGTTTGGCGATAGCGAGGGAGAGACGATACAAGACGTTTCGGACCGCACAGGGCTGCTGGGAAAAGTGAGCGTGACCATCCAGGAAAACGCGCTGGGCGAAATCATCTATACATCCCCTGGCGGGATGCGCAAGAGTGTCCCGGCGCGCAGCATTGATGGGCGCCGCCTCGAGCGAGACCAGGAGGTAGTGGTCGTCAATTATCAGCAGGGAATTGCAGAGGTCGAGACCTGGGAACAATTTATCAACGAGGAGGAAAACGCACAGGATACAGAGCATGCAGAACATGCAGAACATGCAACGTCAAATATCGATGAACTGGCAACATTACGCGCATTACTTGAAAAATCAGACACGGCAGACACTGAATTAGTGATACGAAAAGACGTACAAAAGGAGTAACATCACATGGATTCGTTAATATTATTGGTTGTGGGTGTCATTACCCTCGTGGTCGCTGTTTTTGTTGTCCTGCAGATTGTGGGACGATTACTACGTAAAGTCGGGCCGAACCAGGCGCTGATCGTCTATGGAGCAGGCGGGACGAGAGTTATCACCGGCGGTTCCCATTTCGTCATACCCCTCTACCAGCGCGCCCAGGATTTCTCACTGGAATTGATGTCCTTTGACGTTGCCCCCTCGCAGGACCTGTATACGACACAGGGCGTGGCCGTCAACGTCGAGGCTGTCACGCAGATCAAAGTCCGCTCTGACGAGGAGAGCATCAAGACTGCCGCGGAGCAGTTCCTCAGCAAACGCCAGGAAGATCGCGAGAA
>WNGK01014616.1_pt1 | contig 13870 bp, 10 predicted proteins | sample 5400601 | NCBI WGS metagenome assembly WNGK01 (sample SAMN13153376, study PRJNA577476) | soil metagenome | isolation source: 60 cm soil or saprolite under Garry oak tree replicate 1 | place: USA:California | collected 2016-06-15 | reverse complement strand
CAGCGTTCATTCTGTGTAAACTTAAAACAAGCGAGGAAAACATGTCGAAAGAATCAGCCCTTCTAACTAGAGCTCTGACCTTGTTCGTGTGCTTGTTGATGACTGCGGTTGCAGCTTTGGCTCAATCGCAAGCCACTACCGGAAACATCGAAGGCCGCGTGCTGGATCCGAAAGATGCTGCGGTGCCGGGCGCGACCGTCACTGCCACGAACCAGCAAACCGGTCTGGAAAAAACCGCCACCACTAACGATCAAGGTGACTTCAGCATTATCTTGTTGCCGCCCGGTCAGTACACCGTCCGCGCCAACGCCAGTGGTTTCGCTCCGAGCGAGATCAAAGACGTGACAGTAACGGTTGGTGGCAAGACCCCACTTGACGTGAAGCTAACGGTTGGAGGCGCTAGTGGATCAGTCACAGTGACGAGCGAAGCGGCGGCAGTTGAGACTACGCTCACGTCCGTCTCGACAACGGTTAACTCGCGGGCGATCGAGAATCTGCCCGTCAACGGACGCAACTATCTCGACTTTGCGACACTCACGCCTGGCGTGATACGGGATCAGAATCGCGAAGGCGACCTGGCGGTGGGCGGCCAGAAGGGAACGCTCAACAACTTGCAGGTTGATGGCACCGACAACAACAACACTTTCTTCGGGCAGTCGTTCGGCCGCACCGGCGTGCGTCCGCCCTATCAGTTTTCGGAAGAGTCGGTGCAGGAATTTCAGGTGAACCAGAACGGATTCTCGGCGGAGTTTGGCCGGGCTGGCGGCGCGGTCATCAACGTCGTCACGAAATCGGGAACCAACCGGCTGCACGGCGGGGCATTCGAATACTTTCGCGACGAATCGCTGAACGCTAACACCCCGCAGCTCAAAGCGTCGCAGTTTCAGCGCGGGCTGCCAAACAAGCGACCGCCCCTGCAGATCAACCAGTTCGGCGGCCGGCTGGGTGGTCCGATCAAAGAGAACAAGGCCTTCTTCTTCTTTACCTACGATGGCCAGCGGCAGAAGCTGCCTAACTTTCTCGATCCACCAAACTTCTTCACGCAGCCGGCTAACATCCAGGCGCTCCTAGTGCCGAAGCTAGGCACCTATCAAATCAACCGCAATCAGGATGTGTTCATGGGCAAGGTCGACATCTCGCTCAACAAAAGCAATCAACTGACGATACGCTTCAATCAGCAGAACTTCACCGGCAAGAACAACGAGTTTACGAGTTCGCTGGGGACCCAAGAGCATTCAGGCGACAGCATCGCCAAGACCACTACCTTGTCCGGTTCCGTCGTTTCCACCATCACTAACAGCCTGGTCAATGAGTTTCGTTTCCAGGTTGCCAGAGATCGCGAACCGGGACTGGCGAATAGCGACCAGCCCGAAGCGCAAATAAACACCGGCTCCGGCTTTCTGCTCATCGGACGAAATAACTTCAGTCCGCGCGAGACCACGATTAAGCGCGTGCAGTTTGTCGACAACGTCTCTTACGGGCGAGGCCGCCACAACTTCAAGACTGGCATCGACGTAAACGTGGATCGCATCTTCAACTTTTTCCCCGGTTTCTTCACCGGGCAGTATACTTTCAGCCCGATCACCGGCGTGGCCGCGAGTGGTTACGAAGCTTTCCAGAAGAATACTCCTTCTGCGTTCGCGCAGAATTTTCCTGGCGCGGGGACTACGGGGCCCACAACGCACCCGAACAGCACGGACTTTGCGGTCTTCTTCCAGGACGACTTTCGCATAACTCCAAAGCTGACATTCAATCTGGGGCTGCGTTACGACAAACAGTTCATGGCCCGGCCGCCCGTTCAGAATCCTGACGCCCAACTGCTGGCCGCCGGGCTCGACACCAGCCGTCAGCCGAACGATAGCAACAACTTTGGTCCGCGCTTCGGGTTCAGTTATGCGTTTGACCCCAAGACGGTGGTGCGTGGTGGCTATGGACTATTTTATGGCCGCACGACAGCCATCATGCTGGGTACGGCCCACTCGAACAACGGCATTAACATCCTGGGCGTTACGCTCTCGTGCACGGTGGTCCCAAACCCCTGTCCGACTTATCCGAACATCTTGAGTGCGGCTCCGGGAGTAGGCGCTCAGACTCCAAACCTCTTCCTCTTTGCGCCGAACTATCAGCAGCCATACGTGCAGCAGGGACGCATCGGGGTCGAGCGAGAAATCATCAAAGACACAACCCTTTCGGTGACCTATCTCTATTTCCGCGGCGTGCATCTTTCGCGCACGCGCGACATCAACCTGTTCGCTCCCGTCGCAACACCGGCGGCGGATCAGGTGACGGCCCAGCCCTTCACCATACAACGCTTCCCCGGCTCGTCGTTCAGCGCTAGCGCGCCCATTCGACCGTTCAGCAAGTACAACCGCGTAGACCTGTTCGAGAGCTCTGCGAATTCACGGTACAACGGATTAGCCATACAGGCGCAACGGCGCTTTACTCACACCCGTACGCCGGGCTTTGAAGGGGGCAACTGGCAGTTCCTCGTCGCTTACACTTTCTCCAAAGCGCAGGACGACAAGCCGGACCAGACGTCGGTGGTGCCTGGCGGTGGCGACGATTCCAAAGTTGCGCAAAACCCGTTTGACCTGCGCGATGAATGGGGAGCCTCAGACGCTGATCAGCGGCATCGCTTCGTCTTCAGCTCAGTCCTGGATCTGGGTCGGGTCAAATCAAAGAACAAACTCCTGCAGATACTGCTCAACGATTACACGCTTTCGAGCATCGATCAGATTCAATCCGGGTTTGCTTATTCCGCGCAGGTGGGAGCGGACCTAAACCGCGACGGCAATTCACGTGACGACCGTGTGCCCGGTTTTGCGCGCAATAGTTTCCACTCGCCGGCTGTTTACCAATCTGACGGTCGCATCACGCGGACGATTCGCACGAGCGAAAACACAAGGCTTCGTTTGATACTCGAGGGCTTCAATATCTTCAACCGCGCGAACATCGGTCTCGCGCCCGGCGGCAGTTACTTCTCGTTTGTGAATATCAACCTTTACCGGGGGTTCACGGCCAATGCGAACAACACGTTGACCTTGCTGCCGGCGTTGCCGGCAACGGCTTTTGGCCTGCCGCGTTCGATAACGACGCCCAGACAAGTGCAACTCGCGATCAAGTTTGACTTTTGAGAAGGTGCGGCCGGGAACGAGGAGCTGGCAGGTTAGCTTTGCATTTCGCTGCCTTCTCGTCTCATGGCAATTCAGTTTACCAACCTCTGCCCTGAGCTTGACATCATTTCCATGACTTGCCTATAGTCTGTTTCGTAGGGATTAGCAAAGACAAATGCATAACGCCTGCTATTACTACTGCCGCTGTTGCGCCTGTTGCGTCTGGTATTGGCGACGCGATCGGGAGAGCGTTTGCGGGCGTGGAAAGCATGTGACGTAGTAATCTAACGCAGCAAAAGTTTTCAAAGCCGGTCGCGGACCTGAAAAGGAATCGCGGCCGGTTTTCTTTTTGTCCGACAAACTTGAGTTTGTCACGGCTCGGTAACAGTTGATGGCTACCATTCTGGACGCAACATCTCGTCCCGCTGAGAACTCGAGGGATTCGCTCGAATCGAACATCGGCCGCACGCCGCTGATTCGCCTGCGCCGCGTGACGCGCGATTTACCGCGCGGCGTAGACGTTCTCGTCAAAGCTGAGTACTTGAATCCAGGTGGTTCGGTAAAGGATCGCGCGGCACTGGCGATGATTCTCGATGGCGAGCGCAGCGGCCGGCTTTATCCGGGCAAGACCATTCTCGATGCCACCAGCGGCAACACCGGCATCGCCTACGCGATGCTTGGAGCGGAACGTGGTTATCCAGTAACACTGTGCTTACCGACGAATGCGAGCGCCGAGCGCAAAAGGATTCTGCGCGTCTACGGAGCCGAGATCATCGAGACCGATCCGTTGCAGGGCAGCGACGGCGCACAGCTAGTCGCGCGCGAATTAGCCAGGCGCGCCCAGCAGAAATACTTCTATCCGGACCAGTATAACAACGACGCCAACTGGCGCGCGCATTACGAAGGCACCGGCCGCGAAATTTGGGAACAAACGGAAGGACTCGTAACGCATTTTGTTGCCGCGCTTGGAACTTGCGGCACCTTCGTGGGGGTAACACGCAGATTGAAAGAGTACAATGCGAGTGTTCGCGCGATCTCAGTGCAGCCGGACTCGCCCCTGCACGGCCTCGAAGGAGTAAAATACCTGGCCACCGCAATCGTGCCAGGTATCTATGATCCCGCGCTCGCGGATGAGAATATGGAGGTCTCAACCGAAGCGGCGCAAGAGACGGCGCAGAAACTTGCGCGCGAAGAAGGACTCTTGGTTGGGCCAAGTTCAGGTGCGAACGTTTTTGCGGCGCTGCGGCTGGCGCGCACGTTACCGGCAGGTTCGCTGGTCGTCACAGTTCTTTGCGACGGCGGCCAGAGATACTTGAGCGAAGATTTTCTGCGCTAGCCTTCGACGTGATTAGTTTTACCTCGGGGCCTATGCAGACGAAATTGCGTAAACTTCAACTTCATCAAGCGGGTTACTAATGGCTGACGAAAAGCAGGAACTGGACATCGCGACACGACTGGTGCACGAGGGTGAGCGAAGTGTGCCGCCCTGCGGCAAACCTGTCTCGACTCCGATTTATGCAACTTCGACTTTCACCTACGACTCGATGGCGGAAATAGATCAGGTCTTTGCCGGCGAAAAACGAGGGTACATTTACACACGCTACGGCAATCCCACCGTCGCCGCGCTCCAGGACGCCATTCGCACGCTTGAAGCAGGCGCGACCGCCTGCGCCTACTCGACCGGTATGGCGGCGCTCCATGCAGCTCTTTTCGCCTGCGAGCTCAAGCCGGGCGCCACCGTTCTTGCTTCGCAAGACCTATACGGCGCGACCACGAATCTGCTTTTCAACGTCTTTGGCTCGTTTGGAATCAAAACCGTCACGGCGGATTTCAGCGATCTGGCAGGCTTGCGAGAAAAGGCGCGCGAGGTGCGTCCGCGAGTGATGATCGCCGAAACCATCTCGAACCCGTTGCTGAAGGTCTGCGACATCGAAGCCTGCGCCGAACTTGCGCGCGAGGTTGGGGCGCGGCTGATCGTCGATAACACATTCGCCTCGCCCTATCTTTGCCGGCCCCTCAAGCATGGCGCCGATATGGTCGTGCACAGCGCGACCAAATATCTCGGCGGACACGCCGACGCAATGGGCGGGCTGGTTGTCTCGCGCGACGAGATGGACACTTTAGCTTTGGTGGGTGTGATGAAGCTCGTTGGCGGGGTATTGAGCGTGTGGGAAGCGCATGAAATTCTGCGCGGTCTAAAGACGTTGGCCGTTCGACTCGACCGACAGTGTGACAACGCGCGCGAGTTGGCTGAACAGCTTCAGCGCAACGGGCACGTCGGCCGAGTGCATTATCCGAGCCTTGCCTCGGCTGATGTTAAAGAAATAGCAAGACGCCTGTTGCGCAGACCCCACGCTGGCGCTCTGGTCTCGATCGAGTTGAGCGAGAACACGCGTGAGGCGGCTTTCCGGTTCATGAATGATTTGAAGTTGTGCGTGCGCTCGACGAGTCTCGGCGACGTTTTCACCAGCGTACTGCATCCGGCGACGGCTTCGCATCGAGAACTCGCGCCGGCTCGGCGGCTGGAGTTGGGTATTTCCGACGGTCTCGTGCGCATCTCGGTTGGCATCGAGAACGTCCGAGACATTATTGCTGATATAGAGCAAGCATTGGAGACTACCCTCTAGCCTGGATTATTCACGAACAGTGCGTCGGGCTAGGCAGCCTGCGAAGCAGGCGGTAGCATAAAGCCTGGGGCGTGAGCCCCAGGTCGATTGAAGATTGAACGGTCTGAACCCGCAGAGCGGGTGACAGCCTGCTATTGGCTCGAACCATTTACCGGCTGTCGCCCGTTTCACGGGCTCATTGATTTCCGTTGCTGTCGATTGAATAATCCGGGCTAGGAAGAGTTTATTGATCGCCCTTAGTCAACAGCATCTAACCGAAATCCGCGAGCACGGCGAGCGGGATTACCCGTATGAATGCTGCGGATTGTTGGTCGGACGGTTTGAGCAGGATGGGTGCAAAGTGGTGCTTGAAACCTATCCGATTTCGAACGCGCGTGAAGAAAAGGCCAAACGCAATCGGTTCTTAATCCAGCCGGAAGAGCTGTTGCGCGGCGAACGTTACGCGGGTGAAAAAGATTTGGATGTTCTTGGTTTTTATCATTCGCATCCGGATGATCTGGCGGTGCCGTCGCAATACGATCTCGAACACGCTTGGCCCACTTATTCATACATCGTGGTTTCCGTGCGGAAAGGTCGAGGGGAAGATCTTCGTTCCTGGGAGATGGTCGCCAATCGATCGCGTTTTGTTGAGGAAGAAGTCCTTGTCCGACAAGCTTCAGTTTGTCGCGAGAAGTCGAAAGAAGCCGCTTCAATGGAAGGAAGCGACTGACGATAGCAAACGACAAACTGAAGTTTGTCGGACATTTTTTGGAAAGGAAGTTGACGATGCCAGTCACCATAACCATTCCCACTCCGCTGCGCCAATTTGCAGGCGGCAAGTCGCGCATTGACGTTGAAGCGACAACGGCCGGCGAGGCACTTGATCGGCTCACGGCGCAATACACGGAGCTGCGGCGTCATCTTTATAACGACCAGAATGCGCTGCGCAGTTTTGTGAACGTTTATCTCAACGACGAAGACATCCGCCACCAGTCAGGCGCGGACACGCCGGTCAAGGATGGCGACGCGTTAATGATTGTGCCCTCGATTGCCGGTGGCGCCGCAGTCGAAGAGCAAGTAGCGGACACGCTCCCGGCGCTTTCACACGAAGAGATTGCGCGCTACAGCCGGCATTTAATTATGCCGGAAGTGGGGCTCCAGGGTCAGAAACGATTGAAGGCGGCGAGCGTGTTGATGATTGGCACCGGTGGACTGGGCGCGCCGTTGGGGATGTACCTGGCAGCGGCGGGTGTCGGCCGATTAGGGATAGTAGATTTCGATGTCGTTGAGGCGTCGAATCTACAACGTCAGATAATTCACGGCACGAAGGACGTCGGACGCCGCAAGACCGAATCAGCACGCGATCGTTTGCGCGATATCAATCCGCATATCGAGATCGAAACGCATGAGGCGCGCCTGACCAGCGAAAATGCCATGCGGCTGTTTAAGAACTACGACATCATTGTTGACGGCACGGACAATTTTCCCACGCGCTACCTTGTCAACGACGCCTGCGTGCTCTCTGGCAAGCCGAACGTCTATGGTTCGATCTTTCGCTTTGAAGGGCAGGCGAGCGTCTTCTGGGCAGCCGCTAATAATGGAAGTGGCGCCTGTTATCGCTGTCTCTATCCCGAACCGCCGCCACCCGGTCTGGTGCCATCGTGCGCCGAAGGCGGTGTGCTTGGCGTTTTGCCAGGCATAATCGGCGCGATCCAGGCGAACGAGACGATCAAGATTATCCTCGGCGCTGAAGACATTCTCGTGAATCGATTGGTGTTGTTCGACGCCTGGCAGATGAAGTTCCGCGAGATGAAACTACGCAAAGATCCACGTTGCCCAGTCTGCGGCGACAGTCCAACCATCACCGAACTAATCGATTATGAAGAATTCTGCGGCCTGAGCGCGCATCAGCAACCCGAACCGGCAAAGCTGGAGGAGATTACGGCCACGGAGCTCAAGCGACGACTTGATCGCGGCGACGACATCCAAATCATCGACGTGCGCGAGCCGCACGAGTACGAGATTGCCCGCATCGCTGGGACAAAATTGATCCCGCTCGGCCAGATAGTTAATCGCCTGAATGAGATCGATCCGTCAAGGGACGTTGTCTGCCATTGCAAGGGCGGCGTGCGCAGCGCGAAGGCGATTGAAGCCTTGAACCGCGCGGGCTTTCCCGGGCGATTGATCAATCTCAAAGGCGGCATCACTGCCTGGTCCAACGAGGTAGATCCGACGGTGCCAAAGTATTAAGAACCAGGACTCTCCGTAGTGATGTCCTAAAAGTTGTGTTGATAGGATTCGACATGGACCGGGGCAGTAGCCCGACCGTCAGGGAGGGCTCCGCTTATTCCATGCCCTCAATCTGAGCCTCCCTTACGGTCGGGCTACTGCCCCGCCCCGGGGAACACAACACAACTTTAGGACATCACTCCTGGACTCTCGGATTCTCTTTCAACTTTTCTTGACTATGGAAACATTCCCTTCATGATGCCGGCAAAATATGCCCTGGTCACCGGCGCCTCGATGGGCCTGGGCAAGGTTTTCGCCCGGACGCTCGCGGAGCGCAAACAGAACCTCGTGCTCGTCGCGCGATCGGGTGACAAGCTTGTAGCCCTCGCAGATGAATTGAAAGCGGCCCACGGAATTTTGGCTGAGCCGCTGCCGGCCGACCTCAGTGTTCCCGGAGCAGGGCAACAAGTCGCGCGGCAGCTACGCGAGCGCGAACTCTCGATCGAGCTGCTCGTCAACAATGCGGGCTTTGGTGTGCAAGGAGAGTTTCTGAAGTTGGAGCTCGAGCGCCAGTTGGAAATGATCCGTCTGCACAACTCCGCCGTGGTTGAATTGACGTATCTGCTTTTGCCTTCAATGATCAAAGCGCGTCGCGGCGGCATCATCAATATTTCTTCGATGGCCGGCATGCAAGCCGTTCCCTACGCCACGCTCTATTCCGCGACGAAATCATTTCTCACAACTTTCTCGTTGGCGCTCGAGCGCGAGGTGGGACGTTATGGTGTCAAGGTGGTGACGGTTTGCCCCGGCCGCCTCAAAGCGATTCCGGAAGAGCAAGAGGACCCGAACGAAGAGCGAAAGAAGGTTCCCGGCGGCGAACAAGCTCACGAAGACGTAGTAGCGGAGACTCTGAAAATGCTGGACCGCGGCGGCGGCCTCCTCATCCCGGGTCTCGTCAACAAAGTCGCGAATCTGGCCGAGCGATTTTTCCCACGGCGGCTAGTCGCGAAGGCAATCGGCAAAATGTCCCGGCCTTGACTGCTTGGGTTTAGATCCTTCTTTGCCGCATGCTAAAATCCACTCATGGCAACAGCCGTTGACGAACTGTACGAACAAGCATCTCATCTACCGCCTTCTGAACGCGCGGCCCTCGCCGGACTCCTGGTTGATACTCTTGAAGGTGCCATTGATCCCGAAATTGAACGCGCCTGGCGGCAAGAAGTAACGAAGCGCATAGCTGAACTCGATTCGGGCGCCGTCAAAACGGTTCCTGGTGATGAGGTCCGCGCGAAGCTGCGAAACATCGTTGGCGAAGTATAGCCTCGAATATCACCCCGCTGCTGAAGCCGAGATCTACGAGGCAGCCGAATGGTACAAAGCGCGCAGCGAAACTGCGGCACACCGCTTTGCCATCGAGGTCGACGCGAATTCTTGCTGGTCCTGAAGGGTGGCCAGTTTTTGAGAGTGGCTCTCGTCGGATTCTTCTCAATCGCTTCCCCTTCAGCATTATCTATCGGACCAAAGGCGATGTCGTTGAAATCGTCGCCGTCATGCACCAACGCCGCCAGCCTGGATATTGGCGCGACCGGTAAGGCCCGACCCTCGCGCCGCGTAGCGGCGAATGATTCTAGGCCGATCTTTCAAGGGCGGTAGGGAGACACGAAAACCGCCATCCGTTCGTCGCGTAGCGACGATGGACTCCATGGTCAATCCCGAGGGCGCCCAATTCAATCGTCGCTAATGCGACGAGTTTCATATTTGGTTGATTCGTTACTCGGGCCTTGAAAGACTCGGCTAAATTCATGGGTCGCTACGCGACCGGAACTCGGTGTGTGCCCGATCGAACTATGGCATGTCGGTAATAGCCCGTCTACTTCGTCTGTTTGTACGGCTCTTTTAATCCACGGCGCGCCTGCTCAAGGGAATCGTAAATGTTTGGTCGAGAGGATGCGATGCGATACTCGGCCAGCGCTTCGTTTCGCTTGCCGGCAAGATCAAGCGCCTGAGCGGCGCGCAAATGAGCCCGCGTCACCAGTCCCGGCTCGGCCCCATTAACCGTTGTGGCGGTGAGAAATTCTTTGGCGGCGCGATCCGGTTGGCCCAAAAGAATAAAAGCTTCGCCATAACGAAAATGGATCAGGTCCAGCGCGCGCGAAGGTGCTCCGGGCGTCTAGCGCTCGCCGAGCAATGCGTCAAAAGTGCTCAACGCCTCGCTCTCCATCGCCGCGGCTTCCACGTTTCTCTTTGCCTGTCGCTCGATGAAGGCTTGTGACATGAGCGTGTCCGCGGTCTCCAACATAAAGAGGTAGTTCCTTGGATACTTTGCTTGCAGCTCGCGCGACACGACGAGTGCCTCCAAATAACGCTTTTCTCGTTTGTAGAGGCCAATCAGCAGGACGCGAGCATCGTCACGCGTCCATTGTCCTTCTTTCGTGACCCGCTCGAGCGTTTGGATCCCGCGTTTCTTCGAACCTCGCGCGCCGGTAAGGCTCGCCACTAACTTGACGGCCAACGGCAGGTTGCCGACAACGTAGTCGTACATGCCAATGGAAAGCTCGGCATCGTGGAAGTTCGGATCCAGCTTGAGCACGTCGCGATGTCTGTCTACGCCGCTCGATCCTTCACGCAAGGCGGCCATGAATCGTCGTTCGAGGGTTGCCGCGTACGTGGCCTTCAAAGTTTCGGTTGCTCCGAGCATATAAAGCATTCGCGGATCGCGTGGGTTGAGTTTCAATTGTGCTTTCGCGAGCTGCGTGGCCTGGCGGGTTAAATCGCGAAACTCCTGGGCGACCTGCGGATCGGGTTTGTCCTCGGTCTTCGAATAGAACGATTGCGAACTGTAGATTGCCGCTTGCAGCAAGCGCGACTTGTTCAGAGCTTCCAGCCAGAGCGTGTTGGCAAGCAGTTGTGGTCCGGTAGGATCGTCCGGAAAGATTCGGGCTATTTCCTTAAACGCCTGGCGCGCGCCTTCATAGTCGAGATTGAACAGAGCTTCCGAGCCCTTCGCTCGCAATTCCTCGATCGTCGGAGTTGCGATCGTGGTCTTGCCTTCTCTCAATTGCGCCTGCGTGCCGAGAGGCACGATCAGCAAGAAGAGACCCAGAAGTAATAGTAAGAAAACCTTCATTATGTTGACAGCTCCGCCGCAGCAAGATTTTAATCGCGGCTTTGCCGCCTGATGTACGGAATGGCTGCGCCTTTCCATGAAGCTTGTCTCTTGGAACTGCGGGAGGCTACGCCTCGGACAGTGACCCGGAGGCATAGCCTCAAGTCAAAAGGATCGGCCGGAAAGGCGAAGCCTTTCCGCACATCGGGCGGCAAAGCCGCAAAAACTTATCCGGGCCCTCGCAACCTAATCATAGCGCGTTCAAGCGTTCTTCCAAATCCCTGACGATCTCTTCCGGCTCGTCCGCTGCGTAGCTGACCGGCTCGCCGATGATTACGGACACCTCACCCGGCCAGGCAAAGTGTCGGTTCGCTACTTTCAGTTCCCAAAGACCGTCAATTCGTATCGGCACAACCGGCGCATCCAGTTGCGAGATCAACAACCCGGTGCCTGACCTGAAGGGGTTCATTGCCCCGTGCTTTGTCCGCTGTCCTTCGGGAAAAACCAGCAGGCTATAACCCCGGTCAAACATCTCGCCGGCAAATCCGAAGCTCCGGCGAAAACCACTCTTCTGCGGCATCGAAAACACATTGAAAAAAAGCACTACGGAAAAGTACTGAAGCAGATAGAGCAGTCGAGTGATTGGACCTGTCCCTTTTGGCGGGTGCAGCCATTCGCGGAGCAACTCTCCGTCCTGGGCTATTACCATCTTCTTTTTGAATCTTGTCGGCAGCGCGAACAGAACGAGCGCGTGATCCACCATCGTCACGTGATTGCAGACGAAGACGAGCGGACCACGAACGTTTCGAAGGTGTTCTTTGCCTGTGATTCTCGGCCAGCCCAGGATGCGTATGGCAGGAAGAACAATCGTATACAACAGCGCCAGGCGCAACCAGCTTATTGGCCAGCGCTGTTGCCAGCGGGGATAAGGGAATGCAGTCGTGTATTCGTGTTTGCCTGCGCGGACGATTCGCTCCACCTCGCTGAGGGTGGTGGCGTCGGTGAATGCAGCCTCGTCGATCTCGATTTGATAGCGCTCCTCGAGTGCACTTAACAACTCGACACGACCAAGTGAATCGAGCTTGAGATCGGTTCCTAATTTCGCAGACGGATCCAGCTTTGCCGGCACGTCCTTGCTAATGCGCGAGACGATCTCGACCACGGTGTTTGAGTGGCCGGGCGCGGAAGCAACTGAACCGCCCGGGAGAGCAGCACCCGCTAGTGCGGCGCTGACCACTTCGCCGATCATACCCTTACGAACTTTCTGCGTGGGAGTACGCGGAAAATCCTCGCCCGCCCAGACAAACCAGCGCCGCAGCTGCTGATGTTGCGCCAGGCTCTGGTTGGCGCGGATGATTACCGACTCGGCATCTGCGTGATTGTCGCGCAGGATCAATACCGCAAGCGGTTCTGGTCCATGAACGCCTTCGATTTCGATCACCGCGCTGGCTTTTGTCTCTGATTGGCGATCAAGAACAAGTTCAATGTCTTCGGGATAAATGTTCACGCCGGCCGAAGTGACGATGACTTCCTTTTGACGTCCTTTGAAATAAAGGTTGCCCTCTTCGTCCAATTCGCCGACGTCGCCAGTGCGGAACCAGCCGTCGTCGCTGAGTCCTCGCGTCGCCTCGGCTCCTGCGTTAACGGCCTCCCTAACCGTCCCACCCCAGCCGGGCTGCCCGGCTGGGGACCCTGGGGTCGGGCTACCCCAGTAGCCGGGCGAAACATTCTCGCCGCGCACGAGAATCTCGCCGTTCTTGGCAAGCTTCATTTCCTGTCCGGGCATCACCCGACCAATTGAGCCACTCCTCTTCTTGAATGGATGATTCACGCTGATCAGCGAGGCGGTCTCGGTCATGCCGTAGCCCTGAATCAGCGCAAAGCCCAACCGCTGCCAAAACTCTTCTGTCTCCGGATTGAGCGCGGCTCCGCCGGAAATGAACGCCCAGAACTTGAACCCGAACAGGTGGTGGACGTGACGAAATTTCCCCCAACGCCAGACAAAGTGCCGGCCCGCGCCTGAGGCAAGCGACTTCCGAAATCGCTCCAGGTCACCACGCGCTTCGTAGTCTCTCTCGACACGCTCGCGCAGCGCGTCGAGAATGCGCGGCACCGTAATCACAACGGAGATACGCTCGCGTTTGACCGTATCAATGATTTGCGTCGGACTCAGTGACTCTTGAAAAAAAGTTTCACCACCAAGCAGTTGCGGCACGAAGATGCCCATAAACTGGCCGAATACGTGGCTCAGCGGCAGCAGATTGAGAAAGCGAACGGGGTGAACGAGCCGCTCCCATTTCAGATACGGCTTAATCTCCTGCTCCAGCGGATTGAGGTTTGCGAGCAGATTGCGATGTGTGATGCGGACGCCCTTGGGTTCGGCGGTGGTGCCTGAGGTGAAAACGATCTCCAGAGTGTCACTTTCTTCGATATCTTCCGCCGAGTAGAACGCCGGTGAATGGTGTGCAACCAGAGCACCAAGTTCCTCGAGTCTTAGAACTGGCAAATCCAAATCGGCCATCGGGAGCATTAGCGCACCACCGAGTGCGAGCTTTGCCTCGACTTGCTTTTGCACGCGCCCAACAAATCCGCGATCGCTCTGAACGTCAAGCGGCACGACAATCGCACCACGCAGGATGCAGCCAAAGAAACTCGCGACCCACTGCGGACTGTTTTCCGCGCACAGCAGCACACGGTCAGCCTTCCCGATCCCCCGCGTTTCCAGCTCACGCGCGAATTGAAAGGCGGTCGTCGCAACCTGTTCGTATGACCAGCGCACAACCCTCAATCCCCGCCGGTAAGCAAAAGCGGTTTCA
>WNGK01009092.1_pt1 | contig 13870 bp, 10 predicted proteins | sample 5400601 | NCBI WGS metagenome assembly WNGK01 (sample SAMN13153376, study PRJNA577476) | soil metagenome | isolation source: 60 cm soil or saprolite under Garry oak tree replicate 1 | place: USA:California | collected 2016-06-15 | reverse complement strand
GGCCACACCCCGCATTAACACCTACCTTGCCTCCGTAAATGATTTCACGCTAGTCAGGAGCTCAATAAACCGTGTAGGATCATTCCTGGGTAACCCCGATTGGAATGGTACGTTTTTGTCCATGATGGTTTTTGTACCAGTAGGCCTTCTGGTTTCAACTTCTTCTCAACTGGCAAGACTTATCTATTTGGGACAGATCGTTTTGATCTTGCTCGCACTGCTCTTCACGTACACGACGCTCTCGTGGATCGCAGTCATTGTTGGCCTAATCCCGCTTTTCATGTTGATCGGTCCGGGCCTCCGGCGCGTTTGGTTCCCCGCATTACTCGGCGCAACTATCGTTGGAATCTACTATGTGTATCCCAATCAGAGTACTCAGTTAGTTCTGCATTCGATTGCACCAAATGATGCGCAGCTGCGCATGGGTGCATGGCAGACTGCATGGCGAGTAATTCAAGCTTTCCCACTGACTGGAGTTGGCCTGGGCCTTTATAACTATTTGCTGCGTGCAGAACCATATCGCGTACCAGCACAATATGCTCCTTTGGCGCATCCTCATAATGCTTATTTGGAATTGGGTGCCATGGCAGGTCTCCCAGTTTTAATCGTGTTTATAGCTCTGCTTTCATTGGCCTTGGGGTTTGCTTTGCGTAATTGGGCGCAGGTGGATGTAAGAAGCCGTTCCCTGCTTAGTGGTGGTATAGCCGCTGTGGTTGCATTGTGCATAAACAGTGGGGGTATTAACGGATGGACCCTTCCTCCCATAGCAGCAACTGGTTGGCTGATTCTTGGGGTTATTTCGTCTCCTCAGCTGGCCAGGAGCAGAAAAGCTCAAATTGAACAAGAGAAAAGTGATACATAAAGACTTACTCTTAGCGAAATTTGGAGCAATTTGTTTGTCTAACCAACGCAGCCTAGCGCAAGACAAAATAAAATTGGCGAATATAGAAGAAAGTGAAAGCTGACGATGGAAACGCCGCCTGATGAATCGAGAAATTATCAAGATTCTTTTGGCACTAAGACAATCCGGTCGATTCACTTAATACCTTTGGTAAATGGATCAGTGCAGCATCCTGATGCTGCGAGAGGAGATGATCATGCCTCCAGGTTCAATGATTACCCTGGGTCTGCCACACCTGTTACTATGCCTATCACAAATGTTAACGAGGTAACTACGCAGGTCGACCTCCAAGCGGTTCATAAATCGTCACTTTCTTTCAGCGCCAGCTTGGTTGATGATGTATCCATCGATCAGGAAGCAACCTTGATTATTCCCGCAACACTTGCCCCCATCGGGAGCAAAGCCGCAGAATTTGAAGAGGGTTTAGGGATGAGGGGCTATGCCTCACAGCTCCGTGAACTCGTCAAAAGTTCAGGTATCTATGCCCTTGCCTCGTTGGCGTCTCCCCTTGTCTCGCTTCTACTGGCACCTTTCCTGACCCACAATCTCTCTTATGCTGCCTATGGAGCTCTTGCCGTTCTTAACACTGCCATTGCCCTAGTGGCTGGAGTAACGCAACTGGGCCTTGGCTCTGCTTTTTTTCGCTCATACAATTATGACTTTGACTCTCAGCATGACCGCTTGGGTGTTATCTCAACCGTCATTATTCTGCTGTCGCTAATCTCCATATCAGTGGCAATTGCTATGGTAATCGCAGCTCCTTGGCTGGCAACCCTCCTCTTTAGGAGCTCCTCTTTTAGCGATCTCGTGAGACTTGCTGGTTTGGTTGTTCTTCTGCAGAATCTAACTGTGCCAGGGTTCGCCTGGTTGCGTGCGGAAAACCGTGCTGGCTTCTTTTCAGCGTTATCAATCGCCAATCTCCTTATTACCTTGGGTGCCACTATTTTCTTAGTGGGCGTAGTGCAGATGGGAATGGCTGGATCGGTTTTCGCAATAGGGATAGGCTATGCTGTTGTGGTAGTCTGCACGTTGCCCCTTATGCTTAAGCGTGCGGGCGTTCATTTGCGTGTCGATATTGCTTGGGGGCTTTTGACTTTCGGTGCACCTAATGTAGCGAATTTCGTATCTTTATGGGTGCTGCAACTTTCAGATCGCTATCTACTCAGTCATTTAGCAACACTGGTTCAGACCGCCAGCTACGCTGTTGCCTATAGTTTAGGTGGAACATTGGGCGTTCTTATCATAACTCCCTTCTCATTGGCTTGGCCTTCTGCGATGTTTACCATCGCAAAGAGGGAAGACGCTCCCCATGTCTTTCAGCTTGTGTTTCGCTGGTATAGCATTGTCCTGCTCTTCGCTGTCTTTGCACTTTCGCTCATCGCTACATCTATGCTCGACCTTCTCTTCCCGCTTGCCTATCATTCGGCAGCGCCTATGATTTCGATCATTGCTGTGTCGATAATGTTCTATGGAATCTATAACATCTTCATGGTCGGTGTTTCTATTCGGCGGAAAACCTGGTTGGCAGTCGTTTTCACATCATTTTCGGCTCTTGCAAACATTGTATTCAACCTGGCTTTGATTCCTCGCTACGGATCGATGGGTGCGGCTGTATCAACTCTCATTGCCTACGCCTTGCTTGCTTTGATCGCCTACATCGTAAATCGGCGGATCTACCCTATTCCATTTGAAATGGGTATGTTTGTCACGGCATTGTTGATCGGCTTTGCCCTTTACACGGGAAGCAGTTTCCTGGCTCAGTCTCAGGAAACATATCGAGCCTGGGGTATTTCCCTCGGCGCTCTTTGCCTCTACGGTGGATGCCTCGTATTTCTTGGGAAGCTTGCAGCGTGGAGCCAGAAGTATAGAAACCGTTAAGTGAGGGGGAATCTCTATCATGAAAATACCATCCAGCTTTGATACTTCAGAAGCTCAAACCAGTGATCGCTCTAGATCACCTGTCAAGGTATGTATGCATGTTCTTAAAAGAGCGCGAACTGATGGCAGGGTAATGCGTGAAGCTACTGCACTGTTGGAAGCGGGGTTTGCCGTCTCCATTGTTGATGTAGAAAGCGAGCGCACCCCCCTTGAGGAGAATATTGGCGGCATCTGTGTGAAACATATTTACATGCCCACTTGGAGTGTCCCTACCCGCTTCAAGCCATGGTTTCTCGTCAAATTTGCACATTTGCTCATTTCTGGTACAATCCGGCTGATGCAGACATCAGCGGATATCTACCACGCGCATGAAGAAAATGCTCTCTCAGCGTGTTACATCGCAGCACGGTTGCGACGCAAACCACTCGTCTTTGATGCACACGAGCTGCCTTTGTCTGATGGGGGCTATACACGCTGGCCTAGGCTCCGCAAGCTGTCAGCGCGTCTCCTCGCTCACATGGTGCCAAACTGTGCGGGGACCATTACGGTCTCCCCTCCTATCGCTCAGGAGATTTGCCGCAACTATCATGCGCTAGAAGTATCGCTGATTCGCAACGTTCCTGCATATCGGACCACTTCGAAAAGTGACCGCTTACGGGAATACCTTGGTCTCAATCCAGATATGCGAATAGCCCTCTATCAGGGCAATATACAAGCTGATCGCGGGCTCGATCGACTGATACATGCAGCAGCGTTCTTGGAGCAGGATACCGTCATCGTGATAATGGGCGATGGGCCTAAAAAGATGCGGACTCAGCTTGAAGCTCTTATTCTGAGTACAGAAGTCAGCGATCATGTCAAAATCATTCCAGCAGTTCCTTATGCAGAACTGCTGGAATGGACGGCCTCGGCTGATATTGGCTTGATCGTCTATTCACAAACCCACTCGCTGAACGTTCAGATGTGCTTACCGAACAAACTCTTTGAATATCTGATGGCTGGCCTACCTGTTCTAGCCTCACCGCTTGATGTAGTCGCGCATGTTCTCGGGACGTATGACGTCGGAAAAGTGGTATCCTCGCTGATACCAGAGGATATCGGTGCAGCAATCAATGCGATGATTGCGGACCGTGTAGCTCTTGATCGTATGAAGCGCAGTGCTTTGAAAACAGCGCAAGAATTCTGTTGGGAAAAGGAAAGCCAGCGGCTCATTCGTCTCTACCGCCATATTCTCTCGAAGTGAGACGAGAAATGCAGGAGTACAAGCTTATTCTTCCAAAACTCCCTACTTTGGAATGGTAATAACTTATAGACGCCGAGAGGAGCAAAAGAATTCTCTATCATGAAAAAAGCGACCTCAATTGATACTCCGGTAGAGGCAATCTCTACTACGGCGCTACCACCTATTAAGGTGTGTATGCATGTCTTGCGAAGAGCACGTACGGATTATCGCGCGATGCGCACAGCTTCTACGTTAATAAAAGCGGGGTTTGCCGTCTCTATTGTTGACGTGGAATGTGGAACCAAACTCCCTCACGAGGAACATAGCGGCGGTATTTCTCTGAAACATATGATTATACCCAATTGGTATACCTCCAGAAGCTTCCAGCCATGGTTTTTTGTGACGGCTGTGCGGACCTTTATGCTTAGCATATGCCGCTTGTTTCACAGTCAGGCAGATATCTACCACGCAGTTGAGCTAACAGCTTTACCGGCATGTTATGTCGTTGCAAAGGTGCGTCGTAAACCACTCATCTTTGAAGCCTATGAGCTACATATACCTGTGCCCGAAACTGATGTGAAATTCTGGCGCCTGCTGGGGCCCTTATTATTGCGCCTTCTTGCCACGATATTACCTCGTTGTGCAGGAGTCATTACTACTACTCCCGGATATGCTCAGGAGTTTCGTAAACACTTTCATGTTCCAGAGGTATCACTAGTTCGCAATATTCCTGTCTATCGAGCTGTTCAGAAAAGTGATCTACTACGACAATATCTCGGCCTTAGTTCAGGTACACGGATTGCCCTCTACCAGGGCGGCCTGCAGCGTAACCGTGGACTCGATAAACTGGTCAGAGCGGCAGCATTTTTAGAGCCTGGTATCGTCATTGTTCTGATGGGTGAAGGAATGGGAACATTTCAGAAGCAGCTCGAAGTGCTCATTGCCAGTGAAGGAGTTGCGGATCGTGTAAAGATTATTCCGCCTGTTCCTTCCTATGAAGAATTTCTGAATTGGACCGCCTCGGCAGATATTGGCCTTATCGCCTACACGCCAAGCTACTCGCTAGCAGTGAAGCTCATATTGCCGAACAAGCTCTTTGAGTATATTATGGCAGGTGTACCAGTTCTCGCCACTGAACTTGATTCTATCATAGAAGTCATCAGAACCTACGATGTCGGGCAGATATCAAGCTCAGCAGCTCCTGCAGATATTGGCGCGGCGATCAATGAGATGCTAGCTGATCCTGTTGCTCTTGACCGAATGCACACAAATGCTCTCAGGGCAGCCCGAGAGGATCTTCATTGGGAAAAGGAAAGTCAACAGCTCATTCATCTCTATAACCATATTTTGTATCACAATGAAACGCTTTCAGCCCCACCTGGAAAGCACTCCCGGCAAATGAGTGCTGAAACGTCTGGCTAGCTACCTGAAGGAGTCTATATGAGACCAGTAGTTGTACGCGTCATGGCACTCCTCGTGATAGCTGGTTCTCTGCTAGCTGCAGTGCTATTTTGCTCAACTTTGCTGTTTAAGCGATCACTAACTTCGAGCAGGGAGATTGCCCTTGAGAATACTCATCCGGGAACAACTAATTGGGTGATTCCTGAAATAAAAGCAGCTATTACAGAGATTCAGGCATATGCAGGCGCTACATCGGTGCTGCCTGGACAGAAGCTGACCTTTTACGTGAGTACGCTAAAAGAAGGTACGCCCTATCATGTCGATATCTATCGGCTGGGTTGGTATGGAGGTAGTGGTGGACGGCATATGACCTCCCAACCAAAGCAGATTGGTCACGCTCAAGGCTACTACAATTCGAAAATTCACCGCTTGGTGGATTGCAGTTCCTGCCATGTCGACCCAAACACTGGCCTTATTGAGGCCAATTGGCAACCCTCCTATATGCTCAGTGTACCCCTGGACTGGACTACGGGCGTCTACCTGGCTAAATTCACCGATATCAGAGGCTTTCAGACTTACGCACCGTTCGATGTAAGGGGCAATAGCCATTCCCTCTATGTTGTTGTCACGCCGGACACAACAAATGAGGCCTACAACGTTTGGGGTGGTTACAGCCTCTACCAAGCGTACAGCAACACTGTAATAGGCAGCTCAGGGAAAGGTGTGAAAGTATCGTTCGATAGGCCTTACGCGGCTTACTTTGGTTCGAGCTATCTCCTGCCTATAGAAGCCGATGCGATCTATTGGCTAGAGCGCCAGGGCTACGACCTCTCCTATATAAGCAGTGTCGATTTGCACGAGGACCCTGCACAGTTACTGCAACATCGGGCCTACCTCTCGCTCGGTCATGATGAATACTGGACGAAAGAAATGCGTGACGGAGTAGAACGTGCACGCGACAGTGGCGTAGGCCTGGCGTTTTTGGGAGCAAATGCAGCCTACTGGCAAATGCGCTTCGAATCCGATAGTGCGGATATTGCAGACCGGACAATCGTCTGCTATAAGGTGGAGACGGGGCATAGGGATTTGGCACGCGACCCTCTCTATAAAAAGGATAATTCTCTAGTAACAACTACCTGGCGCGATCCTCTTCTTGGTCGTCCCGAGAATATGCTGATCGGTATCATGTTCTCAAATGGCACACATCTGGGACGTTACTTTCCTTGGCGGCTGAATCCCTTGACCAGATCTCCTCTTTTGAACGGAACTGGTCTGCAACCGGGACAATCATATGGTTGCGGCCTTGTAGGCTTTGAATGGGACCGTGTATTTGCTAATGGCGCCACTCCGACGAGTTTACAGGTAATTGGAGTATCACGCGCGTTAGATGACAACAACCATCCTGATACCAGCAATACCACCTACTATATTGCTCCATCTGGTGCGATGGTCTTTGCCACCGGCTCCATCTACTGGACCGCTGCTCTTGACAGCTATCGTTTCCAAACAACAAATTCGTGCCTCCACCGGAATCCGGTAGTACTTGGCATACAGTCGTTAATGGCCCATGTAATGGATGCACTAGTACATTGAGGCTGAGAAATATCCATGATAGAATAGGAGGAAAAAGCAGGAGGGAAGAGTTATGCCCCGACGAGCGACACACGTGGTTTTGAGCGAGAAGGAGCAGGAAGCGTTAACGCGACTCACGAAACGTCATCGTAGTGAACAACAACTGGTGCTGCGGGCACACATCATCTTAGCGGCGGCACAGGGCCAGTCCAATGCACAGATGGCACGCGAGTTGCACGTCAATGTGGACACCGCCCGTCTCTGGCGTGATCGCTGGGTGGGTCTGCAAGGGATCGACCTGGAAAGCTTGAGTGTGGCCGAGCGCTTGCAAGACCTGCCGCGACCAGGAGTGAAACCGACGATCACGGTGGAGCAACGCTGTCAGATGGCCGCGTTGGCGTGTGAAGCCCCAAGTAAAGCGGGGCGGCCTATTAGCCAGTGGACGGGGCGCGAAATTGCTGAGGAACTAGTGGAACGAGGCATCGTTGAGCACATTTCGCCGCGGCATGCGGCGCGCCTCCTCAAAAAAGGGGCCTCCAACCGCACCGGTTCCGCTATTGGTTAACCGCCGTGCCCGACCCTCAACGAGACGAGAAAATCGTCGAGGGATGTCAGGTGTATGCGCTGGCGCCTCTGCGAACGCAACAAGGAGAACGCACGATGAGCATGGACGAACTGACCGGCGTGCAAGCCTTGGAGCGCAAGCATCCCGATTTGCCCATGCAGCCCGGCCACGTGTTGCGACGCGAGTTCGAGTATATCCGCCATGGCACTTTGTCCTGGTTCATCAATTTGGATGTGGTGACCGGCCAAGTCATTGAACCGTCTTGGGGGGCAACGCGCACAGAAGAGGATGCGCTCGCCCATATCCAACGCCTGATTGCCAGTGATCAAGAGGCGACGAAGTGGCATCTGATGCTCGACAACTTGAACATCCATCAGTCTGAATCGCTGGTGCGCTGGATCGCTGAACGGGAAGGGATTGGAGCAGAGACCTTGGGCGTCAAAGGCAAGAGCGGCATTTTGCAGTCCATGGAAAGCCGCGCGGCGTTTCTGCATGATCCGGCCCATCAGATCGTGTTTTACTACACGCCCAAGCACGCGTCCTGGATGAATCAGGTGGAGATCTGGCTCAGTATTCTGGTGCGTAAGTTGCTCAAACGCGGCCAGTTCATCTCGCTGGATGACTTGCGTGACCAGATCTTGGCCTTCATCAGCTATTACAATCGCACCATGGCCAAACCCATCAAGTGGACGTACACCGGGCTGACTTAATCGTGGAGCCTTTTCTGCCTCAGTGTACTAGTAGTCAACCATGCTGGGCAACCACTCACATACACAGCAACCACCTATGGGTCTTGACCATGCTGATTGGAGGTGGCATTTTCCAGCCTACGTAGTGATCTATGAACTTGCGGTAGTGGGAGGACAGCATGACGGAGAACGGCAACAACTAAGGTAATGCCGACGAGTTGGTGGTGGTGAAGCTGCTAAGCACTGACCAGGGGAGAACAACACAGCAATCGAGAGGCGAGCGAGATGGATGGGAAGAGGCAATAATTGTAGCCGGAAAGCCTTCACGCAGAGACTACCCGTGTCTACACATGAGAAAGGGGTCAATATGATTGAAAAGCCAAGAATAGTAACGGGCAAATGAGGATTGAAAGAGGTGATGTTTCTTGTTCACCCATCGCTACAACTGAGCGATGCTTTGTATATGCAGATGCGTGAAATGGCAGGGGTAGCAATTGGTCCGTATGTTTAGTTTGTTTCACGAAGGATTTACTTCCACATGCTTTAACCCTCGAGGGCAGGATCAAGAGCGCCGAGGACTGGGAGATCACGCTGACCCTGGTGAAGTATGGCGCATCAATCGGAGCAAGCTTGGTCATTCTCTGCGGTCTAACTATTGGAGAATTTGCTCTCCTCGCCGCTGGGTCAATTGTGTCGCGAGATGTTTCTCCGCACGCTCTTTTCTTTGGCAACCCTGCACCAGTATGGTGTGTTTGACATTGTGCCCCTTTTCTTTTGAATGTGTGTGAATATGAAAGGGGACTGGCAGGAATGGTGTAAAACATGTGCTCAAGAGTGCTACATAGGGGAATTGTCAAGGAAAGCAGATGCCGTTTGTTTCGTCTTTCAGTCAACATTGAAAGTAATGATCCATGAAGGAGAAACGACCATGCACCCTTGATGCTCGATATGCATGCTAACTCATCCTGTGATCTTTGGCACGGCGATCCACCAACCTCAGCTGAGTGCATAGGATTGGTATAAATTATTTATGCTGCTCCAGATCGGGAACATGCAGGTTTTCTTCGTTTCCAGAGCCTGAGATGGAGGTTAGCAAGAGGAATTCATGAGCTGGTAGCTTACCACAGCCCTTAAATTACTGCTATTTTCGGGAGACTATTAATTTTGAAGGAGATACAGATATTACAATGGTTGGGCAAAACATAGGTTACAAAACACATTCAGTGTCGATAACAGAGCATGCCACATCTCAAGCAAAAAGTGGTATCCATATCATTCAGGGTGAAGAGGGGACATTTTGGGCCGCACATGAATCCGGTGCCATGATGCGCATTCCAAAGTTTCACCTGGTGCCTCCTGCTGCCAGCGAGGTTCGCCAGGTTCTCTGGCGTGGCCGAGCTGCGATTGCCAGCTATCTCCTAGAACCTGATGAAATCCATCCAGCAAATGCTTGGCTGTATATTTGTACTGATCGGTCCTACGGGCTGGATAAGCTCTCACCTACCGCGCGCAGGAACGTACGTAGAGGGCTCAAGGAACTGTTGATCGCACCCCTCACATCCGAACAACTGCTCGCACACGGTGAACAAGCTTTCTTCGATACCCGTCGCCGGAACGGTTTGATCGATGGAACACCTGAAGAGTTTCGCAGATGGTTCACCTCCCTTGCAAAAATGCAGGAGGTCGTTTACCTTGGTGCCTGGAAGGATAACCAGTTAGTCGCGTTTCTCTCCACTACTGAGGTGGACGACTGGGCTGAGATCGGATGCTTTTCGATGAATGCCCTACTACAGTACAGACCGAATGATACTCTGTTGTATAGCGCACTTTCCTACTATTTGGTAGAACGAGGTTGCCGAGTGGTGAGCTACGGTTTGAGCTCGATGCAGGCCGAAAGCAACGCAGCTGGGTTACATAGATTTAAGATAATGGGGAGCGCCATCTTAAGAAAGCGAGTGGAGTATTAGCTTGTATGCTCGGACTTACGCTTCCCCTGGAAGTAGCGGAAGGAGGCACAAAAGATGAGTAGGTGACCTTATTTTAAGCATTTGTTGCAGAAGATAAGTGATCAAGGAGCCAGGGACAAACTCGTGTGATATCGTCAGATCGCTTTGAAACAGACAAGCAGAGCAGTGTCTACATTGTGACCAGTCGAAGACCTAAGCAGTACAACAATGGCTGAGCATTTCTTCCCAGTAGGTAGGCTAACATGCTAGGTGGATCAAAGACTAAGGAATATCATTTGCTGCAATAATTGTCCTGTTCAGGTTACCCGGCTATTGCAGGTCAAAGGCTTACCATTGTTCGTAAGCGTTTATAAAACTGAAGCATCTCTATCTTTTCCCTCATGATTTGGGAAAAGCCAGCAGTAGCCTGCTTCGCTGTTTCGCTTGTGGCCGTTTCGCTTGTGGCTTGACTTGTGCTTCGTATGTTGTTACACTATAGCAGTTTTATTGGGTGCGAAGGGTAGAGGTGTTGTTAAGAACAATGCATGTATCATTAACTTTCGAGCTATTTTGTAGCAGTGAGGTATGGTCATGCGTGACGTGCAAGAGACTGTATCTTTTCAATTTCATCTTCCATTGCTTTAGCTTGGGGTAACTGTAGCGAGGTGGGCAGCAGAAAATTAGCACCGCCAGAAGCAGGAACCTTTGCGGAAAGGTGAGGGTTTGTTAACTTCCGATGCAGGTTTATGTGTTAAGTTTTCGATCTTCGGATCAAAATGCTAGTTTGATGAGCGAATAGATGATTTCATACAAACGAACGGTCAAGGGAAAACATGTGCTGGTAACTGGGGGTGCTGGTTTCATTGGAAGCCATCTGGTTGACCTCCTAATATCGAGAGAGGTAGGGCAACTCACCGTCATTGACAACTTCTTTCTGGGAACACCCTCCAACCTGTTTGAAGCTTATCGCCAGAGACCGGGCTTGCAGATTCTGAGCGTAGATGCCTCGGATGGTCGTGCGGTTCGTGATGCGTTCTCGAATCTTGAAGCAGTGGATGTTGTGTTCGACCTCGCTGTGATTCCCCTCCCCACCTCGCTGGAACGCCCACAGTTCTGTTTTGAAACGAACGTGCGCATCACCTCGCTGTTCTGCGAACTCCTGCGTGAGGGTCACTTTGAGACACTGGTGCATTTCTCATCTTCAGAGGCATACGGTTCAGCCAGGACCGTCCCGATGAGTGAGGATCACCCGCTTGATCCACTCACTCCCTATGCGGCTAGTAAAGCCGCCAGTGATCACCTCGTGCGTACTTACGCTGCCACCTTTGGCGTGGATACGCTTGTCGTACGTCCATTCAATAATTATGGTCCCCGGCAGAATGATCAACAGTATGCGGGTATTATTCCAACGATGCTAAAGTGCGCGTTTGAAGACCATATTTTTACACTATTTGGCGACGGGCAGCAAACGCGCGATTACATATACGTCACGGATACGGCGCGGGCCGCCCTGGACCTCTACCAACATTCCCCCCCCCGAGGGTATGTGGTGAACATTGGTTCCGGCCAAGAAATTAGTGTTCTCGATCTCAAGACGAAGATCGAGCATCTCCTGGGTCGGGCCATCCCCACCCAACATCGTGACCCGCGGCCAGGTGATGTTCGTCGCCATCGGGCAGACATCACCTTTTTGGAGAGCCTGATTGAATTTAAGCCACAGGTATCAATTGATGAAGGACTGATCAGGACAGTGGAGTTCTATCGTCGGCATGCGGATCACACACCTGGAGGGGAACACTGATGCGACTACTCATTACAGGGGCGGCTGGATTCCTGGGTCGCAATGCCCTGCTAGCCGTCCCAGATACATGGCAGGTGGTAGCGCTGTACCGACCAAGCAATACCGACTTCCTGGCCTTTGTGCAAGCTCATCACCTTAAGCATATCCAACCCGTATCATGTGATCTGACTGATGTGCGTCAGGTCAAGCAGTTCGTAGATCGTGTTGGAGGGAGCTTTGATAATTGCCTTGCTCTAGCAAGCAACACGTCCATCCCCCTCTCTATTGATCGACCGGCCCAGGATTTGACAACGAATGTCATCGGCCTGCTAAACCTGCTTCAGCACTGCACTTTGGACCACCTTGTCTACCTCTCGACGGGCGCTGTCTATGTCGGGTTGACTGGTCTGGTTGGGCCGACATCAGCGGTGTCGCCGACGTTACCCTATGCCATCTCCAAGCTGGCTGCGGAGCACTACATTCGGGCCTCCATCTCCTACCATAAAACACCTAGGCGGGCTACGATTGTTCGATTTTTCGGCGCATATGGCCCCTATGAGCCACCGCGCAAACTTTACACCAAACTCGTCCGTCGGTTCGCCTTTGAGCGCAATCCGCACTTTACTGTGATGGGTGACGGGGAAAATTACATCGACGCAATGTACGTTGACGATACGACGAAGGCGCTTTTGGCGGTTTTGACCTCTCCTCCCTTGGAGGAGATCCGCTGCATAGATCTCGGTGTAGGCAGTGGTGAAAGCGTCAATTCGGTGGGCATGCGTGCTGCCCATATATTCGATTTGGAGCCTCAAATTAGCCACGAGGGTTCTACTGCCGAATACATTCGCTTTGTGATCGATCCACGCCCCTTTACTTCGATCTACCAATTCACGCCGACGATCTCCCTCGAGGTGGGTCTCAGATGCCTGGCCGCCCATCTTGAGCAGGAGTGAAAGGATACCACTTTCAGGGAAACAGAGCTGATATGAGTGAGTTCAATAAGAGTCGACCACTCTTGAGTGGAGTGCCAATCATTAGAAGCTTCATTCCAGTATGGTGGAAATGGCACGAAGAAGGGGCCATACCGTGTTATCGCCGAGTGAGAGCTGCTTCAGCTCGTCCCGACCTGCTTCCATATCCTATCGACATGTACCCTCTATTAGCCTTGCCACCTAGTGCCATGGGTGAAAGAGGGGTGCTTTATAACCCGCCTTCTGGTGATATTCTTGCAGTACGTCATCCCACTTATGTCGCCCAATACGCGCTTGCCCATTGGAACGCATACCTCGCAAATGGGTGGGATGAACATAAACGGGCTTTCTTGACCCAGGCTTCCTGGCTCCTGACTCACGAATCACGCCTCTCAGACGATACTGGGGGCTGGCCGATTCCGTTCGATTTGCACGATTATCATGCCCCGGGCCCCTGGCTGTCTGGACTGGCGCAGGGTAGTGCTATTTCTGTTCTCGTGCGCGCTTATAAACTGACGAAAGAGGCTGCTTTTCTGCACGCGGCTCAGCGCGCCATTCGCACCTTTGAGTTGGATATTCTGGATGGTGGGGTCAATGCACCACTTGGAAGTAGCGGACTCTTTTTTGAAGAGGTAGCCGTCTATCCCGCGGCTCATATCCTCAACGGGCACATCCTGGCGCTATTCGGGCTCTATGATTATGCGATTCTCAGCGGGGAGAGCAGAGTTGAAACACTGATAGAGCAAGGAGTCTCCGCCCTGCATACTATGCTTGATGCGTTTGATACCGGCTACTGGACGCGCTGCGACTTACTTCATAAACGCCTTGCCTCATGGTTCAGACACTCGTTGCACGTAACGCTCCTCGAAGCCCTGGCTGCCTATACCGGTTGCGAACATTGCGTGGTGTTGGCGAGCCGCTGGGCGAGATATCAACATCGACCTG
>WNGK01005185.1_pt1 | contig 13875 bp, 12 predicted proteins | sample 5400601 | NCBI WGS metagenome assembly WNGK01 (sample SAMN13153376, study PRJNA577476) | soil metagenome | isolation source: 60 cm soil or saprolite under Garry oak tree replicate 1 | place: USA:California | collected 2016-06-15 | reverse complement strand
GCAGTTGCTCGTAAACTTGCCCACAATCTCCATCTCTGAACTCCCCGCATGGCTTCCTGACCGGTGGAAGCTTACACGCTCAGCTCAGGTGGCGCTCTGAAACCCTCTGCCCGAACATGTGGTTCAAGCAGCGCTCACGGCGGAATGGTATGTCTTCCCCTTTGGAAAACCAAATCCGAGCGACCCCACGCGGGCTGTCACCACACTCAAGACGGCATGGAACAGTGTGCGGACAAATGCCAAGGTGAAGGGACGTTGGCACGACAACCGGCACACGCTAATTACCGAACTCGCCGAAAGCGGCGTGGCGATCAGACGATCATGGACATCGCCGGACACGTCTCAAAGCAGATGCTCAAACACCATAGCCACATCCGTATGGAGGCGAAACGCAGTGCTTTGGAGGCGATCGTCGATAGGCGGCCGGCCGATGTCGGCCCTAGCCAGGAAGAGCAGGCCGCGAAGTCCCCAGATGGGTTGCAGAACGGGAGAAAACGGGTGCGCAGGGATCGCACAGAGGCGAAGAACGAAGACACTTCGGAAGCCGACAATTCGAAGAATCTTTGCTCAGAAACACCCACAGATACGCAGCATTTTGATGGGGAGTACCCACAAAAGTCCCCACAATCGGATGTTTTTGAGGTTGATCGGGGAGTTGAGAAGCTGTGTAAATCGATGAATCTAATTGGTGGACGCGGTAGGAATCGAACCTACAACCTGTCGGTTAAGAGCCGTGCGATCTGCTCGCGCTCCTGCTGCTACCGGTTGCTATAACATCCTATCCTTTGTGCAGTTTAGCCTCTCCCCCCTTTCTGCCAATTGCTATCCGTACACCCCAGATTATGCCCTATTTTGAAGGAGCGTGGGCACAAAAATGGGCACAGTCACAGAGGAGCAATGCCGCCGAAACGACGTTCAAACATGGAAATGTCCACTGGATATGAGACGCTGCTGTCGCGGCGTCTCGGAACTCCTTCAACGTGGACGCCAGAACGCTGCGAAGTCTGTCAACGCAGTCTTGACCACAACCTACTGGCTGGTGGGGCGGCGTCTCGTGGAGTTTGAACAGCGCGGTAAGGAGCGGGCAGTTTACGGCTCTGAATTACTGAAAAGGCTGTCGGGCGATCTGCAGTCCACGGATGCCAACGATTCGCAAAAGTCTGTCGAATCTCTTTGACCTGTCTGTTTCTTTCTCGAAAGGAGAGCCAGTACCAGCGGTATCCGCTTCTTCCGAAATCCTGTTCAGGCGCGCTCAAAAGAAGCATCTTCTTGCGCGCCCCCTTTCCTACTAGCTAATCTAGTTCGGTCCTGGAGCGCCCGACATGCTCTTTGTATCTTGTCTAGATTGGTTCGGTCCCCCTCAAGCGCATTTCGGCATGACCTTCGTCAAGAGCTTCGCTTTGCCTTGCTTTTCATGCCAAGCTTCAAAATCCATCAGGCCGGGTAGCCGCAATCTGCTGACGTTCCTTTAGAAGTCGTTGTTTATGACTCATTCGATACTTCTCGATTCGAAAAAATGGTTGCTCCTCCCTAACGTGTGGCAACCGCAACGGCGGCTCCAATCATCACCGCACCCGTGGCACGATTCAACCAACGCACCGCTCGCGGACTCTGGAAGAGAAGCCGGGCGCGCAAGGCCACGACCGCATAGAGTCCCAACACCGACGATAAGATCACACAGATCGCTCCGGCCAACTGCATGATATCGGCCGATCTCAATTTGGCGACATCAACGATTGTGGGCAGCAGAGCCAGAAAGAAGATCATCACTTTCGGATTGCTTAAAGTGAGCGTGAGGCTGCCAAGGAACAATTGTAGCGGGCGCTGGCCGAGTTGTCCCTCTTGAATGCTGGCAGGCGTCGCTGGAGCCGTCAGTGATAGGAACGCAAGGTACAGGAGATACGCAACGCCCGCATATTTGAGGGCGATGAAAGCGTTGTGAGCTCTTTGCGCGATTGCAGCCATACCCATGGCTGCCAATACAAACCATGTCAGATCTCCGACAACGAAACCAGCGATGAAAGCCAGTATTCCATCTTTCCCTTGTGACAATACGCGCGCCAATACCGCAGCGACCGCTGGTCCAGGCGCGGCGGTCGCGAGCAAGTAGGCAAACAGAAACACAATCAGGTTGTGCAGGGGCATAATGTTCCCTTGGTCGAGAACTTGTGCTCGACGAACTCTCCACGGTTGTCACTCATTCGTTGCCCGGCGCTTAACTCTCAGAATTTACCAAGTATTTCACTTAGGCAACGTGGCGAGATAGTCATTGATCTGCTTTTCCCACTCCGGACCCGATTTGCCGTCATGGTCCGCCATTTCCCGGACAATATCCTTGGCGGCAGTGTTCAAAGCGGTTCGTTCATACTGGACAGCGACATGCGTCCACTTGTCTTGAGGTGTCAGTTTCACAGTTATCAGCGTTACCATGATGTCTGGAATCACATACGCATATTGAAAGAATCCGCTTGCGGGATCGTACGCGGTGTTGATCCAAACCACTGTCTTGTCGCCGTGGACAACAGTGAATACCATTCCTTGCTGATCGTTTGCATTTGCCGGCCAGAGAAAGGCCGGATTCCATCCCGGTGCCCAGAGACGTTCTTTATCCGCCCCAAAGAGCGGTTCTGCTATTGCCATTGGAGCCTTCGCTGTGAACTCGAAGGTGCGCTCGGTATGCATGGCTTCGGTCGCACTCTTGGAGGAGTCACCCGAATGCACAGTGTTCATTGCTGCGTGGACATGCGATGCCAATCGTGGCAGCACCATAAAGCTTACCCCGGTTAACAGCCCCAATCCGAATGTCAAGAACGGTCTCATCCTCATTTCTCCCTAAACTTGTGGCTGTCGCTAGCGTGCAGCGACATGCCGTAGATTTTGTTCAGTTCTGCGATTTGAGCAAGGGTTTCCTTCGAGAACGGCGCTTTCCCCTCAAAGGCATGCAGGACGATGCCTTCCAGAAGGTCGCCCAGGGAAAGATCCTTCAATTCAGCCAAGCCCTTAAGAACTTTCAGCAAGCGTTTTTCGATCCGAACACCAGTTTGTATTCGTTCAATTTCGATCATGCGCAGCGAAACCCTCTAGGTCTTTATGTACCATGGTACATAGATTAAAGCAAGCCACATTGACGAGGTCTGTTCTCGGAATGGTTGCTCTAGCTATGAAGTGTCGACAGGTTGCTCCTATCCAGGCCATTTCAGAGGGAACAATGATTTTGTTACCAAGAGTCGAGATGTGATTGCGGGGTCATTGATTGCAGATCGCGCCCCCGCACGGCACTGAGTTATTTTGTGACAACTTTTTTGGGGTCGTCCAGGGGAACAGAGCCACGACTGATGGCATCTTCTGCGGTGAGCAAGCGCCGGACCGTTTGCATTGCGTCGAGCAGCCTGCGGGTGTCACTCGCTGAAAGGTCTTTCAAGAGAGTTTCTATTTCGGAGCTTGCTCGTTTATCCAGAGGAGCATAGGCTCGATGGCCCTTCCTTGTGAGAGTCAGGAGCAATTGGCGTCCGTCGGCTGCTGAACGTCTCTTTGTGATGAATCCCAACGATTGAAAACGTCTCAGAATCCGGCTCAGATAACCGTGATTGAGGCCGAGTTCAGTTGCGAGATCGGAAGCTGTGCAGTTTGCGCGCTGTGACAACTCAAACATGATTCGCACCTCGGTCAACGAAAACGGGCTAGCCAGCAAGCCTTCCTGAAGCAGCCCGATTTGTCGCGTGTAGAACCGATTGAACTCGCGAACGGATTCAACATTTTGCGAAAGCATGTCTATTTTGCGCATGGATGCTCTTGACATTTCTTTCTTTCCATCGTCACATAAATATGTGCTTGAGGCAACTAATTTGGATTCGGAGAGGTCTCCTCAATGAGCAGCAGTATTGGACAAGAGGAAAAACCCAGCAGTACGTATCCGCTTCTCGTGCGAGAGGCATCCCAAGCGGATGTCAGCGCCATTTCCGAACTTCTCGGATTTGCATTTTCCGAATTCAAGGCTCTCTATACGCCTGAAGCATATGTCGCAACCGTCTTGCCGGCCGACGGCGTCCGCAATCGCATCGATGAGGGGCCGGTCTGGGTTGCCGAGCGAGAATTGGCAGTCATCGGAACGGTAGGCGCTGTCTCCGCGTCAAATGCCCTCATGGTACGCGGTATGGCAGTCCATCCCGCAGCGCGTGGCCTTGGAGTGGCAAGGAAATTGTTGGGCGAGGTCGAGGACTTTGCCCGGCAGAACGGGTACAAACAGCTCTCTCTATTCACGACTCCGTTCTTAAGCCAAGCGATTCCGATGTACCAGGCAGCTGGATTCTGCTTTACAGGCGAGGAAGCCAATCCACACGGCACGACGTTGCTGCAGATGGTTAAGGCCCTGGAGATGAGAAACGCTAACCATGAGGCATCGCAACTATGACAGACGGCAATCGAGACCTAGTGGAGCAGATCTTTCATAGCGCGCCCTTCATCGGCACGCTCGGGGTCAAGCTCATCTCGCATGGTCAGGGTTGGTGTGAGACGACAATAGAGGTCGCGCCGCCGGCTCTCCAACAGCAGCACGGATTTGTGCATGCCGGAGTCCTGATGACAATTGCCGACCATACATGTGGCGGCGCTGCTGCGTCCGTAGTTCCTGAAGAGAATGACGTGATCACAGTCGAAAATAAGACATCGTTCTTGCGGCCGGCCTCTGGATCGGCCTTGATCTGCCGTGCCCAGGTATTGCGCGCGGGAAAGAATCTAGTATTTGTTGAAGCTGAAGTGACTGTGGAGCGCACCGGAGAGCGTGTCATTGTAGCGAAGACATCCAGTACGCTCGCCGTGATTCCACGGACCCTCAAACGCAGTTGAAGGGATGTTCTGGTGGCAAAGTCATTTCATATCGGAGGCACTTCGCAATGGCTGAGTCGAAGGTCTGGACGTTCTTCTACGGGTCGTATATCAACATGAATGTTCTCCGTGAAGTGAACTACTATCCGGAAAAATGGGAGGTTGCACGCCTTCCAGGTTTTGACATCTGCATCCGTCCACGCGCAAATCTCATGCGCTCCGAGCAGCATTCTGTTTATGGGATTGCCGCCACCGGTACTCACGCCGAGCTTGGAAGACTATACGCGCACGCGAAGGATGTGCTCGGCGAAACCTATCTGCCTGAAGCCGTTCTTGTCACAACTTCTGAAGGAAAGTGGTTGCCGGCTCTGTGCTACATCTGTCCAGAGATGAATCCGCGCGCGGCGTCAAATGACTATGTTGACCGCATCGTTGGTCCAGCCTCGGAATATGGCTTTCCAGGTTGGTATATCGAGCGTCTCGAAAGCTACCGTTCCTCAGAGTTACCTGTCGGGCGGGAGGGCGCAGGCGCCGCTTCAGCATAGAAGCGGCAACATGTGTGCCCGTCGGCGTTCCGAATTGTCGAATGTGTTCGACGGCGGCGATCAGATTGATCACGGCGATTTGGTCGTCCGCAGACGTGGAACCGCAATCTCCAGCCATTCCAAGCTTGTACCGTCCTTAATTTGGATTAACAGGCCCCAACCGAGAGTTGCCTTGACGCGACTTGCCAATGGCAACCGCAAACTGTCGGCTCAACGCATCGATGCAGTGTAGAACCATGCCCACTGGTTACATTTCGTTACATTGCAGAAATGCTGCGGATACATCGCCGGGGGCCGAAGCAAACCATTATGGCCTTTTAACAACCTGAACCGTACCGGGCCGGGGTCCGCGTAAGGCCATCATCGGCAATGACTTGAGAAATCCTTAGCGGTTAAGCCGGCGTTTCTCTTGCGGTGAATTAACTTGCCAGGTGAGGTGGGCCCCATGAAAAATCCCTAACGAATTCCAGAAACCCGCATTGAGCACGGCTGTTTGGGTGGACCACAAATGGGAAAGCGGACTGGCTCGATGCCTGATGGAGACAAAAGGCGTTAACAACGCTGGCAGTCAAAAATCAGCCGTGCCCTTTTCAATGCAGTCCTCATGCATAACCCTGCAGCAGGACAAAAACCAGCTAGGAGGCAGTGTGCACTCAGAAATGGCGGCTTCAAAAGCAATGGCAACGTCAAAACAGAACCGTCAGGCATGGTATGCGCCAATTCTCGCCCTCGCGGCCGGATTGCGCTGTGCATGCACAAAACGAGGCTCGTTCAACGGGTACGCATCCGCGATTTCCATGATGCTGTTATTCGCTTCGACGGTTCATGCGCAGAAATACCTGGGGACCCTCTCCGGTGAAGTTGCCGACACAACTAGGGCAAGGATCGTTGGCGCCACAGTTACGGCCACCGACGTCGCCACGAAATTCTCAACCAAGGTCGTCAGCAATAACTCCGGCAGCTATTCCATTTCATTTCTAACCCCTGACACGTATGACATCACCGTCGAGAAATCAGGATTCCGCACGGAAACCAGAGTTGGCGTCGTGCTCAGCGCCGGTGGCGACGTGAGGACCGACTTCACGCTCAATGTGGGCAGCCCAAGTCAGACGGTGACTGTCAACGCCACAGGCGAGTTCCTGGATACGGCGACGGCCGATCTGGCAGCAACTTTCTCGACCAAGCAAGTGACTGATCTTCCCAGCGTCGACAGGAACCCATTCATGGTCGCGGCGCTCGCGGCCGGCGCCTACGACAACGCCTACATGGTTGGCAAGGCCTCCGGAAGCCTCGCCCCCTCAGGCGGGGGCGCTACCGCTATCAACGGAAACGGCGTTGGAGACTTCGGTGGAGGCGGCCGTACCCGGGTCACGATCGATGGTGTTCCGGACGATCCTTCCGAGCGCATCGGAGGCTCGGGCGGCAATAACTATACGGGCCTCACCCCCTCCCCGGAGGCCGTGCAGGAGGTCAAGGTTCAGACTGTAGTTTTTGACGCCGAGTTCGGACGCGGCGGCGGAACCGAAATCAACACGGTTCTGCGCAGCGGCACGAACACCTACCACGGGGCCCTGTACTATGAATTCCGCAATACTTACCTCAACTCCAACCTCTATGAGCGGGCCGCAAACCAGGACGGCGCAGTCAATCCCGCCGCGCCTACACATCGCCCCAACGGAACGTGGAACCAACCCGGGTTCGTCCTCGACGGCCCGGTTCGCATCCCCCACATCTATAACGGACACGACAAGACATTCTTCATGTTTGCCTATGAACGCTTCCAGCAGCGTCAATATAATGGCAACGGAGCGGTCGATCTCGTTCCTACCGCCGCGCAGGATGGAGGTGACTTCTCCGCTCTTTGCCCCGGAGGCTTCGACTCCAACGGCGTCTGCAATTCGGGCGGCATTCAGATTTACGACCCTCTCACCCTCGACGCCAGCAACAACCGTACTCCGTTCCCGAATAATCTCATCCCGGCCAGTCGCGTCAGCCCTGTCGGCAAGGCATTGTTGAAGTTGTATCCCGCCCCCAATGCCAACCAATCCCCAACCGTAAACTACCTCTCCATCTACCCGCTGACACCCGTAAGGTATTACTCCATCACCACCCGGGTCGATCAGTCCATCAATGCAGACAACAAGTTCAGCGCAACCTTTTACACTCAAATCCTGAATCAGATCAACCCGAACCAGGGCTTCCCTACGAAAATCGGGCCTAGCGGCTCGGAAGCTTTGGTCCATCGCGATAACCATGGCGGCAGCCTGGACTACATAAGCACGCTGCCACATGGTTTTATGCTGGACGCCCGCGCAGGCGTCATCAATCATCCCTTCGGCGTGGTCTATGCCGGCAGTCCGTACGATCTCTCCACGCTCGGCATCAGCAGCGCGGGCATGGCCTACCAGACCTTCCCCGGCGTCTCATTCTCTGATAGCTACACCGGCCTTCAGGCCGGCGCAGGCAGCCAAACCAGCGGGGACACCTTCGGTTCCGGTTCCGCGATTCTCTCAACGGTCATTGGCAAGCACGATCTGCACTTCGGCTTTCAAGGCGAACTTACCCGCTATTACGCTCAAAGTCCGTTCAGCGGTCTGGGGAACTTCAACTTCGACCGCAGGTTCACGCAGAAGAATTCTGTCAATACCGCTGTCGGCGCCGACCCGTTCTCTGGAAACGCCCTTGCCTCCCTGCTGCTGGGATATCCCTCGGGGGGAAGCTACGGCAACCAGGTTTCTGTGGCTATCCAGCAAATCTACCAGGCCTACTTCATCGAGGACAATTGGCGCGTCAGTCCGAATCTGACGTTCAACTTGGGTCTCCGCTGGGACTATGAGGCGCCCTACACGGAACGTCACAACCAGCTGAACACCGGCTTCTGCACCACCTGTACCAATCCGCTCCAGGCCTCCGTATCCGGCCTCACCTTGCGGGGCGGTCTGCAATTTGCATCTTCCTCCAATCGCGGCTATTATCGCTCGGAATATGGCCGCTTCCAGCCGCGCTTCGGGGTCTCCTACCAGCTCCCCGAGCGGACACGGACAGTCGTCCATACCGGAGTTGGGCTCTTTTACGTGAACTCTCTGGAAGGCCCACTCACCCAGGGATTCAGCGCAACTACGAACTATGTTGCGACCAACGACAACACCCATCCCGCAACCAGCTTCGCCAGCCCTTTCCCTTCGGGAGTGAATCCGCCCACCGGCAGCTCTCTCGGTCTTGCCACCCAAATCGGACAGGGCATTACCTTTCCTGCTCCTAATTATGTAAATCCACGAATACTGCAATGGACCCTCAGTACGCAGACCGAGCTGCCGGGAAACATGGTTCTGCAACTCGCCTACGCCGGCAACCGGACATGGGATTGGGAGGTTAGCAAGAACATTAACGCGCTTCCGGCCCAGTACTATAACCAGGGTCCGGCTGGCATCACCTATTTGCAGACCCCCGTTCCCAACCCCATGGCCGGCCAAATCCCAACCAATGGAACTCTAAATGGGGCCACGATCCAGCGGCAGTTCCTGCTCCTGCCATTCCCCGAGTTCGGGGGCGTCACTGAGTCCTTTATCCCCTCGGGAGGGGCTTTGTACAACGCACTTCAAGTCACCGTCAACAAGCGCATGAGCCACCATCTGAACGTACTCGGAACTTTCTCCTGGTCTAAGATGATGGATTCGGCCCAATATCTCAACGCACAGGACCCCGCCCCTATTCGCTATGAGGACTCACTTCCGAATCTGCGCGGGAACCTGGCCGTTATCTATCAACTGCCCGCTTTCTCCAACAGCCCGGCGTTTGTGCGGTCGATCATCGGCGGCTGGCAGGCCAACGGTATATTGCGAGCCTATAATGGTTACCTCCTCAATAATCCGGGCGGCATGACCAAGCTGTCCAACCCCCGTTTAGCCCACCCTACGTACAGCCGATTCTTCAACACCTGCTACTTGAATGCCGCGGGGGCCATGGTCATGACAACGAATAACGCACCGGGCTGCGATAGCGCCTCATCGACTCCGGCCTTCCAGCAGCATTACGCCTTCACTCTGAGCGACACCGGTCCCGTTATGACTGGTGTCCGGCAGCGTGTGCATCCGGACACGGACGTCTCTCTCTTCAAGGTCTTCAAGATCCATGAGCGCGCCACTTTCGAGATACGCGGCGAGTTCTTCAATGTTTTGAACACACCCAACTTCGGCAGCCCCGGCGGCAGTCCCGGCAGCAGCAGTTACGGTGTCGTGACGCGGAATCAGTTGAACGATCCACGCCTGGGCCAGCTCACTGCTCGGTTCAACTTCTAAGCAATCTCTGCGCAGGTTCGCGATCGGCAGCGTCGGAGCGCAGGGGCTGTTTAGTGGGGATGTAAGGAAAGAGATAATCGTAACTTCAACAAATTCACTGGCACGCCTTCGAGCGTAGATCCCAGGCTGAAAGTTACTCAATCGAGGAGAAGGATATGGTATTTCGCATCGGGCGGTTTCTGGCCCCTGGCGTACTCGTAATATGCTTTTCAAGTTCTATTGACTCGTTGTGCCAACAGGCTCCATCGACCAGACCAGCCAATAATTCGCAAGATTCCTTTTTCGGGATCTCGGCGTTACCGTTGCTGCGCAATTCAGAGACGCGATCTATCTCCGCGGAGAACCCAACTGGCGAGAAAGGGGGAGGCGCCAAGGCGATACCTGATCAAAAGAACGCTGCGTCCGTCTTAGGGCAAGGTTGGAAAGTTCATCCGGCAATCGATTTGGCCGGCCAGCAAACTGTGACCCTTGCTTCCATTTCGGGCCCAGGATCTATCCAGCACATCTGGATGACCGTAAATCCGAAAGCCTATCGCGACTGCATATTGCGCTTTTATTGGGATGGTGAGGCGAGCCCGTCTGTTGAAGTACCCCTTGGCGACTTTTTTGCGGAGGGACATGGTCTTAGGTACAACGTGACCTCTTTAATGGTAGCCGTGAACCCATCTGGCGGGTTTAATTCGTATTGGCCCATGCCATTTCGAAAGAGCGCCAAGATCACGATTGAGAATCAAGGTCCGGAATCGATTGGCGGGTTCTTCTATCAGATTACCTACGCCTTGGAAGATGTTCCGCCTGCGGCCGCATACTTTCATGCGGAGTGGCGCCGGAGTACGACCACTCGCGAGCACCCGGAGCATGTGATCCTGGATGGCGTAGAAGGCCGTGGACAATACGTGGGAACATTCCTTGCCTCGAGCCAACTGTCCGATGGATGGTGGGGTGAAGGGGAGGTCAAGTTCTATCTCGATGGAGACAAACAATACCCGACGATCAACGGCACTGGCACCGAAGACTATTTTGGCGGCGCCTGGGATTTCGGCGGCACTACGTTTTCCGCTCCATTTTCTGGTTACCCGCTCTTTCGTAAAGAGGAAGGTAAAGTGCCAATGCATGCAATGTACAGGTGGCATGTACTTGACCCGATTCGTTTTGACAATGACCTCAAGGTGACTATCCAGGCGCTCGGATGGTGGCCCAACGGAAAGTTTCAGCCGCTGGCTGACGACATAGCATCGGTTGCCTATTGGTATCAAACTGAGCCTCATAAGCCATTTCCGCCACTTCCTTCGCGAGAAATGAGATTTCCGCGCTAGAGAATTAGCGATGAAAGAACAGGACGCACATCGACACCTCCCGATGTTCACTGTAGCGATTAGCCCTCGCATACACTGGCTCTGCCTCGGTGCGATCTTACTGTGGCCCGGGATCGTTCGCGGAGCGGATAAGCCGGGACCAATTCCGGTTGGGCTCGATGCTTATCGCGCATGGGACAAATGGGATGAACAGAGAATCGGAATGCGAGCCTACATGCGCAGCACCTATGATCGGCGCGGAGGAAACGAAGGCGCCGATGCATCGCACTTTCTCTATCAGCTTTCCGACGACTTCAACGTCACCTTGGATCTGGAGGGATCTGGAGTTCTCTTGTTCAGCCGCTACAACCACTGGCACGGAAGTCCATGGCATTACGCAGTGGATGAAAAAGACAATCTCATTCAGGAGACCAGCACCGCCGATCCTCTGCACCCCGTAGCCAACTCGGCCCTTCTTCCCACAGCTGCCTTCCCGAGTCCTCTCAATCAAACCTGGGCCACCACGAATGGCGCCGATCTGCTGTGGAGCCCGATCCCATTTCAACGCAGCTTTCAAATGGCCTATACGCGAACTCACTACGGCACCGGCTATTACATCTACGACCAATTTGTGCCGGGAACTCCTTTATCCCATCCGATTCAAAGCTGGAATGAAAACGTCGTGCCGGAAAAAGATGTGCTCGATTTGATCTCCAGTGCCGGTTCAGACATCGCGCCCACGGCCGGCGCCCAGCAGGCGGGCGGAACACTGGACATACCAGCGACAGGACCAGTCACGGTGACAGATCTCAAAGGGAAACAAACCATCCGCGCTCTCAAATTCTCTATCCCGCGCGATCATGCGCTCGCCTTTGAGAAGGTCCGTCTGCGCATAACATGGGATGGCAGACAACAACCTTCAATCGACGTTCCAATCGCACTGTTTTTTGGGGCGGGTACTCTGTTCAACAGAGACGATCGCGAGTATCTCGTCAAGGCATTACCGGTAAGCATTCGCTTCATCAATGACCGAATCGATCTCGCCTGCTATTTTCCGATGCCTTTCTTCAAATCCGCTCGTATCCAACTGGTAGGCGCCGGTCAAGCGATCACCGGAGTCGATTGGCGTGTCCGTTCCCTGCCCTTGAATGAGCCAAAAAACCAACTAGCCTACTTTCATGCCACCTATCGCGATTTCCCTCAGCCTGTGCCCGGCGAAGACCTGGTTCTCCTCGACACGCGCGAAGCGGAAGACGCGAAAGACTGGTCCGGCAGTTTTGTCGGCACGTCGTTCATCTTTTCCTACAATGCAAACCTGCATACGCTCGAAGGAGATCCACGATTCTTCTTCGACGACAGTCTCACGCCGCAGGCCCAGGGTACAGGGACTGAAGAGTGGGGCGGCGGCGGCGATTATTGGGGCGGCTCGAACATGACCTTGGCCTTTGTCGGCCATCCAGACGGCGCGCGCAAACCGGAGACCGCCATCAACGACGAAGATAAGATCGAGTCCGCGTATCGGTTTCTGCTCGCAGATCTAATGCCTTTCGGAAAAAATGCCGTCATCCACCTCGAGCACGGCGGTACGAATGAATCGACCGAACACTACGAGACCATCGCCTACTGGTATGGCGCTCCGTCGCCTTCGCTCGTCATGACCGATCAGTTGCAGGTCGGCGATCTCGCAGCCGAACACGCACACGGCTACTCGTCGCCCCAGGCCTCCGCACCATACACCATTTCCTCGCGATACGAGTGGGGAGTGGATACTCTCCAAGGCAAAGAGATCTTCCCCGAGGAGCAGGACCATGGGCGTACCACAAAAGGCGTCTCGGAGTTTCGCCTCCATCTTCGCCCCGACAACCTTGGCGTACTTCTTCGCCGCAAGCTCGACTACTCCTTTGCCGACCAGCGCGCAGAAGTGTATATCGCCGACCGATCCAGAACCTCGTGGAAGCTTGCAGGCATCTGGTATCTTGCTGGATCGAACACCTGTGTCTACTCAAATCCAAAGGGAGAACTAGGCGCCACCGAGCACAATGTCGAGACCTCAAATCGCAGATTTCGCGACGACGAATTCCTCATCCCGCGCGATCTGACGCAAGGCGAAAAGGTGGTCTGGGTGCGCATCAAGTTCACTCCGGTCAACAGACCCCTGTTTCCTGGCTATCCGGTCGGCGATAGGGCTTGGAGTGAAATCAAATACACAGCCTACTGTTTTGTGATTCCCAAGGCTCATAAATAGGTACCTCGGATCGATGTCCGGGTAGTTCAGCGTTATGTTTCACTCTTGTTGGAGGCCGACATGCACGTGGTCACAGTTCTCGAGTTTGCAACTGTCACGTTCGTTGCGGTCATAACACCGGGCCCCGACGTGATGCTCGCGTTCACGAATGGCTCTCGCTATGGCGTTCGGAAGGCCTGTGCGGGAATGATTGGTGTCTTGCTGTCAGATCTCTTTCTCATCGTTGCCGTTGCATTGGGTCTTGGTGGGCTGTTGACTGCTTCGGAGCTCTGGTTCTCATTCTTGAGGTACATTGGAGCTGGGTACCTCGGCTATCTTGGAATCACGATGATCCGTAATGCGGGGAGGCCGCGACCAGTTATGCTTGAGCAGAAGTTCTCCCAGACAGCGGTACCGGTCGCCATCTGGCTTCGGAGTTTCTGGGTGGCAGTCACTAATCCAAAGGCCTACTTGTTTTTTTCGGCGCTCCTACCGCTCTTTATTGATCCAAATGCGCCCCTCCCACGACAGTATTCGGTTTTAACCGTTGTTTTTATCGTTACCGAAGTGGCCATAATGCTCGCTTATGTAATCGTGGGTGCAAAGACCATACGCTATTTCAACTCGCGTTGGATAGCGTGGCTTGAACGTGGGTGCGGCGGAGCGCTCTTTGCAATGGCGGCATCGCT
>WNGK01005666.1_pt1 | contig 13883 bp, 11 predicted proteins | sample 5400601 | NCBI WGS metagenome assembly WNGK01 (sample SAMN13153376, study PRJNA577476) | soil metagenome | isolation source: 60 cm soil or saprolite under Garry oak tree replicate 1 | place: USA:California | collected 2016-06-15 | reverse complement strand
TGATTGCGTTAGACTTAAGTGCCAGGGCGACCGCAAGGGATCGCCCCTACTATATGCAAATCCGCCCACGAAGCCCGTGTATAGTAGGGGCGATCCCTTGCGGTCGCCCTGGCTTAGGGGCAAAGCTATCACTTTTTCTCATTGTTGTAGATGTGTAGGCTGCCAATGAGGCGGATGTCCCGCGAAGAGGCACCCACGTAGACCTGGTAGTCGCCGCTCGCTATCTGCCAGCCGTTCGTGTTATCGTCCCAGTAGGATAGCGGACGCGATGTGTCGTTGGGATCCAGGGTCACGCTCACTTCCTTCGTCTCGCCCGGCACCAACTCGACCTTCGCCCAGCCCACCAGCCGCTTAGGTGGCTCACCCGTGCTTGCGGGCAAGCCGAGGTAGACCTGTGCGATCTCAGCACCCGCCCGCGCACCAGTATTCTTGACCAGGAAGCTCACCCGTATGGGCCCGATATCATCGGTCGTCTCGGGTACCACCTGGAGCCGGTCGTAGGCGAAGCTCGTGTAGGAAAGCCCGTAGCCGAACGGGAAGAGCGGTTCGATCCCGAGCTGGTCGTAGCCCCGGTAGCCGACGCGGAGGCCCTCGCTGAAGCGGGCGACTTTCTCTGTTCTAGAGTACTGCGAAGCCTCCGAGACCGGGGTATCGCTCTCACTGCGCGGAAAAGTGACCGGCAGCTTGCCCGATGGAGTCACATCACCAAAGAGGACTTCGGCCAGGGCACCGCCCACCTCCTGTCCGCCATACCAACACTCGAGTACCGCCGGAACCTGATCGAGCCAGGGCATAAGTACTGGGCCTCCACTGGCGACTACTACGATCGTGCGCTGATTGGCGGCGACAACCGTCTTCACGAGCAGGTCTTGCTCGTTGGGCAGCGTGAGGCCTGGCCTATCGGCATGCTCGCTATTGTAGTCCCGCACCACGACGACCGCTACGTCCGACTTCCTGGCGAGTGCGGCGGCCTCCTGCATCGACGAGGGGATGACATCCGACGGGTGTTCCCAGCCAAAGCGAACCTTGGCACCGATCAGAGCAAACGTGGAAAGCTCTCCCGGAACGGGAGCACGCTGCTCCGGCCGATCGGCGGCATACTCGATCCTCAGTGCATGCGGCTCACCGGCGACCAGATGGCGCGTCACCGACTCGATTCGCAGGGTGGGGCCCGGGTCGTCGATGAGCAGTTGATCGTCCAGGTAGAGGCGGGCCGTCCCCAGGTGGGTGAGCGAAAGGGTGTAGTCCCCGGTTGCCGGCGCGGTCAAGCTGCCCGTCCAGCGCACGGACATCGCATTGTTGAAGTCCTCCGGCAGCGGCGGGAGCGAGGTCGCATTCGCCATAGCGAAGTTGAAGAGGCCCAGGTTCAGCCCAACCTGCCGGTCAATGCGGACCATGCTCGGCTCGCCCTCGAAAACAGCGTTCGTCCAGTACTCGGCCTGGAGGCCGCGAGCTTGCGGGGCCGATCCATTCGGCGTCAACACGGATGAGGGCACCAGCGGCGGGCCGGGCAACAGATCAGCCGCAGAGAGGGGGTCCGTGCCCTCCGCGTACTCCACGCGAACGCCCTCGCCCGCGCGCCGCCGCATCCCCTCCAGAATGCTCACGAGGTACGTCGGCTGTACAAGAGCGCTCCCGCCCCCGGCGATGTAGCGATCGGCGTCGGCCCCGATGACTGCCAGCGAGCGCAACTCGTGCGTGGACAGAGGAAGCAGCTCGCGCGCGTTCTTGAGCAGAACGATGCCCTGGTCGGCGATCTTTCGTGCGAGCTTGCCGTGTTCCTCGACGGGCAACGGGCCGATCTGCGCCGGGGAATCGAATAGCCCGAAGGCAAACATGCTGTGCAAGATGCGGCGCGCCTTGTCGTCGATGGTAGCCAGACTCACCTGCCCCGCCGCGACGGCCTCGAGCAGGCGTTTGCCGAAGTACTTTGCGGGAGGGACATCTAACTCCACGTCTAGCCCCGCGTTAGCGGCCTCGACAGTGCTGTGGGTCGCCTGGAAGTCGCTCACAACCCAGCCCGTAAAGCCGAGTTGCCGTCTGAGAATATCGGTCAGGACGTGCGGGTGCTCGCAACAAAAGGTGCCGTTGATCTTGTTGTACGCGCCCATGACCGCACCGATGCGACCGTCTTTTACAGTAGCCTCGAACGGCAAGGTGTAGATCTCCTGCAAGGTACGCTCGTCGAGCTGCGCATCGACCTCAAGCCGATTCTCCTCCTGTGCGTTCACGTTGTAGTGCTTGGCGGTGGCGATGACGGGGTGCCCCTGAACGCCCTGGACGTAGCGGGCGGCCATCTGCCCCACCAGCACCGGGTCCTCCCCAAGCGACTCGAACAGGCGACCGAAGCAGGGGATGCGCGCGATGTCCAGTCCCGGCCCAAACAAGACATTGTGTCCCGTGGACCATGCCTCGCGGCCCAGCATGTCGCCATACTGTTGAGCTGCCAGGAGATTCCAGGTGGCCGCCAGGGCAATAGGCACTGGTGGCGCCGTCGCCTTTCCTTCGTTGGCGTCTCGCCTGTTCCTGTCGATGCGGATACCGGCCGGTCCGTCAGCAAAGGTCAGTGTAGGGATGCCAAGCCGGGAAAAGGGTAAGGCTTCCCCGCTCTTCTCGCTGAGCATGTCCACCTTCTCTTCCAGCGTCATTTGCGCGAGCAGCAGAGAGGCGCGCTCGTCTGGAGATAGCGCCCTATCCATCCACGGCCTATCGTCTACCGAGGGTGAATGTATCGTGTTCACTCTCTATTCCCTTCTTTAGCGAATACTCAAGAAAACCTTTCTCGACGGCGCACATGCGCCGCGTACGGCGGGCCAGTGAATGTGGGCACTCACCGGTACACACGTTTAGCCCTTGACCGATCCGGCCGTCAGCCCCTTGATGACTTTCTGGTTGAGCGCCACGTAGAGGATCAGTGTGGGAATGACCGCTATGCTGATCGCGGCGAATGTCGGCCCCCAATCGACCGAGCCGTGCTCTCCGGTGAAGTTCAACAGACCCGTCGGAATGGTGCGATTGCTGTCACTACTGATGAAGGTCAGTGCGAACGTCAGCTCATTCCAGAGGAAAAAGAACTGAACCAGGGCAATGGTCACGAGCCCGTTCGCGACCATGGGCAGCGCCACACGGTAGAAGATCTGGTAGATGCTTGCTCCGTCGAGTGCCGCCGCCTCGATCACCGCGCGCGGGACGGCCTTGAAGAACCCCGCCATCAAAAAGACCGCAAGGGGCAGGCCGAAGGCGGTGTAGGTGAGAATCAACGCCCAGCGGGTATCGATCAATCCCGCCTGAAAGTAGATAGTGAACAACGGCAGCAGCACCAGTTGTACCGGGACCATGATTCCGGCGAGGAAGATGAGCAGAATGGTGTTACGCCCACGCCACAGCATCACCTCGAGAGCGAAACTCGCAGCCACACTGATCACGAGGATCAGCGCCAGCGAAGGAAACACCACGAGCACGCTGTTCAGGAAGTAGGTGCTCATGCCCGAGTTCCAGGCGTCGACGTAGTTCTGCCAATGAATGGCCGAGGGCAAGGCCCAGAACGGCTGCAGCGAGAACTCAGCATTCGTCTTGAACGAGGACAGCAGCAGCCACAGGAGCGGATAGAGCACCACAACAAGGAGCAGCCCGATCAGCACCCACACCGAGGTTCGGGTGAGGAGCTTACTCGTGGGGATCCCCCTCTTCGCTCGCACTGTGGGAACGGACCTCTTCGTTTCATCTACACGTCCGGTAAGTATTTGGCTCATGTGAAACCTCCCTTCACTAGGCAACGTTGCGGCGCGCGGACCTGAAGATCAGCAGGGTCACGAGGAGGCACATGACGGCGAGTGCCGTTGCGATAGTACTCCCGTAGCCATACTGGCCGTTGGAGAAGGCCGTGTTGAACATATACAATGTCAGCGGCGTCGTCGTTTGTCCCGGTCCGCCACCCGTCAGGGCCACGATACTCGCGAACACCTTGAGCGTCCCATTAATGCTGAAGATGAAAGACGAGAACAGGATCGGCGTCATCAGCGGCAGGACAACGTAGCGTACTAGCCGCCAACCGGTAGCGCCATCGACCCGCGCGCCCTCGAGAATGTCGCCAGGGATATCGACCAGCCCGGCAAAGAGCAGCACGGCGAAGAAGCCCATGGCGGTCCAGATATCCATGATGACAATGACCCAGAACCCCGTTCCACCCTGACCCAGCCACGGCTGGATCGCACCGTCGAGATGCACTGCCTGCAGGAGGGAGTTCACCAGGCCGTACTGCGGGGCGATCTCGAAGATCTTCTGGAACAACTCCCCGATGGCCACCGCGGGCAGGACGACCGGGAAGAAGATCAGCGTCCGGATCAGCGCGGACGCTCTGCCAAGGTAGAAGACGTACAACAGCGCCAGGAGCAGGCCAATCCCCACCTGGCCTATGGTCACGGCGACCGCGTACTTCAACGTGAACACCACGGACTGCCAAAACGACGGATCGTTGACGAGAAGGACAAAGTTTTGAAAACCGACGAACTGGAAACCGGAGAGGACATTGCCCTCGAACAGCGTATAGACCAGTGACCAGACAATCGGTATCAGCACGATGAGAGAGTAGATGAGCAGCGCGGGCCCCACCAGGAGCAGCGCCGCTCTCCGATCACGCAGCATTGTTTCCATTGATTACCCTCCAGAAGCCACTCTATGGTATCCACTGCCACCGACCGGGAGTCAAATTGAGCCGACTCCCGGCCACAGCATGTACGCGAAGAGTGGTTAAAATGCTTGCTGAACCGCGGCCATGAAATTACTGGGAGATGTGGCACCCGTGGCCAGCAGAGCAGCATCCTGTTGAGAGATGTTTGTAGCCTTCGTCGAGAACTGCGCTTCGAACCAGAGCACCGGCTGCGAAACCTGTTTGATCTGGTTCTCGACCAACGAGGTCAGCACGTCAAGATTCGCGGGTGGGTTATGAACGACGAAGCCGGTCACCGCCCCCTCCTTCTGCAGGGCCACGTCGCCATAGTTCTTGGCCATGAACGCGAGCCACTGCCCGATGGTGGCGTTGTACTTCTGCTTGTTCACCGAGGTAGGCTGACCCGCGTTCATAGGTGTCTGGGTCGAACTGCCCATACCTCCGACAACGTTTGGGAACGGGAAGAAGCCGATGTTGTTCGCGCCGATCTTATTGCGCGAGGGATTGTTGAAATCGCGCAGCTCCCAACTGCCCATGTAGAGCATGGCGGCTTTGCCCTGCAGGAAGATGTCTATCGACGGGTCGTAGTCGATGGTGGCCACGCCTTTGCCGAAGTAGCCCTGCTTGCCCAGGTTGGCGACGACCTGTGCCGCCTCGACATACGCCGGGTCGGTCAGCTTTGCCTGCCCGCTCTTGACGCTGTCCAGGGCGCTGGGGCCGAGCTTGCGGAAAAGGTAGTTGCCAATCAGGCGGGTGATCGGCCACCCCTGTTTCCCCGAAGCGGAAAACGATTGGATGCCCTTCTGCTGCAGGTTGGCAGCGATCTGGAGCAGCGCATCCCACGTATCTGGTGGCTGGAAACCGTTCTGCGTAAAGATTTGCTTATTGTACCAGAACCCCTCGATGTTGAGCTCGAAGGGGAGTGCGACGAGCTGGCCATTGAAGACCTTCTTGAGGAGCGTGACCGCTACCGGTTGAAGCTCTTGTAAGACACCGAGTTGCTGGAAAGTTGACTCAATGTCCAAGCCCTCGCCGTTCTTCACCAACTGCGCCATCAGGTCTGCTGGTGGACTGTTGTAGAGGATTGGGAGGGCACCCTGACCTGCAAGCAACTGAACCTTCTGGTTCAGGTCAGTCTGCCCCGCGAAGTTCACCTTGAAGGTGGTGCCGGAGTGCGTTTTGGCGTACTCGTCGGTGATGGTGGACAGGACGAGCGGCCAGCCCGTGCCCGCCTGCTGGACGGACAAGAACTCGATTGCAGCGCTGCCGTTGCTGTTGGTCGAGCCGCCGGTGGACGAGCCGCACCCGGCGAGAAACGCCGCTAAACTAATCGTCGCGCCACCGGCGACCTTGACGAACTGGCGCCGATTCATGGCCTCTTCGAGGCGAGATGTTTGTTGAGACATATACTTAACTGCTCCTCTCGTCCTGGGCGTCTAAAATATGACGGTTTCTCCAGGGTAGGCCGAAAACAAATCAGGGTGGAAACAAACAAGATACAGTAGGGCAGCGCTCAATCTGCGGAAGCAGATAGAGCCGTCGGAGTACTCATCGATGAATAGGCATCTCCTCCTTCCTTGATCCCTTTTTCTCTGGGATATAGAGCCGTGCCAGGAGTTGCGCTGGCTGTCACGAAGGACAAGGTACCAGGAATAAAGTACAACTTCGTACAATACTGGCTTATGACCGCTCGTTTCCAAAGGAAACGAGCCTAAGAGGATACACTACAATCCTATCAAGCTTTCTAAGTAAATTCCAGGAAAACTTGTGTCACGTAGATGACAGTTTTATGACAGTTTCAATTTTATAAGCAAATTCTAATAATCTTTATTGTAGAGGAAATATAGTAGAGTTTGCGAAAGATATGGGTAATCATCAAATATTCACCCTCTGAATTATGAGTGGATGTCAGCTAGTGTTGTCTTGCAGTTGTTGATGGGAGGTGCCGTCTCCTCTCTTCGACCTCGGGGGATCAAGCCGAGTTCCTCAGGTGTTTTGCCATAAAACTGGCAAAGCCGCCGCCGCGATTCCGGATTCAGTGGCGCTCTCTGCTCTGCACGCAGGACCGTTCGAAAGGAAAGTCCTGTAGCCTCTGCTACTTCTTGAATGGAGAGGTTGAGGTGCTCCCGAAGCAGACGCAATGTGCAGTTCATAGTTATCATGCCCTTAGTCACACTTGAAATATCCAACTTACTAAATTAAGTAACTAAAGTTAGTATACGGGGGAAATGCCCTTCTGTCAATGGTTTTTTCGGTATTTTGCCTCTAATCTTGACAACCTGGTATTTTTTCGAGTAAGATAATTTCGTTAGTAACTAAAGATTTTGATAAGGCGATACATCTATGCAACAACAAATAAAATCCGCTGATCGCTTTTTGATACGTAGTATCAACCAGAGTATCCTCCTGAATTTGATACGAGGACACACCCCCATTTCACGTCCACAGTTAGCCACGCTGTCCGGTCTCAGCCAGGCCACTGTAATAAAAATCACCAACAACCTCATCGATCGCCATCTGATTCTGGAAAAAGAGTACGCGGAATCGACAGGCGGACGCAGAGCAGGGCTGTTGGAAATCAATCCTGAAGGGGGGTTCGCTGTTGGGCTGATGGCTCAACCGACTTCGCTGACAGCGGTTATTCTTAATTTGAACAGCGATCCCGTCTACTCCCAACAATGGGACATCGCAATGCGCGACAACTATCCGCAGGCAATAGATTTGGTAGCGCAGTGCCTGGAGGAGCTATTTTCCAAGAGTGGCATTTCAAGGGAGAAGATTATCGGTGTGGGCCTTGGAATGGGCGGGTTGATTGATGCCGAGAACGGATGCTGCGTCGATTCGTGGATCATGAACTGGCAAAACGTTGAGATCAGCCGTCCTTTGGAAGACCGCCTGAGAATCCCCGTCTTCCTTGATAATGATATCAATTGTCTGGCAATCTACGAGAAGCTCTTCGGTCAGGGTCAGCCCTACCATCATTTTCTGGTGGTGGCCGTTGGCCGCGGTGTTGGACTTGGCATAGTGATCAACGACGATCTCTACCGGGGGGCATCTGGGGGTGCCGGCGAGTTCGGTCATACGGCGGTCACCACCGAAGGGCGTCTCTGCGCGTGCGGCAACTCCGGCTGTCTGGAGACCTACGTCTCTGACGCCGGTATCGTCAAGAATTATCTTGAATATGTGCGTTCAAACACCTATAGTCTCGAAATGGGCGTTCAGGAACTAACGACCCACGAGGTATTAGGACTAGCGAGAAATGGTGATGAAGCTGCAAAGGCGGCTTTTCACCGCGCGGGGATACTATTGGGGGTGTCGCTGGCCAACCTTGTCAATATCTTTAACCCGGAATGTGTAGTACTCTCCGGTCACGATGACGATGCGAGTATTCTGTGTGGCGATTGGCTCCTCGAACCAATGCACCAGGAGTTCAAGCAGCATCTATTCTCGCAAATGGGGAGGGATTTGCACTTCATCGTAGAGCGGCGTGATTTTGAAAGTTGGGCGCGTGGTGCCGGAAGCCTTGTTCTGCGTCACTTTTTCGCGTCGCCCGCTCGCGTTCACTCCGAACGGGCGTTGATACGAAGCTAGCGCTCGGGCATTTTTTGGGTATCTAGATGCCCGCTCCTGTGTCATCCTTTGCAATGCCGACATTTCCATACCCAACCTGCGCTCCGCGTTTGGGAGTTAAGCTGGTAAGGCACAATATTACCCACACATACACAAATACTCTTTTGCTAAGCAAGGCCCAACTTGTGCTATACTACGAGCAATGTGGCGGGGCGGGCGGGGTAAAAAGCAACTCCTAAAGCAGAGAGGTAGAACATGGCAGAACAGGACTTGCCATTAGCGGGTAAAATCGCTTTAGTGACGGGCAGCAGTCAGGGCATCGGGCGAGCAACCGCCCTGCGTCTTGCGCAATCTGGCGCGGATATCATCATCAACTATCGCAGGAATGCCGAGGCCGCAGACGAGGCAAAAGCCGGTGTGGAAGCGTTGGGAAGGCGCTGTATCACAATACAGGCCGATGTAAGCCAGGAGGAGGAGGTGACGAGGCTTTTCACGGAGGCAACTAATGCGCTTGGCCCTGTGACCGTCCTGGTAAACAACGCAGGTACCACACGCGACAAGCTCATTCTACAAATGTCGCTCGCAGACTTTGAGCATGTTATACAAACGAATTTGCGCTCAGCCTTCCTCTGCACAAAAGCGGCGCTGCGTGGCATGATGAAAGCGCGTTGGGGACGCATCGTTAATATTTCTTCGCCTTCCGGCCTGTTAGGCAGCGCGGGACAGGCCAACTACAGCGCATCGAAGGCGGCCATTGTCGCCCTCACCCTCAGCACCGCCCGCGAAATGGCAAGCCGCAATATTACCGCCAACGCCATCGCGCCCGGCTTCATTCCTACTGAGCTCACCTCAACGCTGACAGAACAGCAGCGAAAGTATATGCTCGATGTCACTCCACTTGGGCGATTTGGCGCACCTGAAGAAATTGCCGCGGCGATTAACTTCCTCTGTTTGCCGGAAGCGGGCTACATCACAGGCCAGGTGCTTTGTGTCGACGGCGGCATGGCCATGCACATCTAACCAACCAGATTCATGAAACAAAATGGGTGCGGTTTCTCTCTAAATGTTAAACACCGGTTCACATGAAGGAGACTGCACCTATGGTTATGAACGAAACGACAGAAACGAATCAATTTACTTTCGAAGCATTCGCAGCTCAACCGTTTTATACGGAAATCAACCGCTCACTTGTCCACCAGGCGCTCAAATCACTGGCAAAGCGCCCGGCTAACGCCACGCTGACGATTGTCGATATGGCCTGCGGCACGGGAGCCGTGACGCGCCTGATCGCGCAGGAGGTGAAACGCCAGAAACGCCAGGCCCGCATAATTGGCGTTGATCCCTCCGCGGAAGCGCTGCGCCGGGCGCAAAAGGGGATGGACGTGATGGGAGCCAGAGCCGAATTTATTCAAGGTGAGGCCGAGGACCTTCCTTACATCGTCCAGCATGCTGATGCTGCGTTCTTCTGCAATGCCATCCATTTGCTCCCCGACAAACTGGCTGCATTCCGGCTCATGGCGAGTATCCTGGCGCCCGGCGGCATCTTTGCCTGCAATAGCGGCTTTTATGACGGAACCTACGTCGAGGGTACCGAGCGCTTTTATCGACTCTGGACCAGTCGGGCAGTTCGCTGGCTACGCAAGGAACACCCCGAAGTTCACCTGTCCCGCGAAGCCAAGGCGATGGCGATGCAGTGGCTCAATGCTGACGAATACATCAACCAGCTCAAGCAAGGCGGCTTCGCTCGCGTGGAAGCGTTCCATGAAGTTGGGTGTATTTCAGTGGATGCCTGGAGAGATCTCGGCCAATACTGGCTCTTCATCGAAGGGGCGCTGCCAGGAGTGCCGTTACCCCTGGGCGCGGCTGCACTGGAAGCCGCCGTCTACCAGGCAGGGCAGGAACTGGGCATCACCGAGACACCACGCAACTGGCTGCAACTGATCGCCTATAAAGCATAGTGGTCGATCTGCATAGCGCACCGACAGCAAGCAACCATATGCTACAATAAAACAGAGAGTATCTATACGCTCCAATTTACGTCCCTATATCTCAGTGCTTAACCTTAGGATACTCTAGAGCATAAAAGGAGTTTGTTGCATGCAGTGGGCTATCGCGTCGGCAGCATTCCTTGCCTCAGCAGTCGAATTTGTCGAAGCCTTCACAATTGTCCTGGTGGTCGGTGTCACCATTAACTGGCGCAGTTCGCTCGTTGGAGCGCTTGCTGCCGTAGCCACACTGGCGCTGATCGTTGGTACACTTGGTGTGGCAATTGTCCAATGGGTTCCCATTGACGCCCTCCGTCTCTTTGTAGGCGTTATCCTGGTGCTCTTCGGTTTGAAATGGATGAAAAAAGCCATCCTGCGCTATAGCGGACTGAAAGCGATCCACGATGAAGAGGCTATCTTTGAAGAGACGATGGCAGAAATTCGCGCGCGTGGAGAAACTGTGGCTCCGCGTATTCATCCTTTCGGTGTGGCCCTTTCCTACAAGGCCGTGCTGCTCGAGGGGCTTGAAGTCGCGTTCATCGTCATAACCTTCGGCAGCAGTGGGGGAAGCGCGAGCGGCATTGCTTCCGCCGCTATCGGTGCGGCCGTTGCCGGTATCCTGGTGATTCTCGCTGGCGTCCTCATCAAGGCCCCACTGACGAAGGTGCCTGAAAATACGCTCAAGTTCGTCGTGGGCGTGATGCTCACCTCCTTTGGCACATTCTGGGCTGCTGAAGGGTTTGGCTATGCCTGGCCCTTTGCGGATGCGTTCATTCCTATACTGGCAGCCATCTACTTGCTAGCCTCCTATATCCTGGTGACCTGGCTGAAACAGCGCAAACGCAGCTGGATGGCAATCGCTTCAACGCAGAAGGCGGCTATCACCGCGCAAGAAGAAGAGGAGGTACGGCCATGAAAGCCCTCAAAGCCATCTACAACTTCATCGTCGGTGACATGATTATCCTTATAGGTGTGCTCATCGTAGTGGCCGCGCTTGCAGTCATCAACTTCGTCAGCGTATTCGCTCCTTTGCGAGGTATCACGGGGGTAGTGTTGATCCTCGCCGTTCTGTGTGTGCTGACGGCAACGCTTTACCGCGAAGCAAGAGGAAATCGCTGACTGGAAGAGTAGACTGCCAGGGCGACCGCGAGGGCTGGAGGCTAGGCGATCCGTAGGGGCGAGGGCGGTGGACCGTGGGGCGGTGTGGGCCTTTAGGGTCGCCCGCGGGGTGGGGGGTGATCGTGTTTCCCCAAGATATCAGCGAGATGAACAGGACGCGGGCGACCCTAAAGGCCCTCCCAACCCCTCATCGTCCACCCTCGCCCCTACGGATGTTGATGGGCTTGTTGTTAGGTTGATGCGTATTGGGCGACCCTCGCGGTCGCCTTGGCAATATTTCACAGACCCTGTTTGTATGCATATGTTTACTTGCTTTTCCGCGCCTCTTATGGCATAATCCAATCGATCAGGCATCCATCAATCTTTACCTACGCAGACGCACACAGGTACTAAAAACACGATATACCCTAAAAATCTCTTATAAAAGCGAAAGAAGGGTACGATTATGAGACAGAGTGACGGCGCAGACCTTCTTGGCTCCAACAACCCCCGCAGCGCAGATATCGGCATCATTTATGTCGCCCCCGATGACACCCGTCAGAGTGTTTTAACCGCCATTTTGACGCAGGAACGCCTGCATCGCAAGCAAATCGCACTCGTCCTGCCTGAGCGCAATAACGCCTTCGGTCGCCCGGTAGATTTCGATGGGCTCAAGGATATGCGGCGCGACCTGCAAGCGCAGTTGGTAGTGATCGCCCCACATGGTTCGAGTCCCTCCGAGTTAGCGCGCCACCGCCGTTTTTCGGTCTACTCTTCCCTGGAAACGTTCGCGCAGAGCCTGCACGAGGAAGAGCAAGCGCCGGGCGCATCTAGAAAGGGGCGTGTCTTTGGACGAAAATCGAAGGCGACCGAGGCCGATACGACGGCCTCCACGCCCTCGAACCCTCCTGAAGAGGAGACGCAGCCACCACTCCCGATTGTTGATGCCACGCCAGCACTGCCTCCACCAACTGCGCACGATGTAAATGAAGTGCAGGAAGCTCCTCACGCAGCCACCGATAATGCCGAAGATGACGAAGATAATGAAATAGAGTTTCCGCTTGTAACTCCGCCCGCTCACGTCCAAGATGATGTCACCCAGCCAAGAAATATTCCTACGCAGGCTGACGCGGAACCAGTGGTAGAGAGTACGGGTAGCCCTGCGGGCGCGCGGGATGCAGAGGATGACGAAGAGAAGATCATTCTCATACCGCCGCCGCCTCGCCTGAACCCTGCTGGCAACTACCCTGTCCCTGTGGGCGCCTCGGCGCCGGGGGTTGTGCCTCCCGCCAATGCAAACTATCCCGCGGTGTACGTGCCGAATCAACGACGGCCACGGCGCTGGTGGATTGCTATACCCATCGTGCTTTTATTGCTCGTCGTCGGCTTCTTTGTTTATCGTCCCCTGCTCGACCTGATTTTTGTGCCTCAAGCCACCGTCGCCATCACACCTGTCAGCAAAGAACTGAAGCATACCTACACCCTCACCGCTGTCATCGGAACTCCTGATGCTGCTCTGCCGCAGGTGCAGGCGCGTTTGTTGTATGCGGCGTCCGGAACGGTGCAGGAATCCGTCAATGCCAGTGGTACCGCGCATATTCCCGCCGTGCAAGCCCTGCCGAGGGTATCGCAACGGACACTGCGCATGCCGTTAATGGTGGCTCGCAAGGCAATATTCCAGTGCTCGATCTCTCGACTGTCTCTTGTTGTGGCACCCCCGGCATCATCGTACGGAACGAAACTGCGTTTACAGGCGGGCAGGATGCCCAGACCTATACCTATGTGGAGCAGAGCGATATCGATAATGCCGCGAGCGCGCTGGCAACGAAGCTCACCGCGAATACGCAGGGCATGTTGATGAAGCAGGTACAGAAAGGTGAGCAACTGGTTCAGCCGCCCCAATGCACGCCAACTGTTACCTCCGACCAGTCCGCGGGTGATCACTCCTCCACCATTACCGTAGGCGCGAGGGTGATCTGTACCGGTGAAGTCTACGATCAACGCAGCGCGTATGCACTCGCAGCGAATTTATTGGCGACAGACTCAACCCTGAACCCTGGCGCGAGTTTTGTGCCGGTGGGTCATATAGTAACGACCGTTCAGCAAGCCAGAATGGGCGCGAACAACACTATTACATTGCAGGTCCTCACCGAGGGCATCTGGGTCTACCAGTTCAATGCCAACCAGATTTCCAGGTTGCGCAATCTGATCGCCGGCAAAAGCCAGGACGACGCGCAATCCCTGCTCAAGCAACAATACGGCGTGGATAAAACTTCCATTCAACTTTACGGGGGGAATGGCACGACGCTTCCTTCTGATACCAATCACATTACACTGGATGTGCTGAACGTACCGGGATTGCCTGAGAATGTTGTTCCGTAAGGGCTTTTCTTTCCGCAACTTATACTGTAAAATACAACAGTATCTATCTCGACAGTAAAAACAATAGCTTCTATATACTCAAAGGGACGGGTATGGTTGATCGTGTAGGACAGCAATTTGGGGATTATCGTCTCATCCGCCTGATCGGAAGAGGCGGCTTCGCGGACGTGTACCTCGGC